>Ga0210384_10000672_pt1 | contig 51175 bp, 38 predicted proteins | sample IncBWH2MmetaG_FD_160574 | JGI IMG/M metagenome (GOLD analysis project Ga0210384, IMG submission 160574) | Forest soil microbial communities from Barre Woods Harvard Forest LTER site, Petersham, Massachusetts, United States - Inc-BW-H-2-M | ecosystem: Environmental > Terrestrial > Soil >... | reverse complement strand
AACTCTAATTGCTCCTCGAATGCGGGTCGACCTCGGCGTTCTGCCGTCGCCTCTCCGCAAACGCAGGTTACATGCCCCTCCAGATTGCAATTGCGGACGACAGCGCGGCCATTCGTTCGGCCCTCCGTACGTACATTGAATCTCACACAGATTGGCAGGTCTGCGGTGAAGCGGAGGACGGTCAATCTGCCGTCTTTATTGTGCAACACCTCCAGCCCCACGTCTTAATTCTCGACCTATCGATGCCTGTCTTGAACGGTCTTGAAGCAGCGCGGCAAATAGCGGTCATCTCCCCAAAGACTCGAATCGTCCTATTCACAGCTCACACTGGTGAACGCGTTCAGAGGGAGGCGAAGAAAGTCGGCATCCGTTCTGTCATCGCTAAAGACGGGGACGCCACATTACAACGTCTTGTCATAACGGTGCGCGACACCGCGTGCAACGATGCGGCTGATGCCCAGGCGGCATGACCAAGCAAATTACACGGCAGGTCGCTCACGTCATGCGACCTGCTCACTAATCGCTGCCTTTGAAGTCGGACTCGGCAGAACGGCGGTCACAAGCGTCCCTGTAGCATTCGATTCAACGAGCAATTCTCCTTTGAGGTGGCGGAGGCGTTCACGCATTCCGCCGATTCCCACTCCGCTACCTTGGGCTTGAATCTCGGCCAGCCTGTCCGCGGATATGCCCCGGCCCTTGTCCTGAACCTCGACGACAATCCGATCGGCATCCCGAGAGACGCGGACGGACGCGGTCTTACTGCCAGAGTGGCGAAGCACGTTGGTCAGGGACTCCTGCACGACCCGAAAGATGACGAGTTCCATGTCGGAAGGAAGTCTTTCAAACTTCTCGGAAACTGTCAGGCTGACATCAAGTCCACTCCTCTCCTTCAAACCTTGCACATACCAATCGAGAGCAGATGACAAACCAGCCTCGTCTAGCAAGGGTGGGTGGAGAAGATATGATGTGGTGCGTATCTCTGTGCTCAAGTGCTGAACCAGCCGCTTAGTATCTTTGATGCCTTTGGCGAGTTCAGCAGGAGTGTTATTGGCATCTTGGGAAAACTGCCCAAGAGTCATGCTCAGAGCGGCTAACGTCTGACCAGCACTGTCGTGAAGTTCCCGGGCAATATGTCGCCTCTCTGTGTCCTGAGACTCCAGAAGTCGTGCAGAAAGGTTACGTAGTTCGAAATTCCTTCTTTCGAGCTCTTGAGTGCGAAACCTGACTTGGGTGTTGAGCGCATCCGCTAACGTTCGATATCGTTCTTCGCCCTCCCGCAGTTCTCTCTCGGTTCGTTTGCGTTGGGTGATGTCCCGAGCAATCTTCGAGGCTCCGATAATCTTTCCGCTCGCGTCACGGACGGGTGAAATCGTCAGGGCAATGTCGATTTCTGTCTTGTCCTTGCGCATCCGTACCGTATCGAAGTGTTCAAGTCGTTCGCCTCTCTTGATTTTGTCGATGATAAGAGTTTCTTCGCTCCAACGATTCTCAGGGATGATTAAAGTGATGTGCTGTCCGAGCGCTTCGTTGGCCGTATACCCAAACAGACGCTCCGCACTTTTATTCCAACTGGTAATGACCCCGTCCAGCGTCTTACTGACGATTGCGTCCTCAGATGAATCGACGATTGCCGCGAGTAAGCCAATCGCTCTATCCGCCTTCAACCGCAAGGCTGGCAGTTCATCGAGAAGCGACTGGCTAACGCTATCCTTGCATTCCGGGTCATTAAGAATGCAATCCGCGAGTGCTTCATGCGTCTTCAGTAATCTGTCGATGTCATCCTCGCACTCGATTTCTGGATGTGTTTCCGTCCAATAGTGCGCTGCCCTAACGAATGCCAAAAACAACAACAAGTACTGAAGGCGAACCGGACCAAACAGGCGCGTCAGTGCATCAAGGCAGGAGAGATAATCAGAGGTCTTCAGGAAGACATGACCCGCCAACACAAAGACAGCATCTTCCATCTGCGTATCCGGTTTCGGCATCTCGGCAAGAGGTGCTGGACTCGCTGCGCACAATGACAGACGTGATTGAAGTTCTTCTCCACGCGGGAAGGGCCGTCGGAGCAGGCGAACGACATCGGCGACGCTTTGAGTCGGCACATTCGGATCGCCGGAAGGACGACCAAGTCCGACCAGAAAACCGACATGACGGGTGATGCAGTAGCGGACGGCGCAAAAGCGTGACAGGTGGACAAAAAGCCGTTCCTTGAAAATCGAAGGCAACGGATTGTCGAGATAGGCCGCTTGCGCAAAGCCCCAAAGTTTTTCGGTAATGTCAGGCGTCTCAGGTGCAAGTCGGAAGAAGTTCGGAAGGACGCCGAATCGTCCTTCGACACGCTTCGCCAGGTCTGCTGCCTCGGAAGACCTCCGACTTGGTTGGTCGTGTGGCATCGGCACAGAATTATACGGCTAAATGGAGGAATGGCAGAGCGCCATCTCGCGCTCGTGACGGGGTTTCGACACAGTTAGGTGTTTTGTCCGGCGAGGTCAAGTTTACCGTACGTTCCGCTTCCCCGCGCTCGCCCTGCGCACACCGCTCGCAAGTACGCAACCGCGCACGAGCCCCACGCGCGGGCGGGCGGGCCCCAGAAGTCAAAAACCCAGTTCCTTGGTGGAGTATGGGGTGTAGGAATTTTCCCGGCCTGTATATCTCTCCCCCTCAACGGTTTGACTCGCCTAGAAGCTTGTCTTTAGACTCACCTCCGTTCGAGGTATCAAATATTTGCTGACAGCACTACTCCGATCTACGGCTAAGCGAAAATCTCGTTCACCTTCTCGCGCACGTGGCTACTCCGGGACGGCTTCAGGTAGCGCATGGTGGACTCAATGTCCGAGTGACCAAGCCATTGCTGTACGGTACGCAGATCGACGCCAGCCCACAGGCAGCGTGTGGCAAATGTCGCGCGAAACTTGTGCAAATAGAAGTTGTCTTTATTGAGCTTCGCACTCTCCGCACACGCTTTCAGGCAGTCCAGGAAGTCGAGCTTGGGATTGCATCCGGTTGTGGGGAAGAGCAAATTGCAGCTCTTATCGGCTTTCGCCATCCACTTCTTCAAACTCGCGGCGAGCTTCGCGGGGATCGGAATTTCGCGCTCTTTGTACGCCTTCGGGGTCCAGCCACGGTCGGGCTTGTGGGTGACGCGAACGATACAACCTGAGCAGTTCACGTCGGAGCGATAGGCGTACATCACTTCCTGCTCGCGCATTCCCGTCATAAGGAAGAACTCAAACCACAGCCGCTCGACTGCATCGCATCCTTTGAACAATTTCTTCAGTTCTTCCGGCTCATACATCTCCGGCTCTTCCTCGGTGTATCGTGGCCAATCATTCTTTCCCACGATCCCGCGAATCCCATTCGCCTTCAAGAACGTCATCACGGTTTCGAACTTGTTGTAGACCGACCGCGGGTACTGTTTCTTCTCCTCGCGCAGAAATGCAGAGAACTTCAGCAGATCATGCCGATCGATCTCATGCAGGTAGAGCTTGCGGCAGGACCCAGTGAAGTAGTTCAGCGCGGTAGTGTACGCAGCCAAGGTCTTCGGCTTTTTCGTGAGTTCTGTTTCTTCCAAGAAGCCCGCTACGGCTGCAGCAACGGATCGCTGTCCATCTCCGTTCTCGGGCAACACAGAAACTCCACTTTCGACGGCATTGAGCTCGGCCTGCTTGCGTTGGCGGCGTGCAGCAGCGTCCTGTGCGTCCTTCCCGACGGACAGTCGAACCCGCTTGCCCTTTTCTCGCCATTCCAGGTAATAGGCTCCTTCCGGGTGTTTTTCTGGTTTACCGTTTACGAGGACCTGATCGGGTTTCACGCGGCCATTTGCGGATTCGGCCACGGGGCAGTAACGCGGTCCGTTTGTGGTCTGTACGCGTTTTGTGAGATTTACCGAATACCCACCTGTTCCCATCACGAACCGCTTTTGACTCTCTTGCCGCGTGATGTACTCCAGGTTCGACAATTCATTGTGGGTGTAGTCGCCGTCGTTGTGCGTGATCTCGTGGCCAGGAGGGCACTCCCCGAGGAAGGCATCGGCGACAAGGCTGTGGACCGTGCTCTTCTTCTGGAAGCCGTCGCTGGACAGAGTGACGTAGATCCGCCCGTTCTTTAGTTTGGTGGGCTGGAGGATCTTGTTGGTTTGGGTGTTGCGGACTTGCCCTAGATCAGAGACTTGGTAGACGCCGTCATATCCGGCAATATCGAGCCATTTTTCGGCCATACCTCACTGCTCCTTGGGGCGGAGAACCTAAAAAAAGTATACCCCGCAGAATCAGTGTAGGTATCACTATATTGCAAGTCATTGATAATAAATAGTATGGCGGAGAGGGAGGGATTCGAACCCTCGGTACAGGTGTTAGCCCGTACAACGGTTTAGCAAACCGCCGCATTCGGCCACTCTGCCACCTCTCCGTGAGCGCGTGAATGCGCTTTGGTCACATGTAGTTTATCACTTCTGCTTCCAACCCAGTTCAGCTTTCAGGTCATCTCTATGATGCTCGTTCTCAGGCCGGTTCGATGTGAAATCGGGGTTTGCAGCTGCCCTTTTACGGTGGGTGCCGTATGTTCCCTATTTCCGCGATCTGGCTAAATGGAGCTACAGTAGTCACCCCTGCCGGCAGGCTGCCGGTGCCTCTCCGCTTGCTGTAACCCGTCCGACTCAAATGACACACCAGAGGTGTAACCGAATGACGCGTGTTTTCAACGGCCGCTCTGATGCAGGTGCGACAATTTTCCGATTGCCAGTCCTTATTTGCCTTGGCATCCTGATTTCGGCCGCTAGTTCCTGCGGCACCAGCAGAACAAACACCCCTCCCCCCGCGCCATCGCAGCCAGGTTATCCGTCTACCCCACCCGTCCCGATTACCTGGTCTCCCTCGTCAAGTCCACTACCAGCTCCGCCCGCTCAGGTGCCGCCGCCGTCAGGCTCCAACGATTTCCCGCTCTCCGTCTCCAGCCCCACAGATGGAGCCACTGTGACGTCGCCCGTGACCGTGGTTGCATCGGCGACCCCTCAGAATCCCCTCTTCTTTATGCGTGTCTACGTCGACCAGCTTGCCGTCTACTTCACTTTCACCAGCTCCATTAACACCCAACTCTTCATCGCGCCGGGTCAGCACAAACTCGAGGTCATAGCCGAAGACAAGCAAGGTTACATTTCTGCAACCATCCTGAACGTCACAGTGACTTCACAATCACAAACCACAATCAGCAACATTCAAAGCATGCCTGGATGGCAATCATGTTCCGCTCTCTTTCCGACTGGGTCCGGACGCGACGGACAAATCTGCGCCGCGGGCTTGGGAACTGCGCAGTCGTCACTGACCCAGAATCAGTCGACTCCCGCGATGGACGGCCAATCCGCCAAATTCAGCATGGGAGGATCGACTGCATACTCCAACATGCTCTACTTCAACGCGGTCGCGGGCGGCGATAACCTAAGCCACTTCACTTATGATCTCTACTTCTACATCGACAATCCCAACGCATCGCAAGCTCTGGAATTCGATATCAACCAGACATTTGGCGGCAATCGCTGGGTCTGGGGATCGGAGTGCAACTTCAACGGCTCGGGTAAATGGGATATCTGGAACGACCTCACTGGCTGGCAGCCCACAATCTATGACTGCAAACCTTTCCCGGCCAATACATGGATTCACCTTGTGTGGAACGTTGAGCGCGTCGGCAATCAGGTGCATTACATCAGCCTCCTGGTAGGTGATCAGACTTATAACGTGGATACCTACTATCCCAACCAGCCCAACTGGACGCTGGAAGAAATCGATGTAGCTTTTCAGATGGACGGAAATTACAAGCAGGAGCCCTACAACGTGTGGCTCGACCAGGTGCAGTTAACCGCGAACTAAACCTCTGACCCGAATAGTTGTGACCGCATTTCTGACCGCTCGCAGGTGCTGGTCTCGAATTAATGAAGCAGGCAGGCATTCGAGGGGGAAATGCGAAGTATGTTACGCCGATTCGGCGCCCAACACATCGCCTTGATCGTAGTGATCGTCACTCTGGCCGCTTTTTTGTTGGGGTTTGCTGGATGTCAGGGACTGCCCAGGAACGTGGCTAATTGTGCCGTCACTCCAACCCCGCCAGCAGATCTTACCGTTGTTCCCCCTGCGCCCGAACCGCCGTCCCCGGCTCTCTGCGGCTTCCCGCTGACCATCTCGAGTCCAACGACCGGAGCGAGCGTCAATTCACCGGTCCCGCTTCTGGCTACGGCAACGCCGCCGGATCCCATTTACACGGTTCGAGTGTACGTCGATGGCCAGGCAGTTCTATACACTCCCAATACCACCGTCAACCAGTTGATCTGGATGGCCAACGGTCAGCACACCTTGGAAGTCGTCGCAGAAGACACCGCCGGCTACATCGCGACCTCATCGATTCAGCTCAACGTAATCGGACAAGAACCAGGTGCCTTGAATATTCAGGATCAGAACAGTTGGGTTTCATGCTCGGCCACGATTTCCAACTCAACCTGTGCCGCCGGTCTCGGCACTGCCACTTCAAGTCTTACCCTGCACCAGTCCACGCCATCTTTGGATGGGTCGGCTGCCAGGTTCAGCATCGCCGGAAATCACCCTTATTCGAACGAACTCTATTGGATCCCACTCGGCGGAGGCAACAGGGTTAGCCACTTCACCTTTGACTTATGGTTCTACGTCGATCAGGGTGATGCCCCACAGTCTCTCGAATTCGACGTCAATCAGGCGTTTGGCGGTACGCGTTGGACGTGGGGTTCACAATGCGATTTCAATCAGACCCATCAGTGGAACGTATGGGACCCTCTGCACGAAGTGTGGGTCCCCATTCCGGTACCTTGCAATCACTTTCCCTCGAACACATGGATCCACCTTATCTGGTCGCTCGAGCGTGTCGGAAACCAGGTGCATTACATTACGCTGAGCGTTGCCGACCAAACTTATAACGTCAATACCTACTTCACCGCTCAGCCCAACTGGTATCAGGAGGAAATTGACATCGCCTTCCAGATGGACGGTAACTATAAGCAACAACCTTTCAGCGTCTGGTTAGATGAGGTGAATCTGCTGGCCAACTGACTCTTTGCCGTCACTGTAAATGGTCCAACACGTTCTCTACCGAAAATGTTTTTCCCTCGTAAAGGCAATCGCGGATGCCCGCTGCGCCGCCTTGATACTACTCTCGACAAAAGGAGGTTTATGCCGGAACGAGAGACCATCGAACGTGCGCGTGAGGACGCGCGTGAAGGCCAGTCGCCCAGCACCCAAGCCGGCGAATTCGTGCGCGAGGAGGTGCATCACATCCGCGAAGGCAAACATGGCGCAGCCTCTACGAAACAGGCGATTGCTATCGGACTCTCGAAGGCGCGTCGCTCAGGTGTCAAGTTGTCCCCGCCACGCAGAGGTAAAACGTCCGCCGGCACCCGCCAGAAAGCCGAGAGCGATTTTCGTAAAGGGCAAAGCCACTCCCGGCGCACTCCTTCCGCCAGGCGGTCAAGGGCCACCTCGAATGCTCAAAAGAGGAAGGGACATTCTGCCGCTTCCCATGCATCTCTCTCCAAACAGGCTCGAACCGCCGCTCGCAATCGAGGATCATCTTTGCGCCGAAGTGCTGCGAGGAAAGCAAGCCGCACGCGTAAGCACGCAAGAGGGTACCAGGAAAGCAATCAATCCATACTCGCAACCCGCAAAGAGCATAGAAAGGCTCAGCCTTGAATATCAACGATTCTTGCCTTGCTTAGTGATTGGCCTTGAAAGGGCGCGGCTTCAGCCGCGCCGTCGAGGTCATTCATAGATGAAGGGCTTCCGCCCTTGAGGTCACCACGCCGGTCTGCGCTTCATTCTTCACAAATCATCTTCTTCGCGGGTATCTACAACATCGATTGTTCTGATTCAAACATTGCCTTTGACTCTCCGAACAAGATAAGTAACGATCACTCTGACTCGGGAAGTAGGCGACGCATACTTGTGTCCGCAGCACCGACCACGTCGACGGTGCTCGGCTGTTCGCCTCCGCAATCGGAAATTTGAACAAAAAACGTGGCAAGCCGCGGAGGGTGAAGTGTGCTTGCAGGGAGCTTTCTTGTTCTCAGGAGGAGTTATGAGCAGGGCCCTTTGCCTTAAGTCCATTGCCGTGTTTCTCTTCGCATCAGTGATCTCTATTTCGACAGCCCACTCGCAGGCCACCACCTCTCTGCGCGGAACTGTCACCGATCCCACCGGCGCGGTGATCCCCGATGCTACGGTGACCATCAAGAATTTCGAGAACGGCTCTTCCCGCAAGATCTCGACCGACGTCAATGGTGAATACAGTTTTCTGCAGGTCGCGCCCGGAGACTACAATCTCGTCGCCGAGAAGCCCGGCTTCGCCATCATCACCAACGCCCACATCAAACTCCTCGTTAACACTCCCGCCACGCTCGATCTTAAAATGTCGCTGAGCGCTGCTGGAGAAGTTGTCAACGTCGCCTCCGAAGCCTCTCAGGTCAACACTACCGACGCCAGCGTCGGCAATCCCTTCAGCGAAGCCCAGGTCCGCCAGTTGCCGCTGCAGACGCGCAACGTCGTGGAACTCCTCAGCCTTCAGCCTGGCGTCACCACGAGTGGCGAAGTCCTCGGATCCCGCCGCGATCAGAACAACATCACCCTCGATGGCGCCGACGTCAACAACAACCAGAACTCCGGTCTCGTGCCCCAAGCAACTGCCACCGGCTTCGGTGGATATCAAGGTTCCAACGCGAACGGCGTCAATAACAACTCCGGATTCAACGCCGTTCTCCCCATTCCGCTCGACTCCGTCCAGGAATTCCGCGTCACCGTCGCCGGCGAAGGCCCCAACCTCGGCCGCTCCTCCGGAGGCCAAGTCTCTCTCCTCACCAAGAGCGGGACCAATCAACTTCACGGCTCTCTCTACGAATACAACCGCAACACCTTCTTCGCCGCCAACTCCTGGTTCAACAACAACGCCGGAGTTCCGCGCACGCCTCTCGTTCGCAATCAATTCGGAGCCTCCGTGAGCGGAAAAATAATCCCCAATCGCATCTTCTATTTCTTCAACTACGAACAGCGCCAGGACGCCAGCGCTGTCCCAGTGGTCCGAGCCGTCCCCTCTGACACTCTCCGTGCAGGAACCTTCCTGTTTTCTTCAGGTGGCCAGACTCAAACGCTGACCTCCCAGGACATCACGAATGTGGACCCGCTCCATTCGGGGCCGAACTCAAGCATCCTGACCGTGCTCCAGCAGTATCCGCGCGGCAACAGTCCTGCTTACGGTGAAGACGGTGGACTCAATTTCAGTGGCTACCGCTTCAACGCGCCCGTCCATCGCAGCGATCACGCTCTCGTCGGAAAGATCGACCTTCACATCGACGGCGCTGGGAAGCACACCGTAAGCCTCCGCAGTACCTTCGCCCGCAACACCGACGATCAGATTCCCGCTCAATTCCCTGGGCAGTTGCCTGCTTCCACTCTGCGCGACAACAGCAAGGGATTCGCCGCGCAATATACCGGAGTCCTCAGTTCGAGTCTCATCAATGTCGTGAACTTCGGATACACGCGCTTCGGGCAGTCCTTTAGCGGACAATCGGGTCCGCTGCTGTTTCAGACCAGCGTCGATCCGCTCTTGAATCCTTATGCCCGTCCATCTTCTCAGGTCCTACCGACCATCAATCTCAGCGATGGCATTACGTGGGTCAAAGGAAAACACACTCTTACCGCCGGCGGCGGATTCAGCATCATTCACGACAACACGAGTTCCTACGCCACCTCCTTCGCACGCTACGGATACGGCTCCACCGAATTGATCGGCCTCGGTGCCGACATTAACAGCGCCATAACCCAGTACACCGGACGACCTCTCGATGACCCAACCTCCGCCGCCAACGGCATGGGCGTCGTCCTCGGCCTGGTCAATGACAACTTCCACACCGACCTCTTCGATCGCCAAGGCAACTACCTGGCCGCCGGAACTCCGCAGGTGCGCTCTTTCATCGAGCACGATTACTCGTTCTACCTGGGCGACACCTTCCGCGTCACTCACTCCCTCACTTTGAACTACGGCCTGCGATACGAAAACTTCCGGCCGCCGTATGAATCTCACGGGCTGCAAGTCACCTCCACCGTTCCGCTCACCAAATATTTCGCCGAGCGCAACGCACTGCAGGCGCAAGGCATCCCTCAGAACCAGATGCCCAATGCCACGCTGCAGTGGGCGCTCAACGGTCCCGTCAATGGCAAACCCACATGGTGGGGTCCTTCGAATCTCAACTTCGCCCCGCGCATCGGAATCGCTTACGCCCCATCGAAGACCAATGGCCTCCTCGCCAAGATCTTCGGAGAACAAGGTGCACTTCGCGTCGGCGCAGCGATGGTCTACGATCGTTTCGGCAGCGACCTCATCACCCAATACGACCAGTACGGATCGATTGGCATGGCCACGTCGGGCAATTTCCCGACTTCTTATAGCTTCTCCACCAGCCCGCGCTACAACGGAGCTGCTCCGGTTCTGACTCCGCCTGCCGCCGAAACTTTTCCCGTGACGCCTCCCAACATCGCCGCCATCGCTGGCGAGTTCATGGGCGTCGCACCCAACCTGAAGCCTCCCTATTCTTATGTGTTCAACGCCAGTTTCGCCCGTGAGCTTCCGGGCAAGATCACCTTCGAGATCGGGTATGCAGGACGCCTCTCTCGCCGCCTCCTCCTTGAGGGCGACGTCTACACTCCTCTCGAGTACTTCAAAGATCCCGGCTCCGGCATCACCTGGGAGCAGAACGCCATGACCGTCCGCAAACTGCACGATGCCGGTCTAACAACAGACGCGGTCAAGAACAACCCAAGTCTCGTGCCCACTCTGCCCTTCGTCGAAAACATGTGGCCTGGCCTCGCCAATCTTGATTTTCCCGGCAGCGCTTCTTCGAACTACTTCAATTGCGTCTACGCCGACTACGGCGGCAGCTATCTTGACTGCCTCCACGCTCTCGACCGCAACACGGCCAGCACCTGGTCGAACACGGCCAACCCCGTTGGCTGCGATCAGATCTCCGCCCACGGCTGTTACACCTTCTTCCCGCTGCAAGGCAGTTCGATGCCCACCTGGATGAATGCCGGCACTGCGGCGTATCACTCACTTACCTTCTCGGTGCGCCGCGGCCTGTCCAGCGGGGCCATCTTCGACTTCAATTACACCTGGTCCCATGCCATTGACGATGGTTCAGCCGCCGAATCCGGCGCCGGACAGCAAGGCGCCGCCATTCAGAACATCTTCAACACCCGCGAATTTCGCGGCTCCTCCGACTTTGACATGCGCCACAACGTCACCGCCAACGTTCTCTATCCCCTGCCCATCGGCCGCGGTCGCACCCTCCTCTCCGGCGCTCACGGATGGCTCGAAGAAATCGTCGGTGGATGGCAGATCAGCAGCCTCGTCCGTTATCACTCCGGCGTGCCCACCACCGTTGGAGGCGAACTCGCCTACAACGCCAACTACTGGCTGAGTTCGCTCGCCATCGCAACCGCCCCGGTTTCCTCCGGTGTCCATACCGACGAGCGGCATAACCCCAGCATGTTCACGAGTACCTCGGTCTCCAACAACTTCGTCGACGAACTCCCCGGACACACCGGAGAGCGCGCCGTCCTTCGCCTTCCCGGAATGTTCCTCAGTGACATGGCAGTCGTAAAGCTCTTCCCACTCCCCTGGGAAGGACAGCGCATCACCTTCCGCGCCGAAGCCTTCAACGTGTTTAACAACGTGAATTACTCGAACCCAAGCCTGAGCCTCCAGGCCCCCGGCACCTTCGGAGAATTCCAGGCCGTAGGCGACCCCCGCGTAATGCAGCTCGCCCTACGCTACGAGTTCTAAATGCTCAAGCCGCGTAGCGGCGAAATGTGAAAGCCCGGCACGGCAGTGCCGGGAAAAGTGAGTACAGAGGAACAAGTCCGCAAAGCGGACGGCACAATCCTCGGCGGTCGCTATTGTTAGGTGCTCGAAATGAGTTCGAAATAATCTCGAATCGCTAGGCCCCCTGTCATCCTGAGCCGCGCTCTTTGCGGCGAAGGACCTATGCAATTCTGCCTGGAAGGGCACCCCACCGCCTACGCCGTCGCAAACACCGGTACTTCCGGCGCCCGCGCACTCCCCGATGCATGTTCCAGATGATGCACCAGCATTGGGATCTGATGTTCATGACATGGCTCCGGCACCGACAGGTCCATCGCCACCTGCGCCCCCGCATCTGAACTCTCTTTCGCCAGCACAATCACCCGGCTGCCCAGGTAGAGCGCTTCCTGCGTGTTATGCGTAACGAACAGCACGGTGACGCCCGTATCGCGCCACAGCTGCCGGATCAGCCGCTGCATATCTTTCCGCGTCCCAGGATCAAGCGCGCTGAAGGCTTCGTCCATCAACAGAATGCGCGGATGCGTCGCCAGCGCCTGCGCAAGTGCCACGCGCTGCTGCATACCTCCGGAAAGCTGGTACGGATACTTCCGCGCGTCGCGTTCATGTAATCCAATCCGGTGTATATAACGCATTGCCTCGTTCCGGATCTCGCGGCGCCGCCGCACGAACCACGGCGTGAACCGGGTGAACATGTTGAACTCGCTCACTTCCGGCCCGAACGCGATGTTGTCCAGAACAGTCTTGTCGGGAAACAGCGAATATTTCTGCGGCACATAGCCGCGTGTTCGATCCGGCTGCTTATGCTCCACGCCGTCGATCAGAATGCGGCCGCCCGCCGGAGACTCAGCGCCAAGAATCATCTTCAGCAGCGTCGACTTCCCGCATCCCGTCTGGCCCAGTACACAGACAAATTCTCCTTCTTCAATTCTTATATCGATATCCGTCAACACAGGTCGCGATGGCGTTCCGTAAGCGACCGACAGATTTTGGATTTCAATCAGCGCCATCGGAATCAAGCCTCCTGAAACCAGGGATGAAGTTTGCGGTTCACCAGCCGCATCGCGAGATCAACCAGGAACAGCAGCAATGCCACCCAAAGCACATACGGAATGATCACGTCCATCCCCATGTGCCGCCGCAGCAGCGCGATCCGGTAAGCCAGTCCGTCGGTCGATGCAATCATCTCTCCCGCGAACAGGAAGAGCATCACCGCTTTCAAATTCAGTCGAATACTATTGAGCACCCGCGGCATGATCTGCCGCAACACCACCCGGTAAGCCACGTCGAAGTCACCCGCCCCGAGAGTGAAGGCTTTCACTACCTGCTCGCTGGGCACTCCTTTTGTCAGGTTGAACGTATCCAGGATGATCGTCGGCGTCACGCCAATCACGATCAGCATGATTTTCGACAGCTCGTCGATCCCGAACACAATGAACAGAATCGGCAGCAGCGATAAAGCGACGATCTTGTCAAAGAACAGGATGAACCGCAGGAAGAAAACTCCGACGTAAGGGAACAGCCCCATGTGCAACCCAAGCAGCACCGCCGGGATCAGCAGCAGGATGCTGTAGATGAATCGTCGCGAAGTCGCGAGTGTGTCCTTCCAAAGCATGCTCGCGAAGAACCGCTGCCGCAACGAAGCGTTTTCGGGCAGTGTGGAATCGTCGTCTTCCGCAGGTTTCGTCGAAGCATCGCTCATGCCGTGAAACATCTGCGTCACAGTCGGCATAATGCGGTCTTCAGGATTGTCCTGGTGCCGCTTCTGTGAGGTGTAGAAGTAGAGCCCGAGGCCGACCGCGAACAGCATCCACGAGAACACAATCGTCGTGACCCGGTTCGGCTTCGCTTGCACGAGTTGGAAACTGATCGACATGAAAGGGTGCCCACTCAAAGGGTGCCCCACTTCTGGCCGGTTTTGCGAGAAGTGGGGATTTTTTCTCCTACAACTTGCTCTCTGCGGCCATCTGCATGTACGCCGTATCGAAACTCAGCCGGACCCGGTCTTGCTTACCTTGCACACTTCCATCCGGATACCGAATCGCAACATCGTCCACCGAACCAATGTTCTTGCCGAGCAATCCGTGGTCAAAGCAGAACTGCCGCACCAGCGCCATCTTCTGTTTCAGATCGCCCGACTTCCCGAACGAAGTGGCCGCTTGCGGCTGGAAAAACATCTTGGTCGTGCTGAGCTGCTCCTTATACGATGCGAGCGTATCGCTCGATCCTTCCGCAATTGCACCGAGAACTTTGTCAGCCGCCGGCGCCTGCGCAGACATCAGGGCCATCATCTCGTACCACGCGCCCGCAAGAGCCATCGCAAACTTTTTTCCAGATCCGTCCGGGCGGTCCAGCACGTCGTTACGCACCACAGTCAGATCAAGAATCTCCCCCGGAATCTGCGACGAGTTGAACAGCGAACTGATCCCTTTTTGTTGCGCAATCTGCGAGACCATCGGCTTCCACGTCACGACAGCAGCAACGCTGGAATCGCTGATGAAAGCCGACTGAATGTCGGAGTCCGACGTATTGATCATCCGCACCTTGCTGATCTGGTCGCGCAAGGAATTCAGTGTGAGCGCGCGGTCAAACAAATATTCCGAAACGGTCTTCTCGACCAGCAGCATCTTCTTCCCGGCAAGATCCTTCATCTGCAGGCCATTGCGCACGAGAAGAGCGTCGTTCCCGTTGGAATAGTCGCCAATCAGAATGACCGTGGTCGGTACGCCCGATGCCGCCGGCATGTCGAGCGCTTCCATGTTGGTCATGGTGCAGGCATCGATGTTCCGCCCCACGAACGCGTCGAGCGATGGAGCATAGTCAAACCGCTGCACTTTGATCGTGATGCCGTATTTGTCAGCCCACTTCTTCAGCAGGCCCGATTTCTGCATGTAGTGATACGGCGTCCATCCCGCATAGATCGACCAGCCCACAGTAAAACTGGGCTTCTGCGCAAAAGCAGGAATTGACAGAAAGATGCAAAGCAGAAAAATACCGCGTCGCATGGTTCTTATGAATCCATCCATGGTGCTTGGATTCTAGCGTTCCCCTGGAACGCGAATCGAAGGCAAATTTTGCATCGCTTCGATTCAAGATTTGGCAACATGCGGAATTTTCAATCGCCAAGATTGAAGATTTCGATGGACGCCAGGTACGCCCGCCACCCGCCGAAGTGCGTGATCTCCTTCGCGCCTGACAGGACGTCGGGCTCACACAAAAAGCATTTCACCGCATCGCCGTTGTCGAGCGTGATTGTGCCAATCCCAAGCGGTGGCGGAATCGCCGCCACGAAACCGCCGAAGCAGTCTTCCGGCATCGCCCACACTTCCACCTCGATTCCCGGTCCGCGGAAGTTCCGGTCGCGAATCAACCCAGGCTTCGGCGGCACACTTCCCGCTAGCGCATAGAGACGATAGTCCGTCGCTGTGCGGCAGATCTTCTGCAAGCGCGCTCCTCGCTCGGTCAACTGCGAATTCAGCGGCTCTCCGCTGAGGTGCGCCCCGACCACCGCGACTTCCACACACCCCGGACACTTTTCAACCAGCGGGGCGATCCCAGCGAGATAACGATGGGCAAGCGCGAGCAGGGCTTCGTCGCAGAACGCAGGACCTATGAAGGAAATCCCAAAGGGCAGTCCATTCGAACGAAAGCCTGCCGGCACCGCGACCGCCGCCAGATCCATCAGGTTGACGAAGTTCGTGTAGTAACCAAGATTGGTATTGAGCTTCACCGGATCGGCAGCAATTTGCTCGTGCGTATAGATCGTTCCAGTCGTAGGGAGAACGAGAACATCCATTTCACCCCACTGTTTCTCAGCTGCCATGCGCAGCTCACGCAGCCGATATTCGCCCTCATACGCATCCACCGCTGACTGCTTGGCAGCCCCGCCAATGATGCCCCGAACCACCGGATCCATTTCCCCGGCGTGATCGGCGAAGAAGTGTTTGATGGCCGCAAGCCGTTCGGCCACCCAGGCTCCCCCGTACAACAACTCTGCACATCGGCGGAAGGGAGTGAAATCGACCTTGATCCTCTCGCCTCCCATCTTTTGCAGCGTTTCGACGGCGTCCCAGTAGAGCTGCTCGGCTTCATCATCTCCGAAGAATTCCAATTGTTCACGCGAGGGCACACCGAATCGAAAATCAGAATAGAGCCAGGGCGCAGCGCCTTCTCCAGAGCGAGGTACGCGCGAAAACGGATCTCCCGGGTCCAACCCCCGAGCTACACGCCAGATTTCATGCGCCTCCGCGCAATTCCCCGCAAAGATCGACACGCAATCGAGACTGCGGCACGCAGGAACCACTCCGCGCGCGCTCAGCAATCCGCGAGTAGGCTTCAATCCGATCAAACCGTTGAAAGCCGCAGGCACACGACCCGATCCCGCGGTATCAGTGCCGAGAGAGAAATCAACCAGTTTCTTCGCAACCGCCACCGCAGAGCCCGAACTCGATCCGCCCGAAATGTAACGCGAATCGAAGACGCTTGAGCAAGCGCCGTAGGGCGTGCGCGTTCCGACCAGCCCGGTCGCGAACTGATCCATGTTTGTCTTTCCGATCAGCAGCGCGCCGGCTTCCTGCAACCGCCGGACAACGCTAGCGGTCTCCTCAGCTTGATAACTGTATGCTGGGCAACCTGCGGTAGTAGTCATCCCTGCGACGTCGAAGTTATCCTTCACCGCAAACGTCTTCCCCGCCAGCGGCCACTCCGGATGAGTCTCGATTTCGCGCGCCCGCTCCAGAGCAATCTCTCTAAGGACAAGGGAAATCCAAACAGGATTGAGAGGTTCGGCGTGCAGGCGATCGTAGAGCGCCACGATCGCCGTTGAGAACTCGCCCGCCTGCCTCACGCTGTCCCCTCAGCCAGCAGCAGTAACGTCTGCCCCGCCCAAACCAGAGCGCCCGCAGCACAGGCCAGGCTGTGAACGATGCCTGCCCTGGGCGCGGTCACTGCAATTTCGGTTTTCATCGCTTCGAGAATCATGAGTTTTTGTCCCGCCTCTACGCGCTGTCCCGCCTCCACCGCGACATTCCACACGCTCGCCGAGATCGGCGAGCGCACCGGCGAACATCCCTCCGGAACATCCGCCTCAGGTGAGGGGGCGGTCGCTTCCGGCGGTTCGATATACTCCGCCTGCCCGGCCGCCGCCCACCGCTCGCGTTCCGCCTCGAATGCCGCCTGCTGATGCGTTTTGAACGCCTCAGCTTCCGTTTTGATCGATTTCAAAAACGCGTGATATTCGCGTAACCGGAACTCCCGCGGCTTGATCCGCAATGGATACCGCCCTCGCGGAAACCCTTCGCGAATCTCCAGCAACTCCTGCGCACTCACCGGATAAAATCTCAACTCGTCAAAGAACCGCAGCAGCCATGGCGTGCCCGCTGGAAACTCCGTAGTCGAATGAGACGTGTTCCACATCTGCACCGTGCGTCCGACGAATTGATATCCCCCCGGCCCTTCCATGCCGTACACACACAGATACGCTCCTCCGATCCCGACGGAATTCTCCGCCGTCCACGTACGCGCGGGATTGTACTTGGTCGTCACCAACCGGTGGCGCGGATCGACAGGCGTCGCCACGGGAGCGCCGAGATACACGTCACCCAGACCCAGTACTAGATAGCTTGCACCGAAAACAATTCGGTACACGTCATCAATCGAGTTGAGCCCGTTGATGCGGCGGATGAACTCGATGTTACTCGGGCACCAGGGCGCATCCGGCCGCACGCTCTGCATGTATTTCCGGATGGCGAGCTGCGTTGCGGGATCATCCCACGACAACGGCAGATGCACTACGCGCGATTCGACAGTGATGTTGTCGAGGTCAGGGATACGGCGCTCGCAGGCATCCAGCGCCTCGAGCAGTTCCTCTCGCCGCAGGCGCGCGTCGTAGTGTATGTGCAGAGAGCGGATGCCCGGAGTAATGTCGATGATCCCGGGAAGATTCGCCGCCCTCAGGCGCTCTTCTAACGCGTGTACTCGAAATCGCAAATTCAGATCAAGCACGTTCGGACCGTACTCAATCAGGAGGTAACGATCCCCGTCAGCGCGGCATACAACCGCCGGCGCGCCATCCATGGCAGGCTTATTGCTAATCACTGCATCTTCTTTAACACTCTCTGGAAGATTGGGGAGAGGGCCCGAGAGCGTTTCTACGCATCGCTCAACTTGCACTCGCAATTCTTCTGACTGCTCCGCCGAAAGGCGCCGGAAGCGTACCAGGTCGCCCGCTTTGAGCTGCCCCATCTTCCAGATTTCGGCCTCGACGATGGTCGCCGGACAAACGAACCCGCCGAGACTCGGGCCGTCCGGGCCAAGAATCACCGGCATGTCACCAGTGAAATCGACGGTCCCGATCGCATACGCATTGTCGTGAATATTGGAAGGATGAAGCCCCGCCTCTCCTCCGTCTTCCCGCGCCCAGCGCGGCTTTGGACCGATCAGCCGCACGCCCGTGCGATCGGAGTTGTAGTGCACTTTCCACGCCGTTGAGAAAAACACCTCAATGTCGTCCGGAGTGAAGAAGTCCGGCGAGCCGTGTGGCCCGTACAAAACTCCCATTTCCCACTCGCGGCCATAATTTGGCGTTGCATTTTCCGAGAGCGTGCGCAGCTCCCGTGGCACTGAGCCTGCACCGCTGAGGTGCAGAACATCTCCGGCATGCAGCACGCGCCCTTGCCCGCCGAATTTTCCCAGGATAAAGGTCGCCCGACTGCCGAGATACAAGGGTGTGTCGATTCCACCCGCAACCGCAAGATAGGCTCGAGCGCCATAATCCTCAGCGCTCTCCAGTTCGAGCACTGAATCCGGTTTCACGAGAACTGCCTGCCATCGCGGCACCGGATCCCCATTCAACCGCGCACCGAAATCCGCACCGGTCAAAGCGATGGTCGCTTCGCACGCAAAACGGAGCGTCGGACCCGTAAGAGTCATTTCCAGTCCGGCAGCGTCAGCGCGATTTCCCACCAGCCGATTGGCCAACCGGAAAGCCAGCGTGTCCATCGGCCCTGAAGGCGGCACGCCCACATGCCAATATCCCAACCGCCCCGGATAGTCCTGGATTGTTGTTTGGGTCCCTGGTTCCACAACATCGATCGCGTGCCTCTGATATCGGAAGCTCTTCAGAAAAGAAGTGGTGAGCCCGCCGGCGGCAAAGTCTTCGCTTTCGCAAATTTGTCGTAGATACGAAAGGTTGGTCTCGATCCCGAAAATCTCAGCTTCTCCGAGCGCTGTACGAAGCTTCTCGATCGCTTCGCCCCGATCTGCTCCACGCACGATCACCTTCGCTAACATCGGATCGTAAAACGGCGAGACCTCAGTTCCGGTGTCCACCCACGTCTCAACGCGCGCGCACTCCGGCCAGCGAACATGCATCAGGCGGCCCGCACTCGGCTGAAAATTCCGAGCGGGATCCTCCGCGTAAACACGCACCTGGATGGAAGATCCCTTAGGCTGGATCTCGAGACTTTCAAGCGCAGGCATGTCGCCGGCCGCGAGTCTCACCATCCACTCAACAAGGTCGACGCCAGTCACTTCCTCCGTAACTCCGTGCTCCACCTGAAGCCGCGTGTTCACTTCAAGAAAATAAAAGTCGCCGCACGAGTTGTCGTAGATGAATTCCACCGTGCCCGCAGACTGATACCGCACCGCCTTCCCCAGCCGTATTGCCGTCTCCAGCAATCTCGCGCGAATGTCGTCCGGCAGCCCAGGCGCGGGAGTCTCTTCGATCACCTTCTGATTGCGCCGCTGAATGGAGCAGTCACGTTCGCCCAATGCAATCACCGATCCCCGCCCATCGCCGAGGAGTTGCACCTCGATGTGCCGCGCGGCAGTAACGAAACGCTCAAGATACAAGTTGCTGCTTCCAAAGCTAGCCTGACTTTGCCGCGAGACCGCCTCATAAGCGTCTCGCAATTCTTCCGCAGATGCGCACAACCGCATTCCGATCCCGCCCCCACCCGCCGTGCTCTTCAGCATCGTCGGATATCCCACGCCTTCGGCCGCCTTGAGAGCCGCATCGACGTCCTTCAGCACGCCGGTGCCCGGCAACATCGGCACGCCGTTCTCCGCCGCAATTTCCCGCGCCGTATGCTTGAGTCCGAAATCCCGCATCTGCCGCGGAGTTGGCCCAATAAACACAATCCCATGCTCAGCGCAGGCTTCCGCAAATTTCGCATTCTCGCTAAGGAAGCCATACCCAGGATGAATCGCCTCAGCTCTGGTCTCCCTGGCTGCTTTCAGAATTGCCGGAATGGAAAGATAGCTTTGCGCCGCAGGAGGCGGACCGATGCACACCGTTTCGTCCGCCTGCTCCACGTGAAGAGAATGACGATCCGCTTCGGAATAAACCGCAACCGAACCGACGCCCATTTTTCGGAGAGTCCGAATCACCCGGCACGCAATGGCGCCTCGATTCGCGATGAGAACTCTGCGGAACATTATGGCTCCGCGGCCCAGATCATCACTTCCACCGGTGTGGGATTGTACGCATTGCACGGATTGTTCAACTGCGGGCAATTGCTGATCAGCGCCAGCACGTCGGTTTCAGCTCGCATCTCGACGTACTTGCCCGGGTCCGAAATGCCATCTTCAAATGTCAGCTTGCCTTCCGGCGTGACCGGCACGTTCATAAAGAAATTAATGTTGCTGGTGATATCCCGCTTCGACATGCCGTGATCCCACTCAGTCACGGCTTTCAGAAAGCTGCTGCGGCACGCATGCATGTGGCGCTTCTCGATCGCATAGCGAACCATGTTGCTTTCGTTCGCGCATGCCCCGCCCAGCGTGTCATGACGCCCGCAGGTATCGGCAACGATCGTCAGCAAGACAGTCCCCGCCGTCGACATCAGCTTCATCCCGGTAGTCAGATAGATATTGCGTTGATGTTGAATCGTGTCCTGCGCGCTGTAGCGGTCGGAGTAATCGTGCGCGTTATAGAAGAGCGTGTCGACCGCCTGATTGCCATGCAGATCGACGATACGGAAATATTGTCCCTGCTTGATCTCGTAGATCCACGGGTCACCCGCGTTGATCACATGCCGGTAGATCGCCGCTTCCGGACGCAGTTTGCTCTCAACTAGATTCTTGCCGGTCGCAATCGTGGCGCTCATCGACGCCTCCTCACATGAAATATCGCTCGGTCAGGGTGAAGCCTCGCCCGTTTTCAGGCCGCGAAACCCGGCACAGATCGTCCATCGCCGGAGTCGCTACCTGGCGAATCGAAACCTGTACCGGCTTCGGCTGATACTTCGGATTCGGGTCGAGCGGATGCTGGCAAGTATTGAGAATGACCAGCACATTCATCTCGGCGCGGAGATCAATAGAGTCCCCAGCCTTCGAATTTCCCGGCGCGAAGCTCATCGTTCCATCGTCCGACACATCCACACGGCTGAAGAGATTCACGTTTGCCACCAGGTCGCGAGGCCCGAGTCCCCACTTGCCAAGTTCCACCAGGAAACTGTCCCGCCCATTCTTGTGATAGTCGTTAAGATCTTTTTGATAGCTGGACGGTCCATACTTCGCTTCGACTAACTTCCGGTTCGAGGTCCCACCAATCGGATCGTGCCACCCCACCGTGTCCGACATGACCGAGAGCAGAATGCGCCCCATATCCGAATACAAGACGAACCCCGAGGTCAGCCGCGCGATGTGCTGCGCCTTTAGCGTGTCGGGCATGTTGTAGCGCTCCGTCGGGCATTCGAAGTTGTAGAAGATTCCGCCAACGTTGGCGCCGCCTTCGAGGTCAGTCACGCGTAGCGCCGTACCGCGCTTCAATACATGCGACCACGAAGCTCCCGGCTGAATAGTCTCTTCCCAAAGAACAGTCTGGTTCATCGGACACCTACCCCTGAATGGTTTGAAATGGAGTACAGAAAAGGACAGAGCTATCGCTCAGCAGGCGGACCGCAGCAGACGAACATGCGGGTCAGGCGAAGATAGACGTCGAGCGTAATGTTTGCTCGCGGCCGTCGCCCTGATGAATCACACATGCGGCGTAGTCTTTCACACCGCTATCAGCAATTCCAATCACTAATTCAACTGGGAGCTATCTCTTTCTTCGATGATCGCTCCCAGGTCGAGTGTAGATCGGGTGCCCCACTTCTGGCCGGTTTTGCCAGAAGTGGGATTTCTTTCGACCTCAGTGTAGCGTTATCTCCTTGCGCAGTGGTAGATCTTGCGACGAGCCTCCTACCATCATGGAGTAGGACCCAGGAACCACCTTCGAGCAATGCGTTCTTTCGTCATAAATGCTAAGCCGTTCGCGGCTAACGGAGATGGAAACTTGTTGGATCCGCCCGGAGCGAGATCCACCGTTTCTCTCCGCGTTCTCTGCGGTCCGTCAGCGAATTCTGCGGTCAAGCCTTTGCAGTTCTCGCGAAACGCCAAACCGCAGACAACCCCGAGTCAAAAATCCACCGCCGAAGAGAACTGTACATACGCTAAGAAAATAGACTTCGCGGGTGCCCACCCTTATAGCGCGAGCTGGCCAAGCTATTTCCTAAGTCGAAGCCTAGCGGTTGAGTCGACTTTCCCACGCCTGTGGCATTTCGATAAACGACCGATCGAGTGCAGAAATCGAACAGCAACCAAGCAGCCGCAAAGTCCGCTCCACATCGCCCTTCAGAATCTCCAGCGCCCGCCGGACACCCGGCTTTCCGGCAGCCGCAAGCCCGTATGCGTAACCGCGCCCGATAAGAACAGCCCGCGCCCCAAGGCAAATCGCTTTTACAATGTCGCTGCCCCGCCGGATGCCGCCATCCATCAGCACTTCGATCTGCCCCTTCGCCGCCGCGACCACCTCAGGAAGCGCCCGCAGCGTCGATGACACCGAATCCAGCTGGCGCCCGCCGTGGTTCGACACAACCACCGCCGCCGCGCCTTCGTCGATCGCCCGCCGCGCATCGTCGCCGATCAGAATTCCCTTCACGATGATCGGTCCCGACCAGTGCTCTCGAATCCACTTCAGGTCGGCCCAGGTAACCGTGGATTCTGACAATGCCGCTCCAACGTCCAGCAGTTCCATCGGACCTTTACCCGGGATCACGATGTTCTGCAGCTTGGGAACGCCGCCATCCCGCAAAAACGAAATCACCCAACCTGGATGCGCCAGAATGTCTGGCAAAAAGGGAATCTTCGCGAACGGAGAACCGCCCAGCAGCTCTTTCATCCCATTGCGCGGATCGCGTTCCCGCATTCCTGCAACCGGAGTATCGACTGTCATCACCAGCGCCGAGAACCCCGCCTTGCGCGCCCGCTCCAGCGCCGCCTCGGCAGCTCCGCGTCCACCCAACAGATACAGCTGATACCATGCCGGACCGTTGGTCGCTGCCTTCACATCTTCGAGCCTGTGCCCGGAGATGGTCGACAATATATATCCCGTGCCAAACTCCCCGGCGACACCGGCCGCCGCAACTTCACCTTCAGGATGCATCAGCCGGCTGTACCCAACCGGCGCCAGCATAAACGGAAGCGACAACTCATGCCCCACCACGTTCGTCGACAGCTTGCACTCAGAAACCGACACCGCTCCCCGCGGACGGAAGGTTACGTCACGAAACGCTCGACAATTTTCGTTGAGGGTTAGTTCAGATTCGGCGCCGCCATCCAGATAATCGAAAACTGACTTGGGAACTCGCCGTTGCGCCATCTGGCGAAGGTCTTCGATGTTCACTATCTTCGACGAGCTTAGAGATCGCGCTTGAGCCGTCATCTCGTATCGCGTGGGCACCGTGCTGAGCAGCAGGGTAAGCTACTCCCGCGCAATTGTCGAACTGCCGTTCACGAAATTTCGCAACGCCAAACAGTCCGCGCCACGCCAAACAAACCAGCGCGCATATCTCTTATCTGACAGCGATCTGTCTCACAGGCCCAGGACTCTCATCCGCAATCGCGAGAAGCCCGTCGACATCTTTAATCACGACCCCGCGGTTTTCCGGATAGATCAATCCCATCTCCGTCCACTTGCACAGCAGGCGGCTCACTGTGAACAGCGTCGTTCCTGTCATCTGCCCCAGTTCTTCGCAGGTAAACGTGATGGGTGCATTCGGGCCCTCGCAGCCCTCCTGCTCCGCCAGCCACACCAGGGTTCGAGCCAACCGAGATGGCACACGCAGCGTGGCCATCTCGCAAAAGCACTCCTGCAATATGTGCAACTTGTCACTCATGATCTGCAGCGCATTCCGTTGCAGTGCCGGATAGCGCGCGCATAGCCAGCTCAGCACCTGGCACGCTTCCAGCGCCCGAATTGTGGATGAATGGCTCTCTCCTGGCAACATCCCCAGGCCGCCAATCACTTCGCCACTTCCCTGTACCCGTAGAATTGCCTCATCGCCGGTGTGGCTGACTTGGCTGACTTTCACCCGTCCCCACATCACCATCAATACCGCTCGGCCCTCATCCCCCTCATGCACGATAAGCTGACGGCCCGCGTATTGCCGCCGCGCCCCGCTCGAGACAATTTCCTGGCATTCAGCCTTTGAGAGATCCTTGAAAATGGCAGCCGATTGCCACGGGCTCTCCGTCGCGACCGTATCTATTTCCGACCCAGCCCCTGAAACGGCTGCGTCAATGGCCGGGGTCGATTCCAGCAGACGATCATTCAGATCTTTTGAAGTGATTCGACGGTAGCCTGGGCGAAAATCGGCTTCCGTGACAATCTTGAGGGCGTTGCCCATCTGAACACCTCCTGGCCTGCACCCCTTTTCGAATCGGGGATCGCACGTGCGCTGAGTTGTACTGCAAAGGCGCAATGATCTCTACCGGTGGCGGACCAGCAGCCACTCCTTGGGTGCATCACTTAAAAAAGCAGGGGGAGAACAATCAGAAAATGCGTTTTCCGAGCAAAACGCGGGATACCCGAATACGGTGGAACGAGTCGCAGGCGCTTGTGAATTCGTCTGCTCCCTAACTGAAAATACCTGTTCTTTGTTCCTGACTCTGTGTTCCCCGTCACAAGCAGGCGTGAGCACGCTCACGAGGTGTGCGCGAGTCCGCTGTCACGCCCTCAGATTCCGCGATCCCAACCGTTTCTCTCCGGGTCCTCTGCGGTCTGTCTCAGCGCACTCTGCGGTTAAGCTCTAACAGTTCTCGCGAAAACGCTGGACCGCAGAGAACTCTGCCTACGTTCAAAAAACTTCGCGCGTGCCCCACCCCTTGTCGCGTTTTGTGCGACAGGATGGGGATTTTGATTTTTGCGGACTCGCGATTGTGGCTCTCGTCGACGAAGATATCGACTGTGCGACGCGAATACCAGCTTCTAGAAATTCACCGGCAGCTTCACCACTCTTTTCTGGATCGCCCACATTACCAGCTCTGCCTTATTGTGAATTCCCAGCTTGCGCATCAAATTGAATTTGTGCGCGTCCACCGTCTTGATGCTCAATCCCAGAATACCGGCTACCGACCGCACCGTACGGCCCTCCGCCAGCAACTTCAACACCTCGTGCTCTCGGGCCGTCAACGTCCGCTTTCCCGATGCCAGCGCTTCGATCGGCAACTCGCTCACAGCATCAGTGGCAACGAAAGGCGCACCTGTCGCGCCCCTCACCATCGTCACCAACTCGTCTGCAGAAGTCCGCCGCACCGCACATTTAGCGCTGCCCGAAGCAGTCGGCCACGCCTCATCCTGATTAGGACTCGGCAAAAAAACAATCCTGCTGGTTGGGGATTCCTCGAGAATCATCTGTTCCGCTCGCGCCGGAGCGCATCCGAACAGCGCGACGTCTGCGACCACTGCCTCGGGCCGGTGCTCCAGAATCTGTCGCAACGCCTCAGCGCCATTTTCCGCCTCGGCCACGATATCCAGATCTGGTTCGTCTTCCAGCAACCGCCGCAATCCCTGCCGCACCAAGACAAGCTCATGCGCCAGAACGCAACGAATCGTCTTATAGTCTCGGATCTGTGCGTGGGGGCACACAGTTCCTCCTACCTGGTCGGCAAAACTTGGAGTAGCGCAGTCCATTTTGATGACCGCGCCGAATACCGACGTCAATCCGACTATTGTACCGCTCTCGCAGCGTTCTCTGCCGATTTTCTCTGTCTGTCGTAGGGTTTTCTTAGCGTCCTCTGCGGCCTTTCCCCGCGTTCTCCGCGGTTAAGAACCGGTTTCCTTGCAAACCCGTGAAAACCGCGATCCCCCCGGACTTCCGCTCTAATCCTGTACAATCAAAAATTTAAATGTTGCGCTACTTCACCGCCGGAGAATCCCACGGAGAGGCCCTAATCGCCTTCCTCTCCGGCGTCCCCGCCGGCCTGAAAATCGATCAGCCATTCCTCGACCGTGAACTCTGGCGTCGCCAGCAAGGATACGGCCGCGGCGGCCGCATGAAGATCGAGACCGACACCGCCCACATCCTCTCCGGTGTCCGTCACGGCATCACCATCGGATCGCCAATCTCTCTGCAGATCGCCAACCGCGACTGGAAAAACTGGCAGGAATCCCTCCCCGTCGCCGACGGCGATCCCGCCAAACACAAGCGTGTCGCCTCCCCTCGTCCCGGACACGCCGACCTCGCCGGCGCCCTCAAATACAATTTCCCCGAAGCCCGCTACATTCTCGAACGCGCCTCCGCCCGCGAATCCGCCGCCCGCGTCGCCATCGGCGCCATCGCTAAACTCTTCTTGCGCGATCTGGGTATCGAAGTCCTAAGCCATGTCGTCACAACCGGCAACGTCACCGTCACCGATCAAGTCGCCTGGGAAAAAATCCACGCCCTTCAGGATCAGCAGGAGATTCTCTTAAACTGCGCCGATCCCGAAATCGAGCAGCGCATGAAAGAAGAGATCGACAAAGTTCTCCGCACTGGAGATTCTCTGGGCGGCATCTTCGAAGTCGTAGCCCATGGCGCGCCACCCGGCCTCGGCACCTACGCCCAGTGGGATGAGCGCCTCGACGCCCAACTCGCCGCCGCCGTCATGTCCCTGCAGGCAGTCAAGGCCGTCGAAATTGGCTCCGGCGTCGCCGCTGCATTCAGTCCCGGCTCCCAGGTGCACGACGAAATCGGTTACACCGCCAAAGACAGCTTCACCGCTTTCTCGAGAACTCACAACAACGCCGGAGGCATCGAAGGCGGCATCTCCAATGGGGAAGAAATTCGCGTGCGTGGTTATCTGAAGCCCATCTCAACTCTCCGTCGCCCGTTGCAGTCCGTAGACTTCACCAGCCGTGAGCCAGTCAAAGCCGCCTACGAACGTTCCGACGTCTGTGTAGTCCCCGCCGCCGGCGTCGCTGCCGAAGCTATGGTCGCGCTCACCCTGGCTCGCTGCGCCCTGGAAAAATTCGGCGGCGACTCGATGACCGAAACCCTCCGCAACTTCCAGGGCTACTGCCAGCAACTCAAAACCTTCTGATGATCTACCCCATCGTAAAATTCGGTAATCCGGTCCTGGAAAAGCCTGCCGAGAAAGTCACCGTCTTCGACAAGGATCTCGAAAAACTCATCGAAGACATGTTCGAATCGATGTACGAAGCCCACGGTGTCGGCCTGGCCGCCCCGCAAATCGGCGTCGGACGCCGCATCGCCGTCATCGACGTTACCTTCAAAGAAGATCCCGACGCGAAGTTAGTTCTCATCAATCCTGAAATCATCCACACCGAAGGGAAGCACACCCAGAGCGAAGGATGCCTGAGCATCCCCGACTTCCGCGAAAACGTCACGCGCCCAAACAAAGTCACCGTCCGCGCCCAGGATGTTCACGGCAAGGTCTACGAGAAAACCGGCGAAGAACTGCTAGCCCGCGCCTTCCTCCACGAGACCGATCACTTGAACGGCAAGCTCTACATCAGCCACATAAGCGCTCTGAAACGCGACCTCATGAAACGCAAAATCCGCAAACTCCAAAGAGCCGGAGAATGGTAGAAATCGGGTGATTGGGTGATTTAGTAATTGAGAAATTGAGTAATTGGCAAATTGAGCGATTAGATTAATTGAGTTCTTACGTGAGGAGCCGATTGCTGCCAGTCATCTTTGTTGTCATTCCGAGACGGCGTTAAGCCGTTGAGGAATCTGCTGGTCGTTTGCGGTGCCACGCCACCAGCCACAAGCAGATTCTTCCTTGCGAAGCACTGCTTGCCGCTGCGTGCTCGCATGAGGAACCCGAACTGTAACCGTTCCGTGGAAGAGCGGCCCTTCAAGGGCCGCGTAACTTGGCTGGAAGAAATCGGGCTTTAGCCCCCGTGGTCGTTTTAGGTTTTCAATTACCCAATGCCTCGCTCTCTCATCTTCTGTGGCACCCCGCGTTTCGCCGTCCCCTCGCTTGAGAAGCTTGCCGCAGGACACTGCATCCATCTCGTCGTCACCCAACCCGATCGCCCCAAAGGCCGCGGCCTCGAACTCGTCCCATCACCCATCAAACAATCCGCCCAGAAACTAAACCTCGCCATCGCCCAACCCGACCGCATCAAAACCAACGACGAATTCCGCTCCAAACTCTCCGCTATCAAGCCCGACGCCATCATCGTAGTCGGCTACGGCCGCATCATCCCCCAATGGATGCTCGACCTCCCGCCGCTGGGAAACATCAATCTCCACGCCTCGCTCCTCCCGAAATACCGCGGAGCCGCTCCCATCCAATGGGCCATCGCCAACGGCGAAACTGTTACAGGCAACACGACGATGCGCATCGACTCCGGCCTCGACACCGGGGACATTCTGCTGCAACAGCAACTCCCCATAAACCCCGACGACACCGCCGAGACCCTGGCCCCGCGGCTAGCCGATATGGGCGCCGATCTCTTGGTCGAAACGCTCCGCAGGCTAGAAGCCGGCTCAATCCATCCCCGCCAGCAAGCCGACTCGCAAGCGACTCTCGCCCCAATCCTGAAGAAAGAAGATGGCCTCATCGACTTCTCCCGTACCGCTGAAGAGATCCTGAACCGCCTCCGCGCCTTCCAACCTTGGCCCGGCACCTACACCAGATTCCGCGGCAAAAATCTGCAAATCTTAAGGGCGCAGCTAGCGAACGAACTCGTCCCGCCAACTGAACTCAAAGTGATCGGCGATAGCCTAATCGCAGGCTGCGCGAAAAACACATCGTTGGAAATTCTGGAACTCCAGCTAGAAGGAAAGCAGCGCTCGCCAGCCCAAGCCTTCGTCAACGGCTACCACCCGAAGCCAGGAGAGAGGCTAGGCAGCTAATCCGCTCACGTAGCGACAGCCGCCTCGGCTGTCCCGCGAAGGCGAAGCCAAGCGCAAGTGTAGGGACGGACGCCTTCGTCCGTCCCGCGGGCAAAGCCCGCGTTAAACGGCCGAAAGCAAATCGACTCTCGAGAGAAGACCCGAAGATCCCACCGCCCTGAAAGAGCGGCCCTTCAAGGCCGCGTTAGCCGTGGCAAAGATGCGGCTTTATAGCCCCGGTGGCGATCGCGGACGTCACACAAGCCCGTCGCCCTCCCCATCCCCGGCATTTCCGTTTTCCGTACAATCGAAGAGCATGCCCGCATCCCCCGCCCGCACCGTCGCCTTCGACATCCTCTTCAGGGTCGAACGCGAATCCTCCTACGCCTCCGAACTTCTCCACTCCAACACGTACGAGGCTCTATCCAGCCCCGACCACGCTCTGGCCACCGAACTAGTCATGGGAGTTCTCCGCTGGCGTTCTCTTCTCGATGACAAGATTTCAAGCGCCTCTTCGCAGCCCCTAAAAAAACTCGATGCGGAAGTCCTGATCGCCCTGCGCCTCGCTCTCTATCAATTCCGCTATCTCGACCGCATCCCGCATCGCGCCGCCCTTCACGAAAGCGTCGAACTGGTGAAACGCGCCCGCAAAGCTTCCGCCGCCCCGTTCGTCAACGCCGTCCTCCGCAAACTCTCCAAAGATCCTCTGTCTTCCTCCGTGCCCTCCGTGGTGAGCGATTTTTCGCCGCAAGCCATTGCCGATGCCTGCGCCCATCCCGTCTGGCTGGTAGAACGATGGACACAAGCATACGGACTCGATGCCACCGAACAAATCTGCCGACACAACCAAACGATCCCCCCCATCACTCTCCGCCTACGCGCCCCCAATGCAGCAGAAGAACTGCACGCAGAAGGAATCTCCCTCGTACCGGGGAATCTCCTCTCCGCAGCCCGCCGCGTCAACTCCGGCGACGTCACGAAGACCCAATCCTTTCGCCGCGCCCACGCAGTCATTCAAGACGAAGCCTCACAACTGATCGCCGCCCTGGTTGGTCCGGGCCACGAGCAAGTCTTGGATTGCTGCGCTGCCCCGGGTGGCAAGACGCTTGCCATCGCCGACCTGAATCCCGAAGCCACCATCACCGCCGTCGAGATCCACCCCCATCGCGCCCGTCAAATGCAAAAGCGATTTCCCGCAGACACGAAGATTCAAACGGTCATCGCCGATGCCCGTACTCTCCCCATCGCGCAGCCTTTTGATCTCGTCCTGGCCGACGTCCCTTGCTCCGGCACCGGCACTCTGGCCCGCAATCCCGAAATCAAATGGCGTCTCAAGCCGAATGACCTCGCAGAACTCCACGACCGCCAACTAGCGATCCTCCTCTCCGCGTGCGCCCACCTCGCCCCCGGCGGCCGCATGATCTATTCGACCTGTTCCTTGGAGAAAGAGGAAAACGAAGATGTAGTCGAGCAAGCAATGAAAGAAGAACCAAGCCTGCATTTGCTGGATTGCCGCACCGAACTCGATCGCCTGCGATCGACGGGAGTCGTGACCTGGCCCAATCCGGTATCGCTTGTGCAGGGCCGGTATCTCCGCACGATCCCAGGAATCCACCCCTGCGACGGCTTCTTCGCCGCCACCCTGGAACGAACCGGAGAGACACGAAAAAGTCTGATGGATGCACGGTAGCGGGTGCTAACACAGTGGAAGGTAGCGCCGGCGTCCCCGCCGGCTGTGGGGGGCGGCGTCTCGCCGCCCCACCCGTCAGCCGACCTGATTCCTATTCCCGGCGTGGAGACCTTGCAGTGAAACTAAGGGTCGAGGCGGCTCATCCGACCAACCGTAGTGCCAGCCGCGAAGCGGCGGAATGTGAAAGCCCGGCACGAAGTGCCGGGAAACAAGATAGGAGGAAATCGAGTCCGCTTCAGCGGACGACACGTTGATTTCGTGAAACTGCGCTAGAAAGGCCGAGCCACCAGCACGTACACAAGCACCACAATGCAGAAAGTCAACACCAGCAGCGACAATTTCTCAACCCTGAGGCTATCTTTTCCGTTGGTAGATTCTTGCGCCATACACCCACAGTCTCTACCACGAACTCAGCATTGAAAATGGCTCTGCCGTGCCTGGCACGCCAGTAACCTCTCCAAAGTCACTAAGGGTGCCCCACCCTTGTTCGCGGTCTGGCGACAGGGTTGGGGATTTTGACTCTTCGTGCCGTTCCTTCGTGTACCTTCGTGTCCTTAGTGGTTCAAGGTTTTACTAGACCGCACCCCACAATATCCCTAAAATCACGGGCCTCACCGCAATTCCTGCCCCAATTACTGTCCTCAAGTCCCACTAATGACTATCTAGATTCCCCTCTCGAAATCCGTATCGCGATGCCATTTCGAAACGCCGGACTCGTAATCGTCTTCTCCCCGCCCGGATGGTTGAACGAGCTCGTATCCCTCTTCTCCCCCGACACCACATCGACCCACCAAACTGCATATTTTCCCGCCGGCAAACTCAAACTCAATTCCGTCGGCCCATTCCCATCCAAATACATCGCATACTCACCGCGCCGCGAAGAAAGCGCACGCGTCACCACTCCCCCTGCATGCTTCACCAGATCGAAATCGGGCCTGAGATCCACCAGCGGCAGCCCGTTCAAAAACTCGCTCAAGATTTTCAGCCGCCGCCGCAGCTCCGGACTCCCCCCACCCGGTCCATTCGCCTCCACATCCGTCCCATCCTCATGCCCGACTGTAAACGAATAGTCCAACCCGTCGAACACGCTCCCTCCCGCCAGCATAAAATTCCAGGCCTGCCGCCTATACGCATCATCGCTCTGCCCCAGGAATCCAGTCTCGTCATACGACAGAGCCTTCCCCAACCCGTAATTCAGCGTCGCCGCCTCCGGATACGCATAATGAAAATTCACCACGCTCACTCCCGGCAGCACACCGCGCATCGCATACCGAAAATTGCAGCAGTCCTGCGCGATCATGTGCTTATTCGGCAGCCCTGCCTCTTCGCTCGTAATCCACTCCACCACCCGCGCCTGCCACGCCATAGTCGCCTCATTCGGCAAATCCACCGAATTCGGATACTGATCCCTCCCCGTAAACAGATAAGGATTCACTACGTCCGCCAACACCGGACGATCCGACCACGGCTCATTCGCAATCTCAAATATCACATTCGGATACGCACTGGCCTCCCGCACCACTTTCCGCACATACTTTTCCTGATACCTCAGAATGTTCCCGTTCTCCAGCGTATTCACCTTCTTCCAGTCGATCGCCTCCGTCCCGTTCACATTATTCTCCCGCTTGAACGGAGACAGATTCCACTGCATCTCCCCATACTGCGAGGAGAACAACCCAATCTCCACCACAATCCCAAGCCGTGCCGCCTCTCCTAGAAAATCATGCAGCCGCGAAAAGTACTCAGGATTCCACTTCGAAAGATCCAGCTTGTTCCCCCCGCACGCATATCCGGCAACATCGCTCCGCGCCCACGGAGCCACAAACTTCCCTGCCTGGGGCGCCAGATTATTCCGACGAATCCCAAACGATTTCCCCGGCTCCTCAACATACGACCCGCCAAACACGCGCGTGTAATTCATCCCCGCAGCATCCAAAGCCGCAAGATACTTGTGATAATCAAACTTCCCGTTGATCACAGCCCCGTAATGCTCCGCGCTAGTTACCAAGGCAACAGCTTTCCCGCGATACAAAAAGTAATGTGGATTCTCCGGATGCAACCGGATCGGCACCTCACTCTGCTGCGCGCAAGTCGGAATGATGGTGAAGAGAAAAAAGAACGCGAACAATTTCGCCGGATTGCAGATCACCGTAACCCTCCGTGCCCAGCCCCACCGTCAGCACAGTCCTTGTCATCCTGAGGCCCACGCTTTTTTGCGGGCCGAAGGACCTCTGTACTTCCTTGCCGAACCCGGTGCCCATCCTTACTTCCGCGCTCTTTGGGCTGACAGTGCCTGCCCGCGAAGTCGAAGGGGCGGGATTTTGACTTCCTCTGTGCTTCCTCCGTGTCCTCCGTGGTGAAGCCTTTGATTTCCGGAAGGCAGGCCACCCTCAGATAGACGAGAAGTGGGCCGCGTAAAGTGAGTTCGTCTCTACTGCGAGTACTCCGTCACCTTCCCATCCACCACCGCCGCCACATACTTCTGAGTCCCCAGATCCCGCACCTGCACCACCCGTCGCCCATCCCGCGCCAGCTTTCCCCACCGGCTAGGCTTCTCCGGATTCTGCTCAATCGTCTGATACTCCTTCCCACCCATCACAAACCGCACCGTCCGCAGCCGCTGCCCCCCCAGTCCGCGAAACTTACATCTTCCGCCCCTCGACGTAATCTCCTGCTCTCTCATCATCTGCTCCGCCACAGACGCCAATATCGCGTGATCCAGCATATCTCTACCTCAAAAGCCATCGTCCGAACCACAGTAGTTAACATCAAACAAAGAGTGCTGGTCTAGCCCACGAGCCTCGATTCTCGACCCCGCCTTGTTTACTCACACTAGAAAAAGCGTGAGATTCTGCTCTTCAATTCCCACTTGTTACAAACTTGATTCCCGATCGCTCGAAGAGAATTTTTGTGAGGAAGCCCACGGAGCGACAGCCGCTTCGGCTGTCCCGCGCTGGCGAAGCCAAGCGCAAATGTAGGGACGGACGCCTTCGTCCGTCCCGCGGGCAAAGCCCGCGTGCGACGGCTGATAGCGAGTCAAACCCCCGTACCGCGATTCGATGCCCTGCCACATTGCAAAAGCGAGACGACCTATTGGGAGAGGCTTCAGCCCCGCTTTCCACCCACCGAAAAAGCCCGGCGCAAAGCCGGGCTTCCGTCTAAGCGAGAACATGTCCACTCACCTACCGGTGCGGATCAAACTCCAGCCGCTCCGTTTGCCGCGTCTTCGTCTTCCCCGGAGCGTACTTCCATTGCTTCACCGCCGCGATCGCCGCCTGCCCCAGAATCGGATTTCCCCCAAGCAACTGAGCACCCTCCACGGTCCCGTTCGCCGCGACATCCACCTGCAGCCGCACCACTCCGCCGATATACAGCCGCTCCAGCGTTGGCGGATACCTCGGCTCCACCCGCGTAATCACTTTCCGATCACCCGCGCCGTCTTCACTTTGCGAAAACAGTGGCACACTCACAACACAGGCGAAGAGGCACACCAGCAAGCCCGTTCGCGCCACCCTCCGAGCACTCCCATCCGTGAACAACTTTCCGAGAAGGCTCATTTGGATACCCCTAGGTTGAGGCTATACACCTCTTGTGTGCTGCGGTCCCTAACGAACATCCACGAACCATCCGGCGCCTGGCCAACCCAGTACCCCCATGGCCCCAAATACCGATCAATGTGGCGCAGAGCGTAAACGCGTTCTGCATGATTCTCGCCCAACTTCACCCGCCGGATCGTCTCCTCGTCCGTCACCATGTCGTCGAAGTATAGATACTCGCTGTCACTCGACCACTGCGGATAACTCACCGACCCTGCCGCATCCGTAAACCACGTCGACCACTTCTGCGTCTGAAAGTCGAACCGCATCACCTTCGTGAAATCCAGCGACAGTGCCACAAGGTAGCGCCCGTCCGGTGACCACCGCGGACTGAACAATCCGTCCGAACCGGCAACCTTCGTGATCTTGTGTGTCTTCAGGTCGAGCATGTTGATGCTCATGTCCGGCGTTCCAAACACATACCCGTAAATCATCCGCTTTCCGTCCGCCGACCAGTTCGCATCGATCTGCCCGTGCTTCTCCGCGTACACCGGAGTCGCCTTGCCTCCTTGCGGTCCGATAACCATGATCTGCGAAGGCTGTCCCGTCCGGCTGCTCACATAGGCGATCTGCTTGCCATTCGGAGCCCAACGCGGCAGTGCCGCCCGCTCTGGCGCGAACGTCAACTGCAGCCTCTCGCTGCCATCCACCTGGCTCCTCCACATCGTCCCGTCCGGAATCAACACATAGCTCACCCACTTCCCATCCGGAGAAAAATCCATGTCGGTCGCCGAAATTCCGGAAAGAACCTTCTCATAGTTCTCGTGCGCGGCATCGTACTTCACCAGTTCCGCCGTCGGCTTTACACCCAGCGCCCATATCTTGTCGTTCTCCGCTGGCCACGGGTTCCCAAACGACATCGGACCATCCGTCAGCTGCTGCGGCTCGACACCGCTTTCCGCCAAAACCCACAACGTCGTGATCGGTGGCCAGCTCTGCGTCGCCTGGAAGATGTACGACTTCCCGTCCTTGCTCCAAACTCCACAGCACACCGCGTGCGCCTTGTCCCATCCCGCCAGCATTTCGTGGGGACTCGATCCATCCCTCCCCACTTCCCACAGCACCGAAGTGTTGGTCTCCACATCGCTCACGCTGAATCGAATCTTCTGTCCGTCCGGCGAGAACCGCGGACTAAACGGACGCCCCTTCACCGCTGCCAATTTCTTCGCGCTGGTCCCTTTCGCCGAAGTGATCCAGATCTCGTTCCCTTTCACCGAGACCAGATCTTTCGCATTCGGCGACCATGCCGCATCGTCAGCTGCCAATCCCCCCAGCCGCGTCGAGGCCACTTTGTTTAACGGAATCGTCCACAGCTCACGGTTCCGTGCCCCGGCGTGCGCCGGTGACGCTAACAGGCTCGTGTGATCCGGTGATACATCCATCGCCCGCACATCGGCAAACGGAGTCGCAATCGTTGACTGCTCCCCCGTGCCCGGAACGATCTTGGAGATGACCTGATGCCCGTCCTTCTCCTCCGCCACATAAAGCGCAGACCCGTCGGACAGCACCGCCGTTTTGGCTAAACCGTCATGTGTGATTTGATTTGCAGTTGCAAAGCTCGGCGGATTGGCTGGCGCCCCGCCATCATGCAACCAGAAGCCCGCGCAGATCAACACCAGGCAAGCAAGCGAAATACACCAGACACCTCGCGAAACCCTCATTCGGAACGCCCCTCTCTGAGACCCGCACTTTCGTCCCAGTTCCGACAGCTTCGCTGATATTAATAAAGATTCCCCCCGCCACCGGCCCCTCAGGTAACCACCCCCAAACGAAAGTAATGCGCAACACCTCGTGTTGGGACGGACGCATTCGTCCGTCCAGCGTAGGCGAAGCCAAGCACCCCCTCCACACTCACCCATCATGGACCATCATGAACCATGTGGCGACGGGCGCCTCGCCCGTCCCGCCGAAGCGAAGCAAGGCGGAACCGCCCCAACCGCCGAACTCTTATCATTCCGCCAACCCCACCATCCTTGTCATTCCCACGAGGCGCGAAGCGCCCAGGAGGAATCTGCTCCCTCGCCCTCGAAAGCCTCTCGCTTTCTTCAGGGGAGTCAAACAGCGTAAACAACTCCACCGTCTACAATCCTTCCTCTGAAATCGTCCTGAAAACCACTCCTTAACTCCCGGGCCTACTGTAAACCCCCTACATCGTTAGGGGAATTTTCCCGATGCCCGCTTTATTCCTATGAATGTCAGAATGTCAAGTTGTCTTGAGTATTCCTGAGGGAAAGTTGCGATCGAGAGAAATGTCCCAGGCCAGAATTCTTCTAGTCGATGACGATGCCCGCGTCCGCCGCGTCATCTCCACCATGCTCTCCCGCCACTCAGGCTGGGAAATCTGCGGTGAGGCCGGCGACGGCCAGCAATCGGTCGAACTCGCCCGCGCTACGAACCCCGACGTCGTCCTCATGGACGTCAGCATGCCCGGCATGAACGGCCTCGACGCCACTCGCATCCTCCGCCGCGAGAGGCCACGAGTCGACGTCATCCTCGTAAGCCAGAACGATCCCAAAATCATCTCCCACCAGGCCGCAGAGGTCGGCGCACGCGCCTTCTGCAGCAAGTCCGATCTCGCCCGCAACTTGGTTCCCATCATCGAGCGTACCCTCGAAGATCGTCACAGCAAACGCACCGACACGGCCTTTCAAGTCTTCGAGCGCGGCCCCAACGCTCAAGCCAGCAACCTGCTCGCCGCCATCGTAGACTCTTCCGACGACATCATTATCAGCAAGAACCTCGACGGCATCATCACCAGTTGGAACAACACTGCCCGGCGCGTCTTCGGCTATTCCTCTAAGGAAGCCATCGGCGCCCACATCACCCTCATCATCCCCAAAGACCGCCTTCCCGAAGAAGACACCATCATCTCTCGCGTCAGGCGCGGCGAACGCATCGAGCATTTCGACACCGTCCGCCAGCGCAAAGATGGCACCCTCATCGATATTTCCCTCACCATCTCCCCCGTTCGCGACTCCTCCGGACGCATTGTTGGCGCCTCCAAAGTCGCCCGCGAGATCACCGACCGCAAACGCGCCGAACGCAGCACCGCCCTGCTCGCCGCCATCGTCGACTCCTCCGACGACGCCATTGTCAGCAAGACCCTCGACGGCATCATCACCAGTTGGAATAAGAGCGCCGAGCGGATATTCGGTTACCTCCCTGAAGAAGCCGTAGGCAAGCACATCACTTTGATCATTCCACGCGATCGCTGGAACGAAGAGTCCAGCATCATCGCGCGCATTTGTCGCGGTGACCGCGTCGACCACTTCCAGACCCTGCGCCGCCGCAAAGATGGCTCTCTCGTCGATGTCTCCCTCACCATCTCCCCAGTCAAAGACTCCGCCGGAAACATCATCGGAGCCTCCAAGGTCGCTCGCGATATCACCGCGCAGGTTCGCGCCGCCGAAGCTCTCCGCTCCAGAGAAGAAGAATTCCGCCGCCTCTCTCAATCCCTCGACCACCAGGTCCGTTCCCGTACTCGCGAGCTGCAGGAACTCTCCTGGCAACTCATGCGCCTTCGCGACGAAGAGCGCCGTCACGTTGCCCGTGAACTTCACGACTGCGCCGGTCAGTCCTTGGCCGTTTTGGCCATTGAAGTCGACCAGTTGCTCCAGAGGGCTTCGACCTCCCCGGAACTCGCTGCCGACATCGAACAAATCCGCGAGACTGTCCGCCAGCTCCACAGTGATATCCGCACGACCTCCTACCTCCTTCATCCGCCGCTGTTGGACGAAAGTGGATTGCAGGCTGCCATCAGCTGGTACGCCGGAGGCATCACCGAAAGAACCGCTCTACACATTGATGTCGAAATCTCAGACGATCTCGGGCGGCTTCCCCGCGATCTGGAACTCGTGTTCTTCCGTTTCATCCAGGAAGCCCTCACCAACATCCATCGCCACGCCAGCGCAACGAAAGCCTCGATCATCATGTCGCGCTCGCAAGCTCACGTTACGGCCGAGGTCCGCGATAACGGATCCGGCATGTCCGCCGAACGCCTCCGCCAAGTCAGCTCTGGAGGATCCGGCCTCGGCATCCGCGGCATGCGCGAACGCATCCGCCAATTTCAAGGCTCCATGGAAATCCAATCCGATTCCAACGGCACAAAAGTCTCCGTCGAAATCCCCAGCCCCCTCGATCAAGACCCGTCCCAACCCCAAAATCTCCAGGCCGCACTTTAAAGACCATGTGGTGATGGGCGCCTCGCCCGTCCCGCCAAAGCGAAGCGAGGCGGAACCCACCCAACCGCCGCATGCTTACCATTCCGCCCAACCACTGAATCCTCGTCGATCAACCTAACCCCCAACCCCATGTCATTCCGACGAAGCGCGCAGCGCCAAGGAGGAATCTGCTGTCTCTCGCCTAAGGGAAGAAGCCTCGCGGGGTGTCACACTTGGACCAATCTACATCCCCGCTCAAGGAACCACAGCAGTAGCCCACCCGAAGCTCCCACCCAGAAGCCAAAATCACACCAGCCTTCCCTCGTCGTACCCACCAAATCTGCCTGACAATCACTCCCCACTCCACCTATTAACGACCCTGATCCCCTAAAAACAAAGGCGGCCACCAGGCGGCCGCTTAGACAACTGAGAACTGACAACTGCCTACTACTTCTTCCCCCTCAACATCTCCACCACCCTCTCATAATCATCCACCGTCGAATACTCAATCACGATTTTTCCCTTACCCTTGCGATCCCGAATCCGCACCCGCACTCCCAGCAACCGCTCTAGATCCACCTGCGCCGACCGCACATTCGGATCCACCCACCGTGCCCCGCCGCTGGTTTTCTCTTTCTTCACTCCCGGCATGTCGGGCAGAGGATCGAGCAGCCCATCCATCCGCAGAACCAGCATCTCGATCTGTTCGATGTTCATCCCCTTCTTCACCGCATACAGTGCCGCTTCCGCGATCCGGTCATTGTCTCCCAGTTTCAAAAGCTCTTTTGCCTGTGAGAAATTGATACGCTTCTCCGCCAGCATCTCCATGACTTCCCGCGGCAGCTTCAGCAGACGCATATAGTTCGCCACCGAAACGCGGGACAAACCCACCCGCTCGGAAATCTGCTGCTGCGTCAGATTGAACTGGCTGCTGAGGACGCGGAACGCCTGCGCCTGCTCCAGCGGGCTCAGATCTTCGCGCTGCAGGTTTTCGATGATCGTCATCTCAGCCGCCTGCTGCTCCGAAATTCGCCGCACCAGGGCCGGAATGTGCGTCTTCCCGGCCTTCTTCGAGGCGTGCAGTCGACGCTCACCCATCACCAGGATGTACCGCCCCTGCTCCGTCGCAGGACGCACTACGATCGGCTGCACCACCCCGTTCGCTTTGATCGAATCCGCCAGCTCCTCGAGCGCATCGTCATCGTCCACATACCGCGTCTGAAACGGATTCTTGTCGACGTCGGCGATGGCCACGTTTACGACCAGATTCGAAGGCACTCGTGTATCCGCCACAGCCTGGATCTCGATCACTTCACCCTTCGGCGCATCCCCGAACGGATCGTAGTCAACGGATCCGGTAGCAATCGCCGACTCTGCAAGAGCAGTAGCACCATGAACAGCCGGTGGCAGCGTAGCTGGGTGTGCACCCGGTGAAGGAGTAGTGTGCGCAGCCGCTAAGCCGGAGGAATTTGTAGCCACGCTGGAGGCGTTTGCAGGGACGCCCGCTAGGCTGGAAGGGTTTGTGGGGACAGCCCCCATCGGCTGTCCGGCCGAGCGAAGCTCGGCTGCCTGCGTCGCTCGAGCCCCCGAATTCGGTTCCACTGCGTTCGCCACCGTGGCAGAGCGGCCCTTCAGGGCCGTGTCAAAACCCCCAGATCCCGGGGCTTCAGCCCCCGTGGTAGCTCTCGAAACTGGGACAGCGCTCGCCGTATCCTGCGCACTGTTTGTCTGCGCGGGTCTCACCACCCGCGGCCCCGGCAATAACGACTCCAATCCTCTCCCCAGCGCCCGCCGCTTCTCGACCTTCTCTTTATCCTTTTCCGGATGCCCCGCCAGATTCCCCGCCGTAGCCGTCGTCACGATATCCGTCCCCTCTTTCTTGTCATCCTGAGGCCTGCCTTCTTTCGCAGGCCGAAGGACCTTCGCATTTCTGTTTTTGTACATCGATATCCATCGATCTAGCATATAGACGGTCGTCAATATACTAGGCGCTCTTGTCCATCTCCGCGGGCGCAATCTCCTCCACGCCCGCGTCCCCTCTGTGTTCTTCCGTGCCTTCTGAGGTGATCGGCTTTTCTGACGCCTGAGGTCCCACGCCCGGAGCCTGCCCTGACGCAGCCAGATTCTCTGCCGGCTGAGGCGTTACAGCCGCCGGCTGTCTCTCAATAATCTCCTTCGCCAGCTTGATGTAGCTCTCCGCGCCCTTCGATCGCGGATCGTAGACCAGCGCCGCCTTGCCATGGCTGGGCGCCTCGGCCAGCCTGATGTTGCGCGGCACAGTCGTGTGGCACAACTTATCGCCAAAATAGTTCTTCAACTCAGTCATCACCTGCTGCGCCAGGTTCGCGCGCTTATCAAACATCGTCAGCACCACGCCCTCGATCTCCAGCGCAGGATTCAGTGCGGCACGTATCCGCTCAATCGTATCCAGCAACTCGCTGATACCTTCCAGCGCAAAGTACTCGCCCTGCATAGGAATCAGCACAGCATCAGCAGCAACCAGCGCGTTCAGCGTGAGCAGGTCGAGCGCTGGAGGACAGTCCAGCACGATGAACTGAAAGCGATCGCGCAGTGGCGCGATCGCGTCGCGCATCCTGAACTCGCGCCGGTCAGCGTCAACCAGTTCAAGGTTTGCGCCAATCAGGTTCTTGTGCGATGGAATCAGCCAGAGCTGCTCGAGCTCTGTGGGGAGCACTGCCTCTTGACCAGTAGCCGCCCCCATCAGGAGGTGATAGGAGCTGACGCGCTCAGGATCTTTCGCGAACCCTAAGCCGCTGGTGGCATTCGACTGCGGATCGCAATCGACGAGCAGTGTGTTTACTTCAGCAGCCGCAAAGGAAGCGGCCAGGTTGATGGCAGTCGTAGTCTTACCGACGCCACCCTTCTGGTTGGCAACAGCGATTACACGTCCCATGGAATTGTTAGGAGAAGCAGAGCCACCCGCAGCATACTTCTCTTCAGAGATCAATTCAATTGATAAGTGTTGTGCAAACAGGGGAATTGATGTGCAAAACCAGTACAAATGTTCCTCTAGGAACATTTCATCGATTCGAAACCAGCAAAGTGTTGCCGCAGGACACTCGTGCGCGGCTAGGGACAGGGCACAGAGGACGACCGGGATCACACGACAAGCGACCCCGCGTCGCGGTGGAAGATTTCGGTCTGCGTGTTCCTACAGGAACACTTCTTCGGATTGGCAGTTGCGACCGGCCCTCCCGAGAGAGCCAGTCACGAATAAGAACTCACTGATAGAAATGTTCCTGCAAGAACATTTGTGCCCTCGCTACCTTTCTTGCTGTAAAGTGTAAAAGCAGAGAAGTGTTCCTGCAGGAACACTGTGGAAAACTAAGGACTGACATGTTGTAATTCTAAAACAATAAATAGTTTAGCCCACTTGAGAGGCAATTAATGGGGTATTCGCGGTCGGTTATGGCTCGATCTAAGCCTGAGTCTTACAGTTTATCCCACTTATTGTCTTGTTGGTTTGCCGCGGGGAGCTTTCTACAGGCCCTCAGCGCTTATATCCGACTGTAAGCACACGGGACTGGGATGTAGGAATCGTTATGGGATTGGACCAGTTTAGGGTTGGAAGAGCTGATTGCGCTTGCGGCAACTGGGTCTTGCCTATCAGGAGAGCCAGACGGCCACTTGGAGCGACGAGGTTGGCTGCCACTGGCAGGATCGACTCGAAGCGCTCTACCGCGCGGAGGGTCACCACGGCGAACGACGCGCCCGCCAGGGATTCGGCGCGGGTGGACTGTATATTGACGTCCGTCAATGTAAGGAACCGGGTAACTTCTTTGAGAAATGTAGCTCTTTTTTGGTTTGATTCGATCAGCGTTAACGAGATTTCAGGGACCCAGAGTTTGATGGGGATGCCGGGGAATCCGGCGCCGGAGCCTATGTCGGCTACTTTACAACCTTTCACCATAGAGGGCACAGAGGAACGCCGAGGAAAAAGGTGGCGTGCGGCGAAGAGGCTTTCGCCGAAGTGGCGGGTGACGATCTGTTCTTCGTCGCGGATGGCGGTCAGGTTGATGCGGGCGTTCCAGCGGAGAAGTATATCGATGTACGTCGATATATTCCGCAGTTGGGCGGGGCAGAGGACAGCAGATTCCACGGCGCTTCGCGCCTCGGAATGACAAGGTTCGAATGAGAGCGTTGACGGCGCAAGAAATGGTTGCAGCAGCTCGGCGATGCGATCGGGTTCCATGGATCTCAGATTTTAGATTGTAGAATGCCGCGCTTGAACGAGACATTTCGCCCGAGCAGAAGTTTCTACGTCTGACAGGCATTCTGCGATTGGGGCGGGTTCCGCCTCGGTTTGCTTCGTCGGGACGGATCCCTTCGGCGGCGCTCAGGGCAAGCTGCGTCCGTCACGGCATCGGCTGTGGGATGCCGATTAAAGTCAAAGACCCCACCCCGAATGGCTTCGTGTGAAGACGGGGAGAGCAGATTCCTCCTTGGCGCTTCGCGCTTCGTCGGAATGACAAGGCGTTCGACAGTTGGGCAGGTTCCGCCTCGCTTGGGCGGGACAGCCGAGGCGGCTGTGTCTACGTGGTTCGTAGTAATGAGCTTAAAACCATCGAGGTTGTCAAGGTGGCATCGGCAAATTTATGAAAATTTAACGGGAGTCCTTCGGGGGGGATTTTGCATCCCAATCCGGTATGAAGCCGAAGAATGGGAAAATCTTTGACGAGGATTATCGAGTATTGGCTGTTGAGAGTCAGAGACTGACCATTCAAGGGGTGCGTAGCGGAGAGGTGCTGACCATCGTGACGCAGAACCCTGAGGCCCCGCTCAGCGCGGCCGATTACCCGCCCGGGAAGTTGATTACGCTGAGCGATCCTTCGAATGCGCCGCCGAACTAGTGTGGGATGCCCTTGTGGAGAGAATCTATCTTCCTCAGATGCGCATCGGCATGACGATGTAGCGATACTTATAATCGTCGCCCTCGGCTGGCCGCAGTTGGCCTGCTGACTGGGGATCCTTCAACTCCAGGCGCACCTCGCTGGTGCCGGCGGCCTTCAAGAAATCGACCAGGTACGCGGCGTTAAAGCCGATCGTGAGAGGGTCACCGTTGTAGGGAGCTTCCAGAGAATCTTCCGATTCGCCAGCTTCCGTCGAAGAGGCGGAAAGCTTTACCTCGCCCTTTTCCAGGCGCATGCGCACGGCGCGCGAGCGCTCATCGGCAAACTGGGCCACGCGGAGAATCGCTGCATTCAATTCGTCGGCATTCAGGGCGATCACCTTGCTGTTGTCCTTGGGCAGTACGGCCTCGAAGTTCGGGAACTGGCCGGTCAACTGGCGCGAGGTGAGCAGGCGGGATCCGATGCGGAAGAACAAAGTCGATTCATCTTTCGCGAACTCGACCGTCTCGGCGTCGGTGGAGTCGAGCAGAGATTTCAACTCGTCCATCGCCTTTTTAGGGACCAGGGTCTTCAATTCGCCGGAGACGCCCTCGAACTTTTCGCCGGCGCGTTCGCAATGCGCCAGGCGGTGGCCATCGGTCGCGACCATTGTGATGGATTCGGGCTTGAGCAGCATCAGCGCGCCGTTCAGGGTGTAGCGCGACTCTTCGTTGGAAATCGCAAAACCGGTGCGGGCAATCAGGCCACGCAGGACTTGCGCCGGAATCGTAATGGCGCCGGAAGTGGGGAAGACGGGAAGGCTGGGGAAATTGGATTTTGCCATGCCCACCATCTTCGTATTGGAGCGGCCGCAGCGGATGCTGACCCAATGGTTATCGAGCAGTTTGATGGTGATATCGGTATCGGGCAGCAGTTTCACATAGTCGTGCAACTTGCGAGCGGGGATGGTGCAGGAGCCATCCTTCTTGACCTTGGCACTGCAGGAGGTTCGCAGGCTGAGATCGAGATCGGTTGCCGTCAGCGACAGACGGTCTCCAGCAGCCTCGAATAAATAGTTGGACAGGATTGGAATGGTGGTCTTGCGCTCGACCACACCCTGCGTGGCGGTCAATTCTCGCAGCAACTCGAACTTGCTGACCGTGATCTCCATGGTACCCGCGGCAACGGCGGCCTCCACCGGCATAAAGTTCGTCTCCCCTGCGGCGCACCTAAAGCGCCCTTTCAAACCTGCTACTTCTATTACTTCCTTATATCAAATACAAAAGCTATAAAACCAGCAGTAACAGTAGGCGGTGCGGAAACGTGGAAAACTTTATCAACTATCCCGTTTCCACCGACTTCCCCCCGCAACCTTGATGTGAGAAATCGGACTATTTCACTTCGGAGCGACAACTGTAACTTGCCGCCAAAATCGATTTCACTCTCGCGATTCACAACTTCCACATCGTATTCACAAGGACCAGCGAGGAAGACCTGATGAACTAGTGGAAATCCCGCGCGGCCCCGCGATCTATCCGCCTAATTGCTCGGTGAGTTTATTGATCAGCCTGTTCAAATCTTTATCGTTCTTGCGGACCTCTTCGATCTTTTCGACGGAATGAAGCACCGTCGTGTGATGCTTGCCGCCGAACTGCCGTCCGATTTCAGGCAGCGAAGCTTCCGTCAGATGCTTCGCCAGGTACATCGCAATCTGCCGCGGATAGACGATCGCGCGCGAATTGTTTTTCGCTTTGATCTCGACCAGGCGCAGGCCGAACTGCTCGGCAACCATCTTCTGGATCGATTCGATGGTGACCTTGCGGGCTTGCGAGTCGATGAAATTCTTGAGCACCTGCTGCGCGTAGGGGAGCGTGATCTCCGCGCCGATCAAAGAGGAGTGAGCGACGAGGCGGATTAGCGCTCCTTCCAACTCGCGTACGTTTGACCGGATGTTGGAGGCGACATACAGAGCGACGTCAGTCGGCAGCGTGACCTTCTCTTGCTCGGCCTTCTTCTGCAGAATCGCGACTTTGGTTTCGAGATCGGGCGGCTGAATATCGGCGATCAGTCCCCACTCGAAGCGGCTGCGCAGGCGGTCTTCAATTTCGGCGAGCTCTTTGGGGGAGCGGTCGCTAGCGATGACAATCTGCTTCATCGACTCGTGCAGAGCGTTGAAGGTATGGAAGAACTCTTCCTGGGTGCGCTCCTTCTGGGCGAGGAACTGGATGTCGTCGATGAGCAGCACGTCGACGTTCCGGAACTTGTCGCGGAAGGTGGTCATCTTGTCGTAGCGCAGCGAGTTGATCATGTCGTTGGTGAACTTCTCGCTGGAGACGTAGCAGATGGCGGCGTGCGGAGTGCGGCGCTTGATCTCGTGGCCGATGGCTTGCATGAGGTGAGTCTTGCCCATGCCGACGCCGCCGTAGAGGAAGAGCGGATTGTAAGCCTTGGAGGGACGCTCCGCCACGGCTTGGCAAGCGGCGTGGGCAAACTGATTGCCGCTGCCGATGACGAAGGCGTCAAAGGTATAGCGCGGATTCAGTTGCGCAGCACCGTCCCAGTCGAAGCGGGATTGCGAGGGCCCGGCTGTCGCGGATCCAGACGTCAGGCCGCCATCATGCCGTATGGGAGTTGCCGCGGGATCATCTTCCGGGGTCACGAACCTCACATCGTTGAATCCGAGCCCGAGAACGTCGATGGCTTCCTGAATAAGGTCGGCGTACTTGTCACCGGCGTGACGAAACTCCACGGTGGGAACACGAACAAACAGAATGCCTCCACTCGAGTGACTGTAGCGAGTGGGTTTAAGCCAAGTGTCGTAAGAATGACGGTTAATCTTTTTTTCCAGAGCATCGAGAATGCGCGCCCAAGGGTTCGGGGAGAGGGTCGTTGTGCCGGTTGCTGACATATATGAATTTCACCAATGGGCGTCCCGTGGCTGGGTGAGAGCGCCTGTTAAAAACTTCCGTTGATCAGGAGCTGGAACCGCTATTTTACTGCGGAATGCGCCAGTTTTAACCGTTGCGGCAAAAAATTTCGCGAAGCGCAAAGCAGGACCAGTCGTGGATACTAGCACAAAATTTTTTGTCGTGTGGAAATCTTTCGGCTGGATTTCATCGCGAGTCTCTATTCAGAACTCCATCGCATCGCTTGTCAAGTACCGCGCGAGTTAATGTCGCGTGCGCGGTGCAAATTTTGATTGCACGAGATCGCGAAGAGAAGGCAACATACTGTTGCACTCTGAAGTGTTCTTGCCACGCTCGCCGCTGTCTCCACCGTGTCGGCGTCGCCGTGAGCATCGGCAGGCAGGGTCCGCAACCCAGGGTGCAGCCTATATAACGACCGCAGGAGGCACATCCCATGCTTCGCAACGCCAGTTTCCGCGTCACATGCGCGATCGCAGCCCTCGCGTCACTCTCGCTTCTCTGCATCACTTGCGGCGGCTCGAGCCACACCCTTTCACAGGCGCAGGCGCAGGCAATTTCCCAGGAAGTATTCACCGCGCTAAACTCCGCGATGGTGGCCGGACTTACGCCAACCGGCACGAGTACGGCGGCAACGCGACCGTCTCTGGGAGAGATTGTCGAACGCGCCCGGCTGGCGCAATCGTCTGGATGCACCGTCACGAACAGCGGCGAGTCGTGCAACATTCCGATTACGTACCAGGGCGCTTGTCCGAACGGAGGCACCATCAGCGTGAGCGGGGATTTCAACTACACGCTGGACAATTCGGGGAACGGTAGCGACAGCTCTACGCTGACGCTCACACCTGCAGCTTGCGCGGTCGACAATGTGACGTTCAACGGAAATCCCAGCGTGACGTTTGCGACCCAGTTCAATCTGCAGAATTATGGACTGGCATTTCCGATCACGTTTTCGGGAATGGGCGGAATTTCGTACGGGCCCAATCCCACGGGAAGTTGCAGCATTAATATGAAAGCGACCGCTACGTCGATAGGCTCCTGTAGCGTCAGCGGGAGCATTTGTGGAAGGTCCGTCAGCGGCAGTTGCTAGCTGAACGTTGATGTGGCCTTTTGACGCGTAGAGAAAAGAACCGTCCCGTCCGCTAAAGCGGACTCCTTGTCTCATCCTCCGGCTTCCCGGCACTTCCGTGCCGGGCTTTCGCATTCCGCCGCTAACGCGGCTGGCACTCCGTTGTTCGGAATGCGTCGCCCTCGCCACCCTCGCCCCTAGACACAATGCCTGACGCGGTGTGATGCGCGCCCGACATTAACGATGATTTATCCCGCATGCAGACCGGTAAGGGTTAAGAACTCATTGCGAGGTGGCGTCGTTCTCAACCAGCCATCCCAGCACAGCGGGCAGACAGAATCCCACCGCGTTCAGGATTCCATGCGTGCGCACCATCTGCGGAATAGGCAGGACAACACTCCCACGGAAATCGGCTACCGCGTATGCAGTCGAGAGCACCATGCCGGCGAAGACGCTCGCCGAGGCGACGTAGAGCAGGACACGTGCCGTCCGCGAATCGAGCCTCTTGGCGCAGGAGCGCAAAACCACCGCCAGGCCCGCGACTGCGACAGAGAACACCGCAGCCGCTCCCAGTTTCAGCTGCGGAGAGATCACGAACCCGAGTGCGACGATCAAGGGCATTCCTATTACGACAGCCACGAGCCAGCGCAGCCAACGATACTCTTGGTGCTGGGCAGCGAACTGCAGCATCGCAGCCGCGATCATCGCCGTGGCGAATCCTGCATAGTGAAAGTGTACGGCTGTGAGCAACCCGATCGGCTCCTGAATCCCCATCGGCCGCAATCCCAAACGTGAAGCGACAAGCCAGGCTCCGCCGACAACCAAGTCCAGTTGTGCGACGGCAACCGTAATTCGCTGCATTGGGGAACGAGTGCTTCTCTCGGGCTGCGACTTGGCGAGGGATGAAAGATCAATGATCGCGGCGATGGTCATCGACAGGCACACGACCATCCACACGCAAGCCAAAGCGCCGGCCGGTCGTCCCGGCGGGAGCCACAATGCGGCGACGGCGAGCGCGGCCGCAAGCGGCTGAATCCTGCGCGCAAAACGGGTGAGCGGAGTGTCGCTGCCCATTACGCGCCCCAACTCTATCCCCAGCGGAACGAGGACCAGGGGAGCAAAGAGGAACATCAACTCGATGGCTCCAATCGGTGCGACGCCGATTCGCGCGAGCACCGCTACGCCGGCCCAAATGACGGCGCCTAAGACTGCGCATATCTGGGGCCATGTTCCCTCGATGGTTATCGCCTTCATCGCTAACGAAGCTCGATCGAGTGAGTTCATAAGATCACCATTCACAGGGGCCGCAATGCGGCCACGCCAAACACCGCTACCAGCACAACCAGCGCTACCATGTACAAGGCGTCCAGGGCCCGGTTCTGGCGCCGGATTTCGCGATCGTAGTAGAAAACCTGCAGGCCAATCCGCAACAACCAGAACGCGGCCATGAATGCGCTCAGGAAGCGGCCCATCGCGGTTGCTCCCGCCAACTCAGGCGCGAACCCGAAACACAATGCCGCAAACATTCCCAGCACGATCACGATGTACAGCCAGTGCACGTAAAAGACCTGACGCACGAAGCGGGGCACTCCTGCCAGCCGCTCACGGACGCGCAACCGGCCTGGCAAAGGAATATTTGCTGCGATGATGCCCAAGTGCACCGCGCCCGCTCCCCAAATCGCCCGCGTCATCCATTCCGCTTGCATATGTCCTCCGGTGACTTATGCGTCAGACATTTCTGTATACACAGAACACGCTAACCAAAAAAATTTAGCTCGCCTTCTTCCGCATCTTGGTTCCCATGCGCAACAGCTTTCTGACCGTTCCGGTGGGCAGGCGTTTCATCTGATCGTGCAATTCGGTGACAGCCTCGAAAAATCCGGCCATGGCCTCCAGGCGCTGGCGCGTGTAATCCGCCCCGGGTTCCTTTGGGTCCAGTTCAGCCAAGCATCGGCGAAGCATCTCGCGCGTGGGATCGATCTCCCGCCGCTTTCTTTGCTCGATGACGAGGCGGAACATTTCCCAGACGTCTTTCATGGACTCGTAATGCTCACGGCGGTCGCCGAGCACGTGCACGGCGCGGACAATGCCCCAGGTCTCGAGCTCGCGAATGGAGGTGCTGACGTTGGAGCGGGCGACGCTGAGGGTTTCGGCGATCTCCTCGGCCGGCAGCGGCGTGGGGGACAGATACAGGAGCGCGTGAATCTGGGCGACGGTGCGGTTGATGCCCCACTTGGTGCCCATCTCGCCCCAGTGAAGGATGTACTGCTTCTGCAATCCAGTCAGTTCCGCCATATCGGTTATTTCAGTACAAACAGAATACACTGAAAGCGCGTTCGTGTCCAGTGCAAAATTCCCCAGAGTACGAACGCTGGGGTTAACGTCGGGAGTCCCTCGGGGGAGTTGGTTTTGGCTGCCTTCTCGGATGGTCGCGGAGAGGTTCTTCGCGACCGGAGTTGTGGCGGGGCGCTGGGCTCCGCCCTCGCTCGGCCGGCCGCGGCGGCCATCGCCACATGGTCTCCCATTGCCGAATTTGCCGGGGTCGTGCTTGACCGTGGGGCGGGGGTGACTTACATTGGCGGCACTTAAATTTTGGAGGGGCTACGGTATGCTCGACGGATTCAAGAAATTCATCCTGCGTGGCAATGTTGTGGATATGGCGGTAGGCGTGGTGATTGGCGCCGCCTTTGGCGGCGTGGTCGGTTCCTTGACAAAAGGCCTACTGACGCCATTTATCGGGGCTCTTGTGAAGTTGCCAGACTTTTCGAATCTTAAATACAACGTTCGGGGCAGCGCTTTTCTCGTTGGCGACTTTATCAATGCTGTCATCTCCTTTCTGTTGATTGCCGCAGCGGTCTACTTCTTTGTCGTGGTGCCGGTGAATTGGCTGCTGGCGCGCATGCACAAGGCCGAGCCCGCGGCGGCACCCACAACCAAAAAGTGCCCGGAGTGTTTGAGTGAGATTCCGATCGAGGCGAAGCGATGCGCGCACTGCACGCAGGTTGTGATGGGCAGGGCGGCATAGAAGTTGCGGGCGGGAGCGCACTGTTCGGCTTTGTCTTCGTCGACAATCCAACGGCCCGAAAGTCAAAATCCCCACCCTGTCGCAAACTGCGCGACAAAGGCGGGGCACCCTCTGGAGTGAGTGGAAGAGAGCCGATTGCCACTCGACTTACTGATCTGACAATCTCGCGTAACATGAGTGCATGAAGTTTTATAAGGGCAGAGCTTTAATCTGCTTCGTATTGGTGATTGCGTCTGCGACGACTGTGGCGCAGGGCGCGGGGGCTCAGTCTTCCTCTTCTTCCTCCTCAAAACATACGAAGGGTTCGTCGGCGCGGCTGGTGACGGATGTCGATGCGGGCGCGGTTGCGGATGGGGTTTATCGCAATCGGGCTCTGGGTTTGTCTTGCCAGGTTCCTGCGGGGTGGGTGCTTCGGACTGAGGAGATGAACGCACGGGAGGAGTCTGAGACGGGAGCGAACGCTGCAGAAGAGGCGTCTTCGCCGCAAGGCAGCACCGCTGTAGGTGGCTCGGCTTCGCCTTCGCGGGACAGCCGAGGCGGCTATCCCTACACCACTAGTGGTGATCCACAGGGAGGGCGCGTGTTGCTGGCGGCGTTTTCGCGGCCTCCGGACGCGAAGGGGGAGGATGTAAATTCGTCGATCGTGATCGCGATAGAGAAGGTTGCGACTTATCCGGGGCTGAAGGAGGCGGCGCAATACTTTGGGCCGTTGACCGAGGTCGCGAAGGCGCAGGGCTTCATCGTGGATGAAGAGCCCTATGAGATCGAAATGGGGACGAAGGTCGTGGTGCGAGGGGATTTCCATAAGGATGTGGGGACGCGGGTGATGCGGCAGTCGACGCTGGCGTTTTTGGCACAGGGGTACGCGGT
>Ga0210384_10000671_pt1 | contig 51286 bp, 65 predicted proteins | sample IncBWH2MmetaG_FD_160574 | JGI IMG/M metagenome (GOLD analysis project Ga0210384, IMG submission 160574) | Forest soil microbial communities from Barre Woods Harvard Forest LTER site, Petersham, Massachusetts, United States - Inc-BW-H-2-M | ecosystem: Environmental > Terrestrial > Soil >... | reverse complement strand
TGCTGGATTATCTCTCTTAGCGATCAGGTTCTGCTTACTTACTTCTCTGATAAGATTGTCATCATCCCAATCTTTGGCGTCAGAGACGTCAGACTGATGGATAGACCTTAGTTTTTCAATAATTGCCGGAACTGGCAAGTTGCCCTTTGTATCCCTAATGTAATTCTCTAAGGTCGTCTTGGCTTGTGGGCACTTCTTGAATACAACGGGAAGTCCCTTTTCGCTATCGACTCTCTTCTCGATTACATGGTGGATGTCGGAAGCGGTTTTAGCTTTGCTACTAGTAGCGCGCTCTTCTCCCGACGTTTTGCTGATCTTATCTAAGTAAGCGGTAAGACCGCTTCTTTCTTGCATATCCTTTACAGCGTGATCAACTGACGTGTATTTGGATTTTCCATTCATGATGGAATTAATTTGGTCAAACAAAGAGTTATCGGTGGAACGTGGTTGAACCGCGCCCTTTTGTAAACTCTTTTGAAAGTTTTTTAACCAGTGGTCTTCACTGATGTTTTCATCGGATTGTCTGGAAACCACTGATTGATGACGAGAATATTTAGACATGTTTGCTCTCCATGTCGTACAATAATTCTAAGAGACATTTTTGTTCGATACTATTCAAATCATACTTCTGCACTTGCTGCCTATAAGTAGATTGCTTGGTTAGACAAGCTCTCATCATGGCAGACATTAATAAGCTAACCTTTTGAATAATTGGTCTGCTCATTATCTATCCTTGCCCCACACATTAGCCGAAGGATTGTAGTTTGCTGCCCAGTCCATATTGCCGCTGTCTGCAACGTCAATATCCTGATCTGGCATGAAGCCTCTGTCCTGACGAACATTATAGCCCATATCAGCCAACAATTGCATTACCTCGGCTTGTTGTTGCACATCAAGCTTGTAGAATTTTACTTGTCTCTCAAACAAATCTTCGATGTCATGACCAGCAGACACCATGCCATTAATACAAACTCTGGCAATTCTAGAAATCAATAGAGGTACCATAACGTACACCCCAGATACTCCAGTAATCTTCTGAGCCTCTTTAACAAGACCATCTGATTCGTAATCGGACTTCTTCTTGCGAGTCTTCTTTTTGCTGCTCTTAACCTTATCTAAACGATCATGCAAACGTTCAATACCATTATCGATGATAGAACGAACCTTCTCAATTTGGTTAGCATCTAGCTCACCATCCAAATCCATTCTCATAGCTTTGGAAACTTCGTTATCTAGTCTCTCAAGATAAGCTACAGCACGCTCAAGACCTGCGGTATCATAACCGGAGTGTTTAGGAACATCGTCACAGCGCTCTTTAACCCAGGCAATAAAACCAGTTGGTCCACGTTTACCCCAGTCCCATTTTTCATTCTTAGCTGTTTGGGCGGGATCTTCATCTACTTTGGCTTCGTCTTTGTGGTCATGTTCTGACACTTCAAGTTCGGAAGGTTGTTGTGGATCAGGTCCAGCAATACCTAAATGCTCAGGAGTAAGTTCGATTTCAATTTCAACGGGTTGGTCGCTGACTTCTAAAGGTTCAGAATGGTCATGCTCTGATGGTCCATCGTGCACTTCCAAAGGAACTAGTTGCATAGGTGTGCCACCACCCATTTGGTGACCCATAGAAGCTGGGTCGACAACGATTAATTCTTGTGCTGTTGACTGTAATGACATTTAGGTACCTCTAAGCTGATATGCATTTATATGTAGTAATATCCGTTGTTTTAAATGTTCCATTTATCTTCGTACATCTTACTTTCTGGACCCACTGAGCCATAATCTGGATTAATATCCGTTGGATTCCCAAGGTCTTCCTCCGGCAAATCCACACCATCAGGCAAACCGTACAGCCCAGAAGTAGGTGCAGGAGAGTATTTGTCTATTAGTTTTTTGACAGACTCTTGGTCAATGGTCGCCGGAGCAAAGTCTTTTTTGCTAGGAAACTGGTCACTGCCAGAGTAATCCCTACCAAAATCCAGAGTATCCGGATCTTTGCCCTCAAAATCTTTTTCTGGAAGATATTCATCTAAATATCCTCCCATTTGATTAGCCTCTCCTACTGGATTGCCACCATCTACGTCACCAGGTTCTGGTGTTACAATATTTGGATCAATATATTGATCAGCTAGGAAATCTATATTATTAGAGTCGTGTCGTTTAGTAGCTTTAGGCGTTCCTTGATAAATACTGTTTTTCCAATCGTAGATTTTAGTGCCATGCTCTTTAGGCGGCATCATATGGTCTTCGTTGTCATCAGCAAAAAAAGCTCCAGGACCTTTATCAGCATGTTCTTCAAAATCTTGGACACTTTTATACTTATTCATATTGGAGTACAAGCCTTTACCATAATCAAAATTGGGTCCATTATTCTCGTCACCCGCAACAACAGCTCCACCTTTGCCACAATGTTCACAAGGAAAAGTTACATCGATTTTAGATTTTCCACAGAATCCACAGTTTGATGCCGTTTTGATTATTCTGTTTAGCAAGGCTGCTCTAGCTTTAATTCCGGGATTTTCTTTGGTGCGCTTCCCACTATCCAACTGCCAAGAGTCATCAGCCACGTAGCGAGGGGCGAGTCTCTTCCTGCGGGCTTCTAGAAATTCCCCAACCGAGTTATAATTTTGTAGGGCGTGCCAACCAGCCCCTGGACCAATGTGCTCGAAACCAGGCACTTCGTAGAGGTCATAATTGCGATAGAACACCTCTTCAAAACGAGGCTGTACCACAATGGCTGGGTCTGATTTGTATTTCTTTTCGCCCGGAGTTGGTTCATTGACACCACCACCTCCTTGAAAATAAGCTCGTTTATTTCCCATTGGAACCCTTATGTTTCATATAATATGGATAAACTACTTCAGTAATTGGGATGTAGTTCCATAATCCCATTTTAGTAATAAGACTACTAGCCTTATCAGCATCTCGATTGAAAGCTTCATTCAATTTCTCAGACATGGCTTTTTCGGTAGAGATTCTGACAGTCTGAGGATTTTTTCTAACATACTCAATGAGGCGAGGATCAACATCAAAATCTAGTTTAGACGCCAAATAAATAGCTCTAATCACTCTATTCCTGTTGGTAGTCAAAGTAATCTCAGGAGCCAAGCAGGTGCGAATCATTCTCTCATTCATATCTTTAAATCCTTTATGAGTTGGATCAATTAACTCTTTTAGGTCCAAAGATAGAAGAAGAGCATTACAGGTAAAATCCCTGCTGAACATTTCTTTTTGTATTTCCGTGGGCTTGGCAATCCCCGTTTTGGCGAGGATAGCATCAATGCCAGGAACATTAAAATTAGAAGAGAAATCCATTTTAAAGGAACCAATGTAGATGGTGCTGTGACCATCATCCATTGTTCTTCTAGTAATGTTGTATTGTTTTTTAAGAGCCTCTGCAAATTCTTGTGATAGATAATCTACTGTTTTGTCACCGGTAGTAATATCTAAATCCGAGATATTTTCTAAGTGCTTCAAGTATCTATCTCTAGGCGTGCCTCCACAGATATAGGGCTCAGAAGTCCCTATAGTCTCTTGCACTTCCTTCATTTGTTGAAGCAATTCTCGTAGTTTCATTCATCTGCTTATGCTGGAGGTCTAGGGGCTCTTGGAGGAGCGGCGGGAGGTGCTGCCGGAGTCGGTGGTGCACCTAAATCTTCTTCAATTTCCACTTCAGGTGTTTCTTTGCCCTTACCGGCAAGCTCGGCAGTTTCTTGATCTTTTCTCATCTGCTTACGAGCCTTTTCTTTATCTTGATCAGACTGTAGCTGGTTTTTAATGCCTGCTACTTCTGGCTTCTCATTATCGTCACCCTTTAAATCAATATCCTTACCAGCCATAGCTCCACGTAGTTTGGAAAGAATGTCTTCCACACGGGTAGAAATATAGTTGTTAGACTCAAGCGCTTTGTTAGTAGCTTCTGATAAAGATGGGAAGTAGGAGGCAAGTCCCAGACTATCTAGCATCATATCAACGACGCCGAGCTGTCTTGGAATTTCTCTGGTTTTATAAACTTTGGCAATGTCTTCTAGCTTGGCTACCACATCAGCGACTGTGATGCCGGAAAAGACCGCATCAATTTTACTATCAAAATCACTGGCGGATGGCGCAGGAGCATCACCCTTTGGTTTAATATCATCCTCGGTCACTTCTAACGGCTCTTCGGTTGCAGGAGCATCAGGAGCTGGTGGGGTGGCTACAGGAGCAGGATCTAGTGGTGCAGGTGCTGGAGTAGCAGTCATTGGTTCATCTACTGGTGGAACTTGCGCTTCTGTTACCAATAACTCGTCTTGGTTGTCAGATACATACAAAGTATCTTCTACTTCTAGATTGTCGCCAGGAGAAAATTTACCCGTATTCATTCCCTCTAAAAATTCACTAATCCCCTTTGGAGCAGGAGATGTCTCATTAGGTACGCCTGCTGGAGTCGCAGAGTTAGGAGCACCTTGAGGCATTCCCGGACCCACTGATGGCAATCCACCAGGAGCACCAGGATTACCAGCACCAGATGGATCAGGCGGAGCAGGAGGGGTTAGAGCCATCTCTCCACCAGGCGTACCTTTAGCTTGTTCGCCGGCGGCGCCCGGAGTTTGTGCCACAGAATGTAATACGCTAGCAGCCTTAGTAAAACCATTTCTGCTAAGAATGTTGGCTTCACGAATAATCATATCTTCATACAATCTAGTCGAAGCGCTTACTTTGTTTACCATCTGAATTTTCTTTTTTAGTTGATAGATGGCTTCTAACAGAGATTCAAATTCTTTACCAGAGAACACTTGTCCATCCGGAGAGCGTAGAAGTTTCTCAGCGGAATCTAATCTGCCAATAATCTTATTACGTTGCTTTTCGATTAGTTGTTTCTTTTCTTCGTTGTTATTGCTTTGATCTCTAGCAAAATCGATATCACGTCCAGAAACCTGTGGCTCTGGTTCTTTGGCTGGATCTGGCTTAACATGTAGAAAATAGCCGGGCTCACCATTTTCATACCATAGTTGTGCGAACTTGTACTTCATATGATCTCCTGCTTCATGAAATTTAAGCCAGTTTAGAAAGTCAAACGTCTCCATAATATTCCAACCAGAAGTAACCCGACGAATGGCATTAACTCGGTTGTCGCCGGATTTCTCCTTGGCAAAAATTTCTCTAACTGCTTGCATCCATTTATGCGTATTATGTTGACCCGGGATATACATATACTGGTCATTGTTTGGATAAGCTTGTCTTTTGCTGAAGTCTAATTTAGGAATAGACTCTGGATCAAATTTACTATAATCGATCCCAGCTTCGTCGAAAAATTTCATCAACTTGTCAAGTCTTTCTTGAACCTCAGGCTCCACTTGTAGCTCTTCATTAGAATATGGACGGGTAGCCATTTCCAATTGTTTCTTGGATGGCATGTCGATAATTGCTGAACGAGGTTTGGTCATGGTTGATTTATTTTTTGGTTAATGGTTTCATTAAGCAATCTTGCTTCAGCCAGCTTCATTTCCTGGGTTGGCTGAGCATCTGGTACGGGTACCTTGAGCGCCGCCATCTTGGTGTTGAATACCTCCATAAAATACAAAGAGGTCTCCAAATCCATCTGAGACAAAACTTCTTTAATTACATCATGAAATACCGAAATATGCTGATCTACCACTTGTAAAGTCACGTTATGCTGAATAATTTGGTCGGCAGGAGCTTCAGTAAACTTATAGTATTTTTCAAGAATATTACCAAGTACTTCAGCATAATCAATCAATAAACGATCTACCTTGGTGTTGATATTTCTGGGGTCTTCTTGAATTTCATCGAAGACTTGTGATAAACGAGATTCCACATTGACACATAAATTATGTACCATCTGTCTAATATCTAATTCAGTTCCTGCCGTTCTAATCATGGCATCTTTATAGGCTGGACTCTTTTTAACAGCTAATTCTAATTGATCAACTGTGCCAGTAGCTAAAGCTGTTTTTGTTTTAGAAAGATCGGTTAAAACATCATTATAAAAATCTAAATAAGTATGTTGAAAAGACTTAAGAATTTTTTCAGAAAGAACAAATTTAGCCTCACTGACGTTGGTATATTTACCCTTTAGCCAATCATGAATATCATTTAACGGCTGTCCAATCACTAATTTATTAATGATTTCGTCTTTATCCGGATGCTCCAGGATTTTTTTGTAGGTTGGTTTGTTCATTAAGTTCCTTCATTTTCTCATTAAATATTCTGAGAAACTCTTCAGCAGTCTCATTATCTACACAAGACAATATTTCTTCTATTCTCTTTTCCATAGTATCAATTAGCTTGTGCATGGTCTGCTGTAGTTCGCTCATGGTTTATTATAACCTAATCTACCTTCGCGAGTATCAAAAATGGCATGATAAGGAACATTGACTCCTTGAGTCTGTTGTGCCACATCACCACCTGGAACCTTAGAGCCATTATTTAATTCAAAACCTGTTTCGAAATTGTAAGACTTCTTGTCCATCTCGCATTGCCACATATGCTCACCAATACGAGCAATTTGCACGCCCGGATGATCTGGACAATATCGAGTGCTCAAAGGAGCTTCCAATATTCTATATTTCTCAGTCATTTTGCTTTTATCAATGCCCTTTTCAGAATCACCAATTTTATTTACTTCATGCAATTCTTTACGTGGATCATTGTACTTCTTACCTATCTCAATCAATCTTTGCTCTTGTAAATCTTTTCTTTCTGCATAAGCATTAGGTGGAGCAGCAATAGATAGCAATAGTTCATCAAGTACAGAAGCCTGCTTCTTGAGTTGTGGGTCACCCGAGGCATCGAAAGCGGCTGCCAAATTGGCAAGCTCATCAATGGATTCAGGAGTGATTTTAGACTCTTCTGGGGCTTCCATGGTGTCTACTTGTTCAGCAGCATTCTTGAGAAGAGCGGCAGCCAAAGTACAGGACTCTGCAACGACTTTCATGCAGTCCTCGTCAGCTTCGGCTAACAGCAAAGCTTCATTATTTGGGCTTTCTAGCCAAGCCGCAATGGCGGTCAACATTTCTGCTATTCTCATTATAAACCTCTCTTATTACTAAAGAACTCTTCAATTCGCTTGCGCAAACCACCCTTTACCTTGGTTGCCAAAAATAATTTTTCTTTGCTGGCATTCCTTCGGTCTTTAGGATCGTAGTCCTCAGATTTCTGGTACTCCTTAGATGCTCTATTTAGCCCAAGAAATGCCGTCATTAATTCTTCTGCCAAATCGGCATCCCCATGTTTGAGCTTACCCCAATCAGACATATCCCTAACACCATACAAATCACCGAATCTCAAAACCAACATTTCAGTTTGTTGTGGAGTTTGTTCCATACGACGACGCTTGGTAGTTTCACTACCATCTGGCATGCGACGACCCCTACCATGTTCCGTGAACTCGGCAGTAGGAAGATGAACACTTTTGTTGGTAGCATTAATGTAATCTAATTGTCTAATTAAATCTTTCTCCAAACCTTCCAATACTTTATCCACCGTGCTAGCTAATCTCTTTCTCATAAAGAAAGCGGTAAAAGCAGGGTCATTCTTATTGGTTTTGATGAAATCGTTTAATTTAACCCTTACATGCTCAACATTCTTAATCAATTCAAGGGATAGCTGATTAACTTGAATAATATCCAGATTGTCAAGATTAGCAATAAAGGCAGAAAAAATATCTTCCAAACTATCTAGAAATGGAAGTTTATAGGATTGATTGATTTGAGATATAAGACCGCTATACTCTGGCATAAACTTTCGGTAAATGTCAGCTAAATTATTTTTAATCGTCTCAATCAATTCACCGGCAGGAGCATCAGGATTGATTAGCTCTGCGGCGTATTTGAGAGTTAGAAATCTAGCTAGTCTTGATACACTCATAGATCACCCGAAGATCTTGGAGTTATTAAAGACTGCTCCTTCATAAGTTTCATCCTGACCTCTTCTATAAAGAGGACGGCAATTACCATCTTTATCTTGATACACCTTGTGAACTGGTAATCCAGTATGTGCACAGATTGGATGCTCACTAGTAGCATTCTTGATCATGTGAGAACACTTGACTTCAGCTTCAGCCTTCTTGTGGGCTAAACCATCTAGGAATAACTGGAAGCCGATGGCATGAGCCTTAGTATCTCCAGAATTTGCTAGGACGTTCAAGGCGTCTTCTGCCTTGGCGTGGTTACCCTCGGCTAAAGCTACTCTCAAGTTATTTAATACATCACTTGGCTTCAAACCAAATTGAGGAGAGGCAGCAGCCGCAGCTTTGAAGTCGCTGGCATTACTGACGTATAGTTCGTTAATTCCTTCTTGGCTAAATGAAGCAACCGTACCATTGCACAACATGACACTTGGCTTAACCATATTGCCACTGGCAAATTTGACAGGAACGGTAAATCCAACCCTGCCCGCATCTAGTGCAACGCTAAAGAGAATGGAAGTGTCGTCACTTTTGACAACAGTAACTTGTGGGTTCTTATGACCGTAGGTTAACAACTGTCTAGTCACATGTTCTCTAGCAGTCTTAACTTTATCTGCACCGAACTGCCAAGAAGCTTGACCGTATGGAGTGGTGAATTGTTTTTCGAAAGAAACGAACTCTTCGGACCTCGAAAGCTCCACATCTTTCTTGGCAGCCTCAGCAACCTTCAAACCAACTACTTGGTTCTGGAAGAATTCTGACTTACCTTGACGAGTAGCATTCAATTTAGTTAATGCAATCTCTGCATCGCTAACAGTCCTGTTTTCAGAAGCCGCACTGGTCAACACACCCAAGATGCTGGTAGCATTAATCTTGAGTTTGGTGCCAGCGAAGGTAGTTAGATAGGTTTTAATATTGGTATGATTGAGTTCTTGAGGACCGGTGTTGCCCATAAAAACCGAAGCTTCAGCCACGGTGGTTTTGGTAGTCTCTACTGGAACATAAAGACTGGTGACTCCCTTTGGAGTCTCGTAGTCGGCTCTGATAACTAGGAATTTCTCGTTGCCATCATCGACTGCAAGAGCAGTTGGCTTCAAATTCCAAGCATCTAAAGTGCTAGCCACTGAGGCTAACGCTTTATTAGCCAAATTTTGGCTGTAAAGTTTAAGTGGAGTGAACTTGTCAAAGACACTATTCAGCGCATTTGCTAAGATTTGATCACCAACTTCGTAAGTATTTACCTGAACAGCTTCATCTCTTGGCATCAAAGTTGGTGTTGGAAGAGAATCTACCACACCCAATTCGTCCTGAAACAATTCAGCGAACTTGGTGTTACGAGAATGTAGTTTTTGATACAAACTTTTAAGTTCTGATTTACGAATAAAGAAAGTATTGTTAGAAGCGAGCTTACCAATAACACGAGACATAGCTCCGATGGTTTGATCGCCCGGATAAGCCTCAACGGCTTTAGCTAACTTGGCAGCCAGAATCGGGGTAGCAACTCTTTCGCTGTCATCAACTGACTTTGCCAAAGAACCTACTAATTGTTTGATTTTGTCGAGACTCATTTAAGCATCCTATTCCGTATGTTAAACCAACTCAGGGTATTTATTTAATACCGCATTTTTAGCTGATGCTGGCAACTCATTGAGTAGAGCCTTGACCAATTTCTTGTTTGCAGCTAGCTTAGCAGGTAGGTATTCTTCAATCTTATATAGCTCGGAAGGAGGTATTCCTAACTTGCCAGACGAGATGCTAACTAGAGGATCGCCTTTGTAAGAGACCTGTAGGTCACCGGCAGTCTTGCTGACAGTCACACCCCAGGAAGCAGTCTTCTCTTCTTCCTCAGACTGGTACATCGCAACGATATAATCACCGTCTTCGGCGTTCTGTACCTGCCACAAATCAGCAGCCTTATCACTATCTTTGAATCTAACAATGTCAAAAGCAACGGTTTCCAAACGATCTTTAACATCGCTCAGTTTGTAAGCTCTTTTGTAGATTTTGGTTTCCAAACTAGAGTAATCTATCGAATTTTTTGACATTACGTCTCCCATAAACAGAACGTGCCTACTATAGATAAAGAAATATTGATACGATTTTCTACTTATTTAGGCGGGTAGTATACCTAATAAGTCCATTTTATTACCAAAAAGAAAGGCGGGCTTCAAATGAAGCCCGCCTTTTATCTTACCACTTTTCTTCTCTACAAGCTGCCATCTCTGCTAGTATCTCTTTAATCCTGTCATCGTTTTCGATAATCTTGCGGATTTTCTTTCTAGCCCCACCGTAAATCTTCTTACCATTCTTGTAGTCCACATTTCCATTTAAAGACTTGGTAATAGAACTTTGGTTGACATTCAGCATCTTGGCAATCTCCATCTGAGTGTAGCCATCTGCGTAAAGTCTAATCACTTCTCTTTGTCTTGGAGTCAAAAGGGTATCTACCACTCTCCAAAACTCTTGCTTCAACTGCTCTTCTAAATCCATTAGGTCCTCATCGTACTGAAATGGGTTAAGTCTATTGTAAATGCTGTCTTCATTGCAAAAGGCTTCCATCATGTCATTCGAACAAACTGTTTCCAACAGGACCCATTGGTATTTGTCGCTACGATTTTTTCTACGTTCCATTTGAACTCCAGTAAAGTTAAAGACTGAGTCAGAATATATCAATAGCAAGGAGTGGTAATTTTAGTTTAATTATCACGCTTTGACAACAAAAGACACAGACTCATTACCATTTTTGGTTAGGTATTCGTCGATGTCTTTATAACTTTCTGGTAAGTAAAAATTCTGAATATTGGCAAGTTTGCCATACTTGTTAATCGCTAGTTTCCTCCCCTTTTCGCCAGCTACATCATTATCCAATAACAGAAATATGTTATCGGTGTATCGACTAATGACAGAAAATTGATAGGCTGTCATATTAGAAGTACCTAATGCGACAATATTCCTAAATCCCTTTTCAACAGCTTTAATAACGTCGAACTGACCTTCTACGACATAAACACAGTTTTGGTCTAAAATATGTTGTTTATTTTCGTGCAATCCAAAAACTAATTGACCTTTCTCAAATCGTCTCGTTTTTTTAGTATTCTTGTACTTGGGAATTTTCTTCGCCTTCTGCTCCTCTTCACTCAGTAAGGTTCTTCCTACAATAGCCACTATCTCGCCGTAAGTATTACGAAATGGCATGATAACCGGATAGTCTTCGAAATAAGGAACAGGAATCATTCGATGAGATAAAGAGTCTTCTATCTCTCTATAATACAATAGACTTGTATTAAGTAACGCCTCTTCTCCTACCATTTCAGTTAAGACATTTAGATTATTAGTCCTTGGGAAATAACCAAATTGGAATTGCTGCCGACTCTCTTTGTTGAGCCTAGAATCCAAATAGTCTCTAGCTTCTTGCGCTTCTGGGAAATTCTCCAACAGAAATTGACAGGATTCAATGATTTTGTTTAACATGCCATACTTCCTAACGTGGCGAATTTAGACATCTTTATTGGCGTTTTTCAACTTTTCTTTGAGCATATTTTTGAAGATTGGGCTCAGATTATTGAGTGGATCGCCACACATACTACAGACTATATCGTCGCCAAGGTGCATCGGCTGCTCTTCTCTACCACATGCCGGGCACTTGACAGCAAAGGGTTTCGGCTTAGTCTGTCGAAATTGCTTCATGCTCTTCATTTGGATCTTGACAAACGGCGTAATGTTGGTTATTTCTCTATCACACTCCGAGCAATAAACTTTATTGTCCTTAGGATCTAGATAAGGTTCTTGAATTTTGCCGCAACCTTTATTGGTGCAGAATGTGGAAAATGCCATTATGATATCCTCTCATTAGTAAGGATGTCGATAATCTTATGGACATCCGCTGGGTATTTGACGTCTAGAATTACTCTTTGATTCCCAGTGCCATTCACGCCTAAACGTGGAATTATAATCTCTTCTTTATTCCTAGACATCGGTTTTACTTCTATTTCTTTATTGCCAAAAATAGTAGGAACTACCTTTTGGCACCCTTTCAGGGCTTCTAGAAGAGATATTTCTAAAGTAGATACCACCTGATTACCATCTAGGGATAAGCCCTTTTCTGGAGTCACAGCCACGTGCAGATGCACGTCTGTGTGTTGTTCTAGTGGTCCGAAATGACCGGCAAAGTTTCCCATTCCACCTACACGCAGAATATTCCCATTCTGAATTCCGCCAGGGATGGTGACGTTAATAGAGGTTTCAGTTTCTACCACACCAGTAGCGTTGCAGCTTTTACATGCCTCGGCAGATGACCGACCAAAACATTTATCACAAGTCCGTACTACTATCATGTTGCCCTGACGACTAACGACTTGTCCTTTACCACCACATTTAGTACAACCATTATGGATGGATACTTCGCCTTGACCATGGCAGTTTTTGCACTTGGCATTGCGGTTAAACTTTAGATCCACTTTACATCCCCTCACTGAATCTTTAAATGAGATAGTAGTGTGTAAAGGAATATTTTCTGCCTGATATTGAATCTGGCTACCAAAAGGATTGGTAAATGGATTGCGCTGATGCATCACATCTTCACGATCAGTACTTCTACCAGAAGAGACTACCTGATAAGCTTCATTGATCTTTTTGAACTTATCTTCGGCTCCAACCTCCTTATTGATGTCGGGGTGATACTTTTTCGTAAGTTCGCGGTACTTCTTCTTAGCCTCCTCCGGTGTGGAGGTCTGGGGAATTTCTAAGATTGAGTAGGCTTCCTTGAGATTCATTTTTTCTTACCCTTACGCTTGACCTTATCAGTGAGGACTCGTGCATAATAGAGAGCGACAGCTACACCATCCGCTTTGTCGAAACTTTCCACTTTGACTTTGCCCTTTTTATTGTACTCGTAAGGAAATGTAATTCCTAAATGTTTAGCGACAAGCTCCGGCATATCTTCTTTTTTTGGCAAAACTTTATCTTCTTTTAGTCCATGCCTAATAGTCATGACATTGAATAACTCCGGCGACCTTCCCAGATAATCATAAGCGCATAATCCAATCATCCTATTAAATGTAGTTAGCATGATAATAGTTTTGGCAGTACTTTTGCCTTGCATGAATTGGATAATATCTTCAATGCCAATATAATCTGGTTGTACCTTATTGATAATAACAGAAATCTTATTTCTGGTATCTACAATACGTTCAATGATGGATCCCTTCTTTAGGGGTTTGACATAGTCACAAACTTTATAATCGATCTCTTTGGTTGTTTCATTAATCTCTAATACACACCAACCAATTGTAGTACTCGACACATCAAATCCTAATACTTTTTTCATACTAGGTCATATATCGGACAAAATAGAAAAGGAGATAAGTGTTACCTTATCTCCTCTTTTGCTTGACTTACTTAGCAGTGTTCGTTAGGAAGTGGCGTCAGCTTCAGAGCTGCCGTCATAGGCTGGGAAGTCTCCGCCCATTTCCTCGTCATCAGTCATGCTCACAGGAGCAGCGGCTTTAGGAGCTGCTTTCGCAGATGCCTTCTTGCCAGTTGCTGGAGGTGCAGCAGCTACAGCAGCTGCGGCGACGGCAGTTGCATCAGATGCAACGCCCATGATCTTGTCAACTCTACGTTGCAATTGCTCCAAGGTTGGAGGAGTGCAGCGTCTCTTCAAATCGTCCAAATCAGCGTTGTCCTTCAACTGTTGATCAGTTGCAGAAAGTGGCTCCTTGGAGATTGGTTGCACAGAGTAGTAGTTGGTTGGTCCACCGTTTTTGTCGACAACGATATCGATGTCGTACTTGGTTGGATCACCCCAACGTGCAGTGTTTCTGGCTAGCTTACGAATTGCTGAAAAGACAGCAAACGAAACATCTAGCACCTTATAGGTTCCAGTCTTACGGTCAATCACACCGTAGAACCAACGTGGCTTGGCTTTATCGCCACCATCGCAAAGTGGGCAGCTGCCATGAAGGGCAGAGCATCCAACCTTCTGTCCAAAATCTTTTGGATTGGTTGGGTCTTTCTTGACCTTGTGAACAAGGTATTGGAAAGGCGCGGTTACGAGTCTTAGCTCGTTGGAACCTTCAGCCAAACGAAGGAACAAGTCCTTGTTGTTTCCACCCTTTTTGTTATCTGAACCACCGTACACATCATCATTATAAGAAACTTCACCGAATGTAGTCATTGTATTCTCCTGCTATATTTATCTTCTGTACACAAAGGTACTTTTTATTTAGCGAAACGACGTTTTTTATTTTAGCACATCAGCGTGCAAATCTAACGAAACGAGTTCTAGTATGATCTGAGGAACGGCTAAATCTTACTCCGATACCTCTATTGCGTAGTCTATTGACCACTCTATTAATTACCACTCTGAGTGCGCCTGGACTTCCTGGTAAAATTGTCCTTTGTCTCTTGCTCAAAACTCGGTTAAGAGCCGTTGTCAAATTCGTAACTGTACCAATCCAAATGCCCGCAGATTGTCTTTCTATCACCGAAGAGATACCTCGAAAAACTACGTCATCGACGTGGCTAATCGCTGCATTTCTGCGATTGATTATCTTACTATTAGATGCCATTTTATTACTCACTTTCTTACTTTTTGATCGAATTATTTGATCAGTGTTGAGGGTTTATTTGCGTTAAAAACAAGGCTTCTGATGCTATGAACTCTATGAGACGGAAACATCATATCTACAATTTCTTCTTTAGGAGTTGAAGCAATAATCTCGCTAAATCTTTTGGTGATTTCTTCTTCACCCAGAAGAGAGTAAACGCCCTTAACTTGAATGAAGGTGGTCTCAAAAGCCGGCTTATCTATCGCAATGAATCTAATAATGCTCTTGCCTTTACCAGATGACTCTTCGAGAGTAATCAGATAACAAGGCTTTTTAGAAATGTGTCCTACTGGCGGAGCAGCAGTTACACTTATTGCAAAATCTTTCTCGGTCATTATTTGCTACCTTTCTTCCCTTTCTTCTTTTCACCATCAGCATCAAGTGTTGTGATACCAGCTTGTGCGGCGGCTTCAAAAGCTGCTCTCTTAGCAATTTGTTCTTGTCTCTTGGCTTCCATTTTAGCTTCGCGAGCTTCATTTGCCTTCATTAACAACTCAGCTGCTAATGCAGGGTCACTCTTGACAGCTTCAAAAAACTTGGGTTCACCAACCCACTTGCGGTCTCCATATTCATGAGAAACGCTGGAAGTCTTGACGACTACGTTGTAGTCTAGCGCCAAGCGTCCGATTTCTTCGTGTGTGTCTATAACACCGATTCCAAAATTTACTTTGAATTCGCACTTTCTTGGCCAAGGTCCAAACTTAGATTTTTCAATAGTAGCTCGCAAAGGATGTCCAACCTTATTCTCTTTCTCATCAAGAATCATTGCATCTTTACGTTGTACTGCTTCGAAATAGACATTTGCACTTAGTGTGTGTGCGTAAGTGTTACCACCTGAATAAGTATGGTCGGCACCATAAGGATCCATATTATCTTTCTTGTGATTGATAATGATGAAAGGAATATTTGCTTTGCTAACTTCTAAAGTGAGTTTCTTGAAAGTGGTCGTTAAGAATCTGGCTAACAAAGCCATGTTCATCTTACCAACTACTGAAGTATCTTCTCCAGGAGGCACAATTGAACCTAGTGAATCTAGAACAATTAGGTTAATGTTTAACTCTTTGGCACTGATTAAATCTAGTAAACCTTCTTTAGATTTACCTTTAAGTACGTGAGTTTTTGCATCTTCTTTTGGAACACCTAAAAGCATTTCAAAACACTTACGACCATTAGCCGCTTTATCACCGAACACATGAATAACACGAGATGTGTCTACGCCTAAAACTTCTGCCCAATTGGGATCGAAAGTTTGCTCGGCGTCAATAAACATCTGTTGAGAAGTGGGGTCTTGGCGTTGAGCTTCTAGCATGGCAATCATAGCCATCAAAGTTTTACCACTTCCAGTAGGACCGTAATATTGAATCAGTCTTCCTTTTGGAAGACCACCAGAAGACAGCGCATCATTTAGTGCGGCGGAGCCGGTCGAAATAACTGGGACCTTTTCGCCCACAGTTTCGTGAGCCATTCTGAAATCTATTTGCTCTTCCGAGTCAGCATAACTTTTGAAAAACGCATCTAATTTGTTCGACATTTTATCTCCCATCATTCATAGCCGTTGGGGACTGGCTCGTTAGTCGTGCTCTGACTATATCCGAGGATCGTCTTGCGGAGCCCGGCGGCAATATCTTTAAAATGATGGTGAGCCTTCACCAAAATTTCATATTTGCGGTCGAGGACTAACTTGCTTCCCTTAGCGTATGCTAGTTTAATTTGTACTGCTTCTACTTCGGGCGAACTTTCTCCTGCCCATTTTTTCATGTCTACTGTCGTCCTTGACCCATCTGGCGCCGAGTACTCCAAAGACACTTTATTCTTTGTACTGTTTACTTTCGCTTCTAGATAACCGATTGTCTTTACCATCTTACCTAGATACCCTGCAATCACATCTGCTCCTCGTAGAGACTGCTGTTGTAGCATTTCTACGTGAGACAAATCGATAGCATCGATATCTCTCAAATTTACCAACACTTGCTCAATCTCAGTCATATCGAAATTAGCAAAATCTTCCTCTAATTCCGTGCCCAAAAAATCGCTAAGTCTTACCTGCTGGGTCATGTTGTCTTCCTTCTGTAATATAGAATATCGTGAACTTTCTCTCGACAAATAGAATTACTTGTCCTTCAATTTTTCTTTCATCTGCTGGCACACGTCGTCCACCTGTTGGTGCATCAAACGAAGATGCTGGTGCTGCATTAAACTCATCAAAAATAAGAATACTTCGAAGCTAGTTCTAAAGGTAGAAGGCGGCTTCAAAAAGATAATAATTCCATCAGGACCCGTTTCAAACAGATTCTTGAATAGGTCTTCACCTTTGTTATTAACTGTAGTATATGATTTGACGATTTTGAGGTACATAGCCCACTCATCATCTGTCATATCTACTCTTTTATTGTCAATTACTTTAATGGACATAACTTACCGTCCTCAATTATGATCGTGAAAATGAGCCTTTAGCTCCTGTACCATTGACCACATCGCGGCGAGCCTGAGATACCTTGGCTTGTAGTCTTTGTAGATGTGCCATGTCTTTGGCATTTGCTCCGCCTCCAGAGCCTCCAGCAGCCTTTCCTTGCGCGGCGGCGATGTTAGCCTGCAAGATATAGTCTCCACCCGGCAAATCGTCATCTAGCTCGGCATCTAGGGAAGACGCCACTTCAGCACCACCAGAAATCATCTGTTGAAATTCTGCCACCGCTTCTGGATCAGCTTGGTCCATCATACCGGCAGGAAGCATCATACTACCACCAGAAGGATCCGTTAGACCCTGAGAGCCGGCTTTCTTGATTTGTTGAAATACCTTTTTAAGATGTTGAGTCTTTTCTGCTGGAGAGTTAAAGCTGGGACTAACATTGGGTCCAAGTTGTTGATTGGTTTGCTGTGGCTTGATAACTTCGGCTCTTTTAAAGAAGTCATTAGTCTTCTCTTCCGATTGAATCTTTTCTACCAGCACATCCTCTTCGCCTTGTTCGGTCTTGACCTTAACAATAGACTTCTGAGATTCCTTCTTCTTAAGGAATTCTTTATCATCTTCAATCTTCTTAAGTTCTTTAAGCATCTCCTTTGGCATGTACTGTCCAATGTTAGGAGAATCTGTTTTGATATAATTGTGGTTTGATAACATCCAATCATTTACTTGCTCAGGATATTCTTTCAAAGAATCCATAGTCTCACGAAGAGTAGCAAATAAATTCTTTAAATGCTCTTCCATAATGTGTTTCCCACAGAATGGGCACACATTGATATCAATGGCATGAGTCCATTGTGGATTGATTTCAATTTCACAAGATATACACTTCATGATTTTCTCGCTCTCCAAAAAATAGGAGGTTTTCGCACACTAGCGGTCTTGACTCGGGCATGCTTTTTGTTTAGATAATCCAATGCTTCAGGATCCAACGGTTCAGCAAAACATTCAGAAAATTGCTTCTCAAGCGCATCAATCTTTCCTGGAGACTTAGACTTTATATCAGCGACCATCTGTCTAAGACGGTAGGCACTGAGCGGGATGGCGTTTTTGTCAGCAATGTAATCTGTCGTAATAAAACCAATGGCATCTTGCAATTTCTTGTCTTTGCAAATCTGAGCAAACTCATACAGCTTCTTCATCCTAAGTTCGGATGAAGATGGTTCAGATTCTGGGACAATAGTTTCGCCCAAACGGACAACTAAATCCTTAATCTTTCCTCTATCTGTATATTGTTTGACCGTTCTAATTGGCATTTTACCTCAGATATTATACGAGATTATTCTTTATCAGACACTCTTCTAAAACAACCTTTGAAACTCTTAGTTACTTTAGCTTTAGCTCTAGTTTTCTTGTTTTTACCCACTGCTACACTTTGACGAGAAGTAGCATTTTTAGGTTCTGTCTTAGGGTGTCTTAAAATTACTTTCTCTAATGAAGTTAAAGCATCATCACTGAACTTTAGAATTTCATCTACCTGAGCTTGAAACGCTTTGACACTAGAATCTAACAGTCCTCTGTCTACCATTTGTTGTGTTAACTCACGAGCTTTAGCTAATTTGGGAGACAGCTGGGTTGATTCGTCTTTATCAAATTCTAATTCTTCAGCGTATTTCTTGAGAGTTTGAAGGGCTTCTTTGAGAGAACCAGAATTCAATAAACCTTCGGAATTGAAAATCTTAGCGGGCTTAGTTCTCTGTAATGAAGGCTGAGCTACACCCAATTGAGATACATCAGTCAAATCTTTGAACTTTTCTTTAGTTAGATGAAGATGTTGTAGCTTCTTGTTGGTCTTATCAAAAGCTTTCAATGCTGGAGCAAAATCAAAATTTTCCTCAAACTCTTCCGAATCATCGACATTGTTCAACATATCTTCAAGAGCTTTTCTTTCCTTTTCACCAGGCTGGGTGTTAGGATCAATTCCTTGAACTACCATCAAATGTTGCATGAACTTATTAATTGGGGCAACAGTCTTGTCTACTAAGGCAAAACCTATGGAAACATATTTGTTCAATACTTCTGGATGTTTTTGTAATAAATCTGTTAATGCTTTCACTTGACTTCTCCTTCACCTGCTGCGGACTGAACAACTTCTAGCCACTCTTTTGATGCAAAACCAGGGTCATTTAATGGTTGTAGAATTTCCTTAGCCTCTTCTGGTGTCAATGAAGGTGGCTGAGGTTCCGAAACAACAGAAGTTGTGGCGACAACAGCAGCTTTAGCAATAAGATGTTCCTCAAACTGTTTTCTAGCTGCCAAAACTGGATGCTTACTAGGTTGTTTTACCCAGGAATCCTGCGAACTAGTAGTCCAGGATGGCTTCTTAGAAGTATAGTAGGTCGCCAGTTTCTGTTGAGCTTCCAATGGATTATATTCTGGATAGACCTTAGGAGGAGCTGGAGGTGGTGCTGGAGGCGCCACATAATCTGGATCTTTACCTTTTAGAATGATGAGTTTACGAACATATCTACCAGTGATGGCTAATAGAGAAAGAGTCACATATTCTACGATTCCGATATACTTGGCACGGAACCAGGCACCAATAGCTTTAAAGAGCTTCATTATTTATTTCCTGTAATCTTGGATGGTTTTCTGCCTCTTCTTCTTTTATCAACAAGCTCGGTGGCACGAGCAACTAACTCAGTTTCTTTTTGAGTTGGTTGAAAATGAGAGGCTATACTGGTGCCGCCGAAGGTATTCGGTCCAGAAACATCAGCACTGACATACACACTATTGAAGGCGCTTCCGCCGTCTGCAAGGGTACTTGCCACAGACAAAGAGTTATTACTGAAGGCGGAATTAGTCGAGCCGGTATAGTTGAGTTGTGGAGTTAAATCAACGCTTCTTGTAACGCCGCCTTCAGTAAATTTGTTTTCATTGTAGAACTTCACGCTGGAAGCTTTCAATGAAGGATCGATAAAAGCAGAAAGATCTTTCATTAATTCTCCCACTTCTGGAGCATCGGTTGGGTTGACGGAGACGCCACCCTCTGCACCAATCTTGTGAATTTCATCTACCAATTCCTGAGTGGTCAGGTCATCAGCTTTTGCCATCAAATCATCGAAAGCTTCTGGCTCTGCAACGAACATATTTGGCTTTGGCTTATCACCTTTTGGCTTTAGGAACTGCTTGAAATGGTTTTGAACCATCTCAGGCGCTGGTTTATTTCTGGAGTATCTAGGACCTTCATTCACAGTGTTTAATTTGAGATTGAAAGTAGAAAGAATCCAAGCAGCAAAATCTTCAATAGAAGAATTGTTTTTGCTGAGTTCTACGGTCTTCTTAAGAACCATAGACATTACATCATTAGATTGAGTGATACCCATTGACTTCTCCGAGGAATCATTATCCTCAGGCACAATTATCGTGCCCGAATCAGATTGGTATGCATGTGACAAACGAGGGTCTCCCGCCTTAAACCAGCGCCACGCCGTCAAGTAAGAAATTCCCTGTTTATCTGCCCAATCTTTTAGCTTCATGACTTCATTCCTCGTTATGCATATACAGATACTATCATTTATATCATTTTTCGACTTTAAGGGTGTTTTCAGTCGATTTTATTATTATCTGATATCGTATATATCAGTCATCTTCGGACTCGTCATCTAAATCGATAAGTCCTTCGTCATAAAGCATGTCCTCGATTTCTTCCAATAAATCCTTGGATTCACTAGGCTTTTCAGTAGTATCCTTGGCTAATTTCGCCTTAGCTTCTTTCAAATTAACCTTCTTGGCTTTTAAATCAGCGGGCAGTGCTGGAATATCTGCCACATTATACAAATCATCCAAAATGATTCCGATATCATCTTCATAGTTATTGGTGTTGCCGGCAAAACACAAGGCAATTCCTGAGTTAAACACAGCCTTAGAATGTAACTCTTTGATACGATCTTGTACCTGCTTCCATCTATCTGGAAAGATAGTACAACTGCATTGATCACCATTCTTGTCTTCCAGAATGGCTTTGATCATAGATTGACCATAATATTTGCTAGTTTCTTTCTTAACCTTGAATTCAAAGAAACCCCTAACAATTCCCTTGATGGGAGATAGTTTGGTTTTGTCTTTAGCTTTCTTGATTTCATAAATGGTCACATGATTATCTTTAAAGAACTTGCCATATGCATCCGGTGGCTTACAAGTGAAAGATTCTCCCAAGAAGAACTGTTCCATGGCATATAGCTCCGATAGTTTCCAATCAGCTTCGGCAGGCCAAGGATAAACAAACTGATCAATTTTCGGATCATGCTTCTTCAACCAGACCTGTAATTTCTTACGATAATCTGAGCAGTATAGATAGATGAGCTTGCGAGGAATCTTGAAAGAATCCATGGCACCGGCTGATGCCAAAGCTTGAATGCTATTGGCTCTCACCTTCTTGGAATCTACTCTCGCCATGAAATCAAAGAAACTGTTGAATGGTCTTTTTTCAATAATGTCCTTGATAGCATCCTCGCCGACAAACTTAAGAGCATCCAGTCCCGTCAATAGTTTGTTACCATCACTAATGGTATAAGTCAACTGTGAGGTGTTGATATCTGGTGGAAGAATCTTAACTTTATGACCCCTTAGTTCTTTTTTGATTTTCTCAATATTGCCTCTGGCATCTGGATTGTTGGATTTAACTTCAGCCATCAAATTAGCCAATAAGAATTCTACTGGAAAATGAGCCTTTAATGCTGCGGTCTTGAATCCCGTCATGGAATACAATACAGCGTGAGATACATTGAAACCATAGCCCTGGAACTTATCTACAACTTCATCCCAGATACGTTTGGCAATGGGCTCGCTAACACCTTGCTTGATAGCGTCTTCAATGAATTCCGTTCTCCATGCCTGAGCTTTCTTGGGGTTTTTACCCTTTTCTTTAGTCAGTTTACGCAAACGGTCAGCTGAGTGTAAACTCCAACCAGCCACGTCTTGTGCCAAATACATCAGACACTCTTCATACAAGCCGAAACCATAAGTGCTATTGAAAGCTCTTCCTAGTTTAGGATGTAGTAACGTCATCTTCTTCTCACCATCTCTGGTCTTGATGAAGTCGTTGCGCATATCACGAGCTGATGGTCTCGCCAAAGCATTGATGTTGGCTAAGTCGTTGATGTTTTCTGGTTTGATACGACGGCATAAATCAATGGTGCCTCCGCTGGTTCCCAACTGGAACACGCAGAAAGTATCTCCCTTGGTAATTAGGTCGTAAGCTTCCTTATCAGGAGCATCGTAATCTAACGGATCAGGAGGTGGCACTTTACCACGAGCCCTGATGATCTTGTAGGTCTCACCAATGATATCCAAAGTAGATAGACCCAAAGTATCCATCTTGACCAATCCGTTTTCTTCGGCTTTGTCTTTATCATACTCAATGGCAAGAGAACCATCTTTATCTTTTCTAAGTGGTATCAATCCAGTCAAAGGTCGAGCTGAAATGATAATACCACCTGCGTGTGTCGACCATGCACGATACTTACCACAAATGCTTTTGTACTCTATGAATTGAGGATATCTTTTGCAATACTCAGCAAACAATGGCACCTTAGCCAAGGCATCATCAATAGAATGAATGTCTGCTGGGATGCAGTCTGCTGCCTCTGTACCGATTCTAATCGCTTCGTCTTTGGAGCCGCCTATCTCGCAGGCACGGGCGATGTCTCGAACGTATACCTTTGGCGTGATGGTATTGACGTTAGATACGTGAGCCACATGGTCTTCTCCATACTTTTTACGCAGATATTCCTGTACCAAAGCTCGCCCGCTGGGAGCAAAGTCTGTATCAATATCTGGAAAGCTAGACTTTTCCTTGTTATGGAATCTAGCAAAAATCAAGTTATACTTGATGGGATCCGCTTGATGAATTCCTAATAAGAATCCAATCAACGAACCACCGACAGATCCTCGACCATCTCCAACGGCAATATCGTGTTTGCGTGCCCAGTCAATAAAATCTGCCACGATGAGCATGTAGCTGGAGAATCCGTGAAACTCAATAACATCCAACTCTTCTATCAATCGATCTTGATACTGCTTACGATTCTCGTCGTTGATACCCTTGATTCTGGATTCAAAAGCCTGCTCACATTTATATCGCAAAAAGACTTTATCTTCATCCAACCTTTGGACATCTTCAGGTTGTTTTAGTTCCCACTCTAAAAACTCCGCATAATCTGGTTCATCTTTGACTGGGAAGATTGGCAATTCTTTCCCAGATGGATTGGAGAACTTAGGGTCAATCCAATCCGGTTTCTCACACAAGCTGGCAAAGTAAGTCGTGTTGGCACAGGCTTCTTTAGCAAATTCTTCCCCATAATTTCTGGCAAAGAAATTCACTACCTCCTCGCCCGTCTTCAGATAAAAATCAGGCACATTGTATCGGAGTCTAAAATTAGAATACTTTGGTTGATGTGAACCAATAGCCAGAAAGACATCATGAGTATCTGAGTCTTCTTTCTTAATATAGTGAGCATTACATGCCGGTACTACCCTGATGCCGTGGGTTTTGCCCAGCTCAATAAGTCGGCGATTGAGAAACTGTTGATCGATCTCATCGTTGTAGATGTTCCCACCACGTTTCATGTTGTTGGGTTGGATTTCCAATCCCAAATTGTCACCAAATAAAACCTTCAATCGAAGTAGTGTCTGCCCTGCTTCCTCAAATTTCTTGTTCATCAGTAACTGATTGATGATACCATTACCACAAGCCGTTAGACAAATAAGTCCTTCGGCGTGTTGTGCTAATAATTTCCAATCCACAATTGGATACACGCGCTTCCCCAAGAAAGAACCCTGATCGAAACCCTTTTTGTTGAGGGTGAGCAGGTTACGATAGCCTACTGCGTTTTTTGCCAACAGAACAACATGACGAAATTTGTCGGTTACGTTGGTGGCATCATCGACGAAATAACATTCGCAGCCCATAATCAGTTTGACACCAGTTTCTCTGGAAGCTTTGAGGGCATCCCAGGCGGCTGCTAAAGTGCCGTGGTCAGTGATTGCAATGGCTGTCTGCCCTAATTCTTTGGCGCGATAAAAAAGCGTTTTGGGCGAAATGAGAGAATCAAGAATGGAAAAATCGGTTTGATTATGGAGCGAGACAAAATCGGTCATAGTACTTTCCTATTGGTTGTGTATTATGACAAAGTGCATATCGACTCACGTATGGAGCTGTTCAGCCTAAGGATAGGCTGCGTATGCTTTATCAGGGAATACGGTGATTAATGATGGGTAAGAATGCTGATTGGAAAACGATAAAGCCCATCGTCAAAATCGTAAATGGTGGCTAGAGTCTTAAATTGTTCCTTCCAGAACTTTTTGTTCTTGGTCTTTTTAGTTAGCAGCTCTTTCAAATCTGCAAAATATAACTTTTTCTTTTGGAACAATGCGTGTGCTACTAATGTAACCGCGTCCCAATTATCCTGCAATTCCAAAGAGACCTTCTTAATCATTTTCTTTTTGAATTCGTATCTTTTTCTTCCAGGTGGCGCCACGTTATACTTTTTAATTAGCGTTGCCGCCTCCATCGTGTCATTGGAAGATCCGTCTTTTAGAAAAGACGGGAACTTATCGGAACCAGAAAAGAGCTTGAATTGGTGTTTTTCAGCTACCAAACCAGCGTAAGATAAACAAACTTCAGCTAAAACACGGTCCATTAACAGACTATTATCCGTAATTTCTTTCAAAGGCGGAGACTCATAATGAGTAAAACCTTCGATTCTCTTGGACTTTTTATGTTCAAATACGTAAACTGATTCAATTTTCATGAAATGAAGTAAGCCGTAAATGGTATGCCCGGCTTCATGATAAGAAGTTGCAATGTATTCGTGTACTTGAGTTACTTTACGTCTCAGGTCCTCAATAGAGTTTATGCTGTAATTCGCCATGTTTCACCCCAGCTGCTGAAGTAACACCTCCAAATCATTGAGTTTTTGGGTGCACTCTTTGTGTTTACATCTTACAGTCAATTTATCGGACCCGAGAGGACCCGTTATTGTAAAGTCCGGATTATCCACATATAGGATTCCGGCTGTTGTAAAATTCACAGACTCGCTAAAGCCTAGCTTCTTGAGTGCTTCTAGATGATTTTTGGTGACGGGTTGATCTGTTCTAAAGATCAACACCGTTGATCCACAACACGCTTGTATCGTAAATCGTTCCACCTTCATCTTAGTCCTTGTTATCTATCTCAACGCCTTTGCCCTCTAACAGGAAGACGGCATACTTAATCTTAGCTGTCTGAGCTTTGATGGCATCACGATGAGGTTCGGAATAATCCTTCACCAATGCCTTAGCAGCATTGAGTTTCTCATCGGCTTCTTTTTCTTGCTCGATAGTATAAATGTTACCTTCAGCAGTAACAATAATCTTCTTCAGCTCATCCACACTGGCTGCATCAGCCGTATCTTTGAACTCTGGAAGCTTCTCAATTACTTTGTGCCACTTCTCTGGAAACGTCCCTGGTGCTGCGTCTGCTTTTTTCTTGCCCATGTTAAAACTCCTTACTCAACTAGTTTAACTGTTTTTGTGATGAAATCCATCGTGTGTTCGTCTCTAATTCTAGAGAACAAAATCTGTAAATATCCCGTTTTATTCATTTGCTGAATAACTTCGTCTAATGGTTGCTTAACTTGAGTCTTGGCTAGATTATGCTTCAAAACTTCAAAAACCTCTTGGTCAGTTAATTGAGCTTCAGGATTAGACTCTCTAATCTTATCTAAGATAAGAGAAAGCTTTACATTCTTAGCTCCCATTTCGATATATTTTTCTTTATCAAGATCTGATAGTATATTCCAATCTAATTTGGCATTGTGCACCAAATATTGGGCTTCAGATAATGATAGCCAATTAGGAACATCAAACTTATTTGATTCCACTAATCTGCCAGCCACAGCTTCATTGATGTTTTGTTTGCTCTTGTTTTGAATGGCGGCTTCGGCAGTGCCGGAAGCAAAAGCTTTCAATTCTGCAAAGTCTTTCTTACCAAACTTAAGAGCCAAAGTATCATCTAGTGGACATGGCGTAGTCTTAGACCCCATATTCAAAGTTACTTTGAGGTGAACCGTTTTACCTACCAAAGAGGGTAGCCCTGCGTCAGGTACCACTAAATCAAATTCTCGGGTTTCTCCCATAATCATTCCAAGCAAATTATCGTCGAATTGCGTAAGATTGCTAGCACCTACCGTCAACATTTCACCAACGGCACATAAATGATCTACTTTTTCGCCATCCACAGAGCCTTCGTAATCAACAATGACATTGTCACCATTTTGTACAAAGTCGGTTTCGTTATACGGTACGGCTTCACCAAAACGAATCCTTAGCTCTTGTAGCATTTTTTCCGTCAGTTCCAGTGTGGTTTGATCGGCGTGTGGCTTAGGGATTTCCAAATCTTGATATGGCTGCAATTCGAAATCTGGCTTAGTATGTAGATCAAAATCACAAGTAAACTTACCATCTGCTAGAAGCAGGGAGTTGAATCTTGGGGCGCCGTGGGGGCGGAGTTTCTTTTCGAAAAGGGTATTATGAAAAGCATCTTCAGCCAAGGCTCTTTTGAGAGATTCTTCAATTTGAGTTTTGTAATGAACCTTGATGGCATCGACAGAAGCTTTACCAGGACGAAAACCTGGGACTGGAGCTTTTTTGAAGTGGGCAATAACCTCGCCACGTTTGTTAAGAATCTCTTCAGCGTCCGCTACATAGTGAATGCTTAGTTTGCAAGGCTCAATTTCTTTGACTTCAATTTGCATGTGGTCCTCTTAGTAACTTACTTCGCCATAAGTGTTTGAATTGAAAGATTTGGTCTTACCTTCTGGGCAAAGACTTAGATAATCGCAATAGTTGCAAAGTGCGGTTGGATTCGGTTTATATTCCGTTTCATTCACAATTTGTTCAGCATACTTAATGTATTGATCTTTGACTTTCAAAATCTCTGCTAGAGTAAACTCTCTAGTAATATACTCAAAATCATGTCTGAGCAGAATGTATGACGCCCTTACTTTCGTAATGCTTGGGTCTTCCTTATGTATAACATAAGCATACGTTAATAGTTGGAACCAATCATCCTTCAGATATTTTTTGTTTTTTGTGGTCTTGTAGTCTGCCACGTGTATAACATTATCGGCATCCAACTGAATTCTGTCAATCGCCCCGTTTAAGATAATGTTTTTGGCGACTGGAAATTCAAATCTTTTTTCTACGGCAATTACGTTCGCCGGCAATTTATTGGCTTTATCCTTGGATACTAATCGCAAATACTTGTCAATCAATCCCCAACACTCTTTTTTCATATCTGGGGTCATCTTATCTTTGAACTCCAGAAGGGCTGCTTTATAAGCATCTCCCATAACGGTGTTGTAAGGTAGAAAACATCCTTCTAAATAAGTCTTATGAAAAGTTTCTAAGACCGAATGGCAGAACTTGCCAAAGATATGGAAATCCCAATCCTTGCGAGGCAGTTTCTGAACGTAACAAAAATCAAATTTCTTCTTGCAGCCATCAAAAGTTTTGGTTTTGCTGACCGACAGGCGCAATTCTTCAAGTAATTCTTCGGACATTTTATTCTTTCAAATAATAGGTGTACAATCTATATATCGGCGTCCGAACAATTTCAATTAAAATAGAACTCTTCTAGTGAATGGCAACCATTCGAATACGTATTTAGACCCTGGTTCTCTCGTAGACATTGCTACTCCAGATAAGTTACCATCGAAGGTTCCATTTTGAACATATGGTTGAGTAGAGATAATCCATTTATTAGTCCAACTATCCAAATAATAATAAGTCATCATATTGGTTCTTGGATTAAAATGTGATCTCAAAAAAGTACCGCTAACTGGCGGAGCATCTAAACCACTATTGAAAAAGTGATTGCCGTCTCTAGCTTTTTCTGGGTTCTCTAGAGAGAAATGCATTCGATTGATGTGCGGAGGGTCACCAGGATTCTCGGTAGTAGAATCTTGAAAAATGACAAAAGCTCTTGGGTCAAACATATTACTATTGATGTTAGTACTTTCCGGTGGAGCTGACTCTTTTTCAATCGTGAAAGAGGCTGGTAAATTACCAATACCCGGACCTATTTGTCCTTCACGGTCTGTGGTAGAATATTTAATACTATAGTTAGTTAGATCGAATGATTGATTAGTGAAACCCGTTGGATTACCCTTACCATCAAATCCAGTAGAGGTGGCGGGTAACGCTGGATTATCTACTGTAATACCAGCGTCAGCAGGATTGGTAAAATCTTGATTGGGCATGACCGGATTGGTACCAAAAGGATACAGGTCAGGCAGATTGGAGCCTGGAAGAGCATCGGTACCGGAATGCGCAATACGGACGTTAGTGCCCTCCACCATATTTGTAATAAAGGTTTCGGTCACGATTGGGGAGGAGTCGACCCCGTTGGTAGCTAGAATGTTTAAAGTTATGCTGAGACTGGTCTTGGACAAAAAGATAGGTCCAGTGTACATTGTGGAAAAGAGAGTAGGAATACTACCATCTAGAGTGTAAAAAATAGAAGCCGGTACATTGGTAGAAATCGATACCGTTCTAGGGATTCCTGCCACAATTTGCTCATCCGACTGGGTGACTGTTACGCTGATTACTACCATTTTATACCAGATTTAGAAATTTTGCATTAGCTACGGTCATCTTTTTCTTTAGCATTATGCGATAGATTTTATGAGCCGCTTTTCGAAGAAGACGGGCTACCCGGAGGTAAATCTCATCCCCTTCCCTTCTATACAAGATTATGAAGCGATCATGATAATCTAAAAATTCCAAATCTGGGGTAGTACCTTTGTACAATCCCCTCTCGATGAGAACCAGTTTGTTCAAAGCCGACACCAACAGATAACGATAAAACTTTTGCTCTCCGTTAGCCGAATACTTCGGAACATACTCTTCTTTTAAGCCATCTATGCTCATCTTGAGTATATGTCAAAATATACTTATTTTAGCTGAGAAACAATCTGAGAAACCTCTAACTCTAGATTTTTTATCGTACTATTATTATGTAGTACATAACTAAATTCATCATCACGAATTCCGTCTTGGTTAGTTTCACTAATATCATCAATTTTTAGATGAGAATCTCTGAGTAAACGAATTTGATAAAACCCCAACGTCTTCAGATGGTCAAACTCGTTACGAAAACGAACATCAGTCACTACTACCAAACTAATACCTTTTTTGACAACCTTGCTAAGTCTGTTATCAAAATTACGAAGCCAAATATCTGGCTTATTGGCACGACCGAAATCATTACCAATATCAATGAGACACTGACGTACGGTTAGAGGAACACCGTTTTTGAAGGCTCCCGGTATCGGTTCGGCGCGGAATTTAGAGGAACCATACAGATATTTTCTTGGCAACTCGGGATAAGCAATACGAATCATTTCTTTGATAGGATCGGCGAATGCCATATACTTCATGCCTGAAAAAGATTCTGATGGACCTTTAGTATAATCAAATTTCAGATCATACAATTGTTTAAATAACAGTTTGCCCACTGTATTCTTACCAGTATTGGCTTTCCCACAAATTGCTATTTTGTACATACAAACTCCTTACCAAGAGGACACTACTCTTGCTTTGGATACCATATTGATATCTTGTTCCACCAATATAGCATGCGAGAATTTATCTTTCAATCTGTCGTTATGAGTAATAATTAGGATGGTGAATTCCTTTTGGAAAAACTTTACAATATCAGCAAAGGCATCTACGCTAGCTTTATCCAAAGACTGGTCAATTTCATCTAGTAATAGGAACCTGATATCGGTGCCAATCATCTTCTGTAAAAGGAATGACAAACCCAGTTTAAGACTGAAAGCTACTGCTAACTGCATAGCGCCCGATAACTGTTTGTAATATCGTTCTTTACCATTGATATGGTAGTTAATATCCAGCGTATCGGCTTGGTCGCCGTCGCCCTTGGTTTTCTCAATGAAAAAGGAAAGCTGTAAACCAGGCTTCAACTGCGACAGTAAGTTGTTAGCCTCAATCTGCAAATCATCCAAAACATTTTGAATAATCAGGTTAGGGATGCCAGTGGAGGAAAAAGCTTGGATGACAGACGGATATGTACTTAGCCTATCCACTAGCTCTGCCAACGCCTTTTCTAACTCTTGCTTTTTAAGCTGGTCCTTAGTTTTCTGATCAATGGTATGTTGTACCACCGCCTTATTGCTATTGAAATGGCTAATTTCCTTGTTGAGCTGATTCGTTTCTACCACTATAGTAGCAATTTTTTTCTTTTCAGCCTCAATCTGAAGCTGCAAAGTTTTAGCCTCCTCAATAGAAGAGTTCTTGAGTTCTGTTTGTGCCAGCTCTAGTTCAATACTTTTGCCACCCAGTTCAGTGGTGAATTTATTCAGCAGCGTCGCATATTCATCATGCAAAGCCTTTTTGTCCAAGATTTCTTTGTTCTTGGCAGAGATTTTGGTATTGATGCCTTCTAATTGCTGTTTAGATAAATTGAGACCATTAACCACTTGCTGATGAGTCAATACCTCGGCAGAAAGAGCAACAATGGTTTTCTTAGAATCTTGCATGCTAGTTTGCAAGGCTTCCATATCTTTGGCGATATGAACCTTATGATCTTTTCTGTCCTTATCCGTCATGGGTTTGCGACAGTTTTTACAAACACTTCCGCTAGGCAGAGGAATCTTGAGATCCTCATACTCTTCCATTTTGTTTTTGATATTGACGTTATGTTGAGTAACTTGCTCTTTCAAGGCAGCAATAGTCTCATTCAAAATGTCAGCCTGGGAATAGTCGATAACCGCTAGCTTAGTCTGCTGTTCCTTTAGGTCATTGATTTCCAAAACCATCTCACGAGCGGCTTTACTGACATTGGTTTTTTTAGACTGATACTCCTTAACAGAGATCTCTAGTTTATTCTTTTCTGCCAGAATAGTTTTTTCCTGTGTCAACAGGGCAGCGAATTTACCTTCTAGGTTAGCATGAGTATTAACTAACTCATTAACCTTATTGGTCTGCTCCGCCTGTCTGGTGTTAACATCGGTTAGCAACAACGTTTTTTCTTCTAGGGTTTTTTCGACCGACGCTAACTGCTTGACCAATTCTAATAATTCTTTTTGAGGCTGACCCAAATTATCCTTCAGGATAGTGTTTTTCTCAATCTCTTTAAGAAGAGCACTAGACTTATCTTTCGCTAGTTTTTCCAGCTTGGTGTATACCAACAGATTAAGGGCATCCTTTAGAATGCCTTTACGTTTTTCTGGGGTAGCAGTAGCCAAACCTGCCATATCGTTCTGAGGAAACAAAGCTGTACTCAAGAAAGATTTATAGTTAATCTTGATCAGCTTAGCCAGATCTTTCTCGGTATCTCCAGCACGACTACCAGATTTATCTTTCCAGAACTTCTCGGTTTTTTTCTTACCCATCAGCGGAGATTCATAGTCAGCCACTATCGTATGATATACTTCATCATCGGTACCTGACACTGTATTCCTTTCTAACAGAGTTAGATCGGTACTGCCCTTCTTAGTTCGAGAGCGAGCTAGACGGTACTCTTGATCGCCAATCATAAAATCTAATACCACTTGACAGGCGTTAGTATCATCTCTAATTAGTCTCTCCAGAGGTACATCAGATTCGTTGAAGAGCACGTAAGCCAGGGCACAAAAGATGGTGGACTTACCAACACCATTGGAAAACATGTCATTGTTTTCTTTCCTACCCACAATAAGGGCGGAGCTAAATTCTCGGAAATCGATGAAGCCCTTTTCGTAACACACAAAGTTTTCGATGTAGAGTCTGATTGGCTTCATTCTTTCGCCTCAGCTTTATAGGTTTTATAGATATCCATCGCTAATTCTATAAAAGAATCACGCGCAAGCGCGTCCACGTACGTCTGTGCGTACGTTTTAATAGCAGATGCCACATCCATTTTGGTGTCAATAGTGTTCGTACCATCCTTTTTAATCAGAGCAATCTTTTTGGACTCTGAGATGCCGGTAACATTAAAGACTCCCTTTTCTGTTAGGAACTTTTCAATAGCTGATTTGCTCACTGATTTCAATTCGGGGGCGGCGAGGGAGACCTCCACTCGAACAATAGAGCGACCAAATTCTGTATCTGCCTTCTCAATCTCTTCTAGCACGTAAGCAGTAGGATCAACCGTATCCTTGGGAACCGTGATATTCAGTTTAATAAGAGGACGAGTTGGCAGATGCTCAATAGTAAAATCAGGTGCACCAGAATCACAATCAACGATAACGATGTATTTTTTGTGATCAGTTTCTCCAAAATTAGAGATATCCATACTGCCAATATGGGCTACATATGGCTTACTTTTTTTCATCAGTTGTGGCTTGTGAACATGTCCCATCCAAACATAATCGTAGCCGGTGAACATATCTAACGGACAGAACAGTTCATTAGCAATGTCGTCGATTTCATCGCCGATGGGGATGGAGCCTTCAATCGCCAAGTGTCCAATCATAATTTTCTTGTAGGTAACTGGGATGCCAGCTAGCTCATACTTGAAGCTTTCCCTTAAGATGTCTACGCCCTCGGCATTAGAAGAAACACTGAAAGATTTTCTATCACGGAATGGTACCAGCGTAAATGCGGTAGCCCCAATCATGACGGTATTGATATCTTTGTAAACACTAACGTTATCCAGCTCTACTTCGCTAATGATATCTAGGGAGGAAGTAAAAGAAGAACCACTACGTAGCATATCATGGTTGCCCATGATAATGTAGACGTGAATATCATAAGCTTGACACTTTTTCAGCCAAGCTAGAAAGAAGGTAATTAAAGATGGATGTGGTTTGGGGTCTTCAAAAACGTCACCAGTGATGATAATACTGTCAGCATGGCGTTCTATCGCCTGCTCCAAAGTCCAATCCAGAAGATTTAATTGGTCTGCGACTCTACTATTTAAGTTGGAACCAACGCCCGTTTTACCGATGTTGATGCCCTTCCCTAAATGGACGTCGCCAAGAATTATGGCGTGAGACATGTATAAGACTTTATCTTTCCTTTGAGCGCCTCGACAGTTCGGCGGAGTGCCTCATTGTCAAGCGTTTTGTGTCGGAGATGTACATCATCATATACCACGCAGATTTTTTCAATGAATGCGAAGGCTTTTTCATCAAAATGTTCCTGTCGAAATTGACGTACGGTGTTGGAAAAATCCATCATGATTTCTAGGCGTTCCGAAAAACTCTCGCCTTCTAGCACTTCGCCTTCGCTTGCATCGGAGGCAAATAATTGTAGAATTTTGTAAGCGGCTTTAGCTCTGGAAATACTTTCCATAGCAGCCATGAATTCACATCCGTGAGAGTGTTGTCCGCCTATTTTGCAACCGAAACAAAAAAAACTATTGGTGTGGGGATAATAAGTAAAAGAGCCCGAATTCTCTCGACCACCCTTATGGGATTTGAATGGACAAATGATAGTGCACTGGGTATTCGCCACACGAATGCCGTAATGTCTGAATATGTTACTAAGCGGAACTGTATTAGCTCGACGGATCAAGTCTTGGTAAAAGGCTTTTCCTGTAAGAGCCTCTGAAGAATTTCCAGTCTCCCCTGGTTCCTCGCCATAGCCATCGAGTCCGGTTGTATCTGGTACATCGCGCATAGTTGTGAATACCTGCTAAAGTTATCCTTTTCCTCAGAAATGAGGGACAACAACATTTCTTTGGTTATCATGGTAAACTTATTCACTCTTCTTCTGTTTGTCAAGCGCCTTGGCAATTTCTTTTGATACGAAATCCGAAAGATATGCCGGGTCAGCTTTCTTTTCTAATTGCACCACGTAATATTCCAGAGCATTAATTTTGTCTCTTTGATTGAAAACAGTTTTCATTAACAGAGTAATAAGACTCAGAGATCCCTCTCCCTCTCTTTCAAGAGGATGAGCATTAATCTCCTGAGCCAATTTAATCATGTCCTTCAACATTTCCATTTCCACTTCTTTCTGGAACATGTTTTTGTTTGAGGCTAAAGTCTTATCTGCCATCGTCCTATAAAATCTGACAGCTAAATCAGCCGTTTTAGCTTTAAAAGAAGAGCCGCGCTCTTGAACTCTTTGCACCTGTTGCTCAAACTCCTCCGGAGATGGTTTTTTGGGCATGGAATCAAAAATAGAACTCTGAGTACTAACTTTCTTCAATCCTAATTTCTGGGACTGAAGAGATGGCTGGTCGTTGTCTTCTTCGTCAAATGGCATGTTATTATCTTTGGGTTAGAGGGGTAACTGCACGTGTTACTGTTACATACTTGTCTAGTAGTTCCACTACATAACCTTTTCCACAGGCTGTTTCTAACGAAGGCAGCACCGAGGAAGAACGAGTGCGCAAATATAGCTTGGTTGGCTCAATCAAAATAGGCTCACAATGTTGCCAGACCCTTTGATCAGGCAAAGCAAACATTTCGATGTTTTTGTTTTTGATTTCATCCCAAATTTTACCAGATTCGGTGTCAGCAGCTAATTGCTCGAAAGTTGGTCTGGTAGGAGCCTCAACAACTACTGGTTTCTTCTCTGTCTTTTTAGTCATGGTATTTCTCCGTAAATAGTATTCAAGAATTACATATATCAGCAAACGCGCTTTTCAAGGCGCTGGTCATAATCAAGCCATTAATCCTTTTTAACTCTTCACCCTTATTAATTATCAATATGGTGGGAATAGACTCTATATTAAATCTCTTACATAATCCTTTAAAATAGTCTACATCAATGGCTAAAAACTCAATTTCTTTATATTTTTGCTCCATTTTATCTATCATAACCATCATTTTTTTATGATAAGGCATCCAAGAAGCATAGAAATACAGTGATTTAATGGCAATTGGGGAAGATATTTCAGATTCTTGTGTAATGAATAACATTAGTTACCAGTTGGTTTTTTACTTTGTTCTTGCAAGCCTTTGATAAGTTCATCAAGGTCGCCTGGCACATTAGCCTTTTGTAGAAGACTTTTAGCAATTTGGGCGGTAATAACTTCCATCTCTTTAGAAAACTCTTCCTGAGTAAAAACTCCCTTGGCGACAAGGAGATTCTCAATGGCTCGGAGGCGCAATAAAGCATCTGCAATTAGTAGACTATTAGTTAGTTCTTCGGCTTCTTGTTTATTCATGGATTACCTCCTACAGCATTTCTTGGTTTTCTTGCCAGAGCCACATAGACAAGGCTCATTTGGCCCGGACTTCTTCTTACTGACCACGGGCGCTACAGGTGGCAGCTTTCTGTCCATAAACAAAGTTTGATTAAGATGATCCAACTCATGCTGACAGACGACAGCCATCAATCCAGTTGCCACAAAAGTATGTGGATAAACTAGATTATTGACAATATGTACCTCTTGAAATCGTGTAGTTGTTTCCACACGACCAGGGAAAGATAGACATCCTTCGTCCTTAAAAACGGCGGGATCAAATCCCTTATCTATCTTACAGTTGACCAAGTCAACGTTGAATTCCGAATTTCTGCCAAGTCGAACAATAGCAATGTTCTTGGCTATACCAATTTGTGGAGCAGCTAATCCAATGCCGCCTTTGCCCAATTTATTGGCGTAGTCTAGTTCTGCCTCCAAAGTCTGAATCAATTGACCCACTTCTTCGGGAGACACGTCCTCGCACTTCACTCGTAAAGCTGCTTCGTTATTTATGATAATCATCTCTTACCTATATAACTACTTGCCTCCGCAGTTACAGCCTCGATTGGCAGCTCGTTGAGCCGCCGAAATTACCTTTTTTAGGCAAACGGTACACTGTTGAGAGGAGGCGGAACAGGACTCACATAAAACCGAAAGGTTATTAAATACGTCACCTTGACAGCGGACACATTTTTTGTTAGTATAAAGGAGTGCAAGCTTAGAGCAATTAGTACAGAGCATATAACTATTCTTGCATATTAGTTGCGGAGGTTATTATGAATACATTCTATCCTTTCATTCATGATCCTAAGACCAAGAAGAAAGAAAATGAGCCTCAACCTCTATACATAGAAGTTGGTCCTCCACTTCAAGAAGTGCCGAAGCAAGATGAAGAAAAAGAAGAGTCACACATAATCATTATAGAGCTGTGATTACTTTTTTCTGGAATCTAGAATATCCTTGACCTCGGCAAATAGAGTCTTCGCCTGTGAAAAATTCAGGTAAGAATTGACAATTTTACGCACTTCAGCATAATCGTCCTCTGGATTAGATTCGTTGAGGCAAGCCTCACAAACCTTAAACGGAGTGACATTAATCGCAGACAAGGCTACGTTCTGTAGTTCATCTGGATCAAATTCTTGAGCGCATACAATGCAATTACAGCTTACCTTGGTCATGGTCAGTCCTATATATCGAGGGAGACTATATAGTATTCTGTAATATTGCATGGTTAAAAGGGATAATATTCTTCACATTATCCCCTCCAACCGATGCAATTAGTCCATCTTTTCTGAGAAAATGACATTTCTCCGGGTAAATCACCATCTAATCAACTAATTACAGTTGATTAGGAGTTACCCAAAAAATCGTCCCAATCCTTATGCCAATGTTCTTGTGGATCAGCGACATAGTGATGTGCAGAGAAGGACGGATGCGTTGGTCTCTTTAACAAAACCATGTTTGCCTGTTCTGGCGTCTTGTCTGCCTTTCTATTGTTACAGACTTGGCAGCAAACCACACAGTTGGTAAACGACGTAATACCCCCTTGAGCGCGAGGCAAGACGTGGTCGATGGTGATTTGAGATGCCGTTAGCTTCTTGCCACAGTATTGACAAGTGCTTCTATCTCTTTTAACCAAAGCCTTACGACTGAAGTTAGAGTTGAAGTAGTTTCTCTTAACATGATTCTTCAATCTCAAAATAGAAGGGTGCTGTAATCTTCCGGAACCCCAGATGATATACTCGTCCCAAGCTGAGATGACCTCTACCTTGTCTTTAAACAAGAGCTTGAAGACTTTCCTTTCTGGAATGAAAGAAAGCACCTCGTAGCTAGCATTTAGTAATAACGTTTTCTTACTCATGATGACAGCAATAATCCTCCGAAATTAAATTGTCAAGGTTTTGGTATTTTTAATTTTGCCAGCGAGTCCCTGATATCCTCGCCATTGCAAATTTCGTTACCTAGACAGGTCCACCCTGGACGATGCCTACGTGCGAACATTTCCAGCCTATTACCGCTGGGGAACATAATCTCCAAGGAATCTTGCAGATCCTCGGGTTTGGAAGAGTGCTTCAGGTTGGGTGCAAAACTAACCGAACGCTGTGACTTATTCTTCAGTGCTTTATATATCTTACTATCGCTAGTGCCTATTAAACATATTTCGTGAGTCTGCCTAAACAATCGACCCATCCCAAAAGCCAAAACATCTCTTAATTTATTGAAATCGGTAATAGACAGAATAGATTTCTTCATATTTTTAAAGAACTTGGTAACAGAAATTTGTTCTTTAAATGCATCTTGTATTTTCCACACATCAAGGAATAAACTGCGCAAATTTTTAAGTGGATCATTTTTAACTTTCACCCACACGTACGTCTGCTTGTGTGCGAATCCCCAAGCCTTCATGGTGTTCAATCCCTCTTGTAACAGGGAGGATGGAACCCAGAGAGCCAAGACAGTCCCGGTCGGCGAGATAAAGTCTTTTACGGGCAGCCGTTCAATATCAGAATTTGTCATGACCTGGTAATTGGAGGAAGCCCCTCTTGCCACGTCGGACATTTTGAGAGAATCATGGAACGACCATGGTGGATCTGCCACAATGACACGGAATTTCATATTGTCAATCCTAAATGTTTACTTAATAATAATGGTCTGTAATTCGAATGGAGATTGGCTGCCGTCAACCATGATATCCTGCGTTACTTCACGTCTGGTGTTATTCAGCTTTTCCATCTTACGAATAATGATACGGTAGTTTCCAATACCTAACGAAGCCATCCATTTACCAGTTCCATTGGTTCTGGTCTTAAAAATAGACTGCATGGTTTGAGAGTCAATGATTTCCACATCTGCCAAGAACAAAGACTTACCTTGACCATCAACTGCTCGTTGCATAACCGGAATGGCATTTTGTACGATGCTCTGAGTACGCGGCTGTTGGCTCTGTTGTTTTTGTGTAGGAGCCGTTGGTTTTTGTTTGGTAGCAGCGGTCGGAACTGTAATCTCTCCCTCTCGACCTGGAGGAGGATCATTAGGAGCCCTTCGACCTGGTGGGGCTTTTGGCATTTGAACTGGGAATTTGGTTTCCGCTTGACTGGAAGATTGTGGCAGATAAGCATCATCGCCGGCAAAGGTTTCGGGACGAGATGTTCTTCGGAACCCATTAGGTTCCATTTCTAGTGGTAGCCTAGCTTCAGCATGAACTGGAATTTGGCGATTAGGATCAAATTCCATAACTGGTTGAAATGGCGAGACTGGAGGATTTGGAATCGGGCGGGCAGTATTGACTGCTTCCACAGTAATCTTTTGTGGAGCTTTGGATTGTTTTTCCAACGCTTCCATTACCGTGTTCAGTTTATTGGATAAAATCTTAATGTTTAGGTCTTGAGTACGAATGATACTCAAAGCCACATCAAGCTTCTTTTCAAGCTCTAACAAAATATCTGAGGCTTTACGCGGTACGTTCTCCAAAACTACTCCTTATTCCAAGAATACTCCAACCTTAATCTTGACTCTCTTTAATACTACTATATCATCGACTGGAACAGGATTTCCATGATATAACTCATGTTCTCCAAATACCATTGCTCTAGTTTGTTCTTGAATATAGTCAGAAGGACCGGAACAAACGGCATCGCCGTTAACTAATAGTAGAAATTCTTCTTCTTCGAGTTGTTTAAGTACAGTAGTAGTGTATTCTTCTTTGAGAGCGTTATGTAGTTCATTCTCTGTCAGGAATGTCTTTTCTTCAGAAGTGAACTTTTTAGGAGGCGGATTAGCCACTTCATCTAAAGTGGGCAATTCTTCTTCTGGCTCTACTTCCTCTTCTTGGATTTCCAAAACAGAGTCTTCAGGCAGTCCGAGGGCAGCTGCACTGACAAACTCATTATTATCAACCATGGGCTGGCTAGTATCTACGGAGATATCATCAATGATCTCTCCATCCACACTAGACCAAGTTTGTTCCATGTTATTGCCGACATTGGGAATAGGTCCTTTTCCTCTCCCAATGGGAGATGGAACCGCCTCAGCATAAGGTTGCTGACGACGAATGTGGGCACGTGGAGCACGTGGATTATCCTTGGAACCAGGAGCAGGTTTAGGAATGCTATACCCCGGGGCTAGAGGACTTCTGTACTCTTCCGGTTCAACACCCATTTGCTGATACTGTGGCACATAGGGTTTATATGCGACAGTCCTTTGTCTTTCAGGATTTTTGTAGACTTTTACTTTTCCATTAGTTGACATGCTGTTTCCAGTTATTCTGGAGAACCGTCAGATTTAGGTTTGCGTTTGAAATTAGATTTCTTAGACTCACGTGGTGGTCTAGGATTCTCTAGTTCAAGACGCTTTCTCTTCATCTCGTTACGTTTTCTCCTACGTTTATTAGAGGGCTTCTCGTACGATTGCTTCTCTTTATATGCCGAAAGGATTCTTTCCTTTTGGACTAATGCCCTAAATGCTCTAAGAGCTTTGTCAAAATTGTTATGATAGACTTTGACTTCCAAGGGTTGGGCTTGCACAGGTTCAATATGTGCGAATTTGTCGGTGACGACGACTGGCTGAGTTTCACCTCCCTTCGGCGCCTTCTTGAAGGAGTTTCTCCTTGGTTTTTTGTAATCTCTATTGTCTTTCATGAATCAATGACCCGTTTTAACCTTCACTTGAAATACTTATCCGTGTTGATGGAACTACCGTTATTCAAAATGTTTTTGTCTTTCACCAGACGTTGCAGCGTATTATCTACATCCTTGACAGTCGGCGCCTTGCGGTTGTGTGCCAAAGCCTCGAACATCGAAGAGATGTAAAGTTCTTTTAAGTAAGCATAAGAAAACTCGTACTTTTCAGCGTATTTGGCAAGCTCACGCACCTTCTGGGTACTAATGATATTACCAAACCATCTCTTAAGATATATATAAGCCATTTCTTGATTTGGTAGAGGAATCTCAAACTTTCTATCAAACCTAGATGGTCTCTGGGTAATATTGGTTTTTAGCTTTTTGACATCATTAGCTGTCGCTATTACCAGTAATCCATTCTTGGTAGAGATACCATCCATCAAATTCAAGAAAGAAGAGATATCCACGCTTTTTTCCAGGAGGGAATCTAAATCTTCAAAATAAAGCAACGAAGGGCTTTGTTCTTCTGCGTATGAAAACGCTTCTCTTACTGCCTCATCGTTGGCACCAGGTACAATGGTAACTGGCTTAAAGTTGTACTCCGACATAATAGTGCGGATGATAGAGGTCTTGCCATTGCCCGGCTTGCCATACAACAAGAAACCGCGCTTCCAAGGAATCTTCTTCTCCAGATAGAAATCCTTAGAAGATAGGAAATTCTCCACTAATCCCTTTAATTCATTTTTAATGTCCTCGGGCAAGAATAATTCTTCCCAAGAAGCGTCCTTGGTATAAGGAATATCCTCGCCGTCAATCACACGAATGTGTAGGTTGCTACGGTCTCGCTCTTGTACCCACTCATCAAACTGATTGCGCAACTTGACGTAAGCCTCATAGTTCTTTTCTGAACAGATAACAAAGAAGCTAATCTCATCTTCGTTTTGATTACCTTTGTGGAAAAGGGCTGCATGAAGGAATTCTAGTCCTTTAGCCTTGATGAGAAAAACACCCTGGGCAAAGAACTTCTCATAGTTATGATCGGTCTTCCAGGAAATGATAGAGTCTTTATACAGACACTCTACGGTCACCCCATTATCTTTACAGAAATGCAAAAATTGTCCGTCAACAATAATGCGGTTGTGAACAAACTTGTTTAAGAGGGTTTGATCCTTAAGAGCAGGACTGAATTGATCAGCCGTCCAGTTCATCAAATCGATGAAGTTAGCTGGTGGGCGGGGCACACCAAAATCAACTGGATATTTTCCAGTTGAAGGAACTAGCTTCGCTAGTTGTTGCAAAGAAAGATGTTCCTGACCTTCTAGTTTGTCAGGAGTCAAATAGTCTTTTTTCTCAGTTAGTTTATTACTCATGTAATCGATAGCTCGTTCTTTCTAAAAACGTTACGCTGCTGGGGAAGCACCAAGATTAATGGTACATCGGCACTTCGGATAATTGGAACAACCAAGAAACTTATCTCCAGTCTTGGTAGTGCGAACTGACATGGGGCTGCCACAATCTTTGCACAGGGTGCCGCCATGACCTAGATATGCCTTGTCAAGTTCCTTTTTGAATTCTGGAAAAAACTTTTTCAACATATCAACATGATTTACTTTTCCACTTTCAATTTCATCCAACTGCTGTTCCATCTTGGCAGTATAATTGTAATCCATAAAAGTGAAGAATTTGGTTAATACATCGGTAATTTGCTTACCTAAATCGGTAGCGTGATAAACGTTACCCTTCTTCTCTACATAGAGACGTGAAGTAATCTTGCTTAACAATTCAGCATATGTCGCGGGTCTGCCAATATTTCGGTTAACCAATTCTTTAATTAGCTTATCTTCTGAAAAACGTGGCGGAGGCTGCGTGGATTTCTTTTCCATTTTGAGAGCGCCCTTACCAGTTAAATGAACAATCTCTCCTACTTTCAAAGTAGGAATATCAATTGATTGAGTATCATCAATTCCTAGGATATCCAAATAGCCCTTGCTCTTAAGAGCCTTGCCAGTTGCTCTGACCTTAGCCTTAGGATTACCCTGTGGATGAGCTGTTACGCTCAAAGTATCGTAGACTGCCGGGTTCATCTGGCTTGCCACAAAGCACTTCCAGATAATCTCATAGACGGCTTTCTCATCAGGATTGATGATAGCGTAATTTTGATTCGGTAACAAACTCAAATCAGTCGGATGAATACATTCGTGGGCATCCTGAGCCGCGTCTCTATTCGGGAAAGAGTTAGGTTTAGCTGGAACGGCATGCTTGTTATCCTTCAGCCATTGACGGACATTAGTGATATCCTCATCTCCCACTCTAACAGAGTCAGTTCTAATGTAGGAAACATAGCCACTTTCATATAATACCTGTGCTGCCTTCATAGTGCGCTCAGCATCAAATCCATGCATTTTAGACATCAAACGCTGAAGGGTAGAGGTAACTAGCGGGGCTTGAGGAGACTTCTTTTCCTCATCTACTATCACATCAGAAATAACGTAATCTTTCACATCCAAAGCGGTCTGTGCTGCATTAGCATCTGCCAGGGTAGTGATCTTGTTAATATACTTTGCAACGAAACTTTCCTTAGAGTCTTTAGTCAGTTTAGCTTGAATAGTCCAAAAGTTTTCTGGAACGAAATTCTCAATTTCACGTTCACGGTCAATAACCATGCGGGTCACTACCGACTGAACGCGTCCTGCGGACAATTTGGGACCAAAGAAATTCATCAAGAAAGGCGATGCCATAAACCCCACCAAACGGTCTAGGATGCGGCGAGCTTCCTGCGAATGGAATAGATCAATATCAATATCTCGAATCTCTTTTAAAGCTTTTTGAATGGCATCCTTCTTGATTTTATTAAAAACCATTCTCTTAATTGGTTTGCCAGTATCGGCTAAACGGTCAGCCAAATGCCAAGCGATAGCTTCGCCCTCTCTATCGGGGTCGGATGCCACCAAGATACGGTCGACTCTTTTGGCGGCTGCCAGCAAATCATCCATGATATCCAAACGATCTTCCGAGAGAACATAGCGTGGTTTGAAATTATTGTCGATATCAACCCCTAAACCATGCTTACCACCTTTAGCAAGATCAGTAATATGTCCCTTGCTTGCCATAACGATATAGTCTTTGCCCAAATACTCTTGAATCTTCTGACCCTTGGCTGGGGACTCAACTATTACTAATGTTTTCATGTAATCTCCGGAATGTCTTTCAATATTTCTGTATGAGAGAATGGATACTACTCATAGAAACATTACTAACTTTTTTGAGGAAATGCTCGACGATTTGAAATGTCAACGCGACACTAAAGCTTATATCATCAGTATTTACGGAAAATATAAAACCGCGCAGTTCGATCTCTCTAAAGATAGTGTCACTTTGCAGTTTGCGCAAGCCCGCAGTAATCAAGATTTTTTAACCTACCAGAATTTAGGAGATTGGATTTTTTTCGCTAATACTTTAGCGCCCGACCACCTTAGATTTGCTAGCAAAGACTATTATGACACAGTAGCTAGATTATCTTACTATTCTTGCTACCGATTAATCAATCGTCAGTGGAAACTCTTTGAAGAATTATCTGATAACTTCCTAACTCTAGAACATCAGGTTAAAAATAAACTTTCTGTGTTATCCTTTCAAAATTCGAATTTTTGAGGGAAATTTTTACGAGACTTCCTATTAACAATTTCAGGTCGGTTCTTGACGGCTTTGTTTCTAAACGCCCAAGAGGTCCCGCCACATTCACACATTAGAAATTCTGACATTTCAGATGAGTTGCTAACACCACGAGTGCGGTGTAGTGTTGGATTATATCCTTTGTAAAAGGGAGTCTGCGAAAAATTCGCCATTCCACCACAGTATCGTGGCTCACTCAAAAAATAGTGTTCCGTACACATTCTCTTAAAATGTTTTGAAACATCCTGAAACCATTGCACCAATTTGCTAGGATCTTGATACAATCCACGGCTTTTGATGTAGTAGTAATGCATAGGTAATCCTCGACAAAACTTACAACGAGATTTTACCAAAAAAGGTGTAGATAGCTTTATGTAATTAGTCTCAGGCTTGTATACATCATATACTGCGTATTGAGCTTTATTCATTGTAGCCTTTTTTCAGAAGGTGGGCGCGGTCTACAATCTTTTTTCTTATTCGATTGACGTGAACCATACCGCCCATCTGATAGTGTGGAGGCACTCTTAAATGAGTAACAATAACCTCTGTACCAGGATCTATATCCCTCATTTTGATTTTGATAAAACTATATTCTTCAATATGATCGGTTAGCGGTGCTTTACTGGTCTTTTCAGTAATGCTTAGAATTTTGCCCATGAAATATGGTTGAGTGTAAGCGGCTTTTCTGCCGCCTACATAAAATTCTTTGGTTCCATTTTTGATTTCTAGTTTATCAGAAACCATTCCCTCAAACACACTAATACCATCAAATAGATTAAGATTAGGGTCCAACAGGGATTCTACCTTATAAGGCTTCTTCCCCTTATTAAAAGAGAAGGGAATGGATGCCTCCAATAAATTAATGTATTCTTGAAAAGCTTTATGTTGGAAACCGCCTGACCTACTGCCATACAGCAGATACTCTACCATTCCTTCGGGATACTTTTTCAGTAGTTTCTTGAAAGCTTCATATACTAAACATTTATGTTTGACAGTAAACTCAGAACTACTATAATGAATGCTGGTACTCTGAGAGTCAATCACTTCTTTGAGAAGTTTGACATTATTATCTAGTTGTTCTTGCTCTAACAACTGATTCTGTGGATCCATGGCGTAGTCTGGAATGACATTTTTCCAACACTGCCCACCTTGATCGGCATCCAAAGTTAACATCTCTACATTACTTTGAGAGTTGGGATGGTGCATTCGTCTGAGAGATGACCAAGCTCCTACAAAAACACAGTCGAAATAGGGACAGGATACCACCGGAGAATCATCGATAGGATGTGGAATAAATCGCTCACAGTCCGAACATCTGTAGCCATTCTTATTATGTTTATAGAAGGTACGATAGAAGGCAACTCTTTTAGGGTCGGTTGCGCTACGTAATTCTGCTTCACAATCTTCGCACCTAAAAAACTTATTGATGATGAAGATTAGATTTTCTTTACCAGAAACGAGACAACCGGGGCACAGGTACTCTGTTTTTCTTTTGGCGTGCGAAGCTGCTTTCTTCTTGGCAAAATCATTGACAATATAAAACAGATAAGCATCTAACTCTTCCATAGAAGAATCTTTATTCAAAAAAGTAACGCAGCCCGTCCTCAATTCATCCATTAGTTCCGCCACTAAAGCGCGAATGGACAACTGATCACTGTTATGAAAATAGATACGATGCAAAGTAGCAATACCTTGCTCATGCTTTTTCAAGAAACTATCAATGAGATTATCTACCTCTAGTAGATTATCGGGACGAACTGTTTGCATTATTCTCCGAATACAGAGCAGACTTCCGCTGCGTCAGTATATGCCACTTGAAAACGTTCTAGAAAACGTGAGTTATCGCGAACCAAAGCATCACCCTTACCCAATAGGTTCTCAGCTCCAGAAGCATCGAGAATAACTTTGGAATCCACATGGCTAGCTACTCGGCAGGCAATGCGAGCCGGAAAGTTAGCTTTGATGGTTCCATTAATAATATTGACCGAGGGACGCTGCGTCGCCAGAATGATATGAATACGAGCCGCTCGACACTTCTGCGCTAGACGACACAGCGAAGTATAAAAGGCATCATTCTTATCTTGCATAATAAGATCGGCAAACTCATCAATGATAATTACCATTGGTTTGAAATCTGTAATCTTGATATTACCCCGACGTATCAGTTCATATCTAAATTCCATCAACTCTAAGGCATTATTGATGAGTGCCAAAGTTTCATCGTAAGAAAATCGAACATCGATACTCTTAATACGATTACTGTACTCAATAAACTCAATACGCTTCGGATCGGATAGATACAAATCCACATTGTTGTAATTAAGCAGGTTAGCGATGATATTGTGAATGAGTGTGCTTTTACCAGATCCTGTGGTGCCAGAAACAATCATATGAGGATTAGTAGCTAAATCCATCCACATCTCTTTGCCATCTACTGTCTGACCTAATAGGCAGTTGATCTCACCTTTAGGAATACCATAGTTAGTAAAGTAATCAAATAGTTTGAGCGGAGCTAAACGTGGCGTGGCAAATTCTAATCTAACCACACCCTCACTGTGTAAAACCTTGACACTAGGTTTACATGGCGTTTTGAGTGCCAGCGAAATCTCATCACTATACTTTTGCACATCCTTCACTTTAGCACTAGGATTCAACTTCAGGTCATAGTAGAAATAGTTATCCACCCTTCTGTGATCGACACAGGAAGCCTTGATGTTGAAGGAGGTCAGAATTTTGTTAAAGTCTTGAATGAGTTCCATCTTGATACCCATAACATAATCACTAAAATTAGAAAAGCAAGCCCGTCAAAGTTTTACAATTCCATGATATTTTTCAGCAATGATTTTTTTTAATTCCTCGACGGTCGGTTTGACGAGTCCCACACTATGCCCCAATTTGATACCTGAGGTTACAGCGGTCCCATATGGGAACTCGATGACCAAATCACTAAATTTGTTATCACCAATCATAGTGGTAGAGTAGGGTTCGCCCTTACAAATTTGAGTAACCTTACCATTGTGGCAAAACACAATATCTAATGGGCTTGGAGTGTTCTTCATCCAGAATTTAGTAACACGCGGTTCCGCATAAACAAATGACATAACGGGAGGTGGCCAAGTTTGTCCCATTAAACCCTGCGCCTGCTCATCTTCTGAAACAGCTATTAGCGTGTTAAAAACGTTATTATGAATGTAGATGATACCCTCTTCCATATTACCTCAAAAAATGTTTTCTAACGCACCAGGCGGTAGCTGACTACGAGGAGTCTTCTTCTTTTGTGGAGGAGCATTAAGATGCAAAGATCTCATGAACATTCTCATAGCTGACATATCTTTGTTAATCTGAGTCACTAACGGATCTAGCTCATCAACACTCATTCCTTTTTCCAAAGAATCCATGGTCTGGTTAATGTTCTTTCTAATTTCACCTGCCATCTTGTAAATATCTAAACGATACACAGAGGTTTTATCAAATACGCTTAGTTGATGTGTAGTTTTACCCAACCACTTCTTCAAGAAATCTTGAGAAACCTTCTCTAAATGAGAGCTTACCGCAGCTGTAGCGGGAGGATTATTGGCTCGTTTATTCTCTTCTTTCATATCCGCGACTTCACTTAAATTGCTGCCAGCAGTCTGGTACTTAGTGTTCAGATCACTTAATAGTTTTTGATAGGCTTTAACTACTGCCTGAGCGGTAGTCAAGTTCTTGGTCATATAAAACTTTTCAATAGTCCTAACCAAATCACCTACATTATCAGAGGTGAATCTTCCGGAGTTAGCATTAAAATCATTGACCGCATCCAACGCCTGTTTAAGAGAAGGAAATTTAGATGGGTCTTCTTGGGGCGTGGAGGGAGCACCAGGAGTAACTGGTGTAGTGGTTGACATATCTTCGGGAGGAGCAATTTCACCACCAGCATCTGGAACTTCTTTTGGCATATTCTGTTTATAGGTAGCCAAACCTCTTACCACTAAAGTCCAATCGTTCCATGCTTGATGAAGAATGGAATTAGACATATTAATACTTTCGGGAGAAGATTTAACAATCTCTACCTGTAACTTGCCAAGTGCTTTATAAGTTTTGACACAAGCATCCAGCAAAGACATCCTATATTTACGAATACGAGCCGCTTCACTAACACCAAAAGTTGGAGTTAACAATCTGGTGAAAAATCTAGAGAGTGGATTAGAGCCTTCGGCAACCAAACCATACTTTTGTTCAAAAGCTGCCAATTGCTTGGACAAATCTGGCGCAGGAGGCGCTTCAGGAGTCGGAGGTGTAGTTGGAGCGGTTCCAGTCGGTGCAGGAGCTAATGGAGCCTTTGGCTGGGATTTACGACGGGTCTTGGAGTAATTAATCTGCTCTGTAATGATGGCATTGCCCTTTTCAGCAATATCACGAAAATCGTCGGCTAAAACTCCAATGATAGTAGCAGGATCGGCAGGAATAGGATCTTTAATAGTACCTTTCTCCGGATGAAATTTGGAGGGAGCACCATTCATAGTCTTTTTGAAATTGATCAGATCATTAATAAAAGTCGAGACTTCTTTATTCCATAACTTTTTGTTTTGTCTCAGCTTTAATTGAACTGGATCAGGAACCGCCACTTTTAGCATAAAGATATAGGGAATTATTGATATTCCTCACATTTCAGACAGCTAAAACAATAATGCCCTCAGTTACGAGGGCATTATTGACTCCACAACACACTTCATTTATCCGATGATATGGTCAATTAGTCCATATTCTAACGCTTGCTTGGCATCCATGTAAACATCTTGCTTGCAGTCATTCTTCACTTTTTCGAGGGAGTGACCCGTATGATGTGCCAAAATCTTCATAATATTGTCGTTGTTTTCCACCAAAAACTCATAATAGTTTTTGGAAGAGGTCATGTCGTGACCTGGAATGGGAAAACCGCACTGAATACCGTGAATCATAATGCTAGAATTCTTCTGAGCATACCTTTCACCTTTATTACCTGCTGCCAATAATACAGCCGCTGCTGAAAAACACTTACCTACACAAACAGTTTTGATGGGAGCTTGAACCATTTGCATAACATCATAAATGTTTAGCAATCCCGTTACAGCCCCACCATCAGAATGAATGTGCATTTCAATGGTTGCTTCATGATCTTCGTTGTCAAAATAGAGCAACATAGCGGACAATTCCGCTGCCATGGTGTCAGAAACATCTTCGGCTACCACCAAAATACGATGTTTAGCCAGTTTAACATAGGTGTCAGCATATCCTGCAAGAAGGGGAGCACGAATATGGTCGTGATTGTGATCGCATCCTTTTCCCATTATTGCACCTTACTAAAACTAACTACTTTGTCAATTAAACCATACTTGGCTGCATGAGCAGCACCCATAAACACTCGTCGCTCAAAATCTTCCATGACTTGCTTTAAACTTTTACCGGTTGTTTTAGCAAAAATCTCCATCATGCGTTTGTTATCAACTAATGCCAACTCCAAATACCTTTTAGCATCTGTTAGGTCGGCGCGGGTAATCCACTCATGTACCAGCTGGCTAGCAGCAATACGAGAATTTTTGGTAGCAAATCTCATGCCAGGAGCACCAGAAGTCAAAATGAGAGCGGCTTCATCCATGGCAGCGCCAATGCAGACTGTTTCGATAGGAGCATCAATCATGTTCATCATATCAACAATCATAAAAGCATTACGAATGTCGCCGCCCTGTGAATTGATAAACAAAGTTATCTTCTTTTCAGAATCTTCACTGTCCTTCAATAATAGAGTAGCGGTGATGTCGGCAGCAACACGATCAGTAATGTACTCTGTGATGAACAAAATACGGTCATTGGCTAGCTTGTGATAGACGTCAATTGGCATTTCGCCATGTTCAGTCGTTTCAGTTACAATAGTATTCAATGTTAGAATCTCTTTCTTTGTTTTTCCTCTGTCTCGCGTTCTTCCGCGCAGGAAACACAGGTTAGAAAATATGGATTAGCAGAGAGCCTCTTCTCGGGAATGTTCTCTTCACAATCTTGGCAAATTCCGTACGTCTTATCATCTATTCTTTTCAGAGCATCAGCAATCTGAAATAATTTAGAATGATTTCTAGTGGTTAGTTGATTGTGTAAATCAATTAACAAATTACCTTGAATCTCGTCAGTCTCATCTCCATCCGTGTCTATATCAGGACGTTTGGTCGACTTTTCTAGTAGTTCATCTCTTTCTAAGAGGAGTTTCTCTTTTGTTTGCTTGAGGAATTTCTTGGTTAGCATTATAGGAACCTTAGATCAGAAACGGGCACCGTGATAGTGCCCTTAGGTGTAGGCAGCTTTTTGTCATCCGCCCTTTTGAGGAAGACCAAATATGCCTGGTTCGCCGGCTCTGTTAGGATGAATGCGTTGACGATCCAATCATTATATATAGCCTTCTTTGTTTGATTGGTGAACTTTAGAACCCTAGTATTTTCAATTACCTGCGTACGCTTCTTAAAAAACGGTCCCAATACTTCTTTGGGCGCATGAGAGAATTGTTCGGTAAATAACTTGGTAGCTTCATCAGGAGAATTAGCTGGAATAATCTTGGTTACCAGCTCTCCAGCGCTAGAGATGCTCGCGCAAACAAACACGAGCTGTCGAGGTCCTTTCCTGCTCATTTTTAATCATTCCTTAAGGTTTTGTCAAGGTCAAGGCGGTCGCATAGTTTTTTTCGAATTTGTGGAGCTAGCACAAAACGAAGAATACGATGTCCCTTAGAAAGAACCACGCGCCTCTGAGTCACATCATGATATCTTCTGGGCTTCATATCTTTCAATGTAAAAGTTCCAAAATTGAAAATTCTAATATCTTTACCACTAATCAAATCCTTTAGCATCTCATCAAACAAAATAGTAATAACAGCAAATATGTGATAATGATGTATTAGATGACGCATCTTATTGTTGACGTATCGCCATAGTGTTCTTTTGTTGACAGATAAATCATTAGACATGTTTTTTGGTTCTTTTAACTAAACGCTGATATTTGGCTAACTTATACCAAGTTTTATCTTCTAAAAGAGTTTCATAATCGTTTTTAGGTCCCATAAAATCTACCAGATGTAAATCCCTTAATGTTACATAATTGTTAGTTGAACTATTATGAGCCATTACCGTGTCATCTTCTAAATCCGAACGATACATTTCGTCGTAAGCTGATTTGCAATATTCACAAATACCAGGGAAAGTATTATCAAAAGCAATAGTATTTATTCTATCTACGGGCTTGATGGTTTTATTACAGACCGCCCGATAGTTACCATCTCTTTGGCGATAACTAACAATATGTATTTTGCCATTTCTAAGGAATAAAGCTATAAACATTAGGTCTCTCTTAGTACGAATTTAAGATACTCATCAAACATTTCTCCTCTTAACAAATGATTGCCCGATTTAGAGATTACTTTATGCTCCAATAGTTGCTTCACACAAAATAAAATGTCGGCAGAGGAGAATTCCAAATTACATAACCCTTCAACAGTCGCTACGCCCCGCTTTAGATTATCACAGATAAATTTACAGATTTGCTGATTCTGAATCTTAAAGAAAGATAGAATTTTAATTTCTTCCATCTTAGGAGCCGTTGAAGCTTTTTCAAAAGCCTCAATTACACCCAGCAATTTAGAACGATAAATCTTCTGCCGTTCCATTCGTTTAATTTCTTCATCAATATTAGCAATAGTACTTTTAGCATAGGCAACTATGAGTTCAGGAGTATCCATCTCTGCTGCGGTACACGTAGAAATAAAATCACTTAAGAATTGAGAATCCGTCTTCCTGCCCCTCATCTTTTACCTCATAAACCGTACTATGAAATTGAATAAACGATAGCAGCATATTGTATTGCTCTTTATAATCAATACATTTACTCCAAGAC
>Ga0210384_10000669_pt1 | contig 51422 bp, 42 predicted proteins | sample IncBWH2MmetaG_FD_160574 | JGI IMG/M metagenome (GOLD analysis project Ga0210384, IMG submission 160574) | Forest soil microbial communities from Barre Woods Harvard Forest LTER site, Petersham, Massachusetts, United States - Inc-BW-H-2-M | ecosystem: Environmental > Terrestrial > Soil >... | reverse complement strand
GGCCGCGGACATCGACAGCGACAAGCTGCGCGGCTTCATGCAGTTCCCCGCGCAGTCGTTCGCCAGGCAGGTTGCCAGGGACCTGGAGACGCAGCGAGCGGCATTGAGCGAGGACATCGATCGCCGGAGCACCTCATCCGCATCCGGCGAGGCCGGCGCAGCGCAGACCGCCGAAGCCGCGGACCTGGCACGCGATCGCGAGGCGCTCGCGCACCTGGAGTCGGACATCGCGCACCTGAAGAGCGGCAACCTGACCCAGTTGCACACCGGTGGCCTGGGTGAATCGCTGCTCGCCGCCACCGACGGCGGCGTACTGTCGGAAGCGCTGCGGCGCCAGGTCGTCGGCAAGTACACGATGCGCGAATTCTCGGCCCAGACCGCCCAGCGAGTCGGCCAGATGTTCCATCTCGGCGTGCTGGGCAGTGCCGTGCCGTCGGTCACCGGCAAGGTCGTCTCGGCCGTGATGGGCGGCGTCAAGAAGTCGCCGGCCGGCGTGGTTGTCGGCATCGCCGGCGCATCCGGGATCATGGCCGGGATCGGCGCGCGCAGTACCCACACGGCGATCAGCGTGAAGAACAATCGGCGCGAAGCGGACCCCGACATCGGCCTGGCCGCCCAGGTGGGGCGCGGCGTGATGGGTGGCCTCGACGAGATGAATGCGCAGCGCGCCGGCAAGCAGGCCAGCCGCGCGATGAACGAGGCGCTCGCCGAAGAGCGCATCAACGACACGCTGCAGTTCGCGCGCGGCCTGCGGGCCCTGCTCGGCGAGGTCGAACTGGTCGAAACCCTGTCATTGGCGGAGGCCGCAGAACGGCTGCATCCCGGCCATCGGTCGGCGGGCGGCGCGGACGCGGTCGCCATCGAGATGACGCCGGCGGGCACCGGCGCGGGAACGTCGAGGCTGGCCGAAGGCTGACCGCCGGCTGCCCGCCCGCCTCGTGTTCGCGTCCTGCAGCTACCGCGTGCAGTGGCCCTGGGCGGCGGTTGATCCTCCCGATGCTCATGGCGCAGTGGTGCGAATCATGTAGATCCGGGCCATGCCAGGCGAGTGCCATGGAGGGTTGGTGACGCACGCGAAGACATCCACCGATTCGCGAAGCCGGCCTGACGCCTCAGTGAGGTTTCGCATTTGCATCGACTGCCGCGCTTTTGCGCCGTCTTCGCGTTGGCGCTTGCCTATCCTGCGGCTCATTCGAACAGGAACCACCGATGAACCGAACACCTGCCGCATCCCCACGGACGGACCCAACTCGCACCTTGACGGCGGCACAGTCGGACTTCATGTCCCGGTTGGCGATGCAGTTGGGCCTGCCGGTGTCCGAGAGTTCACAACTGGTCGCGCCGCGCCACTTCATGGGGCCATCGGGGCTCGCGGGCCGGCTGGAGTTGCATCCCGAACATGCGGCCGTGCGAGTGCAGACGCTGCTGCCGATGTCGCCGGGAGAATTCATTGGGCAGGAGGTCGACCTGCTGCTTGCCGTCCAGGGCGAACTGCTGACGGCGCTCGGCTGGTACCTCGGCACATCGGCGGAAGGCCTGCTTCAACTCGACTCCATGACCTGGCTGGACGACCCTGTCGAGGCGGCGGCGGCGCTGGACCTTGCCAACGGCATCGGTATCACCGTGCTTCGGACGCTGCTGCTTGTCGACGCTCCGCATGCCACCGGGCCCTCCACGAATTGACCCGCAGGGACTCCTATCATGCCGACCCCTCCATCCATCGTACCCGGACAGCAACCAATTGCGCGCGCGTCGACGCCGAATGAGCAGCAAGCTGCTGCCTCGTCGGCACGCCCGTTCGGGCCGACTCCTCGCGCAGAAGCCGCGGCTGGGCCGCCTCGGCGCGCCACCGGGGAAGGCGCGGCCGCCGGACCGCCTGCGCCACGCGCAAGCGTGCCGGTCGCCGATGCGCGCGCCGCCCGGCGCGGCGATACGGCGCTCGAGATTCATGAAGAGGACGCGATCGCGAGCGGGGACATCGCCACGCCCGAGCGCGCCGGATCGACGGCGACGCCCGAGCGCTTGCTGCTTGCCCGCGGTGAACGCTCGGAGTCCGGTAGTTGGCGCTTCACCGAACTGTCGGCGTCGAACCGCCGCGAGGCGCCGGAGCACGCGGTCATCGACATTCCCGAGCAGACCCCGCACGAGGTCGTCGCGAGCGCCCTGCGCGACCGGCCGTTCGAAGCAGACGCGCTGCCGACGGGCGAGCAAAAGGACAGCGAACTCGCGCGGCAGCATGACATGGAACGCGAATACATCGATGCGATGGCAACCGCGCTGCAGGCGCGGCGCTCCGCGTTCGGCGGAGAGGGCCTCTACCAGCTTGGAGAGGACATGAAGGCGCCGTACCAGGACGCAGTGCTGCCGGCGGTCTACGAGGCCACGCGCCAGTTCATCTCATCGGGGTCGCGCTCACCGGCGCGCAACGCGCTCATCGCGAAGATCGGCCCGCGATCCGGCCCAGGTGGTCGATCCGTGGGTGAGCTGGCCTTCCAGATGGATGCGGCCAGCATCTCCGGCGCGGTTGCCGGAGTGCCGGCCTACCTTACCGACGCCTGGGTGCTGCAGGCCCTCTCGCGGCGGGCGAAACTCGCCAACTTCCCCGAGATGAAGGCGGTCGACGTCAAGACGCTCGTGCCGGATCCGTCGCCCGTGCAACTGCGGCTCGTGGGGCCGGGCAAGGCGAAGGCTTACTGGCGTCCCGTAGAGCACGGGCCAGCCAGGGGTGCGGAACGCGATCTGCCGACGATGACGGAGCTGAGGAACGAGGCAGCGAGCCGTCGCGAGGCGATCGCACGCTGGCAGAAAAGGCTGGACGGCCAAGGATTGTTCCGCTGGTTCCAGCCAGGGATGTCCGGGGCCTTCAATGTTGCCCGGCGCGCGCTGTCGTCAACCCGGGCGCTCATCGAACCGCTCCCGGTGTTCGTCACATCGTTGGCGGCGTCGTCGAGCGCCGGTGCTGCCAGCAAGTTCGCGCTCACGATGGCGAAGGCGACGCCAGGCTTGTCGCAGGTCGACGTCGACGACCTCGTCGGCGGGCGGCAGAAGCTCAACCTCTTCGCCGTCAAGGCACCCGATGCCCAGAGGCCGGCCGCCAGATGGGCGGATATTCGGCGCCTGCCGCAGTTCGTCGGCGAGGTCGCGCAGGAGGCCGCGTCGCTGGCCGTGACATCGCTGCGGCCGTCCGTGGGCGACCGCTTCGCGCAGGCGGTCGATATCCTGCGCACCTCGCTCGCCAACGCGACGGCCAGCGTGGCATCCCAGGCTGTGGGACCGCTCCTCGGCAGCATCCTGCGCGGCGGCAGTGCCTCGCCGCTGGCCGGAGAATCCCTGCGGTCCGGTGCCTTCCTGCTGCAGCAGTTCGGGCAGAGCACGATCAATGACTACGAGTGGAATTCGTCGAAGGACTACACGAAGAGCGACGCCCATGACCTCGCGGGCGAACTCGATCGTGCACGCGATAGCAAGCAGCACGCGCTGATGCGGGGTGCCGATCGCACGCACACGCAGGTACTCGCCGGGATCCACGCGCTGCGCGAGGGCGCACCGCTCGCGGACGACATTGCGTCGGCGCTCGGCCAGATCCAAGCCATCCTGCAGCAGGAAGGTGCCGTGGACGTTGGCCGCCTGTTCGCGGCGAAGGCGACGCTCGAGCGCGCGACGGCGCAGGACGGCCTGCCGGTTGCGACCGCGGCTGGGTGCGGGGACATCCTCGCGGGCATCGACGCATCGATTCGACTAGCCGACCAGCACGAACTCCTTGCACGGTGGCGCCGGCCGGCAGACGCTGCGCCGGACCACGACGACCGCCGCCGCTAGCCGTGGCAGGTGCAGTGCCCGCGCCGCCACAGACCCGCGACATGGGTGGCGTGAACGGCACCGGTGCGCAGCCATTGCCCGATCACGCGGCGGCGGCTGCCGAAGAAGCCGCTCAGCAGGATGCTCGCCTCGAGGTTGACCACCTCGTGCCACCAGCCGGCGGGCACGAAGAGCGCGTCGCCGGGCAGCAGGTCGACGACCTGCAGCGGGACGGCGTCGTCGCGGGCGGCCAGGTCTTGAAAGGAGATGCGTGCCAGCGTGGCCCAGCGATCGTATTTGCCCGAGAGATCGTCGGGCGACCGCAGGGCGTCAGGCGGCGCGAGGTGGAAGCGCTTGCGGCCGGCGACGAGCATGGCGATGTTGTCGAGGCGGTCGCAATGCAAGCCGGTGCGGGCCTGGGCTGGCCCGATCCACGCGCTCGACGCCACGATCGACCTGCGCGGGAACAACAGGTCGGGTCGCAGATCCCGGCGCAGGTGTGGAAAGTGCGAGAGGAGTTCGAACTCCTTGAGATACCTCGGTGGTGCACCGTCCACCGGCGGCGACGCCAGCTCGCAGAGGTAGTCGCCGAGCGTGGACGACGCGAATCGCGTTCTGCCGATCTCGCGGTTGCCGACCACCAGTTCGACCGGCAACGATGGCGCCAGACTCGCCAGATGCGCAAAACTCCAGTGTCGTACCGCGGCCCAGCTGGCGCCAATTCCCCGCAGCACAAGCGGCTCGCGCGGTCGTTCTCCGATCATGGCTTCGGATTCGACCGTGCGCAGCCCGACCAGCCCGCATTCAGGGCGCGGTGACCACATCAGCGGAGCACGAATAGCCATGTCCCCATCGCCTGCAGCCATGTCAGCGGCAGATGCCGCCAGAGCGCGGACAGCGACGACAACGGGATCTTGCCGCCGAGGATTGCGCCGTAGTCCAGCGAGCCTGCGTGCGGGAAATAGTTCGGCCGCACGGCCACGATGCACCTAAAACCTTTGCGGAAGTAGTAGCGCAGTTGCGGGTCGCGCGGCAAGCCGTTGAGCCGTGCATGCGCGTACTCCTCGGCGGATCTTCCCGGATTGCGTTGCAGCCAGGCGCGCAGCCCGGGCACCGGCGAGCCCAGGTACATCTCACGCCAGCCGCTCTTGAGTGCGTGCGGCCAGAAGAACTCGAAGATCGCCTTGCCGGCTTCGGGTTCGATGCTGCTGAGGCTGATGCCGAACAGCGCCGGACTGCGGCCGCTTTCGTCTCCGTCGGGCCCGTCGGCGCACTCGCGCCAGCTCGCGGCCGCGCGAAGCGAGGGCGCATGCGCCGGTTTCGCGAACAGCGACGCGAGCGCTCGACCGGTGTCGTTGCAGAAAGCCCCGATCGACAGTCGCGGATAGGCCGCGATCCGCGCGGTGATGTCGTCTGCGCTCGCGGCTTGATGCACCTCCCAAGCGGTGTGCTCGAGCTGGATGAGCGCCGGGACGTCGGCCAGTTCGAGAAACCGGACGCTCACCCGTGGCCGCGCCGTCGCGCGGCCACGCAGCCTGTCGACGCGACGTGAGGCGACAGGCGAGATCGTGGCGTCTGGCGCGCGCCGCGTGATGCCCAGCAGGAGCGACTGCAAATCGAGTTGTCTGGTCATGGCGATGTGCATCAAAAAAGCGACAAGGCTGCCGCTGGTGGATGACATCGACGTGACGCCGTCGGAGGGATGCGACTTGCGAATGGTTCCGTGCGGTGGCCGCATGGGGTCTCGCCGCAGGTCAGAAATTCGTCATGAACTCGTCAGGACGTTGCCCGTGGCCCGCGGCTAGGCTGGCGCTTCAGAGCGGCAATCGATGCCGCCCGCGACCGAGATCACCGATCGAAACGTCGAGATTCGGTATCCGCTGTCGACGATCCACGCACAATGCACGGGAGGGATCATGTTCCAACGTTTGAAGCCATCAGGCATTCCGGCCATCTTGCTGGCCGTCAGCTCCACCTTGTTCGCGACCGCTCCGGCGCTGGCCGGAGCCGCGCTTGACCGCATCCAGGCGACAGGCGTCGTGCGCATCGCCTATCGTTCCTCGTCGGTACCGTTCTCCTATGTCGTCAACGGGCAACCCGTCGGCTATTCGATCGACCTGTGTCGCGACTTCGTCACCGCGATAGGCAAGGCCGTCGGGGCGAAGGCGCCGCTGCGCATCGAATTCATCGAGGTCACATCGGCCAACCGCATCGAGACGATGGCGTCAGGGGGCGCCGACCTGGAGTGCGAATCCACGACGAACACTGTCGAGCGGCGCAGGCGCGTTGCGTTCAGCATCCCGCACTACGTGACCGGTGCGCGTTTTGCCGTGAGGGTGGATTCGCCGATGCAGCAACTGCTCGACTTCGACGACAAGCGGATCGTATCGACGGCCGGTACATCTCCGCTGAAGGCCGTCCAGGATGTCAACAAAATGCACAGCCTGGGGATGCAGATCCGCGAGGTAGCCGATCACAGCCAGGGCCTGGACGCGGTTGAGCATGGCAGCGCCGATGCCTTCGTCATGGACGAGGTGCTGCTGGCGGGCCTTATCTCCACGAGACCCCAGCCTCCCCGGGTGAAGATCGTGGGCAAGTACCTCACGGTCGAAGCCCTGGCGATCGTTCTGCCGCACGACGACACGGCCTTGAAGGACGTGGTCGATGCGGAGATGAAGCAGCTGATTCGCGCCGGCATCGCCGCGAAGATGCTCAACCGCTGGTTCATGGAGCCGATTCCCCCGAGGAGGGCCACGATCGGACTTCCAATGCCCTACCTGCTCCGTGACTTCTGGATGTACCCGACGGACTGGATCCCCGAGAACTGATCAGATGGCCTCGTCCGCCGGATACATGCGCTCCCGGCTCAATGCGGAGGATGTCACGCTTCGGTGAACGGCGTGTCGATATCCGACCCGAGTGACGTCGGCACTGCAAAGTACCGGCTCAAGCCCGCGCTCGAGTCCGGTGCGGCCGAATTTCTCCAGGATCGAGTCACGGTGCGGCTCGGCGGAGCTGAGGGAGCGTGTCCTTAGCGGCGCCGAGCACCGTCGCCGTGTTGGGCCATCCGAAGTGCGAATCTGGCGCCGGTTTCGCGACTGCCCTGGCGCCGAGGCCGCACGGCGCCGCTCATGCGGCTTGCAGTTCACCGTGGATCGATTCGTATTCGCCGGGAACGGTGACGACGAAGTCCGTGTCCATTCCATCGGAATCGAGCTTTGCGTGAAGATCCAGCGCGACGTCGCACGGAGGCTCGGTCCTTTCGATGAAATAGCTGTCCCAGTTGAGCGACAAGTCGCGCAGCGCCTGGCTGAGCGACTTCAGGGCGGAGCCGGCGACCCGACGGTCGACGCAGGGCCCGCGTGCAGGGTCGAGGTACAGCTCGGCGATCAGATCCATGGCCCGAGCGATGCAGGATCGCGCGGTGCAGAGGCGTTCGTTCATGAGGATGGACTCCAGTGATGGTTGCACGACGAACGCTATGCCCGCGCGCGGCTGCGCACGCGTGCCCAGGCGCAATCGAGGCAGGCAAGGCGAAAAAGCCATGGACGATGCAGACCACCGGGCGGACAGACGCCTCGTCAAGGCGGTATGGCAAACCGCCGGAAAATCGCCGCCGGTACGGGTGCGCGATCCTGCGCCGGTGATGCCCGATCACGAGCACCCGGCGCGATCGACACTCTGCGGACCGCGCGCGACGCCTCGCTCGTTGACGTTGACAGAACGTCGCGTCAAATCAGCCGAAGTTGGCCCGGAATGCCTTGCCGCGAAGCGGTTCGGTATTGCGTTGCCTGAAGACATGCCGATCAAGGATCTCGTCAGCGCTGCCTACAAACGCTGGCGCATCGAGCGTGATTGCCAGGACTTGAAGCAGGACTTCGGGCTCGGGCACTACAAAGGCCGTGGCTGGCGAGGGTTCCACCACCACGCCAGCCTGAGCATCGCGGCCTACGCGTTCGTGATGAGCGAAAGACTCATCGCCGACAAGCCAGTCGGCGGAAAAAAACTTCATCGAACGCCAAGTGCCTGCCTTTCCCAGCGATTACATCCCCAGGGGCAGCCCTGCGCGCACAGCGACACGTGAATCACTCGATCACGACACTCCGGCTCAGTCTGAGCTACGGCGCGCCTCGGCCAGTGCCCCTGCTGCGGCAGAGCAAGCGCAAAGCTACTCTTGTGACGCAGTAAGACTAAGGTTGATAAAGCGCTCGGAGTTGCGCCGCAAAGGCGTCAGCGTGACGGCTATCCCTGATCGTCACGTCGTTTCGAATTAAGCCGACGACGATGAATGTGCCTCCCCCATTTAGGAGGCGACGTACGTCCGCCAGGAGACATTCAACAAAAAGAAGATCGTCTTCTTGTATTGCGGCGCGCCATCGCTGGTAAGAAACGGTCAGTCGCGATTCTTGAGCTGACATGATAGGTTCTTCAGGCGACATGCCGCACGGCATTGCGCCGTAGTCGCCCACGCCGCGCCTTTTCGCAAGCGATCCTAAAGCGCGGCGATCGCGTGTCATCGACTAACCAAACTGCGGAGCGCTTCTAGCAGCCAACCAAATCTAGTTAGCCGCGTTGAACTGGGCAAGGTTCGACGACTGCGCAATCGCCGACCTGGACGTCGAGTCGACTTCAGTGTCGAGCACTCCGGAAGTCGTGATTCAGAACGAAGGAAATCTAGCAACGCGCGTACTCCGACTGTCGAAATGTTGCGGCCAATCGCCAGAGGGCGCGACATCGGCGCCGCTCATGGCCGAAGTATTTCATCGACTACGCCCTTGTCGTGGCGGAGGGATGCCTATGCAGTGAGTAAGCCGATCGTACGGTGCTCCGACTTGCGATGTGCGCAAAAATGGAGCCGGGCGAAGACTTCCCGGGGGTGAGGATGAGGAAGGCACTCCTTCGAGGTGCGCGCGAGCAGAATAATCGAGAGCCGCAGGCAGGTCATGACCAACTTATGACGTGCATGAAACACGGGCGTCGTGACGTGTGCGCGTGATACAAAGCGCATGATTGAGGTGCTGGCAAAGCTCTTCTGGAACACTGGATCGCTGAAGATTTCGCACTGGCCAGGCTGGACGTTTCGCTAGCCGGGACGAATACGAAGATCACGGAGACGACCGCTGCGGTTGTGCGATTGGTCGGCGCATCTGTTGGCGGTTCAAAGCCGGCCGAAGGCCGAACTTCACGAGCGAAATACGCAGACGGAGAAACTTGCCGCGAGACTTGAAGTGGGATTCACCAAGTGACGATATCGGTACGTTTGGCGGCGTACTCCGTCGGAAGCGAGCAATAGAGCATGGCGAAAGAACAGCGCAGCGCGCAGGACATTCAGGCAGAGGTGGCCCTTCGGATCCATCAACTCCCAGGGGTACGCGCGGCCAGTGCGCGGATCGCGGTGCCGTTGCCTGAGTCCAGGCCTATGGATGGAACGGGCTTGAATTGGTGGATGTCAGGCTTCGGCAGCGCGCTTGGCTTTGAAGAAGAAATTCGCATGGTCGTTGCCGAAGTCGCCGAACATTGGAACCTCGCCGGGTGATGTATCTTCGATCAGCACGGACGAAGCAACTGGACATTGCGTCGCTACGCTTCCGCGTGGCGAACACGGCTCCCGCCACGGCTTGCATCTCGGCAGTCAAGGCGTCGCCAGGGAGCTTCCCCACCCGCTGAGATCTGATGAAGAGCGACGCGTGAAGATTTCACGAAAGTTTGAGTTGGCTCTTCGGCGACAGATGTTCTTCATAAGTCTGTTATGACGGAATCTGGCGCCGCAGCAGATCATCACGCTGACTGCCCAAGCAATTGCCTTCCACTCCTTCGTCAAGGATCTGGATTGCTCTTCGTTGTCTCGTGTGGAACACGACACTCGAACGTCCCTTCACAAATCCATCGTCTTCCGCTACCTCAATGAACGCACAGAATCCGACACGAGCGCGCCTGTTCAGCCGCTCGTTGATGAGCATCGCATGCTCCGCCGCCATCGCCCCCACCTGGGCGCAGACCGCCGCTCCGGCGACCCCTGCCTCTGCTGCCGAAGTGCTTCAACGCGTCGAGGTGACCGGCAGCCGCATCAAGCAGATCGACGCGGAAGGCGCCTCGCCAGTTCAGGTCATCAAGCGCGAAGACATCAAGAAGACCGGAGCCACCAGCGTGGCCGAGATGCTGAACCAGTTGACCATCACCAGCTCCAACGGCGCGACGATCAGCGACATCAACGGCTCTGGCACGTTCTCGCCGGGCGCCTCGCAGGCGAACCTGCGCAACCTCGGCGCGCAGAGCACCCTTGTGCTGCTGAACGGACGTCGCTTGCCCACGTTCCCGCTGCCAAATTTCCAGGAAACCTTCACCAACATCGACACGATCCCGCTGGACGCCGTCGACCGCATCGAAGTGCTAAAAGTGGGCGGCTCCGCGATCTACGGCTCCGACGCCATCGCGGGCGTGATCAACATCATCACGCGCTCGTCGTTCGAGGGCCTGCAGGTCAGCGGGTCGGATCAGACATCGCTCAAGAACCACAAATTCGGCGAACGCACCGAAGGCATCACGGGCGGTCTCGGCAACTACGACAAGGACGGCTACAACGTCTTTGGCAGCGTCGAGTTCTTCCAGCGGCAGTCGGTGATGTGGGATGGTGCGGTGTTGCGCGACGTCAACCCGAAGTACGGTGCCGTGTCGCCGTCGTTCGGAACGCCGTCCACCTACTCGTTCCCGGGCAACCTCGACTCCCAGGCGATTGCACCGGGCTGCACCGGTACGGTCCGTGACGGCGAGTGCCTGTACGACCGCTACTCGCGCGTGCAGGCGGTGCCGGCCGCCCAGCGCATCAACGCAGTACTGGGCGGAGATTTGCGCATCAACGACAAGATCAAGTGGCACAACGAGATCCAGCTGTCGTCGACCCGCGTTCAATACATCGACGCCAACCCTGCCTACGGCAACGACCAGCCGCCCACGACCTGGCTCAATGCCTCCACGGGCCAGCTGAACGCGCCGTTCTATGAGCGCGGACTGCCCGTCACCAACCCGCTGAACACGACGGGCCAGGACGAGAACACCGACGTCTTCCACTATCGCTTCGACGATGCCAACGCCGGGGAGCAGACCAACACCACCAGCTACCGCCTCCTGACCGGCCTCAAGGGGGCGATCAAGGACTGGGACTTCGACACCGCCATCGGCGTGATGGGCGGCCACACGAAGGATCGGTCGCGAGGCCAGTTCAGCGTGTCCGGCTTCAATCAGGAAATCGGCAACCCCGGGAATTCCGCTACCGTCCCCGTCCCCGCCGACTTCTTCAACGTGCCTGGCGGCTACAAGATTGGCGGACCGAACAGCGCGGCGGTACTGAACACGCTGTTCCCGCAATCCGGCTTCGACGGCACCTATCGCCAGTACTTCGCCGACGGCAACGCCACCCAAGCGATCGCGCAACTTCCGGCCGGGCAGCTGCAACTGTCGCTGGGCGGTGAGATTCGCCACGAATCGATGGTGCTCTCGCCCACGGCCAACCTGCTAGCCAATGACATCGTCGGCGACGCCCTGTCGCAATCCGACGGCGAACGCACCTTCGAAGCGGTCTACGGCGAACTGCAAATCCCGATCATCGACAATATGCAGGCGAACCTGGCTGCCCGTGTCGACAAGTTCCCGCACATCGGCGCGCACCTGTCGCCGCGCGCGTCGCTCGAATACGCGCCGGTCGACCTGGTCAAGTTCCGCGGCACCGTCGAGACTGGCTTCCGCGCACCCAACCTGCAGGAAAGCTCGCCGTCGACCAAGTCGGCCTTCCAACCGGGCGTCATCGACCCACAGCGCTGCCCGGCGGCCACGTCGATCGCCAACGCGCTGCGCGCTCAAGCCGCCAGCGACCCGAATCCGAACGACGCCGCGAACCTGATCGCCCAAGCCGAGCAGATCCAGAGCCAGGAGTGCAGCGAGTCCGTCAACGAGATTGCGGTGAACAACCCGAGCCTCAAGCCGGAACGTTCGTTGTCGGAGTCGCTCGGCGCCGTGCTCCAGCTGTCCAAGCACTGGAGCGCGACGATCGACTGGTGGTCGATCCATCGCAAGAACGAGATCAACCTGAAGTCGGTGCAGGACCTGCTGAACTCGGGCGACAGCACGGCCGTCACGCGCGCCCCGTTCGATTCGACGGGCGCCACCGATCCCACGTTCAGCGCTGCGCAGCTTGCACAGTACGGCATCACGCAAGGCCCGATCGCTTCGGTGCGGCTGGAGTACGGCAACCTGTTCGAGACCCGCACGTCGGGCGTCGATTTCGGGGTTGACGGCGACGTGGACACGCCGGTCGGCAAGCTGAGCTCGGGTGTCGAGGGCACCTACACCGCGAACTGGCAGACCTACAGCCCGACTCGCAACGGGACGGGTGGCTGGGGTGACAACCTGGCGGGGCGCTACGGCTATCCGCACTGGCAGATGAACTTCACGGAGTCGCTGGCCGTCGGCAGCTTCACCCACACGATTCGCTGGGCCCACCAGAGCGGCACGACATTGCAGGGCGACTTCAATGACCCGAGCTACACGCAGGCCGACTGCCCGAGCGAAGGCCTGACGGCCGCCCAGTGCAAGCTGAGCGCGTACAACCGCATGGACTACGCGCTCGAATTCTCGGGGGTGAAGAACCTGACGGTGGGTGCGAACGTCATCAACGTGCTGGGCCACCGTCCGCCGGTCGACTACCGCGGCTTCGGTGGCGCCTCGGGCATCGTCCCGATCAGCAACGAAGACGCCCAAGGACGCCTGCTGAAGGCCTACTTCAGCTACAAGTTCCTCTGACGTCGTCCGCGATCCAGGCCCGGCGAGGCAGGGCTTGGACGGCTTGCCCCCAAGAGTATGTTGATACTTCGACAGTGATCCGAGTACGACTCACTATGACCGATTTTCGAATCGGCGCGCATTGCGCCCTGGTGTTGGCCGGCGCGAGCATGTGCGCAGCGAGCCACGCGCAAACGTCGGCTGCGCCAACCCTCGCAGCGGCGTCCGGTGCCGCGTCCGATCGTGCTCAGAGAGAGAGCGAACGGACGCTGTACTGGATTCGTGTGTTGGCCGACAAGCCAGCCGTTCCCAAGACGACGGAGCGCAGACCTGCCCTCGCGGCGCCCAAGGGCTCCCCGCCCTCTGGCAACGCAGCGGTGGCCGCAGGCGAAGCGCCCCTGCCCTCGCGGGTGAAGGCGGCGCCGTCCGTGGTGGGGGCACGATCGACTGCGACCGGTGCCACGCCTGCCGCAGTCCAGATGCCGCGGACCGGCACCGATGGCGGGGCGGGGCCTGCCGATCTGGCGTCAGACGAACTTGACGCGCGGGCAGCCTCGCCGGCACACGTGAGTGCGCGGACAGATTCGATCGCCGCCCCAACGCCGACGGTGTCAGCCCCGGTGCCAGAGGAGGCCGCGATCGCGACGCCGGAGATCGATGAGCCGGACCCGGGCCTGGTCATGACAAAGTCCGCCGATCCGAAATTCCCGTTGTCTGCGATGCAGCGCTTGCGTCAGGGCGAGGTCGAAGTTCGTTTCGAGGTCGACCCCAATGGGCGAGTCGAAGATGCCAGCGTCGTGAAGACGTCGAGTCCGACCTTGAACAAAGCTGCGCTCGATGCCGTGCGCCAGTGGCAGTTCAGGCCGACACCTCATGGCCACGCCGCCGTCGTCGACCTCGCGTTCAACCTCGATTCTTGAACGACTTGACCTCGCTTACCAATCTCTGGCGCCTCGACGCCGTTCAGGGATCGCGGGATGTCGCTTTGCATCAGCGCCGGTTGCCGTATCGCACGACGACTTCGTAGCGCCAGTCGGAGCTTCGCTTGCGCGTGATAGCGCGTCGGGCCGACAACTACATTGGGCACATCTCAATGCTGCGGAAGCCGGAGCTCCCTTGACCATTTCGCCAATCAAATCGTCAGGCTCGGCGCATGGCACACCGCCGCTGGCCAACGAAGCCGCGTCCGGACAGGCGCAATTGTCCCCAGTGACGCGGACGCCGTCCGAACTGGCTCGCGATGAGGGTCCATTGTCGGGCCTGCCCAATAGGATGCGCCGCACGCAGAGCGCCCCGGGTAGCTTGCCGTCGCGGCGTGAGGCGTCGTGCGCCTTGCTTGAGGGACAAAGCAGCCGGTCTGATCTGATCACGGAAGGGCCGCTGCAACGCGGAGAATCGACACAGGCGGAAGATCGCGGGCAGCCCGAGGGCTCGGCTGGGTCCGCCGGCATCCTCGGGAGCGTGATCCGCGGCAGCAAGCATCTCGGCGCGCTCGCCTGGCGCCACCTCGACATGCGCCCCATGGTGAGCCGGGCGGACGATGCCGAATTCGTGGCTATGCTGCGCCAGAGCGGCGACATCGAGGCGGCGGGGCCACCTGCGGCCAGCCTCGACGGGCTGCAGCGCGACGTCGCCGACATGAAGACCCGCCTGCAAGGCGCCTTCGCGGGCGAGCATGCCTTGCCGCCGGACATCGCCCGTCACGTCGACCAACGCCTCGACGAGATCGCTTCGGTGCTGAGCGGCCTGCAGAAGGACGAGCCGGCTTCAAAGCGCGCGGCCATCTATGTCGGCATGAACCTGCTGCTACCCGTGTTCCCGATGGCCGTGTCCATCGGCGCCAATGAGAAGAAGTTCGTGGCCGAACTGTCGGCCATGTACGCGAAGACGGCGCTGATGGCCGTGGGCGCCATGCGCTCGCCGACGGCAGCGGACAAGCACAGCGTGAAGGATCACTTCCTTTCCCGGCACTACATCAGCCTCGTTCAGGCCGCGGTGTTCGCGCTGCCGACGCTCGTGAAGAAGCTGGACCGCCTGAATACCAACACGCCTTTCGCCGTCGGTGCGGGCGTCGCCACCAGCGCCGTCGCGTTTCATGCGTTCTTCGGCCAGCAGATCAAGGACCACGTCAACAAGAAGTGGCGCGGTTCGCTGAATCCGGCTGCGACGGCCTCGTGGAAGCAGCTCTCCCCGGAGACCCGGCGCGCGCTCACTGAGATCATGGCGGGGATCAAGGACCTCGCGCAGGCGGGCGAGCAGAGTCTCGTCAAGTCCAAGTCGGACTTCATGGAGGGCGGCAAGGAGCTCAGCCCGTACACCAGTTCGCAGGTGCATATGGCGGCGAACGCCTTCCACCGCGTTGCCAAAGAATTGACCGACCTGCTCGCGGCCGATGGCGCCGCAGGCGAGGCCCACGGCACGCTGGCTCGCCGCGACAACCACGCCTTCCCCGCGAAGATGGCCATGATGCTCCTGGCGACGGGTATCTGCGCCGGCACGACGGCGATGATGATCCCGGACACCATCGGCATCGTCGACAACGCCGGGGACGGCGTCTTCACGGCGCTGCTGATGACCAAGGCGGCCCTCGACCCCAACCTCGGGCGGCACGACGCGCTTCACGAGTTCCGCGGATTCGTCGGCCTGAGCCTGATCATGCTGGGCGTGCTGGCTGTCGACAAGGGCCTGTCCGCGACGCTCGGCAAGGGCAAGCAAGATTTCGACTTCATCGAGAAGGGCGGACCGCTGGCCGCGGCGGTAGCGGCGGTTGCGATGTCCATCCTCAATGTCACCATTCCGGGGCCGATGGGCAATGTGCTGAGCGGCGGATTGGAAAAGCTGATGAGCCTCAAGCCGTCGGACTTGCTGCATGCGATGCAAAGCGTCGGCCAGAACGCGATGGATTTCTTTACCAATTCATCACCAGCCAATGACTCGCCGACCTCGTCGGTTCGCATCGAGGAACTCGACGAAGGCGCGCACGCATCGCCCGCATAGAGGGAAAGCGACCCAACACACGACGATCGAAGGATGGGTTATCGGTTCCCGAAGGCGGCACGGCGGATCATTGGCGACGATGCGATTCGTACAGCGAGAAAGGAATCGTCGATCGCATGACCCAGGTGTTGCGCGCCTTGGCATCCGAGCCATTCGAATCGATCGTTCGCCGACGGGGAATATCGTTATGTGCGAATGAAAAATGGCTACCAAGAAATATCGCCGATCATCCTGACGTCCCCATCCAGCCGAACTCATTGCAGCGTTCCGATCGATCGCATGACAGGCTACAGCCTTTTCTCCTTCGGTGCGTATCCGAACAAGACCGGTCCGCGCGCGCGCCTGAGCTTCGACCAGTACTCCCACGCCTCGCCTTACGGCATCAACGGCACCTAGCTTTTCGCCAGACTGACGTTCACTTTCTGAACTCAGGAAACTTCGTCCATGAAATCGATCCTAAAAATGTTCACGTCTGCGAGCCGTAAGGCCGCTATCCTGCTGATCACCCTGTTCGTGTCGAATCTCGTCCATGCGAGGACGCCGCTGGTACTGATGTCCGACTTCGGGCTGGCCGACGGTGCGGTCGCGGCCATGCACGGCGTGGCGCTCGGTGTCGACCCCGAGCTCAGTGTCTCCGACCTGACGCACGAGATCCCGGACTACGACATCTGGGCCGGCGCCTACCGGCTGTACCAGACAGCCAACTATTGGCCGCAAGGTACTGTCTTCGTCAGCGTGGTGGACCCGGGCGTCGGCACCAATCGTAAGTCGATCGTGCTCAAGACGCTCACCGGCCAACTCTTCGTGGGCCCGGACAACGGCCTATTCACCTTGATTGCCGAGCGCGACGGTGTAGCCGAGGTGCACGAGATCGACGAACGCGTGAATCGCCTGCCGGGTTCCGCGGAGAGCTATACCTTCCACGGCCGCGACGTTTACGCCTACACGGGGGCGCGCCTGTCTTCCGGACAGATCACTTTCGAGCAGGTTGGCCCCAAGCTCGACAATGCCGGCATCACGCTGATACGCCACCCCGTCGCCCGGCTCGAAGACGGCCACATCAAGGGCGGCATCCCGGTGCTCGACGTCAAGTACGGCAACGTCTGGACGAACATCCCCAAGCCGCTGTTCGCGAAGCTCGCAATCCAGCCCAACGACCGCGTGACGGTGCGGTTCCTCAATGCGGGCAAGCTGGTGACTGAGGTGACGGCGCCGTTCGAAAGCTCCTTTGGCGAGGTGCCGAAGGGCAGCGCGCTGGTCTACGTGAATAGCCTGCTCAACGTGTCGTTTGCCATCAACCAGAGCAACTTCGCCAAAGTACACGGCATCGAATCCGGCCCCGATTGGGAAGTCGATATCGCGAAGACGCCCTGATCGCGGTTCCTCGACCGACGGCGCTCGCCGGTGGGAGTGGATACAAGTTGGGGGAGTCCCGGCGTTCGTGTAGCCTTCCGCCTGAGGCATGACCTGCGGAGGCTGCGATGCGACAGATGCAGTGGACGGTATCCTTGCAATGCGAGGGCGATGTGGACGACGAGCCCCTGGCGACGTTCACGCGACCAGTCGATTGCGCGAGCCAGAGTCAGATCCATGTCTACGATGACGCCAGGCGCCATTGCCGACGCTGCGGTGCCTACCGACGGATCAAGGATTGGCGAGAGCGTGTCGTGGCCACGACCCTGGGTGAAGTACGAGTCCGAGTGCCCCGTGTTGTTTCGTGCTTATGTACGCCGGAGCCTCTCGACGACGACATGCCAATGGAACGACTGGTATTCACGGAATGCCCAATCCAGCGATTGATTCCCGGTCGGCGCACGCCGGAGCTGTCGTACCTCTGCGCCAAGCATGGCGCCTCGCATCCGTACCGCGTTGCTGCGGGCATCGTTTCAGAGATCACAGGCCTGCGGCGACCGTGCCACAGTACCGTTCGGCGAGATACGCTGAACTGCGGCCAGCAGCTCGAAGATGCCCAGTTCCCACACCTCCGATCCCCGGAGGTCCAGCGCGTGTAGGTCGCGGGGCTCCCCCAACTTGTAGCCACTCCCAGAATATTCGTTCATCGACACCAGAAATTTGAAATGAAGATCATCTTGCGACTGCCTCTTGCAGTCATCTTGTTTGTGACCGTGCTTGCCTCGGCCCATGCTTCAGAGCACTCATCGGCCTCAAGCTTCTTTCGCCAGGCTGCAATCGACGATGTCGAGTTCGCGAACAGGACGCTTCTAGAGAACCATCCTGGTGCCGCGCCAGAAATGCAGGACGCGCACTTTCAGAAGATGCTCCAAGCAGCCTATGTTTTGGCTAAGGCCCGGGCGCCGGAGGTGAACACTGCTGAAGGCTATTTAGCGGTCATGTCGGGCTTCTCCAACACGCTCGACGACAAGCATTTGAGCTTTAAATCGGCACTCAACGTTGCGCGCCTGAATTGGGTTGGTCTGATCATGACGCTACGCAACGGTCGTTGGATCGTGGCCGACGAAGATCCCTGGAAGGGCAGGCTGCCATTGAAGGGCGCAACGCTCGTATCCTGCGACGGAAGGTCGGCCGATGACGTGGCGCGCGAACGGCTTGGCGGCTTTCGAGCGGATTGGTCCATTCCAGCGCAGCGGACGATTGCTGCACCCTGGCTACTCATTGACGAGAGCAATCCATTTTTAAAGGCGCTGAAGCAGTGCGAGTTCTCGACCTCGACTGGGACCCGCAACATCGACTTGGATTGGGATTCAGTTTGGCGCGACGGAATCATCTCGCGAATCAACGCAGCCAGAGGCACTGGCGCTGCGGGCTACGGCGTCAAGCGGTTTGGGTCAGGGTGGTGGATTTCGATACAAGAATTCACCGCCAAAGCGCCTGAGGTGATCGAGGCGGCTCGCGCGGTGCACGCCGAACTGCGCTCCGCACCATTTGTCGTCTTCGATGTTCGAGGAAATGGCGGCGGCTCCTCGGATCTTGGCGACCAACTCGCCGCAGTGCTCTACGGCGACTCAGCAGTGCCTCCTCCTGACAATTGCCGATCCCCGTGGCGGGTCTCTCCTGAAAACCAGGCCCACCTCGAGTCCTATCCCAGGTTGCTGGGCGACCGCCTATCCCCTGAGGCACGGAGCGACCTTGATCAAGACATCGCGGCTATGCGAAAAGCCAGGGCCGACGGGGCAGCCTTTTCCGGCCCAATCACCATTTGCTCCCACAAGAAGCCTCAGCAACATGTCGCGCCACGGGTCTATCTTGTGACCGACAGCGTTTGCTTCAGCTCGTGCCTGCTCGTCGTCGAGAGATTTCGCGAGCTAGGCGCGGTGCAAGTTGGCTCGGCAACCAACGGAAATACCAACTATGAGGAGAATCGGCGCGTCTCGCTTCCGTCAGGCCTCGGGACCATCGGGGTGCAAGCGAAGGTCGAACTGTCCTATCCCTCACGCGTAGGGCCGTTTGAGCCGGACATTCCGTACGACGGGGATCTTGGCGACACAGCCGCCCTCCAAGCTTGGATAGCAACAAAAGCCACTGGTGAATGGACACGTATTGTCGTGATTCACAACCGCAACTGAATGCCCCAGAACCGAACTTCCGAAGTTGAGGGCGACCTGACTTCTACGTTCGCCTGCCACCGGCGCTGCCGTCCGCGAACGAGCGGGTGGCGCTCTGAGCTTGATGTTGTGGCCCAGAGCCAGCAGCTTCTGTTGAAGTCACCGATGGCGAGCGCGCGACATGATGGCCCGGAGCTCGCTGCTTGTCGCGGCCGCCGGCAACGACGTGTCGATCAACCTAGGATTGCCCGCGACGACCTGAAGGCCCGCGAGCATCCGTCGAGAACAGGAAAGGATCGCTCCCCACGGACGTGTGTTCGAAGATGCACTCCACAGATCAGACCGGCAGCAAATGGCCGCCGACTTCCGACTCGACTCGACTCGAAATCTAGCAGGCGCTGCTTTCTGGATGGAACGCAGACGATGCTGATGACGACGCCACCAGTCTGCCACGGCATCGCTCGGATCAAGCGCGTTGGAGGACGTCGATGACGGCGGCCAGGATCATCCATGCGCTCGCGGCGGCCAGCCCGCACAAGGCCCGAATGCGGGAAGGGGCGCGCGAACGGGTTTCGACGCCGATGGGAGTCTTCGGCTCCGGGAAAATGCCGTACTCGCTGTCGAACAGATCGTCGACGAGCATGGTGCTGATCGGTAGCCCAGCGTCGAATGCGGTGGCGGACCTGGACGTCACGCTGTCGTTTTCAGTCTTCAATTGGGCACCCAGTCGGTGGGGTAGCGCCAGGTGTCCTTCAGCAGATAGTTCATCGGAACACCGAGCACGCGGCCCTTCGGCGGAATGGGCTCGTTGAACCAGCGTTCGTAGATGGCCTGCGCTTCATGCGAGTAGATGAGGCGCCGCATCTCCTCGTCGATCAGATGCTTGAACTCGGGGTCGTCCTTGCTCAGCATCATCGCGAGCGCCTCGATCGTCAGGAACTTGCCCACGACCTTGAGTTTTCCCGGCTCGGGGCTGCCGGAGATCAGGCCGTACAGCTGCACGTCGTCCATCGCGAAACCGTCGGCCGCGCCGCTTTCCACCATCTCGAGGGCCTTCGCGTTGTCCGGCACCTCGAGGATGTCGATGTGCAACAGGCGATCGTTGTTGGCCTCCCTGATGGCCTTCAGCGGGGTGGCGCCCTTTGTGGAGACCAGCTTCTTGCCTTCGAACATGGGAAGGTCGACGATCGGGCTCGTCGAGCGCACGAGGTAGCGCGTCCCCGTGATGTAGTGCGGGATGGTGAAGGCCACCTTCTGGCGGCGCTCCGCGTTGTTCGTGGTGGATCCGCATTCGAGGTCCGCCTTGCCGTCGACCACTGCGGCGATCCGCGTGGCCGGGGTGACGGCGACGAACTCCGGAACAAGCGTCTTCATCTCGAGCTTTTTGCGCAGGGCGTCGACCAATCGCAGGCAGAGGTCGATGGCATAGCCGACCGGCTTGCCGTTGGCGTCGACGTAGGAGAACGGGACCGACGCCTCTCGATGCGCGAGCACGATCCGGCCGCTCTGCCTGATGCGATCGATCACTGCACCTGCGTGCACAGGCTGAGCGGCCGCGGCGAGAAGCACGAAGAGCGTGAGGCAAGCGCGCACCGTCCGCATGGTGCGCCGGGCCGGATCGGATGTCGTAGTCATCGTATGGCGCCACGCGGTCGATCGACGCGACGCATCTGCTTTGAACGGTTCGGCGATGGTAGGGCGCCGGGCCGTGCGAGTCATGACGAAGCGATGACGTGCACCGACCGCCCGAAAGCGTGGATGCGACGTTTCGCCGGTCGTCGGCGCGGATGAGCCCGGCGAGCGCGATCGTTCAGCGCGAGGAGGGCGCCGCTTCGATCTCCAGCCGGATCGTCGTTCCCATGCCCGGCGCGCTCGTGATCGACAGAACACCTCCCAGCATGCGCGCGCGCTCTGCCATGCCGAGCAGGCCATACCCTGCGTGCGAAGCCTGAGCATCGAAACCCACGCCGTCGTCGCGGATCTCGAGTGTCCAGCGACCTTCGTGCGGCTGTAACGTGACGGACACCTGGTGAGCGCCGGCATGCCGGCGCACGTTCGAGAACGACTCCTGCGCAATACGAAAGACTGTCGTGGGGGCATCCGCAGGCAAATTGCGCGCGGCGGGGTCCAGTTCCAGACGGCAGTGCACACCGGTGCTGCGTGTGAACTCGGACGCCAGCCATTCGATGGCCGCAAGCAATCCGCCGTCCAGCGCAGGCGGGCGAAGCTGCGAGACAAGAGTGCGCACGCTGGCCACCAGACCGTCGACCCGTTCGAGCAGCGTGTCGAGCATGCCGCTCCCCAGTGGCTGGTCGGCGGTCGATCGCATGTGCATCACCGAGACTTCCATCCGCAGGGCTGCCAATTGCTGCCCCATTTCGTCGTGCAACTCGCGCGCGACGCGCTTGCGCTCCGATTCGAGGGACCTCGCGTTGTACTCGCCCAGTTCGCGCAGGGCTTCGCGCGATCGTTCGAGCTCGAGGGTGCGTTCCGCGATTGCCTGTTCGAGTCGCCGCCGGGTCGCCACCGCGCGTCGACGCAGCGCCACGACGGAGAGGAACCACAGCCCCACCAGGACGGCCACGTAGCCGAGCCTCGCCGGCACCGTCGCCCACCAGGGCGGCGCGATCTCGAAGCCGATCCGCAGTGCCGGTCCCGGTTCGTCGATCGGCAACTGCGCGGCAGCGCGCACTTGCAGCACGTACGAATTCGCTTCGAGCGCCTCGAGCTGGATCACGTTGCCGTCGATCGTCTGCCATGGCGCGTCGTCGTGCAGGCGGTACTCGATGCGGGCCCCGCGGCCGCGGCCGATGGCGGGCGTCCCGACCGTGACGCGCAGCCAGCGGTCGACCCAGGCGATTGGCGCGTTTGGCGCAGCGTGGGCCGTGTGCTTGCCGAATTGCAGTTCGTCCAGCCGCAGCGCGGGCGCCGTCGTCCGTGTCGGGTTCGGAAGGATCTGCGTCGCGCCTGCGCTCGTGCCGATCCACGCGGTCTTGTCGGGATCGACGAGGAACGCACCGGTGTCGACGTCGTTCCACACCAGGCCGTTGCTGCGGTCGATGTGCGACCAATGGCCCTGATCGAAGACGAAGACGCCCCTGTCCGTGTAGAGCCACATGCGATGTACCGAATCGGAATGCAGGGCGCCGATGGTGGCTCCACCGAACGATGATCCGTCGATGCGACGAACGAGGTGGGCGACGGTATCGCGGATGGCGTAGACCGAGATGCCTTGGTCGTCGCCGATCCAGAGCTCCGAAGGGCCGAAGAAGGTGGCCGCATCGTTGGGCGTTTCCATTGGCGCGCCGCGCTCGTCGCGCATCTCCACGCAGGCGTTCTCTTCCATGCGGCAAAGGTACCGGCCGGTCTGGAACCACTCGTGCGTTCCGTCCGCGAGCACGCTCACCAGGGGCACGGCGTCTTGCATGGCTGCCAGCGAGGGTTCGGGGCGCAGGTACGGGGGCGACGGGATCAATCGTTGCGCGCCTCTGGGGGTCGCGAGATAGAGATCGCCGACTCCCTGGACGATCTGGCCCAGGCGTGCATCGGTCGAGATCACCCGAGGCTTGGTTTCGGTGGGGCGCAACATCAACAGTCGATCGGCGTCCACCCACCACAATGCGCCGAGGGCATCGACGCCCAACGACGAGACAAGGCCATCTGTCGCCGGCGGCGAATTCAGGGCGCGGAACCTGTGTGCCGATTCGTCCAGCCAGGCGACACCCTTCGCCGTGGCGGCCCACAATCTGCCGTCGCCTGTGCGGGCGAACGCAGTCACGGCCGGGTGCGGCAACCCGGAGGCCGTGGTCCAGTGGTCGACCGCGCCATAGCCGATCCACCGATGCACGCCGCGAGCGTTCGTCCCCAACCACAGGTAGCCTTCTGCATCGAAGATCAGCGCGCGTACCACCGTTTCGGGCATCCCGTCGCGTTGCGTCCACTGTCGCCATTGCCGGCCGTCCCAGCGCGCCAGGCCGTCATCGGTGGCCGTGACGATGGCCCCCATCGGGTCTTCCGCCAGCGCGATGGAGCCCGCGAACCTGAGTGCGGGAGGTGCATCGAGCGTCGCGAATCGATCACCTCCGGGCGCGAGACGCGCCAAGCCGCGGCTGCTGCGCGCCCACAGGCTGCCGTCCCGTGCCAACAGTAGCGCGGACCAGGACGCGGACGGCAGTCCTTGCGGCGGGCCCCAGGTACTGAGGTGGCCATCACGGAACAGGCACAGGCCCGAACCGCATCCGAACCACAGCGCATGGCCGATCGCGAGCACCGGTCCACCGCGGGCCTCCCGGGTTTCCTCGAAAGGCGCGAATGCGGGCAAGGCCACGGGCTGAGCGACCGGCGCTTGCGATGGGGAGGCGGGTACCGTAACGGACCAGAGTCGATTTCGCCAATCCATGGCGAGCAGGGCATCGCTGTCGTCGAGGGCGAGCCGCTGGCCCTGGTCCACGAACACCTCCTTGCCGTCGGTTCTCAGCACGGCGGCCCACAGCGGAGCGCCGTCCACCTCGCGCCGCAGGAAAAGTCCGGTGCTGGTCTCTACCCAGAGGCGACCCCTGCGGTCGGCGAGCGCGCTTTCGATCGCCTTTCCCGCTGCGGCGGGCATGGGTTCGCGGTGGGCCCGAAAGCCATCGAATCGGAACAAACCGCTGTCGGTGCAGATCCAGAGCGTGCCGCCCGTTGCCTGAGTCAGGCAGCGCGCCGTCATATTGGTGAGGCCGACGTTCTCCTGGTATGAGTCGATGACGGCGGACTGAGCCTGCGCCCCGAGCACGACAGTCGCGAGGAGCAACGCGGTGGCGAGCACGGCCCGCAGGAGCCTAGTCGACGAGGCCATTGCGCAAGGCGTAGCGAACGAGGTCGCTCAGCGATGCCTGTCCTAGCTTCTCCATCAGCCGCGCCTTGTAGGTGCTCACCGTATTGGCTGCGAGACCCAGGGCGGCAGCGATGTCGATCACCGACTTGCCCTCGACGAGCGCGACCAGCACTTGGCGCTCGCGCGCCGACAGCTCCGATACCTGGGCCGGCGACTCCTGTGGCGCATTCAATGAGCGTATCAGCGCGCCGCTGAGCGAGGGGTCGACGTAGTCGCGTCCCGCCGCGACGTGATGCACGGCGTCGATCAGGAGCTCAGGCGAAGTGTCCTTTGTGAGGTAGCCCAGCGCGCCGGCCTCGAGCGCCCGACGGGCGATGTGCGGATCCGCATGCATCGTCAGCACGAGGATCGGCAGCTTCGGATGCGCCGCGACGACGCGTTCGATCAGGTCGACGTCCTTGCTGCCGGGCATCAGCAGGTCCAGGAGGAGCAGATCGACGTCGCCGACCTGGAGGCGCGACAGGACGTCGGCGGCCGTGGTCGCTTCGCCTGCAAGTGCGATGTCGTGCGCGAAGCCAAGCACTTTGCGGATGCCTTCGCGCACGAGCGCGTGGTCGTCTGCGATCAGTACGCGGATGTTCGGCGAGGACGCTGGGGATGGCAGATTCATGGCGGTGGGCGTGTGGCGCGGCTGTTCGTCTGCAGCCGGACTGGGCAACGGCCTTGCTGACAGGATTTGCGGAGGGGTGTAGAGCTTAATCTACATTCGATTGTCGTGGCTCATGGCTTACCCCGCAGCCGGCAGGGACAGGACAAGCTGCGCGGCGTGTGGTCATCGATCGATCGTTCGCCCATCATGACTTCAGGTTGCACGGCGACTAACCTGGGCCACCGGTGCAAATGCTCCATCGACCTCCGTCCTCGGGGTCGATACCTGCAGGCGGCCGAGTTGCGCTTGCAACGGTCGATGCCGACCGGCTGAGCGGGGCGCGCGACGGCTTGCGTCGGCTCCTCGATCGGCACGTCGCCACGCGCGCTATCTGGCCGTCGCTTGCCCCGGTCGAGCGCGCAATGGACAAGCACGGTTGGGTGGGCGTCGACCGCATGTCCCCGCAAGTGCTTCAAGATGCCGCGACGATGCTGGATCGATTGGCGGATGATCGGTGCGAATCGGGCGTCGTGGCGCTGCGCGAGCGGATGGCGTCCGTCCTGGGCATCGCTCCGGAGCGCCCGAGCGGGCCTCAAGTGCAGGAAGCCAGCTTCACCGATTTCATGGAGATCGACCGTGAGTGGGAGCAGCGATTGCGAGCTGCGGCGCCGATCGCGACCGACCGGCGCTATGACGCCGCGGAGCCGGCGCCTGGTTCCGGGGTGTCCAACGCCGCGACGAACCGATAGCCGAAGCGCTGGTGGGTACGGATAATGGACCCGGTGCCCGGTTCGTTGTCGAGCAAGGCCTTGCGCACGCGCATGATGGCCGCAGCCAGCGAGCCCGGTTGCACTATCTCGTCCTTCCAGATGGAGTCGAGCAATTCGTCGGTGGAGACGACGCGTTCGCGGTTCTCGATCAGGTAGACGAGCACGTCGAACGGGCGTGGCTGCAAAGGCCGCAGCGCGCCGTCCACGAGCACTTCGCGGCGCGCGACGCATACCTCTCGGCGCCCGAACTTCAGCGTCCACTCGTGTCGCCGTGCCCTCGGTGGCTCGCTCGCGGGAAGCGCCTGCGGCTTGACGAGCGCATCGTGCGCATTCGGGCTGCTGAAATACCAAAGCTGGCCGGTCATACATGGTCCTGTAGTATAAATATTACGTTGAATGTAGAGTAAAAACTACATACAACTACGCTAATCTACACCAAAGATCCGGTTCTGACGCCTGCTTTCTTGTCGAACTTCGCACGAATCCGCTGATCGGCCGCTGCGGCGAGACCGGGGCGCTCCACGGCGTGCCGCCGGCTTCGTCGAGACCTCGCTGCGTCAATGGTGGCCGTGTCGACGGACATTGCCGCGCCTGTTGAAGGCGCGGCACGCCGAGGCGATGAGGGGTAGCACACCGTCTCGGCAACCATCATGAGGCGGTCAGACGCCGGTCATGTGTCGCCGCGCCAATTTGCCTACATTGAAGTTTTGGCGTGTGTGCCGTGGGACCATCAGGATGCGTCTTGAGCTTCAATTGCACGGCCGGCGCACTGCCTGGCTGACGGCACACCTTTGCGCGGTGCTAGACGTCGCATGTCATGAAGCTGGTGACTGGACGGTCGCCGCGCTTACACATGACATTGGAAAGCTGGATGTGCCGCCCGAACTGCTTGCCAGGCCGGGCGCGCTCACCGGCGACGAGCGGCGCAGGATCGAACTGCATTGCCTGGCTGGTGCCAAGCGCCTCGCAGGATCCGCCGGGCCCGACACCGGCCACACGACGACGGCCGCCATCGCGGTCGCACTGTCGCATCACGAATGGTGGAACGGCACGGGGTACCCGTTCGGTTTGGCTGGAGCCGCGATTCCGCTGTGCGCGCGCATCGTCGCGGTGGCGGATGTCGTGGACGCGCTCACAAGCGTGCGGTCTTACAAGCCTGCATGGAGCCTGGCTGCGGCACTCGAGGAGATCACGGCACTGCGCGGCGTGCAGTTCGATCCGGATTGCGTCGACGCGATGCAGGCCGTTACCCGGGCGCTGACGCAGGACTGGAGGACGGTGGCGGAGGCGTGGGACTTCAAGTCGACGGTGCAGTTCGGTGCGCCAGACGCGCAGCCCCGTCGAAACGGTGGGGCTCACCGTCGCGAAGTAGAGCGGACTGTCGACGCGCCGGCCTGCGTGCTGCCAGGCTCAGGTCGTGCGACAGGAAGAGCGCCTGAAAAACAGCGGGCCGATTCCGCCGCCCAGGCCGCAAGTGTGAAGACCGCACGTGCGCAATAGAGCTTGTTCTTGTCGTTACGCTTTTGGATCCGATGAAGCCAAACGCATCCTCGACGAAGGCATCGGTCATTTCCGAGACCCCAAGTCGTGATCGACTCCAGATCTGCCTTGTACTGACATTGGGCCAGCCACTTGCGACGGCGTAAGCGCTCCGGCATAGAGTCGATAGTCGTCGATTGCGCCTTGAAGAAATGCGTCGGCCACATATTGGGAACGACCGAGATACGATGACGTCGTGGTGCCAAGATGATAGGGAGCCAGCGTCATGGCTTCATTGACGCCCACCGGCGCGCCGTTGACATAGAGGGTGCAGAGGCTGCCGGAAAGCGCAACGGCGATGCGTACCCATTGCGCCAGGGGGAGGGCCGTCGAGCCTTCGGTTCTCTGCGTGACATAGCCATGGCACGTGTCGATCGCGTAGGCAGGCAGTGCGCTTGCGTCCTTGACCGTCAACATCATCCAGCGCCGCTCGCCCGAACCGAAGTCGAACACCTGTGCCCACTTTCCGGCCGAGTCGATGCGCACGTGCGCCGCGATGGTGAAATCAGCCAGCGCCGCCGTAGTGCCGGGAGGCAATGCAACGTAGTTGTCCACACCGTCAAACACCACGGCACTGCCGGACTGTCCGGCGGTCCATGTGGCTCCGTTGGCCAGGGTACTTGCGGGCCAGGCCCCAGTGGCATCCGCCGTGGTGTTGCCGCGCCCCTCGTCGAACGCGAGGTGGAACAGCAGCTCAGGCGCGGTGGAGACGCGCGCGGTGTCTGACGCCGCGCTCTCTCGGTTTCCGCTCACGGCGGTGACGGCGTAGTGGTAGGTCGTCTCGGGCGCAACGCCAGCGTCCGTCCAGGTCAGCACGTCGCTGATGCCCGTGGCGATGGTCGTGAACGGGCCGGAGGCCGTCGTCGCCCGCTTCACGTTGTAGCTCGTCGCCCCCGCGACGCCCCACCATGAAAGCAGCACCTGGGCGCCGCGCAGGTAGGCGGTCACGCCGGACGGACTGTTTCCGGTGACGATCGAATCGCGCGAGAACGTGAGAGTGCCGAATCCGAGCTGGTCACCGTTGCCGCCATCGGTTTCCGGGTGGAGTTGTGCGACCTGCATGGCCACATAGGGCGCGGCCAAGCCGCGCCGCTTCACATAGTGGTTGTAGATCGATTCCCAAAATTGATGTGACATCGGGTAGAAGATCGTCAGCATCATGTTCTGAAAGGCCGCGAAGTCAGCCGCCGCCCAAGCCGGGTAGCCGCGCATGATCTCGGCGGCGTTCGCCCACTGGAAGCCATAGATGCCCGCCGAGAGAAAGCGATCGGCGTCGCCGTCCAGTGCCGTCGGCGTGGACGACCATGCGTTGAGAAAGGCGACGGCGAGGTCGGCATAGGCTGTGTCCCCGTCACCTTCCAGCGCAGGGCCAGTTGGTAGGTGCGGTCGATGTCGATGTACATCTGCGCGCTGTTGTTCGTGGCGCCGCGCGTAACCACCGCAAGCGGTCTGGGCGCGGCGCCGAGCTGCGCGCGTCCGTTGGCGGTGAGCGCATTCCATCCGTCGAGCCATGGCTGGACGCCGGCAGCCACCTTGGCCTTCATGCGGGCGAAGTCGTCGTCGGTATGAAGAAGTCCCGGGTGTACGAAGGTGCGTGGCGTCGCTGTCGTTGACCCCGTCTGGTTGGTGCCGTTCTACAACCATCGGTGTCTTCGCTACGACACGTGGGCTACGTCGGCCCGATGCAATTCGAACGGGCTTGGCTCGCTGCCCAGGAAGATCGAGCCGCGCAATGCCACCGGTTGTGGGATGCGGTTCCAAGGGGAGCAGTCAGGACGCCCTGGCGATTCAGGGGCCACACGGTGACCGTCTCTGCGACAGTGCCACACGGTAGGGGCGGATTGGATACCTGAAGAGTCATCACGGATTCTTCATGAATTGATCATGAAACATCGTCGCCGTGGGACTACCGTGAGTCTGTGCCCATGAACGTTCCACGCGACGACACTAGATGACAAAACTTGATCAGAGGTGCGCAAGTACCTCCAAGCGAAAACTCTATTCCCGGCTGGCGTAGAGGGGGCGAGAGTGGACAATGCGTCGCGCAAGCCAGGATCGATAGGGCTTGACCTATTTCCCCCGGATTCCCAATTTGGAGATCCTTTTGCCGATCTGTACAGTGCGGTGGCCCGAAGAGAAGGTGACTTCGCGCGAGTTGCGTGGAGGGTACCCAAACCAGGCGTCGTGCATTTGCTGGTCGTCGAAAGAGGCGCGTTGCCGAAGGGCGCCGCTGGGCAACTCGTTGCTGAGGCCCTGACTCTCTCGAACACCTTGCCGACCAAGCGCCTAGTTATAGAGGAAATCATCAATCAACCAACGATTGATGCATACGCGGCCGGTAGCGCACCCGAGTTGACGGTGCTTGGCAAGACCGCAGTCAATGCCCTGGATCAAATGGGGCTGTCCCCGAGCAGGTGTTCGTGGGATGTCGGGCCATACAAGATGAGAATGGTCGTCGACATTGACGAGCCCAAGTAGGGTGGGCTGTTCGTCATTTCGTTCAGTACCCAACCGTCACGGTAGCCGATCGTCGTTGTGCCCCCGGGGCGCTGGTGCAACCCTTTCGACTGGGTCCGGAATGTCACGGTCATAGACTGTTCATGCGTTTTGCGAGCAATCTCACTAGACTCGAATCGTGCTAGACGATTCCTGCTTCGCGTCCTTGGAAGGACTCGCCATCGCGAACCGATATGAAACATTGGTCAATTCACGAGGCCTGTGTCTGCACGCATCCGTCGAGTTTGGTCGGGAGGCTCGGCGACTTGGCATCGACAGTCGGTTGTTTTTCGTGAGATGGCGTGTACGCAATGACCTGAACTATCTCGAGCATTGGGCCGTGGCCACGGAGAATGGCCGTGTCCTTGACCTAACCGCTGTCCAGGTAGATGGAGACCCGCGACCATTGCGGCGCGTGGAAGAATACCCTGTCAACTACGTGCGGCCGCGTCTATATCCCGCTTCCGTCGTGCTCGACGCAATGACCGGCCACGTGTTGACGGCCGATCATCACTATCTGCGCCGGCAAGTGTGGAGATTGCATCTGCAATTGTTCCGCCATGATGCGGCCGAGGCGGTTTGGTCAGCGTCCCCACGCGCGCTGTACGAAGCAATTGCCGCGATATCGCGCTGTTGCTTCTCGTTGTCGGCAGGATACCTGCTTGAGCGCGTGCTTGCTCGCGCGGTTACGCTATTGAGCAGCCTCAATTCGGTTCGATGACTTGGGATAACGCTCGTCCTGGATCTGATCGGGAGTCGTTCGCTACGAAAAGCTGCGAGCGCAGTTTCGTCGCCGGCTGCAAGGCCTCGCCCAACGGCGCGGTCCGCGCCGCGACCAAGCACGCGGTGCGCACCCTGTCCGGGGGCTGCAGCAGGAGGTGAAGGTTTGGAACATCCGCACGACAGTGATATTGCCGGGCGCCGTAGCCACGGAACTGCCGAACAGCGCAACCGAGGCGGACATCGCCCAGGGCATGAAGGCCTTCTACGAATCGACGGCGATTCCCGCGGACTCCTTTGCTCGCTGCGTCGCGTTCGCAATGAGTCAGCCGGACGACATGGACGTCAACGAGATCCTGTTCCGGCCCACCAAGCAGGCCGCCTGAACTAGTGCCGGTTCGAATACAGCCGGTGCCCCCGGCGTCATCGGCAAGCTGACGTGCGATGCGTGGCCGCGGACTTGATCGACAAAGTACTGACATCACTGGCACCGTGCGTGACGCATCGGAGCGGCCCACTGGTGCGCCGGACGCCTGCAAGTGGCGGCGACGCGGATCTCCTACTGAGCAGCATGGGCGGCCGCGACGAGCCGCTGGCGTCCGCCTCAGGTCCCTCAAACTCTGAGTGACCCGCCGAGATCGGCGGGCCGTCGAACGCACGCCAACCGGAGATGGACATGAGCGACTCCCCCGCCCAGCAATCTGGCCCTGACCTGGCCCGCGGCTTACCCACCGACGCGCTCGCCGACGGAAAGATGCTGGTGGGCCACGTGGGCGCGGATCCCGTGCTTCTCGCGCGCAGCGGCGGCGAGTATTTCGCGATCGGCGCCGAATGCACCCATTACCACGGTGCCCTCGCGGACGGCCTGATGGTGGGCGAGACGGTGCGCTGCCCCTTGCACCATGCCTGTTTCAGCCTGCGCACGGGCGGGGCCATCAGCGCGCCGGCGTTCGACCCCGTTGCCTGCTGGTCGGTCGCGGTACGAAGCAACAAGGTCTTCGTCCTCGGCAAGGTGGAGACCGCGGCGCGCGCGCCCGCGGTCGTGGCTGGCGAATGGCCGCAACAGGTGGTCATCGTGGGCGGCGGTGCGGCCGGCTTCGCCGCGGCCGAGATGCTCAGGCGCCAGCACTACAAGGGCAGCCTCGTGATGCTCAGCGAGGACGATGCGGCGCCCGTGGATCGTCCCAATCTGTCCAAGGACTATCTCGACGGCTCGGCACCCGAGGACTGGGTGCCGCTGCGCCCTCAGGAGTACTACGCCGAACAGGGCATCGACCTGCGGCTGAAGAGTCACGTCGTGGCCATCGACACGCAGGCACGCGAGCTCGAACTTGGCGACGGCAGCAAGGTCTCCTACGACCGGCTCCTGCTGGCCACCGGCGCCGAGCCGGTTCGCCTGACGATTCCCGGCATGGACCTGCCGCACGTCCACACCCTGCGGTCGCTGGCGGATACGCGCGCGATCATCGCGGGAACCCCGACGGCGCGCAGCGTCGTCGTGATGGGGGCCAGCTTCATCGGGCTCGAAGTCGCCGCATCGCTGCGAAAGCGCGGCCTCGAGGTGCATGTCGTGGCGCCGGACAAGCGTCCCATGGAACGCGTCCTGGGCCCTGCGATGGGCGACTTCGTGCGCGGTCTCCACGAGGCGCACGGCGTCATCTTCCACCTTGAGGACTCCGCCACGGCGATCGACGCGCACCAGGTCACGCTGGTCAGCGGTGCCACCATCGCTGCGGACCTGGTCGTCGTCGGCGTCGGCGTGCGGCCTCGCCTGGAATTGGCCGAGAAAGCCGGCCTCACGCTCGATCGCGGCGTCGTGGTGGATGCCCGACTGGAAACCAGCGTGCCGGGCATTTACGCCGCCGGCGACATCGCACGCTGGCCCGACCCACACAGCGGTGATTCGATGCGCGTCGAACACTGGGTTGTCGCGCAACGCCAGGGCCAGACCGCCGCCCTCAACATGCTGGGCGGCCAGGCGAAGTTTGACGCGGTGCCGTTTTTCTGGAGCCAGCACTACGACGTGGCCATCAACTATGCCGGACACGCACAGTCGTGGGACGAGCTCACGATCGAGGGCGATATCGCACGTCGTGATTGCGCGGTGCGATACAAGTCCAAGGGGCGCCTGCTGGCGATCGCGACGATCAATCGCGATGCTGAGAACCTGATGGCCGAGGTAACGATGGAGGGCGAAGCGGCCTAGACTAGGTGCGCAACTGGGACGAGCATCTGTTTTGTTGACAACCGCCGTCGATGCTTCTGGAGGAAGGGAGCTTCTCTGGTCAGCATCGCCGCGAGCCCTTGCGGCGACATTGGCGAAAATGCTGCCCCGCGACTTCGATGTCGTCAGGCTGCTCCGCCGCACGTTGCTTTGAACCGCACCAACCTGGAAATCGGCCGAACGGACGTTGGTTCAAGGGTGCGGTCAACACGAAAAGTGCGGGAGTAACTGAAGGAATAACCGTGACAGGTTCGATCCGGGAAACGTAGGAAAGATGCCGCTTTCAGCTGGGTGTTCAAGTGACCCCGGCTCCACCACTTACCCATGCACATGGGGTTGTATGAAGACAAAGCGCTAAGCAAATCAACGGCTTAGCGCTTTTTTCTTGCCCGGATACGACCGCATGAGGCCACATACTGCCACCTAGTTGCCCAAGCCAAGACGCACCAGCCGTGGTCGTACCGCGTGCATCGGGCAGCCCATGCTGGAGAGACCCATAGCTGGCTGATTGCCGGCGCGGCGGCCTGAAGCTGTGTGTCGCCAACGCCGTGCGCGGTTGTGTGCACTCGATGCGCGAACCGAGAGGTGACGCGCCCTTGGCAGCCAGCACGGCTCGTGCGTCCATTGACGCAAGCGGCCATCTGCCGAATCAATCCGGGTTAGGCCCCTCGGCCTTGTTTTCCAGCACCTGGCCGGTCGCCGCGTCGATGCCGACCTCGTACGTGATCTTGCCGCGTCGAATGTCGAACGAGTAGCGCAATCCGGACCCGCCGGGCTCCTTCTCAAGCTCTTGATCCGTGATCTTCCCGGCATGGGCCCTCAGCGCGATCCTGCGTGCTTGGTCCAGCGTGACCTTGGCGTCTTTGGCGAGTTCTTCGCCTGTGTAGGCCGCAGCGGGCGCAATCCACCCGACGGTGACGACAGCAGCGACGGTCGAGTGAGCCAAGAGCAGGGCTAGTTTGCGGTGCATTGCGTCTCCAATTTCGTCCGAGGCGGGCATCTTCTAGGCTGGACCGAAACACTTAGCTTGCAATTAGCGGCAACGCACAAATTGCTGTCGAGCCGGAACTTAGGGACGCTCTCGCGATTGCTCGACGTGTGCGAGGTACTCGACACCCTGTTGAGTTAACGCGAGCTGAGGGCTCGATCACGAGCGCGGACCGCTCTACAAGACGAGTCCGCGAAGGGCGCCGAAATCAGGTTGAGAGCCCGCTGTTGAGTTGCGACGGGAGTTGCGGCTCAACCCGGATGATCTGTCGCTTCTCAATGCCTCGACGCTCAGGTAGTCCATAGCGAACTCAACCTGCGTGCCGACAGCCCTGACAGTCTCGCCCAACTGCCTTCGAGACGCCAAGCGCTTGCATCCACTAGCGTACTTGGAAGTTGGAGCCAAGGCGAATGTGGTTCATCCGTCGGCCCGCTGGTTCGCGCTGCTTCTGCTGTAATTTCATCGCGACCTCCACGATCGGGCGCCGCCCAATGAGCAAATCGCATTTCTGCCTGACGATGGGCGAGCCCAGTCAGTCGGGCAGCCCAGGTGCGTTACAGGCCAATTCTGTAAGACCCCTTTCCCGCAGCGCACATGCCCATCTCGGTGGTGATGCGGTTGTCGAAATCGGCGTCGCGGTCGCACTGGGCGAGGGCTTCGACGATGGCGAAGTTGCCTCTGTTGGCGCGGATCCAGCGGTACTTCTCGGCGTCGGAGGGGCCTGCCATCGGATGGTGCTGCCGGCCCTCCCGGTTGTTGTCGGTGGAGGCAAGCAGAAGAGGCTGCGGCGGTACCGGATCGTTGAATCGTGGATCGTTGGTCATGTTTTCCCTGAAGTTCGAGGCTTGGAGGAAGACGGTTGTCCGATCAAGCCTGGTGCTGGTCACTGCAGCACATGGGAAACCCGCCTCGCGGCAAGGGGGTTCGAAAACGCGCCCGCTTCGATGAGGCTTATGCGCGCGCGATCAACCGGGACGCCCCTGTTCCAGGTCGATCGTCTCGCCGAACTTGCTCACGACGAAGGCGAGCATCGCGGCAATGAGCGGTGTCGGGCCTGTGCCGTCGCCGCCGTCGGCCCGCTGCGGGCTGGGCGCTCACGCGTATCACTCGCCATCCAGGAATTCCAGCGCAATCCGCTCGCGCTCGATGATCGGGCCGCCGTGCTCCCACGCGGTCGACGGATGGCGGATCCACTTCCAAGTGCCCCCGGGCCGCTGCTCGTGAATGCCCGGGGCGTCCGCGATCTCGCTGCGACGGACGCGATGGCCATCGGCAAGCGCCACAACGATGTTGAGGTCGTCGCCGATGAGGCCAGCCACCGCGACACCGGTCATGTTGTCATCCAGGCGCGCGCTATCTCGGCTTCATCGGGGGAGACGTAGCGATTGCACATTGCCGGAGCCTACTGCAGCCATTGGCGCTGCTCCGTAGCACTCAGGAAGTACGAGTGCTAACTCGAGCGTGTAGTATGGAATCGCGTCTTGACCGAGCAAGCCAGCTCAACCTTGGCACGCTGCGTGCCAAAAAGATCATGAAATGGCTGGTTCCAAAGGGGTTCAGCCGAGTTGCCCAGGGCGACAATTTCTTGACGAGCAGGCATTGCCGCATTCCAGGAGCCCATCATGTCCGCGAGAACTACGATCACCGTCCGGTACAAGTTCGTCGATGAATGGCATGTGTTTCAGTCTGATCAGGTGCCAGGCCTGTATGTCGCTAGCCGCGATTCGAAGGCGGCGTATGAAGACGTCGGGCCTTCGATCAAGTTGTTGATGAAATTGAACGAGGGCGTCGAGTGCGACGTCACTCCCGAGCTACCGTTCAAAGAGTTCATCGCGTCGCTGCGCGATGCTGACGGCGCCATCGAAGCGCCTCTCGTCATGTCGAACAAGAGGTTCGTGCTTTCGGGCGCTCACGCTTGATCGCCCGCCGCATCAAAACAGCGGATGAACTCGAGGCGGAACTGCGCGCTGGCGGATTCGAGCCGACCGAGCATCGAACAGGTACGGGGCGCGTCTGGCGCTCGACGTCCAACGACAGGCACATCATCGTGCCCGACTCATACGATGGCTACTACCCCGATTTCATTCTCGAGGACGTCAAGGACTACATCATCGACACACGACGGATTGTCGACGACGATGCGAGTGGTACGTTTCACTAGGACGACTGTTGCGGCTGATAGGCCCATGCACTGCTTGTGGCGCGCTTTGTGCGCAGGACGATGAGGTGGCGGGGGTGCGACTGAACGGCTGGCAGCGACTGTGGTGCGTGCTCTCTGTAGTGCTGGCAGTGGTGATTGGCCGCGATGCCTACCTTCACGTTCCGACGGCCGACAAGATTCGTCGCGACGCGGCACTTGAGGCTCTGCGTACGTCGCCCGACTCGCCGATTCCGCCGTTTCCTGATCAAGTCGCCGCCTGCAAACGAAACGCGGGCACCGACATCGAGCGCAAGAAATGCGACCCTCCGGCGCCAACCCCGGAAGAGACCGCGGCATACGATCGCGAGATCCAAATCGGTGAGGATCACATCAAGAATGGCTTGCGCACTGAGCAATTTCAGCAGCTTGCCGAAGCTGGTGCGCTTTGGCTGCTAGTGGTGATCGCAATCTACGCGGCTGGCTGGACTGTTGGTTGGGTGTTCCGGGGCTTTCGGACCCCAAGGTCGCATCCCGACACTCCGGAATGAACAAGCTCCAGTCGCAACGGCGTGCGGGTAACTTTGCGGGTAACTCGTAGCGCAGAAGCGGCGCTGTCATAGGTGAGTTCGGTTGACCCCGGCTCCACCATCCAATACAACCGACGCCAGCGAAAACACCGCTGGCGTTGGCGTTTCTGGCGTCGGAAACCGTCGTTGGTTGGCGTGGGATCGCACGGATTTCGCACGAAAATTCGCATGGATTCGGGCCGACTCGCCCCGATCACCCGAGGTGCCCCTGGGGCACGTCCGCACGCCCGATGCGCGCGCCGAGCCCATGTATTCAGGCATGATGCGGCCGCATGAGTGCCGTGCCGCAGACCTATCGCTACGCCCATCCGTCATTCGTTTCGGACGGCGCGCGCCCCCGGCTCACGCTGTCGACGGCGGCGCCCGACGCCGGCGCGCCGCCGCGGTTCTTCGAAGGGCGGATGCTCGCGCCACGGCTGGTGGCCGAACTGCTGACCGCAGTGCACCTGGTGGTGGGCTCGCGCTTCTTCACCCCGGCCAACACGGTGGCCAAGACGATCGCGCTGGCCGACCCCGTCGTCACCAGTGGCGGCGGCCTGCTGCGCTTCGAGGGATTCTCGTCGTGCTGCAGCACCTACGTGCGCGCCGACGTGCTGCCCGCCGCCTATGACGGCCAGGTGATCGCCAAGGGCACGACCAACGTCGACTTCAACGCGCCGATGCGCGCGGCGCTTGCACGCGTGCGTGACGAGGCTGGGCTGGAGCTGGCCGTCGGCCCCGACGAGCTGACGCTGCGCAGCGGCAGTGCCGAGGTCACCGAGCGCCAGGTGGAACTGCCCACGCGCTGGATCCGCGGCATGGTCGAGGTGCAGTCCTGCCAGGCCGCGATGCGGCGACGCTTCGAGGTTTCGGCGTCCGCGGCGCTGCGCTTCCTGCGCACGCTGCCGCGCGCGTCGACCAGCCGCACGCCGCTGTGGATCGTCCCCGGCCCGGCCGGCCTGTTCGCGACCACGCGTGCGGCCGCGAACGGCGTGCGCGTCACCGGCACCCGCCGCCTGCGCGTGCTGGAGGCGCTGCTGCCTCGCGCCCGCTCGCTGGCCGTGTTCGCCGACGACGCGCAGCAGGCCAGCGCCTGGGTGCTGGACTTCGGCGATGCGCGCCTGACGCTGGCGCTGAGCCCCGAGGTCTGGCGTGGCTTCTCCGGCGAGGGCCAGGCGCTCCGGGCTCTGCTGCACGCGAGCACGCGCAGCGCCGGCGCGCTGGCGCGGGTGCGTTCCGTGCTGCAGTGGCAGCCACGACTCGACGCCGCAACGCTCGCCGATGAACTCGCGCTGGATGTCGGCGAGGTCGAGGACACGCTGCGCGTGCTCGGCGCCTGCGGACTGGCCGGCTTCGACGTCGCCGAGGGGCGTTACTTCCACCGCGTGTTGCCGTTCGACCTGTCGGACGTCGAAGACATGCACCCTCGACTGGCCGCCGCACGCGAGTTGATCGACGGCGGGGCCGTCAGCATCGTGAAGGCGTCGCCGTTCGAGGCCACCGTGCGCAGCGGCGACGTGGCGCATCGCGTGCGCGAGAAGGCCGGCGAGTTGCACTGCACCTGTCCGTGGTTCGCGGCTCACCAGGGCCAGCGCGGGCCGTGCAAGCACGTGCTGGCGGCCGAAGCGAGCCGGGGCGCCTGATGTTCGAGCCGAAGACACCGCTCGAGGCCGCGATCCACGCCGGCGACGCCGCGGCCGTGCTGGCCCTGCTGCGCGCCGAGACGCCTGCGCAGCGCTCCGTGCATCGCGCCGGCCTCGTGCGCATGGTCAAGCTCATCCAGGAGGCCGGCTGGCGCCCCGACGCCGACGGCTGGGGCGGGCGGCCCACACGCGAGCAACGGCACAGCATGGACACCGCGATCGTGCTTTGCGGCACCACGGCCGATGTCGCCGAAGCCAGGGTCGACGACGATGTGCTGGTGGCGGTCGGCACCGAGTTCCGCCCGCGGTCACTCGACGGCTTGGCTGACGCGCTGCTCAAGCGCTCGCCGGGGAAGATCGGCACCGTGCAACGGCTGATCGTCGCGGGGCTGGCGGAGCGGCCGGACAGCGAGGACTATGTGCTGGGTCTGGTGGCGCTGCCGCACGTCACGCGCGACGCCAACAAGCTCGCGGCGATGTTCGCGGCCGACGCCGGCCTGCGCGCGGTGCTGCCGCGCGTGTTCGACATCGAGGGCACCGGCGACTTCAGCCTGTCGTCCAGCGACAAGTACAGCCATTCGTCGCTGGCGTGGGGGCCGATCCTGCTTGCGCTGGTCGACGATGGCCTGGCCACGCGCGCGCAGCTGCTCGATCGCACGCTGGACGCGCTCGAGCGCGACTGGCCGCAATACCGCGCTGGCTGGTTCTCGCGCTTCCATGGCGAACTGGCACCGACCCCCGACGAGTTGCAGACGCGGTTGCCGCGCTACCTCGCGCTGTGCGCCAGCCGAATTGCGCCGACGGTGACGCTGGCGCTGGCCGTGCTGAAGCAGATCGATGCAGCCGCACCGATCGCCGGCGACGCGCTGCTCGACGCCCTGCGACCAGTCATGGCGTCTGCGGTGAAGGCCCAGCTCGAGGCCGCGCTGAAGCTGGCCGACCGCGTCGTCGTGCGCGAGCCGCGCCGCGCTGCACAGGCCGCCGACATCGCGGCCCTGGGCCTGCTGCACGAGGCCGCGCCCGCACAGGCCGCCGTGCTGGTGCGGCTCGCACGCTGGGGCGTGGACGGCGACTTGCGCGCGCGGCTGGCCGGCCTGGCCGGCGGGCTCGCGGCGACCAACCGCCCAGCACTGCAGGCGCTGCTCTCCGATGCTGGCGTCACCGCCGATGCAGGCATCGTCGGCGCCGTAGCCTCGGCGCCGGCGCCGGCGCCGGGAAGCGGGCCTGTGGATCCGCTGGGCGACGAGCGCCGCGTCGCGCCAATCGCCGACGTGCACGAGCTGGTCGACTGCATCGCGCACGTGTTCGAGCACGCGGACGACGTCGAGAACTTCGAGCGTGCCGTCGCGGGGCTGGTCATGGTCGCGCCTGGCGGCGACCGCGCGCTGTTCGGGCCGGTGCTCAAGCGCGCTGCGCGCATGGAGCGGCTGCTGCCGCGCGAGCTCGCGCGCCTACTGCGCTTCGCCGTCGCGGGCGAGGTCAGCGCAGGGCATGCCAGCAGCCCCGTCGAACGGCTGCTCGTCGGGCGTATCGACGATCTGTTGCGCCTGAGCCCGTCGCGGCAGCGCCTGGAGCCGCTGGACACGCCCACGCATCGCGGCGGCTACATCGCGGCCGATCGCCTTGCGCAGCGCTGGCAAGCCCACGTCGCCGCTGGCGTTGTGCCATCCGAGCGCGAGCAGGTGCGTGCGCTGCTGCGGCTGGCGCCCCGGCGCGGCACACCCGTGGGCGTGGCGGTGCCCGGCGACGCCCCGTTCGTGCACGCGCTGCGATACGCCCTTGGCGACGACATTGTTCCGGGCACCGAGCGTGCGCTGTTCGCAGCCGCGGCGCGCATCCGCCATCCGGGCGCCGACGATCCCGTGCTGGCCGCGCGCCATCCCGGCCTCGGGCCCGACGCGGCGCTGGTCGGCCGCTACGCCTGGCGTGTGGACACGCGATCGCACGAAGCCCAGGGCAAGACCTACACGAACCACGGCTTCCTGATGGAGAGCGAGCCGCGCGCCGTCGCGGTGGCCGACGACCTTCCGGCCGTGATGCGCCATTGCCCCGACGATGCCGACCGCCGCTTCACGCGGTGGTGGAGCTTCGCGAGCACCGATGCCGGCGCGATCCGCTATTCGGCGACGCTCCTGCCGTCCGATCTGCAAGCCTTCTTCGCCGAGGGCGCGCACTCGATCGGCAACAACCTCGACTGGTGGGAGGCGCGCTGGCACGACCGCGCCTACCTCGAGCCGCTGCTCGATCCGGTGACGCCCATGGGCCCGATGGCTTGCCTGCTGCTCGCGCTGGCGCTGGCCGGCAAGGAACCTGGGCAGACGGCGGTCGCGGTCGACGCGCTCGTCCACGCGCATGCCGAGGGCCGCTTCGCACCACCGCAGGCGTTGGGCGACACGCTGCGCGAGCTGCTGGCGACGCCGCTGCTGAAGGTCGCGCGTCTGCACAAGAGCCTGCAGGCGGCGCTGCGCGCCGATGCGCGCATCGCCGGCTTCGTGTTCGAGCTGCTGTGCGTGGTGCTGCAGGCGCGCCCTGAGGATCCACCGCGCGACATGGCGGCGCTGCTGGAGCTGCTGCTGGAACTCAAGGTCGCGGGCGAGCGCACTCTGCCTGCCGCAGTCCGCGACGCTCTGGCCGCGATGAAGCTGGGCGGCAACGGGCGGACGCTGCAGCGCCAACTGCTTGTAACCCCGGAGGAGTGACTTCCGGGGCTTTTCTTGTCGGGGCGGTCGCGTTCGTCGTGCCGTCGGTGCGGCGCCTCACCGCAATCCCCAACTTGGCGCGAGGCGGGACTTGCCCCTGCCATCGCCGGCCCCGATGATCGCCGATTCTCGACGGCACTGGCCGTCGCCAGCAGCCTGACATCGACGCCCATGGCCATCTCCCAGACGAATATCGCCAATCTCCACACCCTGTTGACCGACTGCGCCTGGAATTCGCTGGGCGGCATCGCCAAGGAGGAGATGCTTGCGCTGTGCCTCGACCTGAAGACCTACTGCATGGACGGCAAGTGGACCGCTCTGCCGGCCGACTACAAAGGGGCCTGGCTCGGCGAGATCACGCGCCGCATCGACCGCATCGTGCCGACCGGCACGACCGTCATCGGCTCGGTGGAGGTGCAGGGCAAGAAGCGCGACGTGACGCAGGCCCAGACCCTGGCGACGTTCTCGACCGACGCGCTGCAGATTCTCGGGCTGAAGTTCAGCCAGTTCACGATCAACCGGCACTTCCAAGGTCACTACGAGGGGCAGCCGGAATGGCTGGCGGGCAAGGAGGTGCTCGACATCGCGCGCGTGCTGCGGCAGTACCCCGAACGCAGCAACGACCTGCGGATCCGGGCCTACCACCACGCCGGGCAGTGGGTGGCGCTCAACAACCGCGGCTTCGCGCTGCACTCGCTGGCCAACGTCGTGCCGCGACGCATCGTGTTCGATACGGTGCTGTCGACCGACGAGCAGGAGCGGCTCGATCGCAATTTCGCCGCCTTGAACCTCAACCTCTCCGAGTCGCTGCCGGCATCCCGTCGCCGCAAGCAGGACTGGGATGCGGAGATCCCGAGCACCTTCACCGGCGTGCCCGAGACCCGCAACAGCGCGAGCATCGTCTATTCCATCAAGGCGATCAAGATGACGCCGGGCGCGGCGCCCGACAACGGCAACGAGACCGTCATGAACAGCGCGCTCTGAGGCGCCGACGCGGCGCTCGATCGGACAGGTAGCGTGCGGAATTCGCGCCGTGAAAGCCGGCGATCCCCGCGCGGCGATCACGCGGCCATGATCGTCTTGGCTTCGAGGAACGACTCCAGTCCGAACGGGCCGAACTCGCGCCCGATGCCCGATTGCTTGTAGCCCCCGAACGGCGCCAGCGCGTCGTTCTGCATGCCGTTGATCGCCACCCGTCCGGCCTCGAGTCGGCGCGCGATGGCCTGGGCGTGCTGGACGTCGGAGGAGAACACGTAGGCGTGGAGCCCGAAGGCCGAGTCGTTCGCGATGGCGACGGCTTCGTCCTCGTCGCGATAGGTGATGATGCACAGCACCGGGCCGAAGATCTCTTCCTGCGCGATGGTCATGTCGTTGCCGACATTGGCGAACACGGTCGGCTTGACGAAGTAGCCGCGGTCCAGCCCGTGCGGACGACCTTCGCCGCCGGCGACGAGCGTCGCGCCTTGCTCGAGGCCGCGGCTGATATAGGCCTGCACGCGGTCGAACTGATTGCGGTTGGCCATCGGGCCGATGGTCGTTGCCGGGTCGGCCGGGTCGCCGACCTTCATTCCCGCCACCGCCGCCTTGGCCAGTTCGACGACCTGCGCCAGGCGCCTGTGCGGGACGAGAAGCCGCGAGCCCGCGATGCACGCCTGGCCGTTGTTCAGGAAGGCGATGTTCAGCGCGGCCGGAACGGCCTTCTCGAAGTCGGCATCTTCCAGGAGGATCGTCGGCGACTTGCCGCCGAGCGCCAGGCTCACGCGCTTCATCGTGTCGAGCGCCTGGCGCGCGATGACCTTGCCGGTGCCGGTCGAGCCCGTGAACGAGATCCTGGCGACGCCGGGATTCGTGCTCAGCTCGGTGCCCACGACGTCGCCGCGCCCGTTGATGATGTTGACGACGCCGGCGGGCAGATCCGCCTCGTGAAAGGCTTCGGCCACGATCCGGGTCTGGAGGGCGCTCATCTCGCTGGGCTTGATGACCGTCGTGCAGCCGGCCGCGATCGCCATGGCGAGCTTGCTGCAGATGGAGCCGGCGTTGCTGTTCCACGGCGTGATCAGCACCGAGACGCCGACGGGCTCCATGACGACGGTGGCCGAGCCCACGCGACGTTCGAATTCATAGGCCTCCAGCGTGCGGGCGGCGTCGAGGAACGCCTGCGCGGCGTACTGCGAGACCCACGCTGCGCGCGACACCGGGCCGCCGTACTCCTCGATCGTCGCGTCTCGCAGTTCGTCGGCGCGGGACATGACCGCGGCGTGCAGGCACTCGAGCATCGCGACGCGCTGTGCCTTGGTGGTGCGCGCGAAGGCAGGCAACGCGTTCCTGGCGGCCGCGATGGCCCGCTGGGTATCTTCCTTGTCGGCCAGGACGACGTGGCCGATGACTTCCTCGGTGGTCGGATTGACCAGCGGGAAGCGTTCGGTGCCGTGCGGCTTGACGAAGGCACCGGCTATGTAGATGTGGTCGATGTTGCGCATGGTGGACTCCTGGACTGGGGTTGTCGAAACGGGTACGGATGGAATCTAGGCGCCCTTGTTTGATTTGATAAGATGGACAAATGTCGATGAGACGTCCTTGAAATCAGGACAATGCACAAATCAGGTCTGGTCGAGCTCGAGGCGGTGCTGGCGGTGGCTCGGCGCCGCGGCTTCCGCCCTGCGGCCGTCGAGCTGGGAATGTCCACGTCGGCCTTGAGCAGCGCCGTGGCGGGCCTCGAGGCGCGATTGGGGGTGCGCCTCTTCCATCGAACGACGCGCAGCGTGTCGCTGACCGAAGCGGGCGAGCAGTTCGTCGCGCGCGTGGGGCCGGCCATGTCCGAGATCCGGAGCGCGACCGAAGCGGCGACCAGCCAACGGCAAAGGCCGGCGGGGACGCTCCGGATCAACGCCGCGCTCGGCGCGGCCCGCATGGTGTTCGCTCCCCTGGTCGTGGAGACCCTGCGGCGCTACCCGGACATGACCATCGACATCGTGACCGAGGGCCGCATGATCGACATCGTGGCCGAGGGCTACGACGCGGGCCTGCGGCCGAGCGAACTGGTGCCGCGCGACATGATCCGCGTGCCGATCGGCCGCGACATGCGCATGGCCGTGGTGGCCACGCCGGAATACTTCACGCGCCACCCGAAGCCGAAGTCACCGTCCGACCTGGCGCGGCACCAATGCATCCGGGCTCGCCTGCCCAACGGCGCGCCGTACCGATGGGAGTTCGCAAGGCGAGGCGAGGCGCTGCACGTCGATGTCCCGGGCAATCTCGTCCTCGACGCACCGCTGCTCATGCTCGACGCGGTGCGGGCCGGCGTGGGGCTGGCGCACCTCGCCGAGTGGTACGTGGCCGAGGACGTCGCGGCCGGCCGTCTCGTGCGCGTGCTGCAGGAATGGACGCCGCCTTTCCCGGGGCTTGCCCTGTACTACCCGGCGGGCCGGCACATGCCCGCGGGGCTGCGCGTGTTCATCGACTTGATTCGAGAGCTGGAAGTTCAACAGGCTGGCGGCCGAATACGGTGACAGCCAATGGATGCACGGCCTGCCAAGGCACTTTCGACCTAGTGATACGGTTGCCGGTTCAGCCACGCGCCAAACTCCGAAACAGGCATCGGCCGCCCGATCGAGAAGCCCTGCGCGGCATCGCATCCCAAATTCCCGAGCGCGTCGAAAGTCGCATCGTCCTCGACACCTTCCGCGATGACATGCAGCTTCAGGTTGTGGGCCAGGTCTATGGTGGACTTCACGATGGCGGCACAGCCGGGATCTGCGATCATGCCGCGCACGAAGGACTGGTCGATCTTGATCGTGTCGACGGGCAGCCTGGACAAATACGACAGAGAGGAGTATCCGGTGCCGAAATCGTCTATGGACAACCGGACCCCGAGCTTCTTGAGGCCGTTGAGGACTTCGAGCGCCTTGGCAGGATCCTGCATGAGCGCGCTTTCGGTCAGCTCGAATTCGATCGCACCAGCTTGCGTTCCCCAGGTAGTGAGCTTGTCCGATACCCGTTCGAGGAAGCGATCGTCACGCAGATCGTGAGCCGACATGTTCACCGAGACTGTTTGCTCGATGCCCGCGGCGCGCCAGGCATAGGCCTGGCGCAACGTGTCCTCGAGAACCCAGTAGGTGAGTGGCGTGATGAGTCCCGTGCTCTCGGCCACGTGAATGAACTCGTTCGGATTGAGCAGCCCTTTCCTGGGGTGTTCCCACCTCACGAGCGCTTCGAGGCCGCAGGGCTGTCGCGGTCCGATCTCGACTTTCGGCTGGCAATACAGACGCAGTTCACCGTTCGAGATCGCTCGCCGCAGGTCGGCCATCAGCGAGATGTTGCGGACGCACCCCATGTCAAGGGCATTGTTGAACACGGCGATGTGGGTGCCTTGATGCCGGGCGCTGACCAGCGCGATGCCCGCGCGGCGAACGAGCACATCAGCGTCGCCTCCGTGACCGGGAAAGACGGCCAGCCCGCAAACAAGCCGGACGTCCAACTGGATGCCTTCCATCTCGAACGGTGCCGCCATGGCCTCGGCCAGGCGCCTCGCCGCGAGCCGGCCCGTTTCTGCACCTGACCCGCCGACGATCACCGCGAATTCGGCGTCCGCAAGCTGGGCGAGCGTCTCGTTGGATGCCAGCGCCGCCTCCAGCCGACGCGCGACCTGCTCCACCACTCGATCCGCAATCGATGATCCAAGGATCACGTCCACGTCCTGAAGCCGGTCAATCGCAAGTCGGATGACGGTCAGGGGTTGCGTGGTGTCGCTTGCAGAGCGAATCGCATCGCCCAGCATCCGGCGGAAATGCGCCTTGTTCGGCAGGCTGCTCACGGGATCGAACAGCATGAGCCTTTGCATCGCCTGCTCGGTCGCGGCGTGACGTTCGCGCGCCTGCAGAGTCTCGAGGCCGAACGCCAGGTCCGCCGCGGCCTCCTCCAGAGGAGCTCTCTCGAACTCATCGAAGGCATCCGGCTCGGGTGCGACGATGGTCAGCGCGCCGTAGATCCGGCCGCCTACACGCAGCGGAAGCGAGAGCACGGAACCGAATCCGTGGCGCCGGTTGAATTCGCGCCAACCGGCTGGAACGTCCGGGTTGTCCGGGATGTTGTTGACCAGGCAGGGACTGCCCGTTCGAACGGCGACGCTTGTCGCGCTCTGATCGGCCTCCGCGCCGAACCAGTGAGCGTCGTTGAGTTCCTGGAAGGCAGTCTCATGGCCGAACATGGCCAGAGGCGTGAACACTTCCTGGGCTTCGCCCTCGACGCGGATGACGATGGCGGCGCCATAGCCGGCTTCCTCCACGACGACGCGGCAGATCTCTTTCAGGAGCGCCCCCCTGTCGACAAGCCGCAGCAGCGCACGGTTGCTGCCACTCAGAGTGCGCAAGGCACGGCTGGTCCTCTGGAGTTCCTGTTCGCGTGACAGCGCTCGGGACATGGGAATCCTTGCTGTGAAGGAGCCGGTACCCAGTATAGGCACGATCGGGATCGCACGCGCTGCTTGCGCGATCCCTGCTCATTCAAAGCCGTGCGTCGAGTCGGGCGGAAGATCTCACGACGCTCACGTCCGGAGCGCCGCGCTTGCCGAAAGCCTTGGGAACAGCTTCAACGCATTCCCGGCCATGACAGCGCGACTTTCCTCAGGCGCGAGCACGGGGCTCTGCTCGACTTCGCTGCGGCAGTTCACGGCGAGGTCGCGGCGCAGGTACGGGTAGTCGGAGCCGAAGAGCACCTGGCCCATCCCAGCCACGCTGCGCAGCATCTCCATGTTGGCGGGCGACCACGACAGCGCCGTGTCCCAGTACAGCCTGCGGAACGTGTCCGCGGCCGTCCCGCGCTCCTCGGCACCCGGCATGACGTTCATCTCGTCGATGATCGCCAGGCGCTTCGCCAGGAACGGGGTCGTTCCGCCTGCGTGAGAAAAGATGTACTTCACGTTCGGCGTGCGCGCGAACACGTTCTTGTAGTGCATCTGCGCGATGGCCCGGGTCGTGTCGGCGGTGAAGTCGATCAGGGTGTCGGGCAGGTCGAGGCCACGCGACGATGCGTCGAAGGACGCGGTCGGATGCACGAAGACCACCGCCTTGCGCCGCTCGAGCTCGTCGAACAGGGGCTTGAACCGCGCGTCGCCCAGGTAGATGCCGCGCGCGTTCGAGAACAGCACGACGCCATCCATCTTGAGGACGTCCATGGCGTACTCCAACTCGCGCAACGCGCCGTCGACATCCGGCAGCGGGAGTGCCGCGAAGCCGCCGAGGCGGTCTGGCCGCTCCTTGATCAGGTCCGCGGACAGTTCGTTGACCCGCCGCGCCAGCTCACGCGCCTTCGCGTCGTCGCCCATGTGGACGCCGGGCGTGCTGATCGAGGTGATCGCGACGTCGATTCCCGCGTCGTCCATGTAGGACAGCATGGACTCCCTGGACCACGGCGGTGGCTTGATGCCCCCGACCGGGTTGTGCACGTCGTTGGTCGCGCGATAGAAGACATCCGGCAGGATGTGGTGGTGAACGTCGATGGTGAAAGACATGGCTGCTCCTTCACACCGACCGGGTGGACTTGATGAACTCGGCAGCGCGGCCGCCGATCATGAAGCTGGGCGCGTTGGTCGGGCCCGACGGGACGGCCGGCATCACCGAGGCGTCCGCCACGCGCAGGCCGCGAATGCCGTGGACCCGGAGCTGGCTGTCCACGACGGCATCGGCGCCTTTGCCCATCTTCGCGGTGCCGACCGGGTGGCCGAAACTCGCGGCCGCCGTGCGCACGAATTCGAGCACGTCCTGCTTGCTGGTGGCCGCCGCGCCGGGGACGACCTCTTCCTGCCGCACGCCATCGAACGCCGACTTGCTGCCAAGCTCGCGCGCCGCTTCCACCGCCCGCACGATCGCGGCGATGTCGCGATCCGTGCCGAGATGGTTGGCTTCGATGATCGGCGCGTCGCGCCAGTTCGCGCTGGCGAGGCGTACCTGGCCGCGGCTCGTCGGCTGGACGAGCGCCGGCGCGATCGTGAAGCCTTCCTTCGGCGGCGCGCCAAAGCGTGCCGCGGCTTCCGGCGTCGCGAGCGGCAACTGCTCCAGCACGAGGTTGATGTCGGTGTCGTGGCTGTCCACGCCGCTCGAGAGATAGACCTCGGCGTCGACGGCGTTGCTGTCGACGGGGCGATCCGGCATCTTGCCCTTGTACTGGTAGACGACGCCCGAGACGATCACGTGGTCCTGCAGGTTGCGGCCGACGCCGCGCAGATTGGCGACCGGTTTGATGCCCAGCGTCCGCAGCTGCTGCGCGTCGCCGATGCCGGAAAGCATCAGCAGCTTGGCCGTGTTGATCGTGCCGGTCGCGACGATCACCTCGCGATGGGCCCGGATCGTCGAGGCGCTGCCGTCGGCGGCGACGAGCTCCACGCCGCTCGCGCGGTCGCCGTCGACCACAACGCGGGTGACGTTGGCGTTCAGCAGCAGCGTGAGGTTGGAGCGGTCGAGGTTGGGGCGCAGGAAGGCGCGGGCGGCGCTCACGCGCGTTCCGTCTGCCGCGATGTTCATGTTGATGTAGCCCGCGCCGGCACGCATCGGGCCGTTGGCGTCTTCGTGGATGGGGAAGCCCATCTGGCGCGCCGCCTCGATGAACGCCGGTGCCGTGGGATGCGGATTGCCGGGCTTGCGGATGTGCACGGGGCCGCCGGCGCCACGCCATTCGTTCGCGCCGCCCTCCCAGTCCTCCTGGGCCTTGAACATCGGCAGCACGTCCTTGAAGGCCCAGCCCTTGGCACCGGCCTTCTCCCACCCGTCATAGTCGCGGGCCAGGCCGCGCGACCACACAAGCGCGTTGATGGAGCTGCCACCGCCCAGCACGCGGCCCAGCGCCATGTTGAACTGGCGGTTGTTCAGCTGCGGCACCGGCGCGATCGGCAGGTTCCAGTTCATCGGGCTGCCGAGGTTGTAGAACCAGATGCTGGGATTGCTGATCGTGGGCGAGCTGTCCGGACCGCCGGACTCCACGACCAGCACCGACGCGCCGGTCCTGGACAGTTCGCCCGCCACGACCGAGCCGGACGCGCCCGCGCCGACGACGATGTAGTCGTAGGCGCCTGCCAGCTTGGCCCGGTTGACCGCCTGGTTGTCGCCGGCGGCGAACGCCTGTTGCACCGCCGTCACCGAGAGACCGGTTGCAAGGCCGGCCGCGCCGGCCAGCGTCAGGAAGTTGCGCCGGCTCAGTCGGCCGCTGGACACCTGGTCCAGCAGTGTCTGCATGGTTTCGTTGGGGTTGCTCATGTCGATTCCTTTGTTGATTCGTTGGATGGCCGGCGCGCCAGGCGCCGGCCCGTTGGCTTCAGATGGGGTACTGGCGTTGACCGCTGTGCGCGTTGATCCAGATGACGTCCTGGAACTCCTTCAGGCTGTCGGGGCCGGTGCGGCCCCAGCCGCTGTCGCGCACGCCGCCCATGGGGGCATGGATCTCGTCGTTGACCGTCGGGGAGTTGACGTTGACGATGCCGGCGAGGATCCGCGGGGCCAGCTCGAACGCCTTGTAGGTGTCGCCCGAGAGAATGGACGACGACAGGCCATACATCGTGCGGTTCGCCGCCTCCACGGCCTGTTCCGCCGTGTCGACGACCTCGACCACCACGACCGGGCCGAAGGTCTCCTCGTTGGCGACTTCCGCGGCTAGCGGGACGTTGCTGAGGATCGTCGGCTGGTAGATCTGGCCGTCGAACGTGCCGCCCGTGTGCAGCGTCGCGCCCTTGGCCACGGCCTCCTTCACGCGCTGGTCGACCAGCTTGACGGCCGCGGGCGTGATCAGCGGCCCGATGACGGTCTTCGGGTCCTGCGGATCGCCGGAGACCAGTGTCTTCGTGCGGGCAGCGAACTTCGCGATGAACTCGTCCGCGATCTTGCGCTGGACGATGATGCGGCGCGTGTTCAGGCAGATCTGGCCCTGGTGGAAGAACGAGCCGAAGGTGGCGGTGCGGACCGCGTAGTCCACGTCCACGTCGTCGAGGACGATCATCGGGTTGTAGCCGCCCAGCTCCATCGTCGTGCGCTTGAGCGTCTCGCCGGCGCGCTTGGCGAGCATGCGAGCCGTCTTGACGCCGCCGATGAGGTTGATCACCCGCACGTCCGGGCTCTCGAAGAAGACGTCGGCGATCTCCGACGCGGCGCCGGGCGCATGGGTCACCACGTTGATGACGCCGGGGGGGAATCCGGCTTCCTCCACGATCTGCGCCAGGATCAGGCCAGCCGAGATCGGCGCCAGTTCGGACGGCTTCACGACGACCGTGTTGCCGGCGGCGACCGGCGAGATGACGGCGCGCCACGACAGGATGTTGGCACCGTTCCACGGCGTGAAGCTGGCCACCACACCCAGCGGGCGACGCACGCTGATGGAATGGAGACCGGGCTGGTTGGTCTCCAGGACCTCGCCCTTGGGCTGGTACATCCAGCCGGCGGCCTGCTCGATGGTCGCGGCGACGAGGTCTTGCTGGAAGGTCGCGAACGAGATGGTGCTGCCCGTCTCGACGGCCAGGATCTCGGCGATCTCGGCACGCCGGCGCTTCACGATCTCGGCGGCCTTGTTGAACAGCCGCGCGCGCTCGGCCGGGGTCGTCTGCGACCAGGCCGGGAAGGCCTTGGCGGCTGCTTCCACTGCGGCCTGTGCCTCCGCGCGGCCGCCGGCGGCGACCCGTGCGTAGAGACTGCGGTCATACGGACGGTAGACGTCGAACAGCTTGCTGCTCTCGGCCGCGCGCCATTCGCCACCGGCGAAATAGCGATATTCTGGGATCCCGTCCACGATGGTCACGCCACGAATGTTGCTCATGTTGATTCTCCAAAGACTGAGGGTTTGGGGTTGGTGGTGACCGATACATAGTTGGGTATTCGGCGCATCACCGCTCTGGCTTCTTTTTCAGATGTCGCGTGAGCAATGCGAACTTTTGCGTTGGCCGTATTGCCCATGCCCGGTGCACCGGTGGTGGCTCCTGGAGTCTTCATCTCGGTTCCTGGGTTTGACGTGATGAATCTAGGATCCGAACGATCACGCCGGTAGTCCGTCCAAACGGGTTTCAATCGTCCGCGTGGAGAAGCAATCGGCGCGCGGCCATCAAAGCGGATGGGGCACTGGATCTGGACGAGAAGTGCGCCCACGCGCGCCGCGCGCGAGCGAAGCCGGCCAGGCGGGCTACGCGGGCCGGATGAAGAGGGTCGTGCGCGAAGCACGCAATCGGAAGTCGCGTGGGACGACCGTCATGGGGCGTCCGCGCTCGGCGATGCGCCGGCATTGCGCGCATCCCGGCGGGCCAGGCGCACTGTCGCCGATGGCGACCGGTGGCCGACCTTCAGGTGTGGTCGACGAGGACGCGGTGCAGCTCGAAGTGTGCGATTCGCCACTGGCCATCGATGATCTTCCACGTCTCGTGATGGAAGCCGTAGCCGTGCAGGTTGCTGCCCGGATTGCCGTCCCGCGGCGCGAAAACGTGCCTGTCCGTCGATGCGGTCAGTGGTTGGCGATCGTCAACGCGACATAGCCGAACGACGACGCGAGGAACGCGATGGTGGCGATGGGGAAGATGACGGACGCGACGGGCGAGTCTTCGCGCGTCATCTTGATGAGCTTCAGAATCCGGGCCATGGGGCCTCCTGGTTGGGTAGAGCGATTCGTTCGTGAACGGCGATTCCGGATCGGCTGGGCCGTCTGCTACGCAGCTGCCAGACCACTTGGCGCGACATTGGCGGCGCCGCGTCGACGCAGGTAGTCGAGCAGGCGGAAGCGGCGGAACGTCCGGCGGATGTCGGTGCGCACCGAATTGACGTAACGCATCGGCTTCGGACCGATGAGGGGGCGTGTCGGGTGTGTCATGGCTGGCCTATGGTTGATGTCGGTCGGGATGGATCACTGCGCGGCTTGCGCAGCGGCGTTGGTGATGGTCGTCGAGCGCGCGGCGTTGTCGCCAGGCACAAGGCGATCGCCGCTGTCGTCGGCTGGATGCGTCGCGAACGGCTGGAAGCGGCTGCCCTTGAGCGGGGCCTTGAAGGGCACCTCCACGAGGATCGGCGACCAGCGCTTGATCGTGCCGTCGGCGCGATCCTGCCGAAGTTCGGAGATGA
>Ga0210384_10000668_pt1 | contig 51446 bp, 50 predicted proteins | sample IncBWH2MmetaG_FD_160574 | JGI IMG/M metagenome (GOLD analysis project Ga0210384, IMG submission 160574) | Forest soil microbial communities from Barre Woods Harvard Forest LTER site, Petersham, Massachusetts, United States - Inc-BW-H-2-M | ecosystem: Environmental > Terrestrial > Soil >... | reverse complement strand
GACTGGTGCGCGCCGCCGTGACGGTGAGTTCGCTCGGGCCCCGGCAATCGAATCCGGGATTCGTGGTGGTGATCGACGATCTGACGGACTTGTTGCGCGCGCAGAAAGCGGCGGCCTGGCAGGAAGTGGCACAACGGATCGCGCATGAAATTAAAAATCCGCTGACGCCGATTCAACTCTCTGCGCAGCGGCTGCTGCGGCATCTCGATCGCGCTGCTTCCGCGCATCCCGATGGGCAGAGAAATGATTTCGACAAACTGGTCGCAGAATGCGCGGGGCTGATCGAGCGCGAGGTGCAAACGCTGGAATCGCTGGTGGATGAGTTCTCGCAATTTGCGCGCTTCCCTGCCGCGCGGCTCGCTCCGGCGGATCTCAACAGCATCGTCGAGAGCGCGCTTGAGCTATTTCGGGGGCGGCTGGAAGGCATCGAGCTCCGCAGGGAGCTGGCGACATCTCTTCCGACAATAAAGGCGGATCCTGAACTACTTCGGCGTGTGGTGGCAAATTTAATCGACAATGCTGCGGAAGCCATGGAAGGCGCGGCCATCAGACAGATGCTGGTAGCAACCCGCGTGGAAGGAGATGGGGATGCCGTGGAGATTGAGATCTCGGACAGCGGGCATGGAATTTCTCCACGGGACAAGGAACGCCTGTTTCTTCCGCATTTTTCGACTAAGGAGCGCGGGACAGGCCTGGGCCTGGCCATTGCGAGCCGAATAATTGCCGAACACAACGGGACCATCCGCGTGGAAGATAATCTGCCGATGGGCACGCGCTTCCTGATCCGGTTTCCGGCAGTGGAAGTGATTCCAGTGCCCGCCCAGGCAAGCAGCTCCGCAGCACAAGGAAAATAGCCGGCGAAGGCCCGGCAACACCGGAATGCCAGCCAGCATACTCATCGTTGACGACGAAAGCGGCATCCGCGAGTCGCTTAGCGCGCTCCTGCGCGATGAAGGCTATGGCGTGGACATTGCGGCCACGGGTGAGGAATGCCTGGAGCGGCTGAAGCGCGGCGGCGTGGATTTGGTGCTGCTCGATGTGTGGCTGCCGAAAATGGATGGCCTCGACACGCTCGAACGGATACAAGCCCAGGATGGCGCGCCGATGGTGGTAATGATCTCGGGGCACGGAAATATCGAGACGGCGGTGCGCGCGACCAAGCTCGGCGCATTTGATTTTGTCGAGAAGCCGCTCTCGCTAGAGAAGATCGTTCTGGTAGTGCGGAATGCCCTGGAATATTTGCGCATGGAAGAGGAAAACCGCCGCCTCCGAGCTGAACTCGAGGAGCGGCACCAGATTCTCGGCACCAGTGTTCCGATGAAAGCCCTGCGGCAACAGATTGCGCTGACGGCGCCGACAACCGGGCGCGTTCTCATTTACGGCGAGAGTGGAACCGGGAAGGAACTGGTGGCCCGGGCGCTACATCATCACAGCCAGCGCAATTCCAAACCGTTCGTGGAAGTGAATTGCGCGGCGATCCCGGAGGAGCTGATTGAATCGGAGTTGTTCGGGCACCGCAAGGGCAGCTTCACCGGCGCGAGCGAAGACAAAGTGGGGAAATTTCAGAAGGCGGACAGCGGGACGCTGTTTCTCGACGAAGTGGGCGACATGAGTTTGAAGACGCAATCCAAAGTGTTGCGCGTGCTGGAAGAGCAGCGTGTGGAACCGTTGGGGTCGAATCAACCGGTGACAGTGGATGTCCGCGTGATCGCGGCGACAAATAAAAAGCTGGAGGAAGAAATTGGGCGCAACGCATTTCGCGAGGATTTGTTTTACCGGCTGAATGTGATTCCTTTCTACGTTCCAGCCCTGCGCGAGCGTACAGAGGATATTCCCATTCTTGCGGCACATTTTCTGGCCGATTTCTGTGAGGCATACGGAAAGAAGCCGAAGGAATTTTCACCGACCGCGATGGAGGTGTTGTTGGCCTATCCCTGGCCGGGAAACGTGCGCGAGCTGAAGAATTTGGTTGAGCGGTTGGTGATCATGTGCCCGTCGCCGAGAATCGAGCCGCACCATCTTCCTCCCGAGCTTTTTCGTGGGGCTTCGAAGAGTCCGCAGAAACCGTATGACAGTTTGCAAGAGGCACGGTCTGCCTATGAGCGGGAATTTGTGCTGCGGAAATTGGAAGAAAATCGCTGGAACATGACCAAAGCTGCGCAGGCACTGGGACTCGAACGCAGCCACCTCTACCGCAAGATGCGATCGCTCGGAATTGCGCCGACGCGAGCGGAGTAACCACCCCCGCTTTTATTCCTGATAGTCCGCAAGCTGCTCGAGCTGACGGTGCCAATCGAGCTGGCGAACGATAGTTGAGTTCTGGCGCCATCCGGGCTGCACCTTTACGAAGAGCTCAAGAAAGATATGGGCGCCGAGGATGGATTCGAGTTCCAGCCTGGCCTGTGTCCCAATTTTCTTCATCGTCGAGCCGCCCTTGCCGATCAGAATTCCTTTTTGACCCTCCCGCTCAACATACATGGTGGCGCGGATGCGCAGGAGTTTTTCACCTTCATCGAAATTATCGATCAACACAGCGATGGAGTGCGGCACTTCTTCACGAGTGGCGATAATCGCTTTTTCGCGAATGATTTCGGCGGCCAGGAAACGCTCGGGCTGGTCGGTGAATTGATCGGGTTCGAAATAAGGGGGATGGTCGGGCAGGCGCTTGAGCCAGCCGTTCACAAGGTCGAAACAGCCCAGACCTGTTAGCGCAGAGATGGGAAAAGTTTCCGCGAAATCGAATTCGCGGTTGTAGCGTTCGATCAGCGGGAGGAGACGCGTCTTGGGGATGCGATCCACCTTATTCAAGAGAAGAAAAACGGGGCCGTGAAAGCGCTGCACCCATTGGATGGCGAAGCGGTCGCCTGCGCCGAAATCCACCGAGGCGTCGGCAATCAGGGCAAGGATGTCGATGCCTTCGAGCGCGTGTTGGAGTTCGTCCATCATCTGCCGGCTGAGGACGTTGGCGGGCTTGTGAATGCCGGGTGTGTCCACCAGGACTACTTGCGCATCTTCGCGATTGAGAATGCCTTGAATGCGATTGCGCGTTGTTTGCGGCTTGGGCGTGACAATAGAGACTTTGCGGCCGACGAGCGTGTTCACGAGCGTGGACTTGCCCGCGTTGGGGCGACCGACAATTGCGACGAATCCGGATTTGAATGGCATATCAGATCAATTGTACGCTGGCCCGTGCCGTTGCGGTGAGTTGCAGTTCTGTGGAGCCGGTGCGAAGAATGGCGAAGGAGCCGCGACAATCACTCGGGCGCGCGCGCTAACTTGACTTCCGTATGTGCGTCTATAAACTGGTGCTCCCGTCGCGTGAGCTAGCCCCCGCTGGCTGCGGATGAGCCCACACTCCGCAAATCACGTCGCGAGGTACATCAAATCCTGGAGGAGATATCCGATGAGTCCTGTAAAAGCAATTCCCGCAGGTTTCCACACGATTACTCCATCACTGACATGCAAAGATGCAGCAGCCGCGATCGAACTGTATAAGAAAATTTTCGGCGCTGAAGAATTGATGCGGATGAAAACTCCCGATGGAGGCAAGATCACGCATGCCGAACTCAAAATCGGGGATTCGATGATCTTTGTGAACGATGAATTGGGCCCCCAGACCGCCTCTGCACCCGGCGCATCGAAAGTTTCCCTGTTCCTGTACGTGGAGGATGCGGATACGACTTTTAATCGCGCGGTCGAAGCCGGCTCAACTGTTGCGATGGCGCTCGAAAACCAATTCTGGGGCGATCGCTTCGGGAGTATCACCGATCCCTTCGGCCATTCGTGGGGGATTGCAACACACGTGGAAGATTTGACGCCGGAAGAAATCGGGCGGCGCGCTGCAGCGTTTTTCGCAAAGGCAGCGGGCAAGAGCTAAAGGCAACCGGGCAAGGCGTTGTCAGACACTGTGAGCGGTGGAGGCCGCCAAACGGCGGGCGCGGACACGCAGGACTTTGCGCTGGTTCGCTTCAAGAACTTCGAAGCGCAGCCCTTCGGTTTCGATCACTTCACCAGGACGCGGAACGTGCCCTGCAACGCTGTTGAGCAAACCCGCCACCGTGGTTGCGCCGGAGTGTTCCGGAGAGTCGGCGAGCTGGATGCCAAACAGCTCGCCGATTTTTTCCACCGGCACGCTGCCGCGCATGACCAGGCTCCCGGCTGACTCCCGAATGACGTCGGGCGCGGGGCGGCGATCTTCTTCGCCAATTTCTCCGACAATTTCTTCGACCAAGTCTTCTACGGTGACGATGCCCGCCATCAACCCGTATTCGTCAATCACAATGGCCATCTGCTGATTTTTGCGCTGCATTTCTTTCAGCAGTTCGGATCCGAATTTCGTCTCGGGAATGAAAAGCGCGGGGCGCATCAACTCGCGTACGGCTCGATGGCCGGCTTCGCTATCGGGCACTTCCAGCATGTCGCGCGACATCACGATGCCGACGATATCGTCGAGCGACTTTTCATACACCGGCAAACGGGAATACTTTGTCTCTATCACCAAATCGCGAAATTCTTCCAGAGTGGCCCCGGCGCGAATGGCGACAACATCGGGACGAGGGGTCATCACATCACGGACGCGCTTATCTCCAAATTCAACAACCTGCTCGATCAGGCGCGCTTCATCGCGCTCGATGATTCCCTCCTCCGTGGCGGCATCCACCAGCGCCTCAATGGCTTGCTGTTGTTCGACGGCCGGGACGGCGGCTTCATCCTCCGAAAGGTGCAGAACAGAAACAAGCAGCTCGAGGACTGCCTGTACGGGCCAGATCACGATCAGGAAGGCACGTACCATGGGCACAAAGGGGGCAATCCAATTTCCCGGTGCACGCGCCAGGAGTACTGCCGGAAGAAATTGCATGGCCACCACAACTTCCGCGGAGAGAAAGAAGACCATTTCGACGGCTGCCTCCCACGTGCCGGGCACGAAGAAGAGCAATCCGCGCGTGGTGACGGCGGCGACAAGCACGAGCCAGAAACGATCGAGCAGGCTGAAGGCCAGGGCCGCGCGTCGCCGGTCCATCTTGAACCGGGGTTCTATGGCGAGTTCAAATGTCTCGAGATGGTCGCGGATGCGCCCTGTATACACGCGGCCAAGCTCGCGGTACACGCGATCCAAATAGGACAGGATCGCCAGGGCCGCGGTGAGCGCGAGTACACCGATGGTGTAAAGGAGGATAGGCATCGCTCAGCCGAGCCTGCATTCGCGGCGCAGACGCTGCTCCCGGCGATCCATCTGTCCATCGTCGGCTTCGTGGTCGTAGCCCATCAGATGAAGAATTCCGTGGAGAATAAGGATCCGCATTTCTTCGCTGAAAGTGCGGTGAAAACGAGTAGCGTTGCGTCGTGCGACGGCAGGAGCGATGGCAATATCGCCGAGATAGGAATTGCATTCTGAGACGATTTCCCGATTCGGCGCACGCGCATGAGTCCCACGGCCTTGAACCCCATTGGTTGGAAAGGACAATACATCGGTAGGCCCTTTTTTGCCACGGTATGCGAGATTCCAGCGGGCCATCTCTCGGCTTTCAACCAAGCAGACGGTCAGTGCACCAGCAGGCAGGCGGAGCCGTCGAAGAGCTCGCCCCAGAAATTTCTTGAGCTCTGGGGTGGAAACACGAACGCTGCGCTGGCGATTAAGGATCATCGAGATGCAGTTAGTCGCGCCGATTCTTGTCGCCGGGAGCGCTCGTAGAATTCTGGCTGGTCGAGTGCTTGGGTCCGGCGGGTTTGCCGGTGCCACGTTCGTCGTAGGCCTTGATGATGCGCTGGACCAGGCTGTGACGGACCACGTCGCGCTCGTCGAAATAGATGAAGGAGATGCCCTCGATATTTCCAACCACATCGATGGCCTCAACCAGCCCAGAGCGACGCTCATTCGGGAGATCGATTTGCGTGATATCGCCGGTGATCACGGCCTTGGAATTAAAGCCCAGACGAGTGAGGAACATTTTCATCTGTTCACTGGTGGTATTCTGCGCTTCGTCGAGGATGACAAAAGAATCGTTGAGCGTGCGGCCACGCATGAATGCCAGGGGCGCCACCTCAATGATGTCCTTTTCGAGGAAACTCTCAAGCTTGTCGGCTTCGAGGAGGTCGTGCAGTGCGTCATACAACGGGCGCATATAGGGATCCACCTTTTCCTGAAGCGTGCCGGGCAGAAAGCCCAACCGCTCGCCTGCTTCGACTGCCGGACGAGCAAGTATGATCCGGTTTACCTGCTTCGAAAGTAACGCAGACACGGCCATGGCTACGGCGAGGTAAGTCTTCCCGGTTCCGCCCGGGCCGATGGCAAAAACCATGTCGTGGGTTTCGAGCGCTTCAATGTAGCGGCGCTGATTCTCACTCTTAGGGACGACGCTCTTTTTACCCAAGGAGCGGGAACGAGTGGGCGAGAAGGCGCCGCGAAGCTCTGTAACAGGAGCCGGAGCAGAGGTGGCGATGCGAAGCAGGGATTTCACTTCATGGCTGTCGGGGACATGGCCTTCGCGAACTCGGGCATTGTAGTCGCCCAAAATGCGTGCAGCGCGTGCAACCTGTTCTGGAGCGCCTTCGATTTCCAGGTCGTGGTCCTTCAACTGCGTGGTGACGTGCAGAGCGGACTCGAAAAGCTTCAAGTTTTCGTCGAGGGTGCCGAATAGTTCATTGATGCCCCCGAGCATGCGAACAGTCTGTTTCATCAAGTTTGGCGGCTGCAATCCTCCTCTTCAAGGTACAAGCGGGACACTCAAGTCGTAAGATTAGCGTAGCGCGGCCGGGGATGAGGGTCAAGACAGGCGCGCAAGGATTCACGGGGGAGTAACAAATGGGCGGCAAGCCCGATCACAAGACCAGCGGACATCAGCATGAAATGTTAGTCTATCGAATGCAGCGCAACCACGCGATCAGCGGGAGAACATAATGGCGGAGATAAAGGCTTCAGTGCCGGGCGCACCGACGGAGAGTGCGGCAGAACGCAGGCGCACCCAGCGTGTTTTAATAGCCATGCCGGTACTGGTGCGCGGCGGCAGCGGCCCCAAGGCATTCGAGGAGGAAACCACAACGGTCTCAGTGAGCGCAAACGGCTGTCTGGTGCGGCTGGCCCATCCGGTCGTGCGGGGCCAGGAGATAGCCATCGTCAATCCCAAGACCGCGGAGGAACTGCCGTCCACGGTAACTTTTATCGGCTTGAAGGAAGGCAACAAAGCTGAAGTAGGAGCCGAATTTGCAGAGCCTTCCCCCCTGTTCTGGCGCATCGCCTTTCCACCGCCTGATTGGGACTCCGCTGAACGCAAGCGCCCCACAGGTGTGCGCCCTCCTGTCAAACCACAGAGGTAATACCACCTGCGAATCATTTCCTGCTACGGACTTCATACAATCCATCGGAAGCAATTCTAACGATTGGGAGCCGGGAATTGAACTTTGGGGGCCTCCCGTGATGTAGGAGAAGCTTCAAAGTAGGCGTTATTGCGCTGGAAGCCGCCCCAGCCGGCAAAAATATTGTTTGGAAACAAGGCGATGTAGGTGTTGTAGGCCTGCACGGAATCGTTGTAGCGCTTGCGTTCGACGGCGATGCGATTTTCGGTGCCGGCAAGTTCATCCTGCAGGCGCAGGAAATTCTCGTTGGATTTTAACTGGGGATAATTCTCAACAACCAGGAGCAGGCGGCCCAGCGCGCCATCCAGTTGACGGTTCGCGGCGATTTTTTCTTCAGGCGAATGGGCTCCCAGCAGCGCGGCGCGTGCCTGGGCGATATCGTGGAACACAGTCTGTTCCTGAGCCGCGAAACCTTTTACGGTCTCGACGAGATTCGGAATCAAGTCCGCGCGGCGCTGCAGGACCACATCTACCTGCGCCCAGTTGGATTTCACCTGCTCGTTTAACCGCACCATTTCATTTCGGCGACCAATGTACATGCCGCCAAAAATCAGCCCGAAGACCAGCACCACTGCGAGAACCACCGCTAACACTTTCATGAATAAACCTCCGACTGAAAATCTGAAGTAGCAAAATCAATTATCTAGACAGCCAATGGCTTCAATGTGTCTCGAGGCGCCTATCCACTTCATTGGTCACTATTTCGACAAATTCGAGATACGTGTGCAATGTCGCTTCGACATCCATGTTCTTCTCTTTACGTTTCCCTTCCCGCAGTTCCAGTATGGCTTGGAACGATGAGGGGTCCGCGCCCGTCAGCGAGGCGAGCGAATCCACGGCCTGTCGCCTGGTTTCGGGCATCGGCTGTCCCAATGCGAGCAGGGCGTGCCTGAATAGTGCACAAAATGGGGAAACAGAGCCAACCATGATGCCCAGATGGGCCTTTTGTTTTTGGGGCGCCGCAAGGATAGCCTGGCGGAGACGCAGCCACCCGGCTCGCAGTTCGCGCTCCACCTGGAGACGATGAAGGGCCATCGGGACCTCGAAATCGTTAAGAAAGTCCTGGCCCAGAAGAATCCGATGACGCATTTTCATATCCAGCAGTTCAATAGCAAAAATATCCGCTGAACGATGAAGCTCATCCAGTGTGAACAACAATGGCGCGGGATTGCCAGCCTGCGTCCACCACTCGGCGACACCGTGGAGCGCCTCGATTTCGGGAGCGCCCGCGCGTTCCACGATGCAAAGAATGTTTAGATCGGAATGTTGGGCAATAAATTCAGGCGTCACGGCCGAGCCGTACAAAACTACCGCCTTCAAATTGGCGCCAGCTCCGACCTTCAAGCGTTCGACCAGCTCTTTTAGCTTTGCTTCCATGCTTAGTCATTCCTCAGATGGTGCCGGGGCGCTACCAGCTTCCGCTCGCGCCTCCACCACCAAACGAACCACCGCCGAAACCGCCAAATCCACCACCGCCGCCTCCGCCACCTCCAAAACCGCCGCCACCCCAGCCCCCACCGCCCATCATTGGTCCTCCCCACCAACCACCGCCGCGCCTGTAACGCCCCGACGCAGGTTGGGCAGCACTTTTGATCGCGGCATAAATAGCGAATACAACGAATAGCAAAGGGAAAAGGAGATTCAACCACGGACTGGCATGCGATTCATATGTGGAGACGGGCCTACGGGGCTGCGGAAGCGAAGTACCTACGGTCAACACAACCCCTCGATCTTGCGCGATCACTTCGGCAACTCGTTGGGTCATTAACAGAACAGCAGCGTCGTAGTTGCCTTCACGAAGGTACGGGACGGCCTCCCGCCCGAATCCGCCCGTCTTCCCATCGGGAAGAATGGATTCGAGGCCATACCCGACTTCAGAGCGGTAGCGGCGATCCGCGACAGCTAGAAGGATCATTACGCCGCGTTCTGATTGCTTCGGGCCGATGCCCCACTTGGTGGCCAAATCAAGCGAAAAATCCTCTACGGATCGGCCATCGAGCGATTGGACAGTGACAACTGCGATCTGGGCGTGAGCCTTCTGATCCACCTCCGTGCACAGCGCAACCAACTGGAATTTTGTCGTTTGACTCAGGACATTGGCAAAGTCGTTGACGTATCCAACTGGTTTGAGCGCGGGTGGTTTTTGTTGTGCTGATGCGCAGGCGAGCGCGGCGAAGATACCCAGGACCAAGCTGGAGGCAGTCCTGAAGTGGTTGCTCAGAGGCTGGGAGCTTGGCATGGGAGGGCCGTGGGGCCGCTGGCCATGGTAGTGCGGGGAAGCATAGAGTGTCAACGCAAGTAGCTGTGAATGCTTTTGTCCTGCGCCAGGCCGATTGTCACGCGGGAGGTGCGATGCTACACTCGCGTGTCCGCGTGTTCAGTTGCGCACGGCGCTGACCGAAAACGAACATCCCGCGCGACCGAACTCCCGATTAACCGTCTAAATTCAGTCGGATACACGTGGCCGCTGCGTTGCACCAAATTACGGATTTCGGCGAAACAGAACCGCACCTAGGCACGTTTCACTAAGCTGGATCGGCATACATTCTGAGGGTTTAGTAATTCGGAGAGGAAAAACGATGATCGGAAGGCACATGCATTTTGTGATAGCAGTTTTGACCGCGGCTTCGCTGATTGTCCCTCCAGTGTACGCACAATCGCCGGGGGCGCAGGATCAGGGTACGCAGACGCAGTCAACCAGCCAGCCTCAAGCACAGACAGCTATGCCGGCTACGGATTCGTCGCGCAACTTGAAAGCGACCCTGGGCCCGGATTACTCAAATGGCCCGCGATGGTTTCCGAACATCATTGCGCCGTACAAACCGATCCATGTGGATGAGCCGATGCTGACGAACTCGCCGCGACTTGACCAATTAATCCAGGACGGCAAACTCATGCTCAGCCTGGAAGACGCCATTTCCCTGGCGCTCGAGAACAACCTCGACATCTCCGTGCAACGGTTCACTCCGTGGATCGCGCAAACCGACTTGTTGCGGGCGAAGGCTGGCGGAGTGGCGCGCGGGCTAGGCAATTCTTCGAATGTGGTGCTAGGGTCAGGGCCAAACGCGTCTTTTGATCCAATCCTAACGGCCGGCGTGAACTGGTCGCGTGCATCGATTCCCGTTAACAATCCTTTCCTCTCAGGAACAGGCACAACTGCGGTGCCGATATTGGTTAATTACAACTCCAACTATAATTTCGGATACACACAAGGTTTCCATACCGGGACAGTGGCTACCATTGCGTTCGACAACAACCGCTCCTCCACTACGTCAACACAGCAGCTTTTCAATCCTGCGGTGCAGTCCACCATGACGTTCACCGTCACGCAGCCACTTCTCAATGGGTTCGGCCTGCTGCCCAATACGCGGTTCATTCTCGAAGCTAAGAACACGGTGAAAGTGGCGGAATCGATTTTCGCGCAGCAAGTGATCACGACCGTGTCTGCGGTGGCGAACGACTACTGGGAGTTGGTATTTGCGCGTGAGAATGTGAAGGTGCAGGAAGCCGCTGTGGCTGTTTCTACGAAGCTCTATGGCGACAACAAGAAGCAGCTCGAAATCGGCACCATGGCGCCCCTCGATGTGCTCACCGCAGAGTCCCAATTGGCAACCGACCAGCAAAACCTGATCGTGGCGCAGACCAATAAGCTGCAACAGGAAACTATTCTGCTGATTGCCATCACGAAAAACCCGTTGTCAGGAACCCTGAATGGCATCGAACTCGTGCCCACCACTCCGATCGTCACGCCGGACGTAGTGGAGAACATTGCGCTTCAAGACGCCGTGACTGAGGCCTGGCAAAAGCGGCCAGAAATCAAGCAGGCTGATTTGAATTTGAAGAACGCGGGTATTGAGGTGAGGGCCACGAGGAACGCCCTGCTTCCGCAGCTCAATGTGTTCGGGCAGTACAGCGCCACGGGGTTGGCCGGGAATAAAATCACAAGAACTCAGACAGCGACGAGCTTCGCAGCAAACCCCAACGCACCGATTGTGGACATCAATGGGAATACGTTTGATGTCGGTGATCCGGGGCTACCCGGCCAATTGGCATTCGCGGGATTGCCAACTGCTTTCGCAACCACGACAAGCGTGAGACCCGGCGGCCTACCCGATGCTTTGAATACGATGATCAACAATAATTTTCCGACTTATGCGGCGGGCCTCAACTTTACCCTGCCGATTCGGAACCGCTCGGCACAGGCTGATAATGCCCGTGCTCTCCTCGATGAGCGGCAACAACAGGTGCAGTATCGCTCGACGCAGAATGCCATCGTGCTCAACGTGCGCAATGCATTGATCGCGCTGCAGCAAGATCGCAATCAGGTGGCAGCCGCTGCCAAAGCTCGCGAACTGGCGCAGCAGACCCTCGACGCCGAACAGAAAAAATATCAGCTCGGCTCTTCGACCAGTTATAACGTGGTGCTTCGCTCCCGCGATCTTACCGCCGCACAAGGAGCCGAATTGCGCGCCAAGGTGAATCTGGAAGAAGCGGTGGTCAATTTCAATCAGGCCATGGGACGAACGCTGGAGGTCAATCGCATCATAGTGGCCGATGCCAGGCGCGGCAAAATCTACCGCGAGCCGAATATTCCCGGGACACCGGAACCTGAGGGTATTGCCGGCAAGTAGCGAGCGCCCTTCGCTTGCTGCCCCGGCAAGCCTGACCTAGAATTGGATTAGAAAGTTTATGAAAGCGGGCAGGACTCGGTCGATTGAGGAGCCCTACAAATGAGCAACGCGATCAAAACTCAGCCCACGACGTCATTTGAAGCGGAGAGAAAGGCTTCTCCTGCCGAGCGCGAGTGGGAAGAGAAGACGCTGCTGCCCGCCTTGAAGAAAACGCCTGACCGCGATGCCGATTTTACGACCGTTTCGAGCTATCCAATTCGCCGGCTCTACACTCAGGCCGACCTGGCGGATTGGGATGCAGAGCGCGACCTCGCCTTCCCTGGCCAGCCTCCTTACACCCGCGGTATTCACTCCACAATGTATCGCGGCAAGCTCTGGACCATGCGTCAATTCGCGGGGTTCGGCGCAGCCGAAGACACCAACGCGCGGTTCCGCTACTTGCTTTCGCAGGGCCAGAACGGACTCTCCGTAGCATTCGATCTGCCGACGTTGATGGGCTATGACTCCGACCACGCGCTTTCAGAAGGCGAGGTCGGAAAGTGCGGCGTCGCAATCAGCTCGTTCGCGGACATGGAAGTGCTCTTCGACAAGATTCCGCTCGCCGACGTTACCACCTCGATGACCATCAATTCTCCCGCCGCCATCATCTGGGCGATGTACCTCGCAGTGGCCGAAAAACAGGGCGCCGACTGGAAGAAAATCGGGGGGACGCTTCAGAACGACATCCTGAAGGAATACATCGCGCAGAAAGAATACATTTACCCGCCAGAGCCTTCGATGCGCCTGGTGATCGACACATTCGAATTCGGCGCCAAGCACACTCCCAAGTTCAATCCGATTTCCATCAGCGGGTATCACATCCGGGAGGCGGGCTCGACCGCAATTCAGGAGTTGGCGTTCACGCTGCGCGATGGAATCGAGTATGTGGATTGGGGAATCCGCCGCGGCATGGATGTGGATGAATTCGCTCCGCGACTTTCTTTCTTCTTCAATGCACACAGCGACTTTTTCGAGGAGATTGCGAAATACCGTGCGGCTCGCCGCATCTGGTACAAAGTGATGCGCGAGCGCTTTGGCGCAAAGAACGAGCGCTCCTGGGCCTTGCGATTCCACACGCAGACGGCCGGGTGCTCCCTCACCGCACAACAGCCGTACAACAACGTTGTGCGTACGGCGTTGCAGGCATTGGCCGCCGTGATGGGCGGAACTCAATCGCTGCACACAAACTCGTTGGATGAAGCCTGGGCGCTACCCACGGAATTTGCCGCCACGCTGGCCTTGCGCACGCAGCAGATTATCGCGCACGAAAGCGGCGTGACAAATACGGCTGACCCGCTCGGCGGATCCTACTTTGTAGAAGCGCTCACGGATGAAGCGGAGCGCGGCGCCTGGGATTACATACAGAAAATTGATGCGCTGGGCGGGATGGTGGCTGCCATCGAGCGTGGCTACCCGCAGCGCGAAATCGGCGAAGCATCTTACCGCTACCAGGTTGCCGTGGACCGGAAAGAGAAAATTATCGTGGGCGTGAATGGCTACGTCGCGGAGGAAAAGCCCCTCGATATCCTGCAAATCGACGAGTCTGTCGCCCGCCGGCAGGCTGTCCGGCTGCAGAAGTTGCGCGCCGAACGCTCGAATGACGAAGTAGCGCGCAGGCTGAAGGCATTGCGCACTGCCGCTGCCGGTACCGAGAATCTGATGCCCTACATTTTTGAAGCTGTCAAAGCCTACGCTACCCTCGGCGAAATCTGCGACAGCATGCGCGCCGTCTTCGGCATCTACGAAGAGGTTGCCATTACCTAGTGGTCGGCAAACACCCGAAACCCAGCCAGACGAGTGTACGGATCCCAAAAAGGACATTGAGGAAACGGATGACAAGAATCCTGCAGCCCATAGCTATGGGCCTACTGCTGCTGATGTGCGGTACGACGTCATTTGCCCTCCCGGCAAAAGATAAGAAGCCGCAGGGCACAAAAAGTGCATTTATCACTACCACCGACGGTATAAAGATTCACTACCTGGAGGCCGGCCACCAGAAAGGCATTCCAAGCGCAGAAGTGGGCAACCCGCTTCCGGCTGGCACGGTCGCAACAAAAGGCAACATCTCAGTCACGAATCCAAATCAGTTCCCTTCCATACTATTCGTTCCGGGCTGGACCATGCCCGCGTGGATCTGGGAGAAACAAATCGCATTTTTCTCGAAGGACTATCGCGTGGTCGCGATGGACCCTCGCTCGCAAGGCGAATCGACGCAGACTCCGGAGGGGCTTTACCCTGCCGCGCGCGCTCGTGACATCAAGGCTGTGGTGACACAATTGCATCTAGCCCCGGTGGTGATAGTTGGCTGGTCCATGGCCGTAAATGAATTGCTTGCCTATGTAGATCAATTTGGGACCGGCGATCTTTCCGGGCTTGCCCTGGTGGATGATGATAGTGGCGCGAGGAGTCCAGCCGAAGCCGCCCGCGCGCTCGATTTTATCGGCCAGATACAAAGGGATCGCCAAAAAATCGTACCGGAATTTATCCGCACTCAATTTTTCAAAAAGCCCCAGCCCAGCGGTTATGTCGATCGCGTAATCGACGCTTCCCTGCGCGTTCCGGCTAATACCGCCATAGCGCTCCTCGTCGGAAAATTCTCAGCGGACTATCGCGCCACGCTCGCCAAGATCAATAAGCCCACGCTTGTCTGCGCGGCAAAGAGCCCCTACGTGGAAGGAATCATCGAAATGCAGAAGAAAATTCCAGGCTCCCGGATCGAGATGTTTGATGACGCCGGACACGCGCTGTTTGTGGACGATGCGGACAAATTCAATGCTCTGCTCGAAGATTTTCTTCACGATTTGCTGTTGCGCTGAAGTATTCTGTCCTTTCTATACCGCGACACGATTGCCGTGTCTCATGCTGCACACATAGACGGGGAAAAATGCTGGAAAAGAAAATTCGCGTGCTCATCGCGAAGCCCGGACTTGACGGGCATGATCGCGGCGCAAAAATCATCGCTCGCGCGCTGCGCGATGCCGGCATGGAAGTGATCTACACCGGGCTGCGGCAAACCCCGGAAATGATCGCGGCGGCGGCCGTGCAGGAAGACGTGGACGTGATCGGCCTCTCGATTCTCTCCGGCGCACACAACACTCTGTGTCCGCGGTTAATGGAACTCCTGCGCGAGAAAGGCATGAACGACGTCACCGTGGTAATTGGCGGAATTATTCCAGAAGCGGACATCCCGGCGTTGAAGAAGAACGGAATTGCAGAAGTGTTTTTGCCCGGCACCCCGACACAAGCCATCGTGGACTTCATTCGTCAACGTCTCTCTGCCGCCCCGCAGGGAGTGTGACCCAGCGGTAATCAGGCCTGCGCTTCTATTACTGTTGAAATCTGACGAACGTCCCCGTCTTTCAAGGCTTCCCCGCGTTCAGCTCCAATCTTTTCCATCGCAGCAAGAGCCGTCCTAACCGACGGGCACCACGCAAGTCAAATTGAATTGCGGATGATACAATGCGTAGTTTCGTCGTGCACGTCCCAAGCACGCGATACGGCAGCATCGAGGGAGAGGAACCGGGTGAGCGGAACCGTGATCGAAACGCATGTGGACTCGAAGGCCGCCGATTTCCAGAAGAACAGTCGGCTGATGGTGGACCTGCTCACAGAACTAAAGAATGAAGAGGAAAAGATCCGCCACGGCGGTGGCGCAAAGGCCGTCGAGGCACAGCACAAGAAAGGCCGGCTGACAGCGCGCGAACGCATTGCCAAATTGATTGACCCGAAGTCAGAGTTTTTCGAGCTTGGTCTCTACGCCGCGCATGAAATGTACGAGGAATGGGGAGGGGCCCCGGCAGCAGGGACCATCACCGGCCTCGCCAGCGTGGGCGGGCGCCGAGTAATGATTATCGCCAATGATGCCACGGTAAAAGCCGGAGCATTTTTCCCCATGACGGCCAAGAAAGTCATCCGCGCGCAAAATATCGCCATCGAAAATCGCATTCCGACGATTTACCTGGTGGATTCCGCCGGCGTTTTTCTGCCGCTGCAGGAAGACGTGTTTCCCGACACGGATGATTTCGGTCGCGTTTTTCGCAACAATGCCGTGATGAGCGCCATGGGCATCCCACAAATCACCGCCATCATGGGAATGTGCGTCGCCGGAGGTGCCTACCTTCCCGTGATGTGTGACCACATTCTGATGACCGAAGGCAGCGGACTTTTTCTGGCCGGCCCCGCGCTGGTGCAAGCAGCCATCGGGCAAAAAACTTCGGCTGAAGAACTGGGCGGAGCAAAGATGCACGCGCAAATCAGTGGCACAGTGGATTTTCGAGAGCCCGACGATGCTGCATGCCTCCAGCGAATTCGCGCGCTGGTTGACAAAATCGGGCATTCTTCCGCTCCCCCATTCGATCACAAGAAACCGGAGCCGCCTGCCTACTCTCCCAATGACATCTATGGAATTTTCTCCGCCGCCTCCGGGAAGCGATACGATATGCGCGAGATCATCGCGCGCGTAGTGGACGGCAGCCAGTTTGAGGAATATCGAGCGGAATATGGGCAAACCCTGGTATGCGGATTTGCGCGCATTGGCGGATGGGCCGCGGGAATTGTTGCCAATCAGAAAAAGAATGTGACCGTCTCAGCCCCCGGCACCGGTGAGAAGCGCATCGAATTCGGCGGCGTGATCTACACGGAATCGGCGGACAAAGCTGCTCGTTTTATTCTCGATTGCAATCAAAACAAGGTGCCGCTGGTTTTTCTGCACGACGTCAATGGCTTCATGGTGGGCAAGGAGGCAGAGTGGAGCGGCATCATCCGCGCTGGCGCTAAGATGGTGAATGCCGTGGCCAACAGCGTGGTGCCTAAGATCGCAGTGATTTGCGGTGGCAGCTTTGGTGCCGGACACTACGCGATGTGCGGCAAGGCTTACGACCCTCGATTTATTTTTGCCTGGCCCACAGCTCGCTATGCCGTAATGGGCGGCGATTCAGCTGCGGGTACGTTAGTCGAAATCAAGATCAAGCAGCTCGAGCGGGAAGGCAAGAAGTTGAGCGACAAGGAAAAGAAGGAGCTGCACGAGTCCATTCGTGCCACCTACGAGCACCAGACCGACCCACGCTATGCCGCGGCTCGCCTCTGGGTGGACGCGATCATAGATCCGGCACACACTCGCGAGGCACTAATCGAAGCGCTAGAAGCCGCCGCTTTGAATCCCACCCTCGCTGAGTTCAAGACCGGCGTGCTCCAGACATAGTTAAGGAGATTCATTGGAAACGGTAACAATTGTGGAATGCCCCCGGGACGCCTGGCAGGGTTTACGACAATTTATTCCAACAGATGAAAAAATCAGCTACCTGACAAGACTCATCAAGCTCGGCTTTGGGCACATTGACGCTGTCAGTTTTGTTTCGCCCAAGCATGTGCCGCAGATGGCGGACAGCGAAGCGGTGATGAAAGAATTGAGCCGGGTGAAGGGCCCGTCTGGCGCGGCCCCCGAGATCATCGGAATCGTCGTGAATGCCCAGGGACTTGAGCGGGCGCTTTCCACTCCTGGCGTCACCACCATCGGGTATCCCTATTCGATTTCGGCATATTTCCGGCGCGCCAATGCAAACATGTCGCGCGCTGAATCGCGTGAGTTCACGGAGCAACTGGCGCGCGACGCAAAAGCGGCCGGCAGGAATCTGGTGGTATACGTTTCCATGGCGTTTGGAAATCCCTATGATGAACCGTGGGGGCCCGAAATCGTGGAGGAAACGATCGTGTGGTTGAAGGATATTGGCGTGCACACCGTGTCACTCGCCGATACAGTTGGGTCTGCGACACCGGACGATGTTGCGCATCTATATGATGCTGTAAAGAACTGCGTCGCGGGAGTAGAGATAGGATTGCACCTGCACAGCCGGCCCGAACGTGCAGCACAGAAAATACTCGCGGCTTATGAGGCGGGCTGCCGCCGATTTGACGGCGCGCTCACTGGCCTCGGCGGGTGCCCCTTTGCCGGAGATGAATTGGTCGGAAATATCCCTACAGAGGCTGTACTTACGACACTTGCTGCACGCGGCGTTTCGACCGGGATCGACACCAAATCGCTTGCTGTTGCCTGCGCGATGACACACGAACTGCGTGAACGTTTCACACATGCGCCCGAAGCGGCCAAACCTAATTAGGCGCGAAGATGCACCAGTTGTCACCGCGAGGAAAAAGAATTGAGTTACGAAACACTGAAACTCGAATATGACGCCGACCTGGCGACCATCACGCTGACTCGAGCGGAAAAGCGCAACGCGATCTCTTCGCTGATGATCACCGATCTCCTTCTAGCGCTGGATCACGTGCAGGCCAGTTCGGCGCGTGCGTTGATTCTTACCGGCTCCGGGAAGGCATTCTGTGCGGGCATGGATTTGGATGGGTTGCGTGCCATAGCCAGCCAGTCGCCCGAAGAGCATCTTGAGGACTCCCGGCGCATGGCAAAAATGTTTTTGCGCATCTACAGTTTCCCGAAGCCCTTGATTACGGCAGTAAATGGCGCGGCAATCGCCGGAGGATGCGGAATTGCAACGCTAGCCGACTTCACGCTTGCTGTCCCGGATGCAAAGTTCGGCTACACAGAAGTGAAAGTCGGCTTCGTTCCGGCGCTGGTGTCCGTGTTCCTCCGCCGCCAGATTGGCGAGAAACGCGCCCGCGACCTGCTGCTGAGCGGCCGGATTCTGGATGCTGCCGAAGCGTTCCAACTCGGCCTGATCACCGATATCGTCCCGCACGAGAAGCTGGCGCAGCGCGCGCGGGAAATTGCCGCAAACGTAATCGCCGCGAGCCCTACAAGCGTCTTCCGCACCAAGCGACTACTTTTGAGCTACGACCTTACGGCTGTCGAATCTGAGCTCGAATTGGCAATCCGCGAGAATGCCGGCATTCGCGGGACCGCCGATTTCCGTGAAGGGGTGGCTTCGTTTCTGGAAAAACGCGAGCCGAAATGGACGGGTCGCTGAAGCGTATGGAGACAACTCAGTTCGCGCAGTCTGATAAACTTTCCCACCGATGAATGATTTCGCCGAAACAACGATCCGCGTGCGCTACGCCGAAACCGACCAGATGGGTGTCGTCTATCATGGGAATTTTTTCACCTGGTTCGAGGTCGGACGTGTTGAACTGTGCCGGCATCTAGGTTTCGAATACAAGCAGATGGAAATCGAGGACGATAGCTACATTGTGGTCGCAGAAGCTCAATGCCGGTATAAAAAGCCGGCGCACTTCGATGATGTGCTGGTCATACGAACGCGCGTGACGCAGTCGCAGCGGCGCACTATGCATTTTGCTTACGAGGTTTCGAATTCCGCCACCGGTGAATTGATCGCCACCGGCGAAACAACCCATGTGATTTGCGACCGTCGCGGGCGTCCGAAATCCCTGCCGGAAAAATACCGCAAATTCTTCCCTTCGACGCCGCACAAGCCAGTGGTGCACACCGCTGGAAAGCTTGCCGGTTCCTGAGGAGCATTAGATGAGCACACCCGACCAGGAAAAACTCCAAAAACTCAGGGAGCACTTCCGTCACGAGTGGACTGATCAAAAAACTGTGTCCGCATGGCGAAAGTGGTATGCCCACATCGCGCATTTCACGCGTGGAGCCACGGAGGCGCTTCTCGCTGCCGCGCAATTGCGCCCAGGAATGCGCGTGCTTGATCTGGCAAGCGGCGTGGGCGATCCGGCGCTCTCGCTTGCTGCTGCCGTGGGGCCCACGGGACATGTGGTGGCGACGGATCTCGGGCCGGGCATGATTTCGCTTGCGGAGGATCTTGCGCGCACGAAGGGATTGAAAAACATCGAATTCAGCGAAGCAAACGCGGAATCGCTCCCCTTTCCGGACGAATCTTTTGACGTGGTCACTTGCCGATTTGGCGTGATGTTCTTTCCGGATCAGGCGAAGGCGATGAAAGAATGCCGCCGCGTGTTGAAGCGCGGAGGACGCGTGGTGTTTGTCGCCTGGGGCACGAAGGATCAGCCGTTCTGCAGTTCGACTGCCGGTGTGGTCATGAAATACGTGCAGATGCCACCGCCAGATCCTGATGCGCCGAACTTGTTTATGTTCGGCGAGCGTGGCCGCCTGCGCCGCACACTGGAAGCCGCCGGATTCGCCGACGTTGTCGAAGACGTTCGCACCGTCCCGGGACTGTGGAAGTCATCGCTCGAGCAATATTGGGAGCAGTTCACGGAGGTGGCGGCACCCTTCCGCCCGATTGTCGAAAAGTTGACCCCCGAAACTCGCGCGAGAGCATTTGAAGAGTCAATCGCCGCGCTTCGAAAATACTGGAATGGCAAAGAATTGAATTTGCCGCTCGAAATTGTGGTTGGATCGGGAACTCGCGCATGAGCGCTATTCAGCTCGACGGCGAGCATTTGACGCTTGCGCAGGTTGATGCCGTAGCAATCCATGGCACAACAACGGAGCTCGCGCTCGCGGCTCGGGCGAGGATGATCGCCTCCCGAGCTGTGGTCGAACGTCTGGTGGAATCGGATACCACGGCATATGGCGTCAACACCGGCTTCGGGAAAATGGCCTCGGTGCGCATTTCGCGCGAGCAGATTCAACAACTGCAGTTGAATTTGGTTCGCAGCCATGCCTGTGGCATCGGGACGCCTCTCTCAGAACCCGAAACGCGCGCGATGCTGCTCCTTCGCGCCAATGCCATTGCCAAGGGATTTTCCGGCGTGCGCCCGGTGCTTGCCGAAACTCTTTGTGCGATGCTCAATCATGGTGTGCATCCGGTGATTCCCTGCCAGGGATCCGTAGGCGCATCGGGCGACCTGGCGCCGCTAGCTCATCTGGCACAAGTCGCCATTGGCGAAGGAGAAGCGATTTATCAGGGCCGCAGCATGCCAGGTGGCGACGCCATGCGGCAGGCGGGCATCGCTCCGCTGACGCTCGAAGCGAAGGAAGGCCTCGCCCTTCTGAATGGAACTCAGGGCATGCTGTCGTTGCTGGCGCTGGCGTCGGGCGAAGCAGAAAATGCTGTGGACACAGCGGACGTCGCACTGGCGCTTTCGCTTGATGCGCTTCGAGGAAGTCCTGCGGCATTCGACGAGCGAATCGCCAGGGTGCGGCCGTACGCCGGGCATGCGGTGACGGCAGGCCACCTCTCCCGTCTGAATCGCGGCAGCGCCATCCGGGAATCGCATCGATCGCCTGAGAAAGATCCCCGCGTGCAAGACCCTTACAGCCTGCGCTGCGCCCCACAAGTTCACGGCGCAGTGCGCGATACACTTGCACAGGTCAAAGCCACCATAGAAGTGGAATTGAACAGCGCGACTGACAATCCATTGGTATTCGTAGCCGCGGGATCTGCCGTGGGCGCCGGAGAAATAATCAGCGGCGGAAATTTTCATGGCCAGCCACTGGCGATGGCCGCGGACCAGATGGCCGTCGCGCTTGCTACGCTTGCGGGGATTTCCGAGCGGCGCATCGAGCAGATGACTAATCCGCTGACCAGCCAGCTCCCTGCTTTTCTTGTGCGTGACGCCGGGCTCAACTCCGGCTTTATGATTCTGCAGATTGCCGCCGCCGCTCTTGCAAGCGAAATGAAGGCGCAAGCAGCGCCCCACTCCGTTGACTCAATTCCCACCTCCGCCAATCAGGAAGATTACGTCTCAATGGGGATGGGGGCAGCGCGGCGCCTTTCGCCCATGCTCGAAAACCTCCGCAACACTATCGCCATCGAATTGCTATGCGCCTGCCAGGGGCTTGATCATCTCGCGCCGCTGCGTACCGGGTCGGAAGCGCAGAAGGCGTATGAGGTCGTGCGGTCCATATCAAAGACGGTGGAGGTGGACCGTTCACTCGCGCCGGATATCCGGAAGGTAGGAAGCGCGATTGCGTCCGGAAAGTTCAGCGCACTGCTCCGCTAAACCCACGTATAGAAATTTATCGAGCCCGCCGGCTGATGCATTAAGACAAGGCTTCCGATAAGAATGTCCCGAAGCGGTATCCGGCAATGAACTTGAACGGCGCGATGCCCAGGGAATAATGCCCGCATGGGAGCGAGAGGCTTTCAAACTGAATTCCGTCCTGGCGTACAGCGGAGAGCAAACTGTTTGTAAATTCCGGCCAAAACGTCGGATCGTACCGCGCTGTGATAGCCAGAATCTTCTTCCCCGAGCCGTTGAGTTTCGATAGGTAAGGGAGCGGGCTGATGGGCGACCAGTACCGTCGCAGCTCGTCCTGCGAGACCTTCGACTGTAGCGACTCCCACACGTTCATAGTGGTCAGGCCGTTTGACACAACGTCGCCGAAGTAAGTCGAGGCGTGCAGGAACGCGCCCGCGCGCAGCTCCGGTTCGTGGCACATGGTGATGAAGGCGATGGACGAGCCAATGCTGGTGCCAAGAATGCCCAGTCGATCGTAGCCGCGTTCACCGAGCCACTTCAGCGTGCGCCGCACATCGAGCACCGCCTGCCGATTTGCCTGGATTGTCAGACCGATGTTAGGGCCAACTAAGTGATCTCCACGGGGGTGGCCCGGAATCGCTCTCCGGTCGTGATACGGCAGGCTCATCTTTATAGCGGTGATACCCAGCCGGTTCAGCCACCTGCATACATCCTGCTGCTCTTCCCAGCGGGCGTTCCATTGCGCCAGGACAACAACCGCCGGGCCTGTGTGGCGCGCGCGAAAAAGCTGGCCGTACACACGATTGTTCTCAGGCCAGGGTGAAGCAATCGCGCTGCTGAAGGTCAGCACATTATCTTCGAGCTGGTAGTCATCGGCGGGAGTGCAGGCGAACCAGTCGTCGCTCCGCGCAAGCGTCTGCTCAACAAAATGATCGAGAAACGCGCGAGGATCAGATTCGCTGGCAGAACCGCCGATATGCTCGAGTCCCCACGAAAATGGAATAGTGCGCCGATTGGGCTCCTGCGCCCAGCGCATGTGTTCATAGCGTCGAATTTTCTGTTCCAGTCTCCACATCGTCAACTCGCTGTCAAAGTTAGCTTAGCAGCCTGCTGCAACGAAACGCACCTGAATGGCGTGGTTCTTGGATCGAACCGCCATTTTCAGGCGTTGAATGCTCCGCTGACATCATGCAGCCGGAGTGAAATGTTAGATGTCAGGCACCTACGCGGGATCGTGTCTTGAGGCGCCGCATACACTATGGCAAATTCAAGTGGTGGCTCCTTCGATTCTGATTCCCGTCTTCAGCTTTCTATTCGGGCTCATCATCGGAAGTTTCTTGAATGTCTGTATTGTGCGCATCCCCGCAGGGAAATCGATCGTTTTGCCTTCCTCCGCGTGCACGAAATGCGGCGCGGCCATCCGGCCTTACGACAATATTCCCATTCTCAGTTATCTGCTGCTGGCCGGAAAATGCCGGAAGTGTGAGACCAAAATCTCTCGTATGTACCCGGCGGTCGAGCTTCTCACCGGTCTGCTCTTCCTGGCATCATACGAGACATTCGGCCTCACACTTGAGGCGCTGAAATGGGCCATTTTTTCGGCACTCATCATCGTCCTCGTGTTTACCGACCTGCGTGAGCGCGTCCTCCCAGACGTCATCAACTACACCGGGCTCGCTCTGGGCCTCGCACTCAGCCTGTTCACGAAGCCATCGGATGGCGCGGCGCTCTGGCTCGCGAAGCGGATGTTTGACTTTCCCCCCCCGACACCAATCGTCTCGTTTGCGGACGCGCTTTTCGGCGCCGCCATAGGCAGCGGCTTGCTGTGGCTCGTCTCCGAAGCTTATTTCAGGTTACGTGGGCGCGAAGGGATGGGACTGGGGGACGTAAAAATGATGCTCATGGCGGGCGCTTTCCTCGGCGCCAGGCGTACCCTCCTCTCGATTTTTGCCGGTTCAGTTCTAGGAAGCGTACTTGGCTTTCTTTTTATCCTGTGGCGCAGAAAAGATTCGGAATACGAGTTGCCATTTGGCACCTTTTTGGGTATGGCTGCTGTCCTGGTGGTATTTTTCGGCACGCCGGTCATAAATTGGTATCAATCGCTGCTCGGAGTGCGATGATAGTGAAAGAGAATCTCTAATGTTCGGCCCACTTCATGCGCATCCGGCGCCAGTCTCCACGCAAGGCATCGCCTTCGCGATCGGCTTCCTGGTGGTTCTTTTGTTCTGCATCTTCGGATGCGTGCTGCTCATCCGCAAATTCATTCGCGATGAATCGAAAGCCTCCGGCGAAAATTGGGCAGCGCCTGCGCCCGACACTGAAAACGCATCCGCGTTCATGGCCGCTTCCATGCAAGGCGTCATCGAGAAGCTGCGCGCTCAGGAAAAAGAATTGGCACGCTTGCACCTGGTGGCTCAGGAACGCGCGCAAGAATCCGAACGCTTGACCGAGGAAGTCACACGAAATATGCCCACCGGAATGCTGCTGGTGAACGCAACCGGCGCCATCAGCTCGACCAACCCTGCGGCGGAAGAGGCTTTGGGGATCCGCACGCTTCGGTACCGGTCCTACAAAGAAATCCTGGGCGCGGATTCTGAATTGGCCGGCATGCTGACGGCCTGCATTCGTGATGGCAAGACATTTCAGCGCGGCGAAGTGGAACATCTGACCGCCTTGGGAGAAGTGCGTCATCTGGGCGTCACCATTTCCCCTGTTTACCGCACTATCCGCACCGTGGCGCGCTCAACCGACGATAATGCTCCCCAGGGAGCGGTGATGAAAGTCAGCGGCGCACTCTGCCTGATGAGCGACCTGACGGAATTGACCGCGCTGCAGAAGCGCATTCGTTGGAAGGAGAATCTCGCCGCCCTCGGTGAAATGTCCGCAGGTATTGCTCACGAATTTAAAAACGCGCTGGCCACCATTTCCGGCTATGCCCAGATGATTCGCAGCGAGGCCAAACCCGGCGACACACGCGAATCAGCCGAACGAATCCTCGACCAGACACGCGCGCTCACCCACGTGGTCACGGAATTCCTGCGCTTTGCCAAGCCGCTCGAAATTTCCTATGAAACAGTACCCATGCAGTCGCTTGTCGAGCGCGTGGCCGAGGAACTCCAGGAAGCTAATCCACAATGCACTGTCGAGTGCGTGGGCAATTTTCAAGAGCTGCCGGGAGACGAAGCGCTGTTGCGCCAGGCGCTCGTGAACCTGACGCGTAATGGTTCCGAAGCAGCCCAGGCGGGCAGTCGGCCTCCGCGCGTCACTATCTCCGGCACCCTTGAGGAACTCGGCGGCCGAAAATGGCAGAGAATCTGCGTGGCTGATAATGGCAATGGAATTCCCGAGGTGGATCTCCCGAAAATCTTTCTCCCCTTCTACACGACCAAGTCGGAAGGAACCGGCCTCGGCCTCGCCGTAGTGCAAAAAGTGGCTCTCCAGCACGGCGGCAGTATCGAAGCCCGCAATCGCCCGGACGGCGGAGCCGAGTTTCTGCTGTGGTTACCTTTGCGGCAGGAGCCTGCTGCATCCCCGATTGCCTCCGGCGCTGCCCGCATCTAAACTGTTACCAGGCATCTCCCATAATGCCTCCCAGGAGGCTCTAGCCATGCGCAGAGCACTTTGGTTGACCGCCGCGGCGGCCGTCACGCTATTCCCGGTAAGTGGACTGTGCCAGCAGGATCAGCAGGCGACTGCCCCTGCACCCCAGCCTCCGGCGAAGCAGGAAGACTCATTGGCAGCCGCTGCGCGCCGCTCGAGAGAGCAAAAGAAAGAAGCTTCAAAGCCAGCCAGAGCCTTTGATAACGACAATATTCCCACGCACGGAGGCATTTCCACCGTCGGAAATCCTTCGACATCCGACGCTGGAAATCCTCCCGCCACCACAGAAGCAGCCACCGGCATAGCACCTGCGAGCAGCGCAAAGCCTGCCGGCGGAGACGAGAAATCCTGGCGCAAGAGATTTGCCGACCTTCGCCGCAAGCTCGAGGCTGATCAGCAGGAACTCGATATCATGCAGCGTGAGCTTGGGGTTCTTGATGTACAAAATTACAGCGATCCTGTGAAGGGCATGCAGCAAGGCCTGACGCGCAGCGATATCAATGAGAAAACCGCCAAGATTGAAGCGAAGAAAAAACAAATCGCAGCGGACCAGCAGGCCATCTCTGACGCCGAGGACGATCTGCGCAAGTCCGGCGGCGATTCCGGCTGGGCACGTTAGCCCGCAGCGGCAATGGAACCTGTCCTCCTTGTCGAAGATAAAGCTGAGCTGCGGGCGATGCTCCGCAAAGCGCTTGAGCGCGCAGGCTATACCGTCGAAGAAGCACCCGACGGCAACACTGCCATTGAGAAAGTCCGTAGCCGCCGCTACCTGCTGGTTCTCTCTGACCTGAAACTCCCCGGCAATTCCGGCCTCGACGTGCTGCGCGAAGCCCGGCGCGTCGAACCGACTCTTCCGGTCATCCTCGTCACTGCGTACGGATCCGTGGAAGAAGCAGTTACCGCGATGAAAGAGGGCGCATTCGATTTCATTCAGAAGCCGGTGGACCTTGACCATCTGAAGTTGCTCCTCGAACGCGCCGCGCGGCAGCAGGAATTGCTGCGTGAAAATTTGCTGCTGCGGGAGGAATACGCTGCGCGCTACGGATTCCCGCGAATCGTGGGTGAGCATCCGGCGATGAAGGAAGCCAGCCAGATGACGCAGCGCGTGGCGGCCACGGACTCAACCGTTTTGGTCCTGGGCGAAAGCGGCACTGGCAAAGAACTTTTCGCGCGTGCCATACATCATTTGAGCCCGCGCGCGGAGCATCCCTTTGTGGCCTTAAACTGTGCGGCGATTCCGGAGGGGCTGGTTGAAAACGAACTCTTCGGGCACGAGCGCGGTGCTTATACCGGCGCCGGCGCGCGCAAAATCGGCAAGCTGGAACTCGCGCATCGCGGAACGCTTTTTCTAGATGAGATCGGAGAGCTCCCGCTCGCCATCCAGAGCAAACTATTGCGCGTACTGGAAGAAAAGAAATTCGAGCGCGTGGGAGGCACTCAGGAAATCGAAGTAAGTGTCCGCATTTTGACTGCAACGAACAAGGATCTGCGAACAGCAGTTGCGGAAAAAACATTTCGTGAGGATCTGTTTTTCCGCATCTCCGCCGTGCCAATTACTATCCCGCCGCTGCGCGACCGTGGAGATGATGTGCTTCTGCTCGCCGAACACTTTCTCGAGCGCTTCCGCCGCGAATTTCGCAAGCCTGCGCTTCAGTTTTCCGACGCCACGCGGGCCCGCCTGCTGACCTATTCCTGGCCGGGAAACGTTCGCGAATTGCAGAACGCCATCGAGCGGGCCGCGATCCTCACAAATGGCCCGGTGATCGACGCCAGCGGCTTGCAACTTCCCTCCGCGCGCCCCACAGCCGAGCAGCTCCCTGGCGGCATGCTCGAAGAGCAATTTCTGTGGGAAGGTCCGCTCGACGAGGTGTCGCAGCGCGCGGTGGCGCACGTGGAGCGTTTTAAGATACAGAACGCCTTGCAGGAATCGAAGTGGAACAAAACGCGCGCTGCGCAAAAGCTCGGTGTGTCCTATAAAACTCTGCTGAACAAGATCCGCAGTCTGGGGCTTGAGAACTAGACCTCACTAAGCCTTCTTCTTCGCGGTGTGCATGACTACGCTCTTGAAATTCCAAGATTCATATTGCACGTCGTGGAATCCAGTCGCTCTCATCATGGCTGCAATCTCACGCGGCGATGGAAATTTTGCCACTGATCCAGGAAGATAAAAATACGGCGCTCGGGTTGCTGAAACCGCGCTTCCCACTAGAGGAAGGATTCTCCGGAAATAGAGCCTAAACAGCGGCGCTGTTAGCCCCTGCGGCTCGGAAAACTCCAGTATGCAGATTTGTCCGCCCGGCTTCAGCACGCGCGCAACCTCGCACAGCCCATGCTCGTAATTCGCGAGATTCCGGAAGCCGAAAGCGCTGGACACTAGATCGAAGGTCTCGTTTTGAAATGGGAGTTGCAATGCGTCCGAGATCATAAAAATGGCGGCATGATCGGGGCCGCGAGCCTTTTTTCGCGCCCGTTTGATCATCGGTTCGGCGAAGTCGCAGCCTATGATCGGAAACCGATGTGCTCCAGCGTCTCGAATGGCCTTCTCGCGCACGTGGTTAAGCGCGAACGTCAAATCTCCCGTGCCACAGCAGAGATCGAGCACACGAGCATCCGTGCGCCGCAGCACGCGTCGAAATTGGTTCGCCACTCGCCGGCGCCAAACGCGATCCATTGAAAACGAAAGCAGATGATTCAGAAAATCGTAACGTGGAGCAATTTGGCTGAACATTTTCTGGACGCGCGCCGCCGCCTCCCGCTCAGTGCGGGTGCCTTTGGGCCGCGATCCCGGTGTCTTAACCGGCATGAGAATGTATCCGCTCATTAGATGCTATCGTTTTTCAGCGACGTGCCTTCGCGGCGATCGTCGGCAACTCGGCAAATGCACTCGCTACCACGGCCCATGGAACCTGTCTGCCTGTACTTACCTTCCCGACCCTGTCCGGCAAGACCCACTGAACGCTTCCGCCGCGAGACTTTTTGTCGCCCGAAATGATCTCCTGCAATTCCCGTGCATTAATTCCAGCGAGTGAAGGCAGCGGGCCAATGCTCATAATTAGGCGGATGATACGTCCTGCGTCGCCTTCGCGAATCTGATTTTTCGCCAGCCCCAAGAGCGTCGCCGCCGCCATTCCCCAGCCAATCGCTTCGCCATGAACGAATCGCACGTACTTCGTGGCCGCCTCCAACGCATGGCCCAGCGTGTGCCCGAAATTCAAAATCTGTCGCACACCGGATTCCTTTTCGTCATGGCTCACAATTCTTCCCTTGATTCGGGCCGATCGTTCAACCACCCACGAAAGCGCCTTGGGGTCGCGCCGAAGAAGTGCCGTCATATGCCGCTCGAGATAGTGGAAAAAGTTGCGGTCAGCGATGATCCCGTATTTCGCCACTTCATAAAGCCCCGATCGCAATTCGCGATGCGGAAGTGTCCGTAGCACATCCGGATCGGAGACCACCAGCCTGGGTGGATAAAACGCTCCGATCAGGTTTTTGCCTTCCGGCAGATTCACGCCGGTCTTTCCGCCGATCGAGCTGTCCGCCTGCGCCACCAGCGTCGTCGGCACATGCACCAGGCGCACGCCACGCATGTAACTTGCCGCTACAAACCCGGCAACGTCGCCGACGACCCCCCCGCCCACAGCGATCAGTGTCGCATGCCGGTCGGCCCCCGCTCGAATCAACTGGCGAGCTATCTGTTCGACGGTAGCCAACCGCTTGGCCCTTTCATTGTCGTCGAAGAGGACTACACCTCGCTTTCCGCGCCCCCGAATACCCGCAGAAACCCTTCTTCCATACAGATTCCACACGCGCGGCGAGGACAGGAAATATATGCCCGTCGATTCTCCCAGGCGCGCCGTCAAGAGCGCGATGCGTGCAAGTAGGCCTCGCGCGCACAGTACTTCGTAATTGCCTGCGCTGCTGCGTATGCGGATTGTCGCCATACTTGAAACGGGCAATGTAGCACAGTTGCCACGACCGCATTGTTACTGGAATTCTGCTGCTCGATTACGCCTCGGCGACTAACGGAATTTCTTCTGCAGTTCGTTCACGGATTCCAAGATTACGTGGCCGGCGATACCAAGTGTCCGAGGACTGACTTTGTCGAGCGTGTCCTCGGTCGTGTGCCAGTACGGAAAGTCGTTCAAATCGATGATGTCCACGGCCGGAACGCTCCGATTCAGAAATGCAACATGGTCGTCATCCACGGCCAGTTCATCCGAAATGAAAATGTCACGGTAGCCCAGCCGTGCAGCCGTCTTCCACACTAGATCGGCCAACCAGCGCGTCGAATTCGATTCCCGTCGAAACTTTGGATTCTTCGGACCGATCAGGTCCGCCAAAATCACCGCGTGAATCCGCTTCAAATCTCCCGATGTCGCCAGGTGAGCGGCCAGTTGGCGGCTTCCGTAAGTGTTGTCGTTGTCTTTGTGCCAATTCACCAGCGCTTCCTCGCCGTCGAGAAAACCGATCCATACCGAATTCGGTTGTTTCTTCGCACTAGGGCTGCACAGCACTCGCGCCATTTCCAGCATCAGCCCTGTGGACGAGCCGCCATCCACGGCGCCCACAAAATGATCCATGCGCAATGTGTCATAGTGCGTAAGCAGCAGGATGATTCCCTTCCCCTCGCCCTGAACTTGTCCGATAATATTTTTCATCGCCAGGCTGCCAATGGGCGTGGAGGCGTGAAAATCATCTTCATCCACGGCGCAGCCGAAACCCTGCAACTGTGAGCGAATGTAATCCTGCGTTTTGTGCAGGGCATCCGACGCAGGCGGACGCGGCCCGAAATCGACTACTTTGGCCGTGAATTCATACGCCTTTGACCCGTCAAACCCGCCTGTCTCCGAAGCTGGCGGAGCCGCATCCGCCGGTGCAATCGATACCTGCGAGGACGGTTCCGGGGTGCTGGCCGCGGCAGTTGTGGCCGGCGAAGTTCCTGGTCGCGGTGCGTCACGGTTGCATGCGATCCCGAGTACACTAGCAACCAAGGTCGCTCTGATCCACAGTCCTCTCCCGCGAAAAATCAAATTATTGCGCTCCCTCGTCCGCCAGCTTGCTTGAACGCTTTCGGCGAACCACAAAATGAGAAACCAGAACTCCCAGCAAGTAGAGCAGCACCATTGCCGCCATGAAAATCAACATGGTGGTCGCGTCGGGCGTCGGCGTGGCGATCGCCGCCAGGACGGTAATGATCAACATGGCATATCGGAAATTCTTCAACAGAAACTTCGGCGTCACGATTCCAAAAAGCGAAAGAATAAAAATCAGCACGGGCAGTTCGAAAATGATTCCCAACCCCACCAGCACGATCAATATGAGATCAAAATATTCATTGATGCTGATCAGCGGCTTGATCGGGCCGCTGGTAGTCATTCCCACTAGAAAATTCAACATGGTGGGCAGCACGATGAAATACCCGAAAGCGATTCCGCACAGGAACAGAAACATCGATGGAATGATGAAGCCCGCCACTCCGCGCCGTTCGTGCTTGTAGAGCCCGGGCGCCACAAATTGCCAGATCTGGTACAGCACCCAGGGCATGGCAATAACGATTCCCAGATACAGTCCCAGAGAAATCATTAGGCTGAAATATCCCGCCGGGCTGGTGTAATACAACTTGTCGTCCAGATGATTCGCGCGCAGCGCCGTCTGCATCGGCCTCACGATGAAGTCGATGAAGTATTGCGACACCGCCAGCCCCACCCCCATCCCCGCGCCTACTCCAAGAAGCGCGCTGATGAGGCGTTTTCGTAGATCCACCAGGTGTTCGAAAAAAGACATGCGCGCCCCGGCTTCCTCCTCCGGGGGCGCTGTCACGATGGGATCAGGCTGGGCGGGTGCCGCCATCGCTCATGGACTCAGGTTTGGGCTCGTGCGATTCGGAATGTGTCTCTGGCTTCGCATCATTTTCAGACGAAAGGGCCGCCGATGAGTTGGGAGGCTCTGTCGGCACGGCCCCTGAAGGTGGAACTGGGGGTAGAGGCAAAACGGTTGCAGGCGTTCCGGATGCGCCTCCTATCCGGCGCTGCTCAGCTTCGCGTTCGAGATCCTGCATGTGCCCTTCAAACGTATTCCGCAGGTCACCGGTGGCGCGTCGGAATTCGGCCATCATTTTCCCCAAATTTCGGGCAAGCTCTGGCAGCTTTTCAGGGCCGAACACCACCAGCGCCACCACGAAAATGATGATCAGGTGAGGAATGCTCAGCATTCCGGCGTCTCCCAGGCCGTTTTTGCATCATAGAAGAGGGGCACAGGCCTGTCAAACCGCCGAAATGAGTATGCTATACTTGATATTTCGAGGGGCAAAGCGAGGGCGCATGGAATCCTTGGGATCTTCGAAGTCATCCGGCCGCGGAGTTGTGGTCTTGGCCGCCGTACTCACTATCTCCGCTATCCTCGGCGGCCATTTTGGGCCTTCCGCTCGCGCAGCGGCCGCTGGTGTCAACGACCAACGCGACTCGGTAAAGAGCTTCACGCACGTCCTGGCCATCGTGGAGCGTAATTACGCTGACCCTGTAGACCTCGACAAGGCCATTTACGATGGCGCCATTCCCGGAATGCTGCGCGTGCTCGATCCTCACTCGAATTTTTTCGATCCCCGCCAATACGCGCTCTTCCGTGAAGAGCAGCAAGGGAAATATTACGGCGTCGGCATGACTGTGCAGCCGCGCGAGAATCAGACTATCGTGCTTTCCCCTTTCGTCGGTTCGCCTGCATATAAAGCCGGCATCCGTCCCGGGGATATCATCCTCAAAGTGAATGATAAATCCTGCGAAGGCCTTACCACAACTGAAGTAGCGGACATGCTCAAGGGTCCCAAAGGCACCACCGTCCACATTTCGCTCGGCCGCGAAGGATGGGACAAGTCAATCGAAGTCGCCGTCGTTCGCGATGAAATTCCCCGCCCGGGAGTGGAATTCTTCACCTTGCTGAAGCCCGGTGTTGGCTACGTCCGAGTTTCCACTTTCAACGAAACCACCGACAGTGATCTTTCCGAAGCGCTCAAACAGCTTGAGGTTGGAAAACTCGACGGCCTGATCATTGACCTCCGTAACAATGGCGGCGGCCTGCTGAACCAAGCCGTGGGCATGGCGGACATGTTGCTCGACAAAGGCGAGATTGTTGTCTCGCACCGCGGCCGCTCATCTCCGGACCGGCCTTATTACGTGCTTCACGGCAATCAGGGCGTGCAGGTTCCACTGGTTGTCCTGATTAACGGCCAAAGCGCTTCCGCATCCGAAATTGTGGCCGGCGCAATTCAAGATCATGACCGCGGTCTAATCGTTGGCGAGACCAGTTTCGGCAAAGGCCTGGTGCAAACTCAATTCCCTCTTGGTGAGGACACCGCGCTGCTGCTCACTACCGCGCGTTACTACACCCCCAGCGGCCGTTTGATTCAGCGCGATTACAAAAATATCTCACTCTATGACTATCACTACAATCCAAAACCGCCGCAAACTCCCGAAGTCAAACTTACCGACAGCGGCCGCCAGGTTTTTGGCCAGGGCGGCATTTCGCCGGATGACGTTGTCCCTGCGCCCAAACTGAACGAATTTCAACAACTGTTAGTTCGCCGCAATGTTTTCTATCCTCTTCCGCAGGGTGTTGGCGATTTCACTCGCTTCTATCTCGGTGCGAAGCCGGAAGTGACTAAGGATTTCACCGTGGACGATGGCGTGCTAGAGCACTTCCGCAAATACCTGGCCCAGCAGCACATCAAGTACACCGAGCCTGAGATTCAGGAGAATCTCACCTGGCTGAAATGGAAAATAAAGCGCGAGGTGTTCACCAGCGTGTTTGGCCTAAATGACGGCTTCAAGGTTGAACTCCAGGAAGACGCGCAAGTTCAGAAAGCTGTGGAACTGATCCCCCAGGCCCGGGCGCTTTACCAGAACGCCCGCAAGATCGTTGCCGAGCGCCAGGGCAGCTCGGGGACCCGTCCGTAAATCGTCCGGAAATCAGTTGGCTGGATTTACCCTCGAGCCTGACCCGCGCTGTCGGACCGCTCCTGCAGCGCGTCAATTAATTGCCCGATCCTCCCACAAACCTGCCAAATTCTAACTATTGCAATCCAGGGCACGCATCGCAGATTCCCCTTCGACCCGCTTTCGAGAAAATCGTAATCTAGTTAGCAGTAGGAGCCTTAAGCAAGCCAGCGCCATGGAACGCTCCAATCTCCTCTCGCCAGCGCTCAAGAGCGCTTTAGGACGGTTGCCTGCAATCGAGTGGGCAATTCTCGGGGCCTGGGTATTCCTCCTCGGCAGCTATTCCATTGTTTCCCTGACTGTTACAAAGGGGCCTGGTCTCACCACATTCGGGGATGTGGCCCAGTGCCTTGCAGCGCTATTTGCCAGTATTGGCCTGCTCATCAACTCATTTTCCTCGGAAAAACGCGCCAGGGCCTTCTGGTTGCTGCTGGCACTGGGTTGTGGCGCATGGTTGGTGGGTCAATTGATTTGGACCTACTTCGAGGTCGTTCGCCGCCAGACTGTTCCCAACCCCTTCCTTGGCGATGTGATTTTGTTCCTCCATCCCGTGCCTATGATGTGGGCCCTCGCTCTCCGGCCGCACGATCGGCGCGACGACGTCAATTTTCACATTGGCTACCTGGATTTTTCTCTCATCCTCGTTTGGTGGGTCTATTTATACCTGTTCGTCGTAATCCCCTGGCAATACATTGCCCCAGATGTCGTGAATTACGGGCTCAGTTATGATCACCTGGCTGCGGTCGAGAATGCCGTCCTCGCTTTAGGATTCGGCATCCTGATTGGGCGAGCGAAAGGAGCTTGGAGGGAAGTGTATGCGCATCTATTCAGCGCTTCCCTGCTCTATGCTGCCGGCTCCTACATCGTCAATCGGGCCATTGATTCTCAGGACTATTACACAGGCAGCCCTTATGACTTGCCGCTGATCGCATCATTTTTGTGGTTCGGAACGGCCGGCCTCACAGCCTATCGCTTGAAGCCGCCTCGAGAATCGGTTCAAGTGCCGGCTGAAGGCTCCAACCGCTGGCCCGCGCGAGTAGCGATGGCAGCCATAGTCTCGATTCCGCTCATGGCCCTATGGAGCCTGCGTCACAATCCCAGTCGCGAGTCCGTGCGAATCTTCCGCATCGGCGTCACGCAGGTAACGCTGCTCGTGGTTACTGTTCTGGCTTTCTTTCGCCAGCGAATCGTGGACCATGATCGCTTGCGTCTGATCGAGAATTCGCGTGAATCATTCGAGAACTTGAAGCATTTCCAGGCGCAAATGATCCAGACGGAAAAGCTCGTCTCGCTTGGCCAGCTTGCCGCCGGCGCCGCTCATGAAATCAATAATCCGCTCACTGGTATTCTTGGCTATTCCGATCTCTTGGCGGACGATCCCGGGCTCAGCGACCGCCAGCGCGTGGTGGCGGACAAGATTCGCACGCTCGCCCGCCGCATCAAGACTCTGGTCACCAGCCTGCTCAGTTTCGCGCGACGCGTCCCCTCCGAAAAAGCGCATCTCGACCTCAATCAAGTGCTCATGAGCGCCCTGCATTTGAGCAATCTCGACCTTCGCGGGAAAAAGATTGAAGTCGAAACTCTCGCCGACATGGAGATGCCTCCCGTGCGTGGCGACGCCAACCAGATTCTTCAGGTATTCTTCAACTTGATGAGCAACGCTGTCGATGCTCTCGAAGAAGTCGGCGGCGGGAAGCTCCTCATTCGTACCTCTCACACCAGCGAACGAGCCGTCGTCGAGTTTTCCGACAGTGGACCCGGCATCACATCTCCGCACCAGGTTTTTGATCCCTTCTTCACCACCAAGCCCGTCGGCAAAGGGACCGGCCTGGGCCTCAGCATCTGCTACGGCATCGTCCAGGAGCACGGCGGTCGCATCGAGTGCTTCAACCGCCCCGAAGGCGGTGCCACCTTTGTCGTTGAGCTCCCCATCGTCGTGAACAACGAGGACTCATTCGAAGCCTCTGTCGAAGTGGCCTCCAAATCCAATTAGGCCTTCTCTTCTCCTCTACTCGATAGCCCATAATTCACACATAGCTGCCGGCTCGCCCGGCCCAAATTAGCCCGTGCTTACCGTCCCCGATTGGTGCTAGATTTCTGAAAATTCTCGCGAGGTGATAATGCGGCGATTTTTCCTTCTGCTGTGCTGCACAATTTTAGTGGCGGGGTGGTCACTCACGGCTTCGGCCGACGAACCAGCGGTAAAAGCGCTGCGCTTCGGCAAGCTGGTGGACGGTAAAGGCAAAACCTTACAAGACGCGATTGTCATTGTGCGTGGCGATCGAATCTCAGACGTTACTGCCGATGCATCAAAAATCCCGGCCAGCGCGGAAGTGATTGATCTTCGTCGCTACACGGCTATCCCCGGCCTGATTGATGTCCACACACACATCACTTACTACTGGGATCAATCCTCCAAAGTTCATCCGTTCGATCAAGTTGGCAGCCCGCGCCTCCCGGCCGTCTCCGTGTTTCTGGCGCAGGAAAACGCGCGCCGCACCCTCGAAGCAGGTGTCACCACTGTTCGCGACCTCGGGGCCGGCGATTGGGACGACACCGCCATGCGCGACTTGATCAACCGCGGCGCCATGATGGGCCCGCGCATGTTCGTCGCAGGCTACGGGATCTATGTCTCCGATTCCCCGCCCCGCCCGGGGTACATCGCGCCGCCCGGCGGCCGCGCCGATACTCTCTCTGATGTCATGCGCGTTATCCGCGAAGAAGTCGCCGCCGGAGTGGACGTCATCAAAATGTACGCTTCCACTGGAACGGACAAAGACGTCTCCGGATTCCAAACTTACACATTCGAGGAAATCAAAGCTGCCGCCGACCTGGCGCATAAGTATGGCAAACGCCTCGCGGTCCACAGTTACGGTCCCGACGGCGCCCGTGATGCCGTTCGCGCAGGCGCGGATTCCATCGAGCACGCCACTGATATGGACGACGCCACCATCGCAGAAATGGCTCGCCGTGGCACTTACTATGTCCCAACCATTGATCACAACCGCTGGTATGCGGAGCACATCACCATTTTCGGTTGGGACGACGAAAAGCACATTGCCGATGGATTGAACGATTACATCCGCCGCAATTTAGAGACTGCCCGCCGCGCCTTCAAAGCCGGCGTCCGCTTTGCCATGGGCTCCGATGCCCTCTTCACCATGTGCGGTGAAAACACGCGCGAGCTCGGCTGGTTCGTGAAAGCTGGAATGTCACCCGAACAAGCCTTGGCAACCACAACCACCAATGCCGCCGCCCTCCTCGGTAAAGAAAAAGAGCTGGGCGCGATCGTCCCCGGATATTTAGCCGACATCGTCGCCGTCGAAGGCGATCCTCTCGCCAACGTGAACGTCACCATCAACAATGTCCGCTGGGTAATGAAGGGGGGCACCGTCGTTGCAGACAAGACTAATACCCGGCCCGCCAAATGATGGAGGCATTGCCCGGCAGCGACGAATAAGTTGTTCAGCTCAGAATCGGTAGTCAGGCGGATAATGGTCGAATAACATCAGCCAATATGCGCCGAATCAAGTCCATTCGACGGCTGAAAGTATTTTCCGGCCTACTCGCCTTGACAATCGCCCTTGTCTTCACCCCCGGGGCGATTTCAAGGGAATCAGTCCGCGCAGAACTCATTCGATTGCAAGATCAATATGGACTGACAGTGGCCTGGATAGACTTCAAACTCCAAACCACGGCGTTGAGGCATCGCACGGGATTCGATAGTGGCGTCCAGGCTGTCTCTTTTGAGAAACGTGCAGTCGTGGCCTTGAAGGATTCTTTGACGGCATTTCGGCCGGATGGATTTAGTTACAATGATATCCCGCTCGTCGCAGCCGATGACCTGTGTTGGTCTCACGATGGACAGAAGCTTGCCTCGACTGCCCTTCATCCTCCCGAGGCGAGTCTGACCATTTATTTTCTAGTGTCCAAAGCGACTCAAGTGATTGAGCCGCGGGCCGAGCAAAGGATGCACTTCACGTCTCAGTGTTGGTCACCCGATAACAATCAATTGGCATTTGAATCCGGCGGCAGCGTGAAGACCTATCAGACCGGTGGGGGCGCCTCGAGTATCCGCATGCTCGCCAAAGGAACTGACGTGACGTGGTCGCCAGATGGAAACTGGATCGCATTCCGTGATCATGAAACGTACTACGCGATCCGCCCCGATGGGAATGGCAGAAAAAAACTGTTCCACAATCGTTGGGGCCATGCCGTGTCAGCGCTCTATTGGTCACCGGACTCGAGGCTCGTTGCCTATGTTAGAGAACTTGGCTTCCTCCAAGGTGGCGCCCTAGACGCAGAGGTTAACCAGCTCCGGGTGAGGCGCTTGGAGGACGGTTCAGAAGACCGCTTGTGTCCCGACAGTGTAGATTGGTATGCAAACTACCATTGGATTACGAGCAGCGAATTGATGAGACATCCCGGATCTGAAGCGCCTCACTGAGATATCAGTGCTGCCGCTTTGAAAACACCCTCCGTTATGCGCGCCCCTCCTATCACCTGCCTCGTCCATAATGGAGGTGCGCCCAGAACAGTCCAGGTTCTTGTCCTGGACCTTCGTCAGGAGAATCCGCATGGAGACCCTAAAAGCTCCGCCCCCTGCCCCGCCGGCAGCCGCACCACCTTTACCCACGGCTGCTCCCCCACAAGCAGGCACGCCCGCGCAGGCAGCCGCTCCCGCGCCAATTTCCACCCCGGCCTTGATCACTGCCATGCTCACCGCGGCCTCCAACACCAGCGACCTGATTTTCTCCCCCGGTCGCGCGCCTCAAGTGGAAGTCAATGGTCAACTGATGCAGCTTAAAGTCCCTGGTGTCGGCCTGCTCACTCCGGAAGACACGGCGCGCATCGCCGGCGACTTGATTGGCCGCAGCGCCCAGGCCGTTCAAAAACTCAAGGAGCTTGGCTCCTGCGACATCTCCTACAGCCTGCCGAAGCTCTCGCGTTTCCGCGTCAATATTTTCACCCAGCGCGGCACCTGCGCCATCGTTATGCGCGTGATTCCCAGCTCGGTGCCCGATTTCAAGATTCTCAATCTTCCCTCGCAACTCTCTGACGCGGGGAATTTGCGCAATGGCATCGTGCTGGTCACCGGCCCCACCGGCAGCGGAAAATCTTCCACCCTCGCCGCCATCTTGAACAAGATCAATGAAGAGAAGGCCTATCACATCATCACCATTGAAGATCCCATTGAATTCCTGCATGCCCACAAGCGCGCCACCATTCATCAACGCGAATTGCACAGCGACACGCCGAGTTTTGCCCTGGCCCTGCGCGCTGCTCTGCGCCAGGCGCCCAAAGTAATCCTGGTCGGCGAAATGCGTGACAAGGAAACTATCGAAGTCGCTCTCGAAGCCGCCGAAACCGGCCACCTGGTTTTCTCCACTCTCCACACCACCGACGCCTCCAAGACAATTGAGCGCATCATTGGCGTCTTCCCCCTCGCGGACCAGAACACCATCCGCAACCGCCTCGCGAAAGCTTTCCGCTACATCGTTTCGCAGCGCCTAATCCCCCGCGACGATGGCAAGGGCCGCGTAGCCGCCTTCGAAATTTTGAAATCCACCATGCGCACCCGCGAATATGTCGAGCGCGGCGAAACCGAGGGAAAATCTCTCCTCGACGCGATGCGCGATGGCGAGACCGAAGGCATGCAGTACTTCGACCACGAAATCGAAAAACTCATCCGCGCCGGCACCATCGGCGTCGAAGTCGGCCTCTCCTACTCCACCAACCAGGGCAATCTCCGCCTCCAACTCGCCGATCTCCTCGATGAAAAAGGTGAAATCCCTGCGGCCGCTCCACAGCGTTCCCCCGCACGCGAGACCGAGCTCGAAATCGAGTAACAGCTCCTTGTTGTAAGTGTACTCAGCCAGAGTGTATTCTCACGCACTTCAGCCGAAGTCCTGCCCGATTGAGGAGACATCCATGACGCAGCGGAACCGCTCACGCACCATAGCGCTGTTCGCAGTTTGCATGGCACCGGGATTTCTGCTGCCTCTACTGGCACAGCGGCGCAACCCGCTCAAGATACGAAATGTTGTCTTAATCGTTCTGGATGGCCTGCGCTGGCAAGAGATCTTCGACGGCCCCGACCACACACTGATGGACGAAAAAATCGGCGGCGTCCAGAATCTCGACACCCTCCGCAAAGCCTTTTGGCGCGACACCCCGGAAGAAGGGCGAAAAGCGCTTCTCCCGTTTTTGTGGGGAGTTGTCGCGCAACACGGCCAGCTCTACGGAAATCAGCACAAGCAGAGCATCGCGCAAGTCACCAATGGCATGAACTTTTCCTATCCCGGATACAACGAGATGCTTTCAGGCCGCTCTGACCCCCGAATTAACACAAACGAATTCGGACCCAACCCCAACTCGACTGTCTTCGAGTGGCTCAACAAGAATCCCGAGTTCCACGATCGCATCGCAGTCTTTGCCACTTGGAGCGTCTTCAGCGAAATCTTCAACGTCGGGCGCAGCGGCCTCTTCGTCCGCGCCGGCTGGGACATCCCCTGGCCCGATCCGCTTTCCCCCCGCCAGGCTCTGCTAAAGAAACTCTATACCAGCACGTCGCGCGTTGAAGATGACGATGTCTTCGATTCTTTCGTCCACGAAAATATGCTCGACTATCTTGACTCGCATCAGCCGCGCGCTCTGTTTGTCGGCTTTGGCGAGACGGACGACTGGGCCCACGAAGGCCGCTACGACTTGGTTCTCCAGGCGGCGCACGAAGCCGACCAGCGCATCGCCGAACTATGGACAAAAATGCAGACCATTCAGGCTTACCACGATCAGGTCACTTTCATCATCACCGCGGATCACGGCCGCGGCAGTGGCCTCACCGAATGGAAAAATCACGACAAGAACATTGCCGGCGCTGAAAATATCTGGATCGCCGTCCTCGGCCCCGACACACCCGCTCTCGGCGAGCTGGCGAATGTCCCCCGAGTCACGCAGAGCCAGATCGCCGCGACCATCGCCGCGCTGCTAGGCGAAAATTACAACGCAGCCGACCCCACCGCGGCTCTCCCGCTCCCAGTGATCCGCCACTAATATTGTTTGCTTGAAGTAATGCAGAAAAGTGGTGGACGTGGGGGGGCTCGAACCCCCGGCCTCATCGTTGCGAACGATGCGCTCTCCCAACTGAGCTACACGCCCACGCTTCGATTTATTCTAGCAAACGCTCGCAGGCCCACCAACGGCCATTCGATCAGCGCCGTGTACCATCACTTCTTTAGCTTCTCTGCGGCGCACGCAAGCACCTCATCTGCCTTTGCGGGGTCCGCGATGCTCCCCTGCGCGAAGTCTTTCGACCCTCCGCCTTTCCCTCCAAATTCCCCCAGCGTCTCGCGCAGCGCTTTCCCCATATCATTCGCCTGACCCTTGGACTGCGCGAACACTACGTGCCCGCTCCTGCGGCTCGCAAGTAATGCAACCACACCCGCCTGACCCACCAGTCTCTCCGCAACCATCCTCAAATAACCGGGCGTCTCATCCTCCAAAACGTGCACTACAATCCGCCCTCCGCCCTGCTCTGGCGCTGAGGCCGACGCCTCCAGCAGCGCGCGCGATTCCTGTTCCGCGAGCCGCTCTTCCAATTGTTTCACGGCGCTGTACATCCCGCGCTTCTCTTCGATCATTTTCCCGAGCACCGCCGGAACCTCCGTCAGCCCGCAACTCAAAAGTGATGCCGCCTGCCCAAGCGCCGCAAAATCTCCCCGCCCAGCAGCCAGCGCACGACACCCGCACACAAACTCCACTCTCCACAAATCCCGCCTCCGCTCCAACTTCCTGATCAGCAACAACCCGGCTTGCCCAGTGCGCTCCAAATGTGTGCCGCCACACGGTTGCCGGTCAAATCCCTCCACTTCGATCGCGCGCAGCACACCCTCCCGCTCCACCTTTTTGCGAATCCCGGCCTCCGCCAATTCCTCCGCCGTCCCAAATCGAATTGCCACCACGCGGTCCTCGAATATAATTTCGTTCACGCGCCGCTCGGATTCTTCCAGGTGTCGCGGAACAATCGCTGGCGCCTCTATATCAATCGTGGAAAATTCTTTCCCCAGATGAAATGACACGGTCGGAAATTTGAACAATTCGATGAGCGCCGCAGACAATAAATGCTGCCCCGTGTGCTGCTGCATGTGATCCAGCCGGCGCGCCCAGTCAATCTCCCCGTGCGCCGCTCCCGCAGGAATTGCCGCGGAGGTGTAGTGCACCACTTTTTCATTCTCTCCATCTGCAACTTCAATCACCGGAACGCCGTTCAATTTCCCAAGGTCATGTGGCTGCCCGCCCGACGTCGGATAAAATGCCGTGCGATCGAGCACCACTTTCCACCGCTCACCCGCCTGCTCGCACGACTCCACCCGCGCATCAAACTCCCGCAAAAACGAATCGCGATAGTAGAGCCGCTCCGTCACGCTACCAGTCTCCCAGCGCCCTTGCCCACGCCTCCGCGTACTTGTACCCGCATCCGGTGTTGAACAGCACCAAGCGCTCCTTCCGCTTGATCCATCCGCGCTCGGCCAACTTTGCCGCCGCCACCACCGTTGCCGCACCTTCGGGCGCCGCGAAAATCCCCTCTTGCGAAGCCAGCTCTTTCCCCGCCTCCAGCATCTCTCGATCCGACACTGCCAGCGCAGCCCCACCCGTCTCGCGCACACCCGCTAAAATCAAAAAGTCGCCCAACGCCTTCGGAACGCGCAGCCCCGACGCAATCGTTGCCGCGTTCTCCCAGAAATCCGCGTTCTTCGCCCCGCGTTCAAACGCTTCCACAATCGGCGCGCATCCCGTCGCCTGCACCACCACCATCCTCGGCCGCTTCTTCCCAATCCATCCCATCGTTTCCATTTCTTCAAACGCCTTGCACATGCCAATCAGCCCCACGCCTCCACCCGTTGGATAAATGATCACGTCCGGCAGCTTCCCTCCCATCTGCTCCCACAGCTCGTAAGCCATGGTTTTCTTTCCTTCAATCCGGTAGGGCTCCTTCAGTGTGGAAACATCGAACCAGCCTTCCCTTTCCTTGTTTTCACTCACAAATTGTCCGCAGTCGGAAATCAACCCATCCAGTCTCCGCACATCCGCGCCAAACGCCTCGCACTCCATCACATTTGCCGCAGGGGTATCCCTCGGCATCACGATCACGCACGGAATCCCCGCCTTCGCCGCATACGCCGCCAGTGCACCTCCCGCGTTCCCTGCCGTCGGAGCAGCCAGCATCCTCGCGCCCAGTTCTTTTGCTCGCGATACAGCCGCCGACATTCCACGCGCCTTGAACGATCCGGTCGGATTCAGCCCTTCATCCTTGATGAACAATCCGTCGAGCCCCAACCGCGCTCCCAGATGCCGCGCGGCGATCAGCGGCGTCATGCCCTCGCCCAGCGATACGGGATCGCGTGCGGGCAAGACTTCCGCGTACCGCCACATGTTCGCCGCACGCCCCCGCAGCTTCTGCCGGGTCAGCGTCCGCGCCGCCGCCTTCAAGTTGTAGCGCGCCAACAGCGGCCCGCCGCAATCGCAAAGATTCTGCAGCTTCCGATGCGTGTGCCTCTTCCCGCATTTTGAGCATTCAAGATGAGTGATCGTCGAGTTCAAATGATCTGTCATAAACCCGCGAGTCTAGCACAGCGCAAATCAGTTCCGGGCGCTCGAAAGGCCCGCTCTCAACTCCCTCTCGACACAAATCCCCTCTCGCGATATCATCCCCCTCCCATGAGACTCTCAGCTCGCAACCGCTTAATCGGTAAAATCACTGAAATTCATCTCGGCGATGTCATGGCCCATGTCGTCATTCATGTGGGTGATCAAATCGTGGAGAGCGTTATCACCCGTCGCAGTGCCGATGAAATGAAGCTGCAAGTTGGCGATACCGTCGGGGCCATTATCAAATCTACAGAAGTGATGCTCGAAAAGGCCTAGGCTACCCTCATCCCTAAGTGTGCAAAGTTCTTCCACCTAGGTACCATTACTGACCGCCCAAGTCCTTTATTTTCCTGTGCCCCACATTGGCTAGTGGAATGCAGCCCATCCTAAAGGCTGGGGGTGTCGTCGGGACTAAGGGCACTTAGGAGCAGGTGAAATGCGCAAATTACTCGCATCAGTGGCCATACTCACATTCGCAGTTTTCGCGGCAGCCGGACGAGCAGTTGCGGATACTACTTACACTATCAGCGGCATCTACGGCACTGGCACTTCGACGACTCTCGGCACTTCGACAGACCTGTCCAATCCTCAAGACGCGTTTTCGATCACCTTTAAAGTCGATCCCGCAAATCTTGCCGGCAACCCCGCACTCGATCTATCCACTATTTTAAATGTATCGGTCTCTTACAGCGACACCAATGCCCTGATCTCTACAACGTTTCCGGGCATGATCACTTTTGAGTCCACCAGCCAGGGCGGCCTTCTGGACATTGATTTCTCCATCGGCGGCAATACTTTCCTCCTATTCCTCTCGAGCGCCACAGGCCAACAGCTGTACACAGATATTGGCGGCGTGATTACTCTGCCCTCCACGCCTCCGGGCGGATTTGCCATCGAATCAGACCCCGGCGATTGCAGCCTCAGCTTCCTTGGCGAGAATGCGACCAATTGCACGCCGATAGCTTCTGGAACGGTCGGGGCCGTCTCAACCGTGCCGGAACCTTCAACGCTGCTCTTGCTAGGCAGTGGTCTGATCGGCATGGTCGCTGTTGCGCGCAAACGCCTCGCCTGAACCGCCACCACACTCAGATCGCGCGCGGAATTGTCAGGTGGGAAGTATTTGAATTTCGGAGTTTTACTTTTTTCTTCGCGCCTATTCTATTTGGATCCATGCAGTGCATGCATTCAAGTCAGAGGCAAGGTTGGAAGGCGTCTCGGCCACCACTGAAATCAGATGTTTCCCTGGCTCGAAGAGAAGTAACGGACTGGTCGCTGTAATACCCTTCACAAATCCCTTTGCACCAGGATCGACGGGGATGGTAAACAGCTTTGTGCGCTTATCTGTGCCGGCAGAAATATCGTACACCGTGAATTGCTTCACGCACTTCGCGGTCACTTTGTCCGAGCAAGCTGGCGTCAGTGCGAAATTGTAGTCAAACGTTACTTTCACCGTGTGCTTCGCGCCATCCGCGCGAGCGTTCCCGCATATTCCAGCCAGTTGAACGACCATAAGCAGCGCTGCTTTTCTCATCACCTCTGTGCTCCAGCTTTAGCCCACACTCGCTCCATTTCCATTCTTCGCTCCGCCCTCTTGTCTCGGCAGCGAGGTTATTGCTCATAGCACCTCGGCGATATGTTAGATGCTGCAGAGGCCACAAAAAGCCCGTAAACAAAATTGCCGGAGGCAAAGCCGGCTCGCATCGCCTGGAATGCCTTTAGATAGGTTACAAAGGCAGCCCCATGCCTCGCCGCCAGCTTCCAGAATGCTTTGTCTTTAATGATGTCCACACACAGGTCCCATGTTTTCGCGCAATTCCCGTTCAGAATTTCTCGGTGTGCGATTCGCAAGCCGTTTGAAGTCAGCAAATGCTCATACTCGTCCATGATCTGCAGCTCCACCATCATGCCCGACTCGATAGGTTCGATAAATTTCTTCGTTTCTGCGTCTGTGAGATTTTCTTTTTTGAACCAGTCGGTAATCGCGAATACGCCACCGGGTTTCAGATGTCTTGCGGCGGATGCAAAAAACTTCTCGCGCTTCTCGTAGTGCGAGATGGATTCGACGGACCACAATAAGTCAAATTGCTTCCCCAAATCCATGGAGTCCGCGTCCATGAGCAGAAACTTCGCGTTTACGTGCTCTCGTGCCGCAGCACTCGTTGCCATTTCCACCTGTACCGGAGAAATTGTTATCCCCGTCACGCAAGCGTGGAACTGCTTAGCAAGATAAATGCTGCTGGCGCCCATCCCGCAGCCAATGTCAAGAATCTCTGAGTTCCGCTCCACTCTCGCTAGTTGAGCCAGATGCTCGATCAGTTGGACCTGCGCCCGCTCCTTCGACTCGTCGCCGCGTATCCAGTACCCGTGGTGCAGATGCTCGCCCCACAAGGAACGATAGTATGGACTGACCAAATCATAATGTTCGATGACTCTTTGTTTGTCGTTTGCCCGATGCATGCTTGACGCTTGCTGCACTCGCGCTTCCTGTCCCTACAAGTTCCGGCACCTTAGACGTTTTAGCCAGTCGCTTCTCATGGCGTTTGCAGCCAGGCGGGAAAGCACGTTGCCTTCCCGCCTGCGCTGTTTACTTCAGTGCGTCAGCGCCTGCTTGTGCGCACTGCGCATCCTGCGCGCTCGTGCCTCCAGATAGCGCTATAGCGCCAACGATCTTTCCCTCCATCACGATGGGAACTCCCCCCTCCAGCGGCACCGCGCCCTCCAGTCCCAGATACCTCACCCCCTCGCCGCCCTTGGCAACCTGATCCTGAAACCATTTCGATGGCCTCTTGAAAATGGCCGAAGTGCGAGCCTTGCCGATAGCTACCTGCGCGCTCCCAATCTGCGTGTTGTCGAGCTTCTCGTAGTACACCAGCGTCCCATTCGGATCGACCACCGCCAGCGCCATCGTCCAATTATTTTTCTTCGCTTCAGCAATCGCAGCCGCCGCAGCTTTCTTCGCATTCTCGAGCGATATCGGCGGCCCGTAAGGATTCGGCATCTGCTGCGCTTTCGCTGTCACGCCGCATGCCAGCATCGCCACTGTCACAAGGATTCTCATCACACATCGCGAGGACATCGTAATTCCTCCAGTTATCCTTCGTTTGAATGCTGCTTCATTCCTATCCACAACTTTCCGAAGGATTCGTGCCGGATTATACAGCACCTTGTGCTTCTGGTAAGCGACAAGCCTCCAGCTTCAAGCGTCCGATCTGGCTTGTGTTCATTGAATCAAAGTGGGTTCTGCCCACACTGCGCCTGCATCAAAAAAAAGCGGCACCCTTTTTGGGTGCCGCTGTTCAAAATTCCACTTCGCTTTTTACTGCGCGCTCCCGTTACAGCGCGCGCCTCCGGCGGGCAACTCCCACAAGTCCAAACATGCCAGCAACCAGCAATAGCGCGCTGCTTGGCTCCGGAACTCCGCTCGTTGGGCGAGTGATCACAAAGGACTCCAATTCCACGCCATCACCGTGGTTCTCGCAAGCAGTATCACTCGAGATACATTCGCGGTAGACCAGTGTTCCTGGCGCGGTATCGAAGAAAATGTTGTAGTCGAAGGATCCATCGGTGAACGCGATACCCAGAAAATCCAATTGCGGGTTCAATCCGGGGTAGATAAAGTTCCCGTTCGACCCGTAAGCTCCCGGTGGAAGCAGCGTCAGCGAAAGCCCTGCCTGCGTCCCGACGACGGAGCTGAGCAGAAACTGTCCGCCTCCTTCGCTCGTAGCCGTCACAACCGCACTCCCGGTCCCATAAAGCCCGGACCAGGTCATATCAAATGTATCTGCACACGCGTTCTGCGCATTTCCTGCCAGCACGAACAATACGAAGAGAATCGTCAAAATTCGAGTCAACCGGTTCATTTCACCCGCCCCCTTAAATTTGGACACTCCTGGTAATGCTAGGATTTCAGCATTTCTGTAGCCATTCGCCGCGCACGCCCGCGCTATACCCATCGTCCTGAATTAAAACTCGTTACAACTCCTCTCCCTGATCGTCCCAAAGCATCCCCCCGCGAATCCTGCAACCTGCTGCACAATATGTGCAGTCTCTTGCACACTTCGGTCGTTTAGATATTACCAACCGCTCCCACCTTCAGGACAGGGTAGCCGTGGCCGTCGCGGCGTCCTCGTCTGGTCCCTTCTTTTCTGGACCCCCGCTCACGTGTCTACTTCTGTGCTGCTTTCGTCATGCAGCCATGAGTGTTTTCGTGCTCCTGAAGGGCCGCCGATTTCTCATGCAGGGTCGCTTGCACTTTCTCGGCGTTTAACACGTCCGTAAAGGATTGTGGCACCCCGTTTGTGGACGCCGGGTACGGCACCGCTCTTCCCAATGCAATCTCATATTCCTTGAACAACTTGTTCCATTCTTCGCACGCCATGGATCACCTCCTGATTCCCGCTTCTTTGCGTTACTTGCGTAACTCTTTCTCCCGAGCGAATCTCCCACTATCCCGCCGCGCCGATAATACCACCCACCTAATTCATCCTCGAATTCATTTCGCGTCTGATCAGTTCCCTTCCATCCTCCCGAGATACGCTCAAGCCCGCCTCCACCGGGAAGCCCGGCCACGCTTTGGTCATATGTTTACCTTTACGGTATCAAGCAGTTCTCGAACCCCACCCAATGGTATGGTGTTCTCAATGCCGCACACCGCGACCCACAGAATTCGGGCGCATTCCATCCAGCAGGATCATCTCGCGAAACACATGTTGGCTTTACCGAAAGCCCGTCCGGGATTCCGCAAATGGATGGCATTCGTTGTCTTCACGGGCGTGCTTATTGCAATATCCTTAATCGCGATCATAGATTTGCTATCTCAATTTTGAACGCCCGTATGGAGTTCGGCCCAGGTCCCGTCCGCTCTCGTAATGCGAAAATGCATTTGCGCTTCAGGGTGTGGATTACATGCGAGACCAGAGAAGAAGCCGCCGTATCCTGGCCACCATTCCCGTCCAGATTCAATCGGGAGGTCACCCGCAGGCAGCTCTGACAGCTGTGATCAATCTTCATGGCGCTTTGATTCTTTCCTCCGTTAACTTTCCCGCAGGTAGCGAGCTCAGCATTAAGAACCCGGAGACAGGCCTGGAAGTCCGCGGCCGCGTCATCTGGTCCGGAAGCCCGGACCGCACCGGTACCTACAAACTCGGCGTAGAATTTAAATCTTCCTCGCCTAGATTCTGGGGCGACCGCTACAACCCCAACGCCGAAGAAGCTCCCTAACAGCCTCGGCCAAACGCACTCCCGCCTGCTGCGTCCCTGAAGACTTACTTCGATTGGTAATTTTTGAATTCCGCCGCGGTCATCGGCTTGTGTCCTACCGCCTGGGCAATACTCATTTTCCCGTTCGGCAGCGTCTCGCCAAAATAGAAGTGATAAATCATCCCATCCGTGGTGGAAACCAGATCGGCCACTTCTTTGGCTTTCTCGGCTGGCATGTCCAGCACCTGCACCCTTCCACCTGCAATCTCGATCTGATGGTCATGCCAGTTCTTATTCCAATCCTGCAGTGACACTTGATTCCTGGTCAGCTTCTTCGCATAAATCCACTCCACCTGCACCAGATTGGCATTGGAATCTGTCGAGTCATAAATCAAGCACTGGATTTGCGGGTCCGGCGCAATCACCTTGCAGTAGTGGTGGTATGGTCCCATTGCTTTCCCGTCCACCATATGCGGTGCCAGTACGTGAACGTTGTATCCCTCCGCGGGAGAAGCCTTCACCGGCGCAGTTGTGCTCAGCGACCCCGCCTGCATCGTAGCGCTCCTGCGACTCATCGCTCTGGCCGCAAATGCTGCGACCAAACCGACGACCGCAAGCATCCCAATAGCCGCAATCCTCTTCCTCATGTTATTTCCTCCATGTGTTGGATTGGGTCGAACCTGAGATTCTGCGGCACGAAAATTAGTCTAAATCTACAACGCTGGTCAACAACAATTGGTTAATTTCCGGATCCGCGGCCACGGCTCCGCACGGGGCTTCGTGCCGCAACTCGACGACAGAGCCAACCAGGATTGTGATCCTGCCTGCACCGTGGCACGAAGGAAGCGGAGCCAATAACGTCCGGTCATGGTTCCTACGATTTCAAACCGCCCTGCTCAGCGCCAGACTCCCCCGCAAACTCAATAGCCCAGAATCGCGGCGCGGGCTGCACAAATTCCACCGCCGCCATCGTGCGCCCGTCAAAGGAACGCACCAGCCGAACCACGCGGCAGATCGCATCCTCATTGGTCTGGATGTTCGTCACGATCAGCTTTTGAAATCGCATGACCTTGGTCCCGAGTGCTACCAGGCCCCCAGTCTTGCTCACGTTGGCGGTGGTCGCAGGCTCAGCAAACGGCGCCTGCGTCGAGTGGCCGTAAACGAGCACCGGCATGGAAGCCGCTACGCGGTGAGCACGGCGTTTTTCGGGGGCGGGAGTCCGGCTGGCCGCGCGTGCCCAGCGTCCAAGCACGCCCCAACGGAGGATAGACTTGCGCAAGCTCATGGTGGCCATCAACGACCAGAGGGCGGTTTCGTCTTGGTCAAATGACTTCCTGCTGGGTAAATCTATTTTACCCCAGACTGTGCCTGGGATACCCAGTCTGCGGCCAGCCGCACCGTAAGAGTTCACACCCCACCCGGATCCGGCCTCGCCTCTGCCCTGCCACATCGGAGACCCAATTCTCTCCACCCATCAGAGCGAGCCATTTAGGCTTATTTTCTGATCCCAGCTCGCTCGAATTTTCTTCAGCAGCGCCGGATAGATAATCCACCTTCGGAAAGGATCAATCACCCCCATGTACAACGGCGTGATCCAGCTTCTCTCGCACACATACACCGCAAAGTAGAATCGGTATCTATCGGCCTTTTCCACCAGCGCGCTAAGGGCCGCTGCATGGACGGTCCGATTCTGTATTTCAAGTAGCTGTTCATTCTCGAACCGATAAACAGCACGGAACAGCCCTTCCGGCGTTCCCGCCACAACAAATGAACGAGCGCGATCCTCTGCCGTCAGCCGGCTTCCAAACGACGCCTCCAAGGCGTCCTTCGGTTCGTCCTCCAGTCGAAAAATGCGTCCAAGAAAAAACCGAAACCGGAAAAGCGCCCGTGCCACCGGAGGAAACCTGTTGACCTCAGTATCCACTGCCTCACATTTCTCTTGATTCCCCGGTCGAAGAAATTCAGATAGGGTAACGCCCTTGCGTCGCGCAGGCAGGTCAATCGCCCAGACGTCGTGCAGCGGCACGTCCGCAAGCAACGAATGCACGCGAAGCGGCACTGCATAAAACTCCGTAGCAGAAATCTGCGGCATCTCTGATTCTCGGCTCCCACCCATCGAATCGCTTTCTCAACTGCCAGCCTCCACATTTTATCAGCACGGGCGGGTGGCAAAGGGTGCGGGTATTGTCTCTAACTCAAACGTCTTTCTCTCCCTGCCTCTGATTGGCCGGGTGCCCCATCATTCGCGCCTTCCGAAGGGTGGGACGCTCTTGACGTTGTCTTTCGGTCAGGTACCTCGAAATTGAAACGGCCACTGTACTCGGCCACACAAAAACTGGTCGCTCGACCAGTCGAATTTTGCCTCCCGTTGTGCCATGCTACCAATGGAGAAATTTCGAATGACGCGCGCGACAAAACCTGTGCCTGCTCCCTGCAACTCGATTCAACCACAATTCGCTTCCGAAACCGAACACACGCCAGTGCGCGGCAAAGACCACTCCAGCCTCCGGTTTCAAGCGTCCAGCCTCCAGAATCTAACCGGTAATGAGGTGCGAATAGAAATCGTCCCAACTTACAGAAAACAAAGGAGAGCGACACATGCTAATCGGTCATATTTCCGGACTTGCCCGCCGAAGCAAAGTGAGTTGCGTAGGAGGGCCTGCCCGCCGAAGCACGGTGCGTTGCCTAGGAGGGCCTGCCGCCGAAGCATGGTGGCTTGCTTAAGAGCGGGTCGCCTACACAGCACGGAGGGGATATTCGGGCCTGGTGGGAGCCCCCTGCTTGAGCAGGGGGAAGCTGGACTTCAGTCCAGCGGAAGAGCGGTACCGCTTAAATTGGGCTTCAGCCCTGGGATTTCTATATGCCTGCGCTAGAGCACACAATCAAAATCGAAGCTATTCCCGGAGCGCCTACGCGCTCCTTCCCCTGCATGAATGCAGGGCCTCGCACCGGGGCGAAGAAAAGGCCCTGGCCGCTGTGGCGGCTAATCGCAACAGTTGCCAAATCAAAAATCAAGTCAACTTACTCAAAACACAGGAATTTCCATTTTTCTAATCGCAACAAAATTGACGATTCCGCGAACACCAGATCCTTCAAACCCTTCCCACGATACAATAACTCCATGCCCATCAAGCTCATTGCCATGGACTTGGACGGC
>Ga0210384_10000667_pt1 | contig 51504 bp, 48 predicted proteins | sample IncBWH2MmetaG_FD_160574 | JGI IMG/M metagenome (GOLD analysis project Ga0210384, IMG submission 160574) | Forest soil microbial communities from Barre Woods Harvard Forest LTER site, Petersham, Massachusetts, United States - Inc-BW-H-2-M | ecosystem: Environmental > Terrestrial > Soil >... | reverse complement strand
CCAGCGCGAATCCTTGCGGATCGTGAACGTCCACACCGAGCCGTCCTTGTTGCCCTCCACCTTCGTGGCCATCCACGGCACCGCCACGAAATCGGCGTCGAAGACCATCAGCCCCGCGAAGAGAGCGGGCACCCCGGTGCAGTACAGATCCTTGTTGAAGTCGTGGCTGGCCGGGTCGTTCTGCCACCAGCCCCCGCCTCCCAGCCGGAAGGACTGCTCCTTCGCGAGCTTCTCCCCCGGCCCGGGCCTGGAGGGCTTGGCGGCCTGGGCCTCGGTGGCGAAGCCCAGCCCTCCGAAGGCGGCCATGGCCCCGATCACCTTGAAGAAGTCGCGCCGGCCCACTCCGATGGACCGCAGACGAGCCGCGAAGAGGTCGATCTGGGCATCCGGAATTCGCATCGGGGGAATCCGCATGGAAGATCCTCCTGTGGTGGTCGGGGCTACTTCAGCTTGGGATCCAGCGCGTCACGGACCCCGTCTCCGAAGAAGGTGAACGAGAGCATGGTCACGGCGATGGCGATCGCGGGGAACACGCAGAGGTGCCAGTAGGACCGGAGGAACTGCTGGTTCTCTCCCACCATCTGCCCCCACGAGGGGGTGGGCGGGTTGATGCCGACGCCGATGAACGAGAGCGCCGCCTCCGTGAAGATCGCCTCCGGGATGCCGAAGGTGATCGAGATGACGATGGGGGTGAGCGCGCTCGGCAGCACGTGGCGCGTGATCACTCGCCAGAAGCCGGCCCCAAGAGCGCGGGCGCCCTCGACGAACTCCTTCTCCTTGATCGAGAGCACCTGCGCACGCGTCTGGCGTGCGATCCCCACCCAGCCGGTGAGGCCGAGCGCGATGAAGATGTTGATGAGGCCGGCCCCCAGCATCGACATGACCAGGATCACGAAGAGGAGGCGCGGGAAGGCGTACATCACGTCCACGAACCTGGTGAGCAGGAGGTCGGTGCGGCCCCCGACGTAGCCGGACAGCGCGCCGATCGGGACCCCGATCAGCACGATGATGACCTGCGCCCCCAGCCCAACCAGCATGGAGACCCGCGCGCCGTAGATCAGGCGCGAGAGCACGTCCCGCCCGAGCTGGTCGGTGCCGAGCGGAAAATCGCGCGACGGTGACTCGTAGAGCCGGCCGAAGTTGGCCTTGGTGTAGGACTGGGGCGCGATGAAGTCCGCGAAGATCGCGATGAGGCAGAGGAGGATGACCACGAGGCCGCCGATCACCGCGAGGCGGTTGCGAAGGAGGCGCCGCCACGCGTCGCGGTAGAGGCTCGATCCCCGCGGGGCCTCGCGCGCCAGGGCGATCGCGCCGCCCCCCGGCGCGGGCAGGCTAGTATCGGATACGGGGGTCGAGAGTGCCATAGAGGAGGTCCACCACCAGGTTCATGAGCGCGAGGAACGCGCCGTAGACGAGCACGACCGCCATGATCATCGGGTAGTCGCGTCCCGTCATCGAGAGCACGAAGAAGCGCCCCATGCCCGGGACCCGGAAGATCGACTCCACGAAGAAGGACCCGGTCCCCACCGCGGCGAACATGGGGCCGAGTAGCGTGACCACCGGGATGAAGCCGTTCTTCAGCACGTGCTTGAGGATGACCGGGCCCTCGGCCAGACCTTTGGCCCGCGCGGTCACGATGTAGTCCGAGCGGATCACCTCCAGCATGCTCGAGCGCGTGAAGCGGGCGATGATGCCGAGCGGGGCGAGCGCGAGCGTGACGGTCGGCAGCACCCAGTCGCGTGGCGAGTTCCAGCCCCCGGTCGGGAAAATCGGCAGCACGAACGAGAAGAGGACGATCAGGAAAACGGCCAGGACGAAGTTCGGCACGCTGACTCCGACGGTGGCGACGCTCACCGAGAGATAGTCCCACGAGCGGTTCTGGTAGACCGCGGCCAGCACCCCGAGGGTGAGACCGCCCACGACCGCGAGGGCCAGCGCCATGCTCCCGAGGAGGAGGGAGACCGGGAACGTCTCGACCAGGATCTCTCCGACCGTGCGGGTCTTGTAGACGAACGATTGCCCGAAATCGAAGCGCACCGCCTTCTGGAGGAAGATGCCGAACTGCGCGTAGAGCGGCTTATCCAGCCCGTAGACCGCGGCGAGGTTCTGTTGCGCCTCGGGCGACAGCGGGTTGGCTCCCTCCGCAACGGGATCGAGCGGGCTCCCCGGCGTGGCGTGCATCACCAGGAAGGTGACGAGCGCCATAGCGAGGAGCGTCGGAACCAACCAGAGGAGGCGATAGACGATGTAGCGGACCAACCCACCCCCCGGAGCGGATGCCCGTCCTGCAGAGACTATGTGACGGGTTACGTAACTATCCGCAAAGGCTCGCGGGAAGTCAAGGAAGAAGTGGGATCGAGGTGGTATCCTGCGCCCGAATGGCCATAGCGCTGACCATCCTCCCCGGTCGTCACGTCCTCGACACGAAGCCCGGCACCACCGTCCTGAAAGCGGCGCACGCCGGGGGCGTCGACATCACCGCGACCTGCGGCGGCCGCGGCCGCTGTACCTCGTGCCGGGTGAAGCTCGTCGCGGGCACCGCGCCCCCGCCCACGATCATGGACGAGCTGCAGCTGGGCGGCACGCTCGTCCGGGAGGGGTACCGGCTCTCGTGCCAGTGGCCAATCACCGAGCCCGTCACGGTCCAGGTCGCGCCCCCCCTGGACGAGACCACGTTCCAGATCCTGGGCGGCGAGCGGCCGGCGGGGGCGCCCGCGCCGGTCTCGATCGACGCGGGCGTGCGCAAGGACGTGCTGACGGTGTCGCTTCCGAAAGACGAGCATCTGCAGGCCTCCGATCTCGAGGTGCTCGCGGCCGCCGCGGGCTGCCGTGTCGAGGAGGTCTCCCCGGCCCTGCTCAAGACTCTCCCCGCGATCCTGCGCGAGCGCGACGGAGAGGTCACGGTGACGAGGTTCGGCGGACGCCTGATCGCGGTCGAGTCGGGCGACACCGCGCTGATGAAGTTCGGGCTCGCCATCGACGTGGGGACCACCAGCGTGGTGACGACGCTCATGGAGCTCGAGTCGGGCGAGCAGCTCGGCGCGGTCTCGAGCCTCAACCCCCAGGCGGTGTACGGCGGCGACCTCATGTCGCGCATCGCCTTCGCCCAGTTCGACGCGGGCAACCTGCGCAAGCTGCAGACCCGTATCATCGGCCTGCTCAACCAGCACATCGAGCAGATCACCCGGGAATCGGGCGTGCTCGCCAAGTGGATCTACAAGGTGGTGATCGTGGGCAACACCTGCATGCATCACCTCCTGCTCGGCATCGATCCGTCCTACGTGGGCCTGGCCCCCTACGCCCCCGTGATGCGACACCCGCTGACGCTACCCGCGCGCGATCTGTTCCTGAAGCTGCCGCCGGAGGCGCGCGTCTGCCTGCTGCCGTTGGTGGCCGGCTTCGTGGGCGCCGACGCGGTGGCGGTGGCGCTGGCCACCCGGCTCGACGAAGCGCGCGCGCCCCGCATCGCGGTGGACATCGGCACCAACGGCGAAGTGGTCGTGGGCGCTGGCGGGCGGTTGTGGGCCTGCTCGGCGCCCGCGGGCCCGGCGCTCGAAGGGGCGCAGATCCGCCACGGGATGCGCGCGGCCATCGGCGCCATCGACCGCGTCGAGGTCGAGCACGGCGACCTGCGCTGGCACACCATCGGCGACGGCCCCGCTCAGGGCATCTGCGGCTCCGGCCTCCTCGACGCGGTGGCGGCGCTGCTCGACCTGGGCGTGCTGGACTGGACCGGGTTGATCGACCTGGACGGGCGCGATCGGCTCCCGCCTCCGGTTCGCGCTCGCGTCGAGATGCGGGGAGAGGAGCGCACGATCGTGCTCGCGCGGGCGGGCGAGCACGGGGCCGACCGGGAGATCGTGCTCACCCAGGACGACGTCCGGCAGGTACAGCTCTGCAAGGGCGCCATCGCCTCGGGCGTGGCGATGCTCCAGCACGTCGCGGGCATCCCGACCGCGCAGGTGGAGGAGCTGATGCTGGCGGGCGGCTTCGGGAACTACCTGTCGGTGCGGAGCGCGTTGCGCATCGGGCTCATCCCGCCCGGCCTGCCGCCGGACAAGATCCGCTACGTGGGCAACGCGGCCGCGCTGGGGGCGCAGCTCGCGCTCGTCTCGGAGGCGGAGCGCGCCCGCGCCGAGGTCATCGCCGGACAGATCGAGCACGTCTCGCTCGCCGCGCACCCGGACTTCGAGACCATCTTCGTCGACTGCATGAACTTCCCCCGTCTCCCCTCTCTCGCGTAGCCGGCCGCATGGTCATCCCCACTTCCGCCCTCGGCGTCACGGCGGGCCCGCGCGAGCAGGCGATCGACGCGCGCTGGCTCATGGCCTACGCGGCCGCGCTCGGCGAGCACGCGCAGGCGTACTTCGACACCACGCGACCGGGCGGCATCCTCGCTCACCCGCTCTTTCCGGTGTGTTACGAGTGGCCCTTGGCGCTGGACGTGCGCGCCCGGGTGCTGGCCGACGAGGTGGCGGTGCGCGGCGTGCACGCGACCCATCACCTGACGCTGCACCGGCCGCCGCGGCCCGGCGACCGCCTCCGCACCACCGCCACCGTCGCGGTGCTCGAGCGACGGGCGCCCGGCGCCTACATGGTCGTACGCCTGCACACGGTGGACGCGGCGGGCGAGCCGGTCAGCACCACCGACTACGGCTCGCTCTACCTCGGCGTGGAGTGCGAGGCGGGCCCGCCGCCCGCGAACGCCCCTCACCCCGGCTCTCTCCCGAGGCGGGAGAGAGAGAAGGGCGAGTGGTGGTCAGCCGAGGTCCCCGTCTCCGCCACCCTCGCCCACGTCTACACGGAGTGCGCGCGTATCTGGAATCCCATCCACACCGATCGAGCCGTCGCGCTCGGCGCCGGTCTGCCGGACATCATCCTGCACGGCACCGCCACGCTCGCACTGGCGGTCTCGGAAGCGCTCCGACAGCAGGAGCGCGGGCCCGCCACGCGCGTGCGCGCGATCGCGTGCCGGTTCGGCACGATGGTGCGGCTGCCCTCGCGACTCGTCGTGCGCGGCCGGCGACCGGAGGCCTCGGCCGATCGGCGCGTCGTGCGCTTCGAGGCGCTCGCCGAGGACGGCCGCCCTGCGGTGCGCGACGGCACGATCGACCTGGAGCCCACCTCATGACCAAGTTCGAGCGGGTACAGGCGGCGCTCAGGCGCCAGGCCACCGATCGGCCGCCCTACGCCTTCTGGCGTCATTTCCCGGACGTGGATCGCAACCCGGCCGCCCTGGCCCAGTCCATCCTGCGCTTCCACGAGCGCTACCAGTCGGACTTCCTGAAAGTGACGCCCACCGGCGGCTACGCGGTGGAGGACTGGGGCTGCGTCGAGGGCAGCGAGGTGATGCCGGACGGTCATCGCCCGTGCGCGCGGCACGCGGTGAACGCGCCCGAGGACTGGAAGAAGATCCGGCCGGTGAAGATGGAATCGACCGCGTGGGCCTCGCACCTCGAGACCATCATTCGCTGTATCGTGGATCGGCGGGCCGACTGCTCGACCATGCCGACCGTGTTCAGTCCGCTCTCACTCGCCCGCAAGCTCGCGGGCGACCGGCTGAACTACGATCTCAAGGAGAACCCACAGGCGGTAACCGACGCGCTCGAGGCCATCACCGAGACGATCCTGGCCTTCGCGGAGGCGTGCTTCCGCGAGGGCGCGGAGGGCTTCTTCTATTCGATCCAGGCCGCGAGCACCACGTTCCACACCGAGGAGGAGTACCGGCGCTTCGGCGAGCCCTACGACCGCCGCATCCTCGAGGCGGTGCGCGCTCAGTCCAAGCTCACCGTCCTGCACTGCCACGGCGAGCGGCTGATGTTCGACCGGCTCGCGACCTTGCCCGCGCAGGCCTGGAACTGGGACGATCGCCGCGCCGGCCCGTCGCTCCGCGAGGGGAAGGCGCGGGTGCCGGGCGCGGTCCTGGGTGGCCTCGACCAGTGGACCACGCTCAAGGACGGCACCCCCGAGGCCGCGCAGGCGCAAGCCCGGGACGCCCTCGCGCAGACCGACGGCCAGGGCGTCATTCTGGGCGCCGGCTGCGTGCTGCCGGTCGGCGCCTCCGACACGACCCTGATCGCGCTGGCGAAGTCGCTGGGCGGGGTGCCGAAGCTCGGCTTCATCAGGCCGCAATAGCCGATGCCCCTGACGCGGGTCGCGCTCGCCGCGCTGATCGCGCTCACGGCGGCCGCCGCGTGGGGCGCCGAGCCGACCGGCGACGTGGTGATCCTCTCGCCCTACCGGTCGCTCGTCGGCGCGAACGCGCGTCCCCGCCTCCTGCCCCACGCCGGCGTGGACTTCGCCGCGCCGGTGGGCACGACGGTGCTGGCCGCCGCGGACGGCGTGGTCTCGCTGCTGATCGACTACGAGCCGGGCTGCGGCGTCGGCGTGGTGCTCGCCCATCGAAGCTTCCGGCGATGGACCGCCTATTGCCACCTGACGCGCGCGCTGGTCGCGACCGGGCAGGCGGTGTCCCGCGGGGAGGCCATCGGGCTGTCCGGAACGTCGGGAAACTCGGCCAACGTCCCTCACGTGCACCTCGAGCTCTGCACCAGCGCGTGCGGGTCGCATCGCGATGGCGACCTGCGCGGCACCCAGGATCCCCTCGCCGTGACGGTGGGCTGCTACGACCCGCAACAGGTCTACTCGACGGACCGACTGCTCCTGACCTTGCCGCTCGAATGCCGCCGAGGCGTGACGGACGCGCACCGATGAACCCGGAGCTCGAGACGGGGCTCGGAGGTCTTCGCGGCGAGATGGTGAGCGACCGGCACTGGGCCGCCTGGGGGCGGCTCGGGGCTACTTCCCGACGTTGAAACGGAAGTGGCAGATCTCGCCGTCCTGCACCTCGTAGTCCTTCCCCTCGAGCCGTAGCCGCCCGCGCTCGCGCGCGGCCGACATCGAGCCGTCGACCGCCAGCAGGTCGTCGTAGCCCACCACCTCGGCGCGGATGAAGCCGCGGGCGATGTCGGAGTGGATGGCGCCGGCGGCGTCCTGCGCGCGGGTGGCGCGCGGGATCGACCAGGCCCGCACCTCGTCATCGCCCACCGTGAAGAAGGAGATGAGGCCGAGCAGCGCGTAGCAGTCCTCGAGCACCCGGCGGATGGCGGGCTCGGTGAGCCCGAGGTCGGCGAGGAACGCGGCCTGCTCCGGGCCCTCGAGCTGGGCCACCTCGGCCTCGATGACCGCGGAGACCCAGCCGAGCCGGGTGGCCGGGCGCTGGGCGACCGCCGCGAGCCCGAAGCCCGCGGCCAGATCGCTGCCGCGGGCGATCTCCTTCTCGGCCAGGTTCAGGCAGTGGAGGATCGGCTTCTGCGAGAGGAACGTGAAGCCGCGGATCGCCCGCGCCTCGTCGTCGGAGAGCCCGAGCGCGCGGATCGGCCGGCCGGACTCGAGCGGGGGCTTGATCTTGAGCAGCACCGCCTGCTCGTGCACGTCGGGGTCGGTGCGCTTCTTCTTGAGCTGCGCCTCCAGCCGCTCGAGCCGGCGCTCCACCACCTCGAGATCGGCCAGGATCAGCTCGGTCTCGAGATCGTCGATGTCGCCCACCGGATCGGGCGCGGTGCCGGTCGCGTCCGGAAAGGCGCGCACCACGTGGAGCAGCGCGTCGGCGTTGCGGAACTCCTTGGTCTCGAGACCCTGCCGCTCGCCCTTGGCGATCCCGGCCAGATCCACCACCTCGAAGGTCGCGAACGTGGTCTTCTTGGGCTTGAACATCGCGGTGAGGCGGTCCACCCGCGCGTCGGGCACCCGCGCCACCCCCGCGTGCATCTCGGCGCGCGCGCCCCCGAACGACGACGTGGCGACGCTCGCGCCGGTGAGCAGGTTGAACAGCGACGTCTTGCCGCTCTTGGCCAGCCCGATGAGCCCGATCTTCATGGAAGGCCATGCTACCATAGCCGCCGACATGGCCGTCCTCCGGCGCCGCGCGCGCGCCTGCTAGTGCCGTCCCTCCGGCCGCTCGATTGGCGTGGCGCCGTCACCGCGCTCCTCCTCGCCGCGATGTGGGGCGGCAATCCGGTCGCGGTGAAGATCGGCCTCGCGGACGCGCCGCCGTTGCGGCTCGCCTTCTTCCGCTTCGTGCTCGGCGCGCTGTCGCTCCTGGGCTACGCGTGGTGGACCCGGCATCGCGGGGTCTTCGACGTTCGCCCCGGCGAGTGGCGCACGCTCGTCTCTCTCGGGCTGATCTTCTCGATCCAGATCGGCTCGATGAACGTCGGCATCGGGCTCACCACCGCAGCCCACGGCGCGGTTCTCCTGAACTCCTACGCGGTGCACACCGTGGTGTTGGCCCACTTCCTCATCCCAGGCGACCGCCTGTCTCCGGCCAAGGTGGGCGGCGTGCTCGTCGCGTACACCGGCATCGTGCTGCTGTTCGCGCGCGACTTCTCCTTCCAGAGCTCCACCATGGCCGGCGACCTGATCGTGGCCGCGAGCGCGGTCCTGCTGGGCGAGCGCGTGGTCTACACCGCGCGGGCGGTCCAGCGCTTCGACCCGGTCAAGCTCCTGGTCTTCCAGTCCCTGATCGGCAGCGCGTGCTTCCTGGTGGCGAGCCTGGTCTTCGAGACGGGGACACCCACCCGCTATACGACGGCGCTGGCCACCTCGCTCGTCTACCAGGGGGTGGTCATCGCGGGCTTCAACTTCCTGGTCAACTCCTACCTCTACCAGAAGTACCTCGCGAGCGCGCTCGCGACCTGCTCGCTGACCACCCCGCTCTTCGGCGTACTCATCGCCGCGGGGGTGGCGGGCGACCATCTGAGCCCGGTCCTCCTGCTCTCGACCGTGATGGTCGCCGCCGGTATCGGCCTCACCGTCCGCCGCTGACCACCTTGACCGTCCCGCGCCCCCTGCGGTAGCGTCGCTCCATGCCCACCCGGCCGTCGAAGCCGCTCCCGTCGAAGGCACTGGAGGTCGTGCCGAACCCGCATCCGGATCGCGACTACGAGGTCAGCCTCGAGATTCCGGAATTCACCTGCGTCTGCCCGCGCACCGGCCAGCCCGACTTCGCGACCATCCGGGTGCGATACGTGCCGGACCAGGTGCTACTCGAGCTGAAGGCGATCAAGCTGTACATCTGGTCGTACCGCAACGAGGGGGCCTTCCACGAGGACGTGACCAATCGGATCCTGAACGACTTCGTGGCCGCGGCGGTGCCGCGCTGGATCGAGGTGGTGGGCGACTTCACGGTACGCGGTGGGATCAAGACGGTAGTGCGCGTCACCCACGGCAAGCGCCCGGAGATCTAGGCGGCCAGGCTCAGCAGCACCACCCCGGCCAGCATCACCAGTGCCCCGGGTGCGATGTCGCGCACCGTCTGCTTCTCGCCGAACATCACGGTGCCGATGGCCATCGCGAGCAGGATCTCCACCTGCTTGACCGCCTCCACGTACGACGAGAGCGTCAACAGATACGCGGTCCCCTGGCTCACGGTGGTGAGCGAGGCGAAGAGGCCGAAGCTCACGAACGCCTTCCAGTAGCGCGGGATCTCGGCGAAGCGCCGCCGCGAGGTCACCAGCACGATCGGGGTCACGAGCAGGCTCGCGGCCAGGTAGCCGCCGAGCGTGCCCGTGTACTGATCCGAGCACTGCATGGCCCACTTGATGGTCACGACCGACGGGGCGAAGAACAGCGCGGCCAGCAGCGTGTAGCGCAGGCCGCGGTCGGTGAACAGCACCGCCAGCGGGGCCCACCACGCGATACGGGCCCGGCTCAGGTTGAGCAGGTACACGCCGGACATGCTGATCACGATGCCCGCGACGCCGAGGAGCGTCGGCCGCTCCTGGAGCGTGAAGTATCCGAGCACCACCAGCACCAGCAGGCTCACCTTCCAGAGCGCGGTGACCATGGAGATCTCCGAAAGCTTGAGCGCCTTGGACAGCGCCATCGTGGAGAAGGTCTGTGAGACCGCGAAGCAGGCGCACGCGAGCCAGAAGCCGGGCTTGAGCTCGGGGACCCCGTGCCACAGCACGAAGGCCGCCGCGAACGGGAGCAGGGAGGTGAAGCGTCCCCACACGTTGATGTACTCGTCCAGCGAATGCCCGAGCCGCTTCATCACCGTGTTGCGGAGCACCTGGCAGAGCGCGGCCAGCAGCGCGAGAGGGAGCCACATCGGAAGCGAAGCCGGCTACCGCGCGCGGGACAGGAGGGCCACGAGGGCATCCACGACTGCGCCCGGCTGCTCTCGCGGCAGGAAATGCCCGGCGTCCGCCACCACGTGGCGCTCGGTGCCGTCCGGGAAGAGGGCCGGGTGCCGCTCGGAGTGCCACGGCGGATCCACCATGTCGTCGCGGCCGTGCAGGATCACGCTCGGCACCGCGATACGGGAACGCTCGGCCAGGCGCCGCTCGATCGGCTCGAGCCGCGGGTCGCCGGGGGCGTTACCGTGACGATGGCGATAGGAGTGGATGACCAGCGGCACGAAGTCCGGGTTGTCGAAGGCGACCGCGGTGCGCTCGAAGGTGGCGTCGTCGAAGCGCCAGCCGGGCGACCACTCGTGCCAGAGCAGCCGGCAGATGTCGCGCCGGTTCTTCTCGAGGCCGACCCGCCCCCGCTCGGTGTTGAAGTACCACTGGTACCAGTACGCGCGCTCCTCGACGGCGGAGACGGGCCGGGGCGGCGCGAGCGTGTTCTGCACGTTGTAGCCGCCGATCGTGACGAGGCCGCGCACGCGGGCGGGCGCGAGGATCGCCGCGATGCAGGCCGCGCGGCCGCCCCAATCGTAGCCGGCGAGGGTGGCGCGCTCGATCCCCAGCGCGTCCATGAAGTCGAGCACGTCCTGGCCGATCGCGGCCTGCTGCGCCATGCGCGGGGCGCCCGGGTCCAGGAAGCGGGTGGGGCCGTAGCCCCGCAGGTAGGGCACCAGCACCCGGTGCCCGAAGGCCGCGAGCCGCGCTGCGACCTCGTCCCAGGTGCGGACGTCGTCGGGGAAGCCGTGCAGCAGGACGACCGGGTCGCCCGCTCCCCGGCCTTGCTCCTCGTATCCGATCTCGAGCGTCGCGGTGCGGGCGGTGGGCACCGGCGGCCGGCCCGGGCTAGAAGCCGCTGACGTACGGCAGGCGCTTCGCGGTGGCCTCGATGGCGTCGCCCGCCTCCAGCAGGACGCCGGTCGGGTTCCAGGCCCCGGAAACGAGCTGGTTACGCGCGCCGTCCGGAATCCGGGCGGGAATCACGCGATCGCCGAAGCGCACCTCCTGGCGCTCCACGTCCACCGCCATCGCTTGCCTGGGGTCCCGCCCGATCGCCCGCTGCAGCCACAGCACGTCGTCCTGGGAGATCGCCAGGCACGGGATCCCGAGCATCGTGCAGTTGCCGAAGAAGATCTCCGCGAAGGAGCCGCCGACGATGGCCCGGATGCCCCACTGCTTGAGCGACTCGGGGGCGTGCTCGCGCGAGGACCCACAGCCGAAGTTCAGCCCGCCCACCAGCACCGAGGCGCCCTCGTAAACCTTCTGGTTGAACGAGTGTTCGGGGTCGTGCTTGCGCGCGTCCTCGAAGGCGTGGAGCCCCAGCCCCTCGTTGGTGACCGTCTTGAGGAATCGGGCCGGGATGATCCGGTCGGTGTCGATGTCGTTGCCGGGAACCGGGATGCCCCGTCCTACGATCTGCGTCCGCGCGTTCTCGCTCATCGCATCATCTCCCGGACGTCGGTGACCGCGCCGGTCAGCGCCGCCGCCGCCGCCATGGCCGGACTCATCAGCAGCGTGCGGCCGGTGGGGCTGCCCTGGCGCCCGATGAAGTTCCGGTTGCTGGTGGAGGCGCTCATCTCACGGCCCCGCAGCTTGTCGTCGTTCATGCCGAGGCACATCGAGCAGCCCGCGTTCCGCCACTCGAAGCCCGCCTCGCGGAAGATCTCGTGGAGCCCCTCGGCCTCCGCGTCCTTGGCCACGAGCTGCGAGCCGGGCACCACGATGGCCCGCACACCCCTGGCCACCTTGCGGCCCCGGGCGACCTGGGCGGCCACCCGGAGATCGGAGAGCCGGGAGTTGGTGCACGAGCCGATGAACACCACGTCGATCCGGGCGCCCGCGATCGGCTGCCCCGCCTCGAAGCCCATGTGGGCGAGGCCCTCGCGGTGGGTCGGGCGCTCGGGCTCGGCCACCGACTCCACCGGCGGGATGCGCTCGCTCACGCCGACCGATTGGCCGGGATTGATGCCCCACGTGACCATCGGCTGCATCGCCGACCCGTCCAGCCGCTTGACGTCGTCGTAGGAGGCGCCGGCGTCGGACGCCATGGATTTCCACCACGTCACCGCGCGGTCGAAGGCTGCCCCCTGGGGTGAGTACTGACGGCCCCGCAGGTAGTCGAAGGTGGTCTGGTCCGGGTTGACGTAGCCGAAGCGCGCACCGCCCTCGATCGACATGTTGCAGAGGGTGAGGCGCTCCTCCATCGTCATCCGCTCGATGACCGGCCCCGCGTACTCGTAGGCGTAGCCGACGCCGCCGTTGACGCCGAGGGTGTGGATGATGGCGAGGATCACGTCCTTGGCGTAGACGCCCCTGGGAAGGGCGCCGTCCACGCGTACCTGGCGCAGCTTGGGCTTGGCCATGGCCAGGCACTGGGTGGCCAGCACATCGCGCACCTGGCTCGTGCCGATGCCGAAGGCGATGGCGCCGACCGCGCCGTGTGTCGCGGTGTGGCTGTCGCCGCAGGCGATGGTCATGCCGGGCTGGGTCAGTCCGAGCTCGGGCCCGATGACGTGCACGATGCCCTGCCGCCCGCTCTCGAGGCCGAAGAAGGGCACCCCGCTCTGCTGGGTATTGCGCGTGAGATGGACGGTCATCTCCTCCGCCACCTCGTCCGCGAAGGGCCGCTGCTGGGCGGTGGTGGGGATGATGTGGTCCAGGGTCGCGAAGGTGCGGGCCGGCATGCGGACCGGCAGCTTGAGCTCCCGTAGGGCCTGGAAGGCCTGCGGCGAGGTGACCTCGTGGACGAGATGGAGCCCGATCAGGAGCTGCGTCTGCCCGGAGGGCAGCGTACGTACCGTGTGGGCGTTCCAGACCTTGTCGAGCAGTGATGACGCCATGTCGGACTCCTTTGTCTTCGTGTACCCCCGGTCGCCCGCTTCGCGAGTCTCGTACCTCGCAACCGTTAAGTATAGTGAAATATTCTTTCCGGTCACGTAAGATCCGCTAATGCTCGACGCCACCCTTCTCCCCGCCCTGCTGAGCCTCCTCACGGTGGCCCGCAGCGGGTCGGTCGCGGCGGCGGCGCGCCTGCAGCACCGCACCTCTTCCGCCATCAGCCAGCAGGTCCGAAAGCTCGAGCGGCACGTCGGCGTGAAGCTGCTCGAGCGGGCCGGGCGGGGCGTGCGTTTGACCGCCGCCGGTGAGGCCGCCCTGCCCGGCATCCTGAAGCTCGGCGCCGAGACCGAGGCCCTGTTCGCCCACCTGGGCGAGCTGTCGGGGCGCCCGCCCGCGACTCTGCGGGTGGCGGTCAGTGACTATCTCGGCCGGGCTCTGCTGGTGCCGGTGCTCCGAGAGCTGCTCGATGAGAAGACGGCGCTGCGCTTCGAGATCGCCACCACGCACTCGCGCGAGGCGGTGCGCCTGGTGGAGCGCGGAGAGGTGGACTGCGCGGTAGTCACCGGCCAGCAGGCGCCGCCCGGGATCGAGGCGCAACATCTCTTCGACCAGCCCTTCGCGTGGGTGGGACCACGACGATCGGTCGGGCGCCTGGCGCTCACCCAGCGCCTGGCCCGCGAGCCGCTGCTGCGGCTCGGCGCGGAGAGCCAGGGGCGGCGATTGCTCGAGGACTACCTGCTGCGGGAGCGGATCCAGCCGGTCTCCACCATCGACGTCCCGAGCGTGTCGCTGCTGCTGGCGTACGTCTCGGGCGGGCTGGGGGTCGGCCTCGTCCCCGCGCTGGCTCTGGCCGAGCTGGGCCGAGCGGAACGAGCCCGCTACGACGCGGAGGCGGCCGCGGTGCCCGCTCTGTCGGTGACCCTGATCCACCGGGCGGGATTCAGGAGGGGCGCCGCCGCCGAGCGGTTCGCCGCGCGCCTGATCGCGGAGGGTGGTCGGGCCGGCGCCCGGCTCGAGGCGGGAGCCGGAGCTAGCCCAGCACGCCGGGCAGCGCGCCGCTCTTCGCGGCGAACCCCGGGAACAGCGGCGCGGCCGGCGCGCCCAGGTGGCGCGTCGCGACCTCGGTGAACAGGCTGCGGAAGTCGGTGGTGACGGCCAGGTCGCGCCCTTCGTAGAGCTGATCGCGTCTCAACCCCGGCCAGCGGCCGTAGACCCGCCCGCCCTTGACCGGGCCGCCGAGGGCGAGCATGGCGGTGGCGTGGCCGTGGTCGGTGCCGCGATTGCCGTTCTCCCGCACCGTCCGGCCGAACTCAGACATCGTGAGCACCACCACGTCGTTCATCCGGGGACCCAGGTCGCGATCGAGCGCCGCGAGCCCCTCGGCGAACTCTTTGAGGCGCGCCGCGAGCTGCCCGCGCTCGTTGCCCTGGCCGGCGTGGGTGTCCCACCCACCCACGTCGGCGAAGGCAACCTCGACGCCCACGTTCGCGCGGATGAGCTGGGCGATCTGCCGAAGGCTGTCGCCGAAGCGGCCGCGCGGATAGACCGCCCCGTTCGCGGGAGCGAGGCGCTGGGGCGCCGCGGTCTTCAGCATCTTGACCGCCTCGAAGGTCTCGCGCCCGGTGCCGTAGAGCAGGTCGCGCACGCCCTGCTCGTACATCGACTCGAAGCCCTTGCGCGTGCCGCCGCCGGCCGCCATCATCGCGGCGCCTTCCTTGACGTCGAAGTCGGACAGGCTGTTCAGAGCCACCGCGCCCACGTCGCCGCGCAGGATGCGCGGAAGCTGCGGGCCCAGCGCGACCGCCCGGAACGGCGAGGCCGGCTCGGGGGCCGGCACCGCGGCGAGTCCGCGGGCGAGCCAGCCGTCGGCGGTGCTCTTCACCCCGGGGGTGCCCGATTCCATGTAGTCCTGCGCGTCGAAGTGCGAGCGCGTGATGTCGGGGGAGCCGCAGGCGTGGACGATCGCGAGCCGCCGCTCGTCCCAGATGGGCTTGAGCGGAGACAGCGAGGGATGCAGGCCGAAGAACCCGTCGAGATCGACGGTGCTCTCCGCCGCGCCGGGGGTCGGGCGCGCGATCGCGATACTGCCGCGCGAGCCGTAGTAGTCGGGATCACCGTGGGGCACGATCATGCTGAGCCCGTCCACCGCCCCGCGCTGGAAGACCGCGATGAGCACCTTCGGACGCCCGGTGCGCTCCTCGGCGAGGGCGGTGCGAACGAGAAAGCGCGGGACCGAGCCCAGCGCGAGGAGCGCGAGCCCGCCCCGCTTCATGAAGGAGCGCCGCGTGCAGTCGTGCATGGCCTACCTCCTCTGGAACTCGGGCGAGCCCAGCACGAGCGCGGTCAGCTTCTCCACGTCGGTGTCCTTCGCCACTCGATCGTAGGCGGTGGTGCGCGTGATCTCGGGGCTCTCGAGCTGGGAGGCGAGCACCGCGCGGGTGTCGGGCGAGGCTTCGCCGTAGAGCACGGTGGCGAGCAGGCGGTCCAGAACCTGAGCCGGCTGCCCCCGATCGGCGCCCCCCACGAAGCGATTGAGATCCACGCTCGCGCCGCGGAAGCGGTTGTGGGCCAGGCCGAGCGCGAAGTTCATGCGGCCGAGCAGCGCGCCGGTGTTCACCCAGGCCTCCGCGCGATCGGGATAGCCGGTGGGCGGCTGCGCCTCGTAGAGCGGCTCGCCGAGCTTCGCGACCTCGCGGGCCAGCACGATGCCACCGCCCGCGGGCCCCTCACCGCCGGCCCCGGCCTCGCCGGCGGGGGCCGGCCCGATCCGTCCGTCGAGCGTGCGTACCGCGCTCACCACCACCTCGAGCGGCGTCTTGATCTTGGCGCGATAGGTCTCGGCCGACCAGAACTCCGGCGAGGTGAAGATGGTCAGGAGCACCGCGCGGATGTTGCCGTCGGTGCGCTGAAAGGTGGCGGCGGCGCGCTCGACCAGGGCCGGCGGAGGATCGTCGCTCACGAAGCGGCGCGCGAGCTTGGTGGCGATGAAACGCGCGGTGGCCGGATGGCGTACCAGGATGTCGATGACGCGCTCGCCGTCCTGGAGACCGCCGCCGGCCGGGATCGCCTGCCCGAGCACGTGCTTCTCCCCCCGATCGTGCGCGATCGTCCGGAAAAGGAAGCCGCCGCCCTGCTGGGGTCGGTCGATCGTCCACCCGGTGAAGCAGCGCGCCACCTCGATCACGTCCTGCTGCGTGTAGCCACCGTCTACCCCGAGCGTATGCAGCTCCATCAGCTCACGCGCATAGTTCTCGTTGAGCCCCATGCGCCGGGGCCCGTTGGGCCCGCCGGGGAGCGTGAGGTCGGCGCGGGTGCTGAGCCAGTTGTCGAGGTAGAAGAGCATGGCGGGATGACGCGCGGTGGCCAGGAGCAGGTCGCGGAAGGGGCCGAGCGCGTGGGGACGGATCGCCTCGCGCTCGTACGCGGGCAGCATCCACCGGACCGCGCCCTTCTGGCCGTAGACGTTGAAGTGATTGAACCAGAAGTCGACCATCACTTCCTCGAGCTGGCGCTCGCTCATCACCGCGCGGGTGATCCGCGCCGCCTGCATCTGCGCGGTGATCACCGCGGGGCGCCGCTCGGGCGGATACATCTGGACCGCGTCCTGGCGGGTCATTTGGCCGGAAGCCAGCTGCTGCCGCACCTGGGGGGAGGGCTGCGGATACTCGCGCACGAGGGCGGCCGCGCTCAGGCCGAGCACGCGATACGCGGGTAGGGCCTGCTCCAGCGCCGGATCCGGGATGCTGCTCGGGCTGAGCTGCTGCTCGATGTAAGCGGCCACCCCGATCTGACGCACGCGCTCGACGTCACCCGGCCGCGGACCGTAACCCAGGCGATTGAGCGTGTGCAGGATCTGTTGATCGGCGGTGAGCGGTGAGGCCGGAAGGCGGATCGAGCTGGCGACACGGGGCGGGCTGACCGCCGCGCGGACCGCGGACGCCGCCGGTGGAGCGACCGCCTGAGGCTGGGCCCCCTGGAGTTGGGCCCCCCGCGGCTGGCCCGAAGAACAGGCGGCCACGACCACCGCCGCCATCGCCAATGACGCACCGCGTATTCCAGGCCGCATTCCACCCTCCAGAGCTGCAGACGTCTCCCCGTATCTTAATGTTTACGGGACGCCGGATAAAAGCGCCGTTGGCGCGCGGCCGCGCCGACTAGGGCAGAACCGCGACCTTGATCGAGTCCGGCGAGCGATGGGCCTGGAAGGCGTCGTCGATGCGGGCCAACGGGAACGTTCGCGACAGGAGGCGGTCCACCCGCACCGCTCCGCTCGCGAGGAGGCGCATCGCCTCGGGAAACTCGTCCTGGTAGATCATCGAGCCGATGATGCGCAGCTCCCGGCGCACCACCCAGAAGAAATTGAGCGGGGTGGGCTCGTGGGGCAACCCGGTGAGCACCACGCGGCCGCCCGGGCGGCAGAGGTTCACCGCCTGCTCCACCGCGGGCGCGGTGCCCGCGGTCTCGATGACGAGATCGACGCCCTCGCGGCCGGAGAACGCGCGGGCCGCCGCGGTGTCGTCGTCGGCGCCGGAGAGCGCGACCGCGTCGGCGCCCAGCTCCCGCGCGAGCGCGAGGCGCCGGGTCGATCGTGCGACCGCGAGGACCCGCGCGCCGCGCGCCCTGAGGACCTGCACCGCGAGCAGGCCGAGCGAGCCCACGCCCAGCACCGCGGCGGTCTCGCCGGCTTGCGGCGCGGCGCGCCCGACCGCGCGCACCACCACCGCGAGGGGCTCGGCCAGGAGCAGGCGCTCGTCGCCCAGGCCGTCCGGAGCGGGCCAGCAGCAGCGGGCGGGCACGGTCGCCTCTTCCGCGAAGCCGCCGTCCACGTCGATGCCGACCGCGACGCGCGAGAGGCACAGGTTGCGGTTGCCTTCGCGGCAGAGCGGGCAGGACCCGCACGAGTAGTTGGGCTCCACCGCGACGGACTGGCCCACCCGGAGCCCGGAGACGCCCGGGCCCACCGCGCGCACCGTGCCCACGAACTCGTGCCCCATCACGCGCGGATAGTGCACCGGACGCTCCCCGGTCCAGATGCGGTAGTCGGTGCCGCACAGGCCGGCCGCCCGGACCCGGATCACCGCGTCGCCCGGGCCCGGCTCGGGAGACGGCACTTGGGCAAGCTCGAGAGCGCGGGGACCACGCAGCACTGCGGCGATCATGCCCGTATCGTAGCGGAGCGGCCGGGGCCGGGGCAAGGCGCCGGTCGACCGGTTCGTGATAGCATTGGCCCACATGGCGACAGCGGCGTCTCCATCGTTCGCGAGGGATCGGCAGTCCGCCCCGTCCCTGCCGATCTGGCGCGAGGGCCTGGCCGGCCTCGACTGGCTGGCCCTGCGCGCCGCGCCCGTCTTCTACGGCTACGGCGTGCCCCGCGGGGACAGCTCCGCCGCCGTCCTCGTTCCGGGCTTCCTCGGCACCGACTGGTACCTGATGGAGCTCTACGGCTGGCTGGCGCGCCTGGGCTACCGTCCCTATCTTTCGCGCATCGGACGGAACGCGGACTGTCTCGACGTCCTCTCCGGACGTCTGCTCGAGACGGTCGAGCGCGCGCGGGCGAGCACCGGCCGGCCCGTGCACCTGATCGGCCACAGCCTGGGGGGTATGCTCGCCCGCTCGCTAGCCACCCGTCGCCCGGATCTGGCCGCGTCGGTGATCACGCTCGGCTCCCCGTTCCGGGGGATCCGTTCGCATCCGTTCGTCCTCTTCGCCTCGGATCGCGTGCGGGCGCAGATCCGTCGCGACGATCGCCCCGATTGCTACACCGGCCACTGCCGCTGTCCGGCGGTGTCCGGCCTGGAGACCTCGTTCCCCGCCTCGGTGCCGCAGCTCGCGGTGTTCACCAAGACCGACGGCATCGTAGACTGGCGCGTCTGCGTGAGCGACGATGCGGCCGCCAACGTCGAGGTCGCGGGAACCCACGTGGGCCTCGTCGCCAATCCCGGCGCCTACCGGGCCATCGCGCATCACCTAGCCTTGGCCCGTCGACCGGTCGTGCCACCCGCCGCCTCGTAGACCGACTCGAAATCCCACCCGCGCGGGCATGACGTCCAAGGCGCTCCATCGCCGACTCACGACCCTCGACGCCACGTTCCTCTACACCGAGAAGCCCACCCAGCCGATGCACGTGGGCGGCTCCATGCTGTACGAGGGGTACGTCTCGCGGGAGACGCTGGTGGAGGCGCTGGAGCGCCGGCTCCACCTGCTTCCGCGCTACCGACAACGGGTCGTGTTCCCGCCGTTCGCGATGGCCCATCCCACCTGGGAGGACGATCCCGCGTTCGACATGCGCCATCACGTGGACGAGGTGACCCTGGCGCCGCCCGGCGATGATCGGGCGCTCTCCGAGGCGGGTGGCCGCGCCTTCGCCGGGATGCTGGACCGCGAGCACCCGCTCTGGAAGCTGATCGTGGTCAACGGCCGCGCCGACGGCAACACCGCGGTGGTGTGGAAGGTACACCACGCGATGATCGACGGCGTCTCCGGCGTGGATCTCACGATGGTGCTGCACGACCTCAAGCCGGATGCGCCCCCGCCCGAGCCGCCGGCCGCGCCGTGGGAACCGCGTCCGATCCCGGATCCGCTGACGCTCCTGCAGGACGCGGTCCGGGATCGGCTCACCGAGACCGCGCAGACCCTCACCGACGACGCCTTCCGGCTCCTGCGCCCGACCGAACTCGAGGCGCGGCTGCGCCAGCTCATGGGCGCGGTCAGCACCTCCGCGCCCAACGTCCTGCGCCCGGCACCGCGGGTGCCGTTCAACGGCCCGGTCTCCGCGGAGCGTCGATTCGGCTGGGCCGAGTTCTCGTTCGGGGAGTTCCGGCGCGCCAAGTCGATCCTGGGCGGCACCGTGAACGACGTGGTCCTCACCGTGATCGCCGGCGGAATCGGTCGCTACTTGCGTGCCCTCGGGCTCCCCACCGACGGGGTCGAGATTCGCGCGATGTGTCCGGTCAGCATGCGGCGACCCGACGAGCGGGGCGCGCTCGGCAATCTCGTCTCGATGATCTTCGCGCCGCTCTACGTGGGCGTGCTCGATCCGGTGGCGCGCCTCGCCGCCGAGCGGAGCGCGATGACCCGGCTCAAGGACCAGGACCAGGCCGGAGGACTCTACGAGGTCACTCATCTGATGGACCGCGTCCCGCCGGTCGTGCAGGCGGTGGCCGGCCAGCTCACGGTGCCGAACACGCTCCTCAACACCGTCTCCACCAACGTGCCCGGACCGCAGATCCCGCTCTACCTCTCGGGCCACCGGCTGATCGGCTGGTGCCCGCTCATTCCGCTCGCCAGCGAGGTGGGCCTCGTCAACGCGATCCTCACCTACGATCAGCGTCTGACGATCGGGGTCACGGTGGACCCGCGCCTGGTGCCGGACGTGTGGCTCTACGTGGAATGCCTGAAGGCGTCCTTCGCCGAGATCCTGAGCGCGGCGGACGCCGCGGAGGCGGCGGGAGCCCGAACACCGGCCCCCGCCGCGGTCGCGACCTAGACAGCTGCGGAGTTAGTTGCGGGGCTCGTGACGGGTGTAGATGTCCTTCATGCTGCTCACGTAGCCGCTGGCCGCCTGCTCGATGCCCTTCGCGGCCCGGTCGGCCGACGCCTGGAAGCGCTCGGCGTTGCGCGCGACGATCTGCGCATTGGTCTCGACCAGCTTGGCCGCGCGCTGGGTCGAGTCCGCGAGGGCCTGGAAGCCCTTCCGGTACCACGCCAGCGGGTCCCGCCGCAGATCCTCGATCATCTCGCCGCCCTGCCCCACGCTCGGCAGCGGCACCGCCCGCGCCGTCTCGACCGCCGCGGCCTGCAGCTCGCCGAATGCGCGAAGACCTTCGCGGGCGGTCGCAGAGGACAGCTCGATCAGCTCGCCCATCACCCGCTCGTTGGCCTGGGCGAACACCGACATCGCCTCCAGCACTTTGCCCTGCACGCTCGTGAACGATTCCGGGAACATGCCGCCCTCGCTCTTGGTCGCCATTGCCCTGCTCCTTCCGGTTTCGGGTTGAGGAATGTGTTGTTGCGCGTCCATAACGGGGATAAGAGTAACACGTTGCGTCATCGAGTCAACTGATTTTTGACTCACAGCGTTATTTCTAGTTAACTGCCAGTAAATATGAGCTTCTTAATGGCCCTGGGTGCCATATTCGGCTCCAGCTTTCGGCCCCCCGCCAACCGTAGTAGCCTCGGGCCCGTGAACGGCCGCGGCCCATCCGCAGACCCACGCCGGCCGCGTCAGCGACGACTCGCCCTGGTCGTGCTGCTGGCCGCGGTGGTGTCGGCGTCGGCGGCCCTCCCCTTTCGCGCCACGTGGTGGGGCGGGTGGATCCTCGCCATCGCAGAAGCGGGTATCGTGGGCGGGCTCGCCGATTGGTTCGCGGTGACCGCGCTATTCCGGCGCCCGCTCGGCTTACCGATTCCCCACACCGCGATCATTCCCGCCAACTGGGAGCTGATGGCCGAGCGGGTCGGCATCATGGTGGGTGATCGGGTACTCACCAAGGACTACGTCACGCGCGAGATCTCGCGCTTCGAGGTGGCCGACCTGCTCGCCCGTGCCGCCGATCGTCTCAAACCGGATGATCTCGAATCCGCGGTGCGCGCGGTGTCGCGCTGGGCCGCCGAGCAATTCTCACCGCTGGCGACTCAAGACCTCACCGGCTGGCTCACCCGGCTCGCGCGGACCCACCCCTTCGCGCCGGTGCTGGCCACCGGCGTCGAGGTCGCGCGCCGGCAGGGCTGGGACCAGCGACTCATCGAGGCGGTGGCGGCGGCCTTGATCGACGCGCTCGACCGCCCGAGCTTCCGCACCATGGTCGGCGACATGGTCGATGGCGTGCTGGCCGGGTACCGGGCCCAGATGGGTGCCTATCCGCGCTTCCTGATCGGGCTCGCCAACGCCCTCGGGCTCATCGACCGCGAGCGGCTCGTGTCGTCGTTACACGAGGCGCTCAGGAAGATTGCCGACGATCCGGAGGATCCGCTGCGGCGCCGGCTCGGCGAGACGATCGCCGCCCTGCCGGGCCGTCTCCGCACCGATCCGGAGCTGGCCGCGCGCATCGAGGCCGCGAAGGAGGAGTTGCTCGCGAGCCCGGCGGTGGAGCGTCTGGTCGAGGATGCGGCCGCGGGCCTCCGCCGGATCATCATGACCGACCTCGCGAGCGAACCTTCGGAGTTGGTGGCCTGGGTCACCGCGCGCCTCGATCGCGCTCGCCTGACCCTGGCCCAGGACCAGGAGCTCCGGCAGGCTCTCGACCGCTGGCTCAAGCAGCGCATCACCGAGGCGGTGGACCGCTACCACGACCGCATCGCCCGCTTCATCGAGCGCGGCGTCCACGCCCTCGGTCCCGAGGGTGCGGTCCGGCTCATCGAGGAACACGCCGGCGACGATCTTCAGTACATCCGGGTCAACGGCACCGTGGTGGGTGGCCTCGCGGGCGGGGGCCTCTACGCGATCCACCTGCTGCTGCGGCTCTTCTGAGCGGGCTCCCTAGCTCGCGGCCCAGACGTCGACCAGGTAACGCTGCTCGGCGGTGAGGGCCTGCAGCCACGCTTCGGCGGCGCGCTCGTCACCGCCGGTCCCGTCACGGTAGATCGCGGCGAAAGCGCGGCGCACGTCGGGCGCCATGCGGCTGGCGTCGCCGCAGACGTAGACGACCGCCCCCTGCTGGATGAGCTTCCACACCTGGTCGCGCTGCTGGAGCACCTGGTCCTGGACGTAGGTCTTCTGCGCTCCCCCCAGCCGCGAGAAGCACGTGAAGAGTCGCGCCACCCCGTGCTCGGCGAAGGCGCGCAGCTCGTCCTCGTAGATGAAGTCCTGGCCGGGATGGCGACAGCCGAAGAACAGCAGCGCGAGGCCTACGGCCTGCCCGCGCGTCCGCAACGCCGCGCGCTCCTGGAGGAATCCGCGGAACGGCGCCAGCCCGGTGCCCGGCCCGATCATGATGATCGGGGTGGCGGGATCCACCGGGAGGCGGAAGGCGGATTTGGTGTCCTTGACGAAGGCGTGAACGACACCGCCCTCGGCCTGGCGCAGCAAGTGGCCGGAGCAGACGCCCTGGAACTCGCCGCGGCCCGAGCGCGCCGGTCCGTCCACCACCGCCACCGTGATGCTACAGCGGCGCTCCTGGGCGAGCGGCGAGGACGAGATGGAGTAGTAGCGCGGACGGAGGGGCGGCAGCATCTCCAGGTAGCGGTCGAACGGGAGCTGGCAGGCCGGGAACTCCTCCAGCAGGTCGATCACCGACTTCCGCCGCGCCAGGACGTCCTCGCGGTAGCGGGCCTCGGCCTCGGCCAAGGCCAGGAGGCGCGGCTTCGTCCACGGGCACTCGGTGTTGGCCGCCATGGTCTGGATCTGCCGGCGGGTCGCCGGGTCTTGCAGCTCCACGTAGTCGCCGAGGAGACGGCCCACCACGATCGGCTGATCGACCGGCAGGAACGTCTTCCGCCCGCCGCCCAGACGCAGCCGGATGGTGGCGCCCGGATCGAGACCGAAGCGCGATGCGATGCGCGCGACCAGGGCGTCCGAGTTGTGCGGGATCACCCCGAGGTGATCGCCCGCGCGGTAGGTCACACCGTCCGGAAGCTCCAGCTCGAGATGACGCGTGCTGCGAGGCGACGGCTCCGCCCCGGTCTTGGTGTGCAGCTCGCGGTTGACCGCGACCCGCATCGCGCGCGCGCCCAGCGCATCCCCGAGGGCGCTCGCGGCCCCGCCGTCCACCGTCTCGACGGTGAGATGCGCGACCTCCGCCCCATCCGCCGCGGCCAGCTCCACGCCGAGGGACTTGGCGAGGGCCGGCGCGAGCGGCCCGTGCCAGGCCTGAAACTGGCCGTCGAAATCCTCCCGCGCGTCGCCTTCTCCTCGCGGATAGAGGCGCTCGGCCCCGAGGGCCGCGAGCCGCTCGTCGATCAGGCGGGGCACCGCCTGAAAGGTGGAGGCCCAGTCGCGATTGCCGCAGCCGAACACGGTGTAGCGGACACCGGCCAAGCTGGTCGCGCCGGGCTCGGCCGCGCGCAGCCAGTCGCAGAAGCGCGCCGCGTTGTCGGGCGGCGTGCCGTTGTACGACGCCGACGCGATGACCACCGCGCCTTCGGTCGGGAGATGACCCACGTAGTCGTCGAGCGGCGCCACCGTGACGTCGAAGCCGCCCACCTCGCCGGACTCCGCCACCCGGCGGGCCACCTCCTCCGCGGTGCCGAGGTTCGAGCCGTAGAGCACGAGCAGCGGCGTGTGATGCCGCGGGCCCGCCGTGGACGCGGGGGCCGGGGTCGCCACCGCGACCGCGCGCGGGATCGCGCGCGCGGTCGAGCGGCCGCGGTCGTGATCGGTCCGGCGCCGCACCTTGATCCGGAACCCATCCGGCTTGACGGTGAGCGTCTCCTTGAGGGCGAGCCGGTAGCGGGTGTGATCGGTCAGGGTGAAGCGCTGGAGGATCATCCCCAGGACCAGGGTGGCTTCCTGCAGCGCGAACTGCCGGCCGATGCACGCCCGCTGGCCGTTGCCGAAGGGCTTGTAGGCGTTACCGGGGCGCCGCTGCTCGGCCTCGCGTGAGAAGTTGTCCGGATCGAAGAGATCGGCGTGCTCGCCCCATACCGCGGGATCGCGATGCAGCATCGGGGTGAGGACCACGATCTGATACGGCCTTTTCATCGTGTACACCCCGCCGATCGCGGTGTCCTTGTAGGGCGAGAGCGCGAAGACCGGGGCGGTAGGCCACAGGCGCAGCGACTCCTTGAGCACCTGCCCCAGGTAGGTGAGCTGGCTCACCTGCGCGTACGCCGGCGCCACCGACGGATCGGGCCCGAGCACGCGGTCCACCTCCTCGTAGGCCCGCGCCAGCACCGCCGGGTTCTGGAGCAGGAAATAGGTCGCGAAGGAGAGGAGCCCGCTCGTCGTCTCGTGGCCGGCGATGAGGAAGGTGATGACCTGATAGCGGATGTTGAGGTCGTCGAGCCGATCGCCGCTCTTCCGATCGACGCCCGAGAGCATGCAGCTCAGGAGATCGGGCCTTCCGCTCGCGTCGCCGCTCTCGCGGCGCTCCCGGATGATGCGGTCGACCATGTCGTTCATGTAGTGGATGTCGGTTCGGAGCTGCCGCTCCCGGTCCCGCTTGATGACGCTCTCCAGCGGGAGGCCGCGAGTCTCCATCGAGGCGCCGAGCGCTCCGATCATCGCGTGCACGAACGGATGGTAGGTGTCGCGGTAGAACGAATTGAAGCGATAGCCGAAGCCGCAGAGTCCGATGGTGTCGAGCGTCAGCGACGTCATGTCGTGCGTGACGTCCACCTCGTCGTCCGCGTTGAGTCGCTCCCACTTCAGCGCGAGCTGCTCCGCGATGTCCACCATCATCGGGTGGTAGCCCTGCATCGCGCGCGACCCGAAGTTGGGCAGGAGGATGTTGTGGGCCTTGGACCAGTTCGGCTCCTGGGTGTAGGCGGTGAAGAGCCCGTCTCCCGCGAAGGCGCGCAGCCGGCGGAGCGCGCCCTTGACGCTCTTGTCGAAGCGGCTCTCGTCGCACAGCTCGTCGACGAGCGAGAAGCCTGAGACCACGACGACCGGCTTGCCCATCATGTCGAGCCAATAGATCGGCCCGTACTCGCGGGCGAGCTTCATCATGTCCTGGATCGGGGTGGTGGTCCCCAGCGCCAGGAGGTTGCCGAGGAGTAGCGTCCGGGGCGGCTGGGGAATCGGATCGAGCAGGTTCCGGGCCGGCACGATCGCTACTCGAAGTACTCGGTCAGGCCGGTGACGTCGTAGGCCATCAGCACGAGGTCGCGCGTACGGCCCGCGTGATCCACCACGAAGTCCTGGAGCAGCGCTTCCGGCCGAAAGCCCAGCCGCTCGAAGGTGGCGATGGCCCCCTTCTGATCCGGGGTCATCTGGGCCACGATCTTGCGGAGTCCGCGCGCGCGGGCGATCGTGAAGATCTCCCCGGCCAGCGCGCGGCCCAGTCCCTGGGACCGGAAGCGGGGTCCGACCTGGGTGCGGATCTCGCCGAGATGCCGCTGCCAGCCCACCCGGTTCTGCACCAGCGCCGCGTAGCCCGCGATGGCGCCGTTCGCCTCCGCGAGCACCGTCGTGGTGAGCCCGGCCTCCAGGTTGCGGACCCAGTGCGCGACCGCGTCCGGATCCGTGATGTCCATGCGCAGGAACAGGAGGTCGTCCTCGGGCAGGCTGCGCGCGAACCCGGCGATGCGCCCGGCGTCGGCGGCGGTCATCAGACGGAGGGCCACCGACGTTCCATCCTTGAGCTGCACGGACGACGGCATGGCGCTCATGGGAAACGTAGTATAGGGGCCATGGACGCCCTGGTCGAGACCCGACGTGGAGCCGTGCGCGGCGTCGACAAGGATGGTCTCGTGCTGTTCCGGGGCCTCCCCTATGCCCGGCCGCCGGTCGGCCCGCTCCGATTCCGGCCCCCCGAGCCACCCGAGCCGTGGAGTGGGATCCGGGACGCGACTCGCTTCGGATCGTCCGCGCCTCAGAACGGCGCGCTCGTCGGCCCCTTGATGAGCGTGGGCATCGGCCGGACCGGAGAGGATTGCCTGCATCTGAACATCTGGACGCCCGGCGCCGACGGGCGCCGGCGGCCGGTCATGGTGTGGATTCACGGCGGGGCGTTCATCCTCGGGTCGGGCTCGCAGATGCTCTACGACGGCGCCGCGCTGGCCCGGCGCGGCGACGTCGTGGTCGTGACCATCAACTACCGCCTGGGCGCCTTGGGCTTCCTGCGGCTGCGCGACCGCTTCGGCTCGCGGCTACCCGCCACCGGCAACGAGGGGCTCCTGGACCAGGTCGCCGCGCTGCAGTGGGTGCGCGACGAGATCGCGTCCTTCGGCGGCGACCCCGGCAACGTGACGATCTTCGGTGAGTCGGCCGGCGCGATGAGCTGCGCCACCCTGCTCGCGACGCCGCGCGCCGGCGGGCTCTTCCATCGTGCGATCCTGCAATCCGGGGCGGCCAACTATCTCTGGCCTCGCGAGATCGCGAGCCAGGTCTCCGACTACCTCGTCGACCAGCTCGGCGTCGCCGCACCCGACGAGCTCGAGCGCGCGACACCCGACCGACTCCTCGACGCGCAGCGCCGGTGCTTCATGGAGATGCTTCTGGGCGATGGCCACGTGCTCGGTGCGCTCTCGCCCTCCGGGCAGCGACTGGCCGGCGCGGCGTTTCTCGGGCTGGCGGTGGCCCGGCGGCGGCTCGCCCTCGCCGCACCCCTCTCGCGCGGCCTGGTCAACCTGCTGAAGCGCCGGCGTCGGGGTCCAGGGCCGTCGCCCCGGATGGCCGCGCTCCGGGCGCTTCGCACCCGCGGGCTGCCGTTCCAACCGGTGGTGGACGGCGACATTGTCCCCCGTTCGCCCATCGACGCGATCGCCGAGGGCGTCGCCCGACAGATCCCGCTCCTGATCGGCACCAACCTCGACGAGACCAAGCTCTTCCTCCCACTCGACCCGGAGGCGGCCACCCTCGATGAAGCGCAGCTGCTGGCGCGCTGCGAGGAGGCCATCGGGAGCGCAGGCGCGCGCGACGCCGGCGCGGCCGGCCGGGCCATCGAGACCTACCGCGCGGCGCGGCGCGCCCGTGGCGAGCGCACCGAGCCCGGTGAGCTGTGGTTCGCCATCGAGAGCGATCGCACCATGCGCCATCCGGCGACGACGCTGGCCGCCCGGCAGGCCCCGCATCAGCCGCGGACCTACGCGTATCTCTTCACCTGGCCCTCGCCGATCCTGGGCGGCATCCTGGGCTCCTGCCACGCGCTGGACCTGCCCTTCGTCTTCGGAACGCTCGGGCACCCGATGCTCCGCCCGCTGGTCGGGCGGGGGCCGGAGGCGCAGGCGCTCGCGGAGCGCATTCAGGACGCGTGGATCGCGTTCGCCCGCGCGGGCAGCCCGGCCCACGCCGGCATCGGCGACTGGCCGGCGTACGACCAAGCCCATCGGCGCACGATGATCCTGGGTCGGAGCTGCCGCGTCGAGTCGGCGCCGCGAGAGCCGGAGCGTGCGTTCTGGGACACGCTCGCGAGCCCGGCGCCGGGCGCCCCGGCCCGATAGTCGGGGGAGAGCGTCAGGCGGCCGAGTGGCCTCCGTCGAGGAACAGGGTCTGTCCGGTCATGAAGTCGGAGGCGCGGGACGCCAGGTAGATGACCAGCGGTCCGATCTCGTCGAGTCGCCCGGTGCGCTTGGCCGGCACGTCACGGAGCAATCGCTCCCGGATCCGGGGATCACCGAAGGCCTCCGCGTTCATGTCGGTCACGAACCAGCCGGGGGCCAGCGCGTTGACCTGGATCCCGTATCTCGCCCATTCCGCCGCCAGCGCGCGCGTGAATCCCATCACCCCGGCCTTGGAGGCGGCGTACGCGCTGTAGCCGGACAGGCCCACCTGCCCGAGCACCGAGGAGATGTTGACGATCTTGCCGGACTTCTGGGCGATGAGATGAGCCGCCGCGGCCCGGCAGCCGTTGAAGACACCCACCAGGTTGACGTCGAGGGTCGCGCGAAAGTCCTCCGGCGACATCTGGGCCACCGGGGCCACCCGCGCGATCCCGGAGTTGTTCACCACCACGTGAAGCCCGCCGAGCTCCTCGACCGTCCGCTGCACGAGGGTCTCGACCTGGGCGTACACCGTCACGTCGGTCTCGGCCACGAGGGCGCGACGGCCGGCCGTCCGGACGAGCTGCGCGGTCTCCTCGAGCTCGCGGGTGGATCGGGCGGCCACCGCCACGTCGGCGCCCGCCTGGGCCAGCGCCACCGCCATGGCCCGCCCCAGCCCGCGGCTGGCGCCGGTCACGATCGCCACGCGGCCATCGAGACGCAGCGCCGCCGGGATGCTATCGGTAGAGGGAATCGAGCAGCTCCCGGTGCTTGTCGGTGATGATCTTGCGCTTGACCTTCAGCGTCGGGGTGAGCAGGCCGTTCTCCACCGTGAAGTCGCCCGGCAGAATCGTGAACTTCTTGATCTTCGCGTAGGACTGTAGCTCGCCGTTGCGCTCATCCACGATGCGCGCCACCCGCTCCACCACCTTCGGCTGCTTCACGAGCGAGGCGGGGTCCGTGTCGAGGATCCCCTGCTCGCGGGCGAACTTGGCCAGCTCCTCGGGGTTCAGGGTGAGGAGCGCGACCGGGTACGGACGCTTGTCGCCGTGCACCATCGCCTGGCTAATGAACGGATCACCCTTGAGCAGGTTCTCGATGTTCTGGGGCGCGATATTCATCCCGCCCGCGGTCACGATGAGGTCCTTCTTGCGGTCGGTGATGTAGAGGAAGCCCTCCTCGTCGAACCGTCCGATGTCGCCGGTGGCGAACCAGCCGTCCGGCAGGAACACCTCGGCGGTCGCTTCCGGCTTCTTGAAGTACCCCTTGGCGATGTTCGGTCCGCGGCCCAGGATCTCCCCGTCGGGCGCGAGCTTGACCTCGATACCGGGCTGCGCCTGGCCGACCGAGCCGAACTTGAAGTGATCAGGCCGGTTGAAGGTGAGGGACGGACAGGTCTCGGTGAGTCCGTAGCCCTCGAGGATCAGGATGCCGGCGGCGTGAAAGAACTCGGCGATCTCCTTCGACAGCGGCGCGCCGCCCGAGACCGCGAAGCGGAGGCGACCGCCGAGGGCCTCGTGCAGCTTCGCGAAGACCAGCTTGTGCGCCACCCGGTACTTGAACGCGAGACCGGCCGGTACCGGCTTCCGCGCCTGCTGGAGCCGCGAGACCTGACGGCCCACTCCGACCGCCCAGTTGAAGATCTTCTTCTTGAGCGGTGAGCCCGCCTCCGCCTTGGCCAGCACGCCCGCGTACACCTTCTCGAACACGCGCGGCACGCTGCAAATGAAGTTCGGCTTCACCTCCGGCAGGTTGTCGCGGAGCTTGTCGATGCTCTCCGCGAAGGCGGTCAGGAGGCCCCGGTGCACTCCGATGAACGACTCGAGCCGCGCGAACGAGTGCGCGAGCGGCAAGAAGAGGAGGTGGGTGTCGCCGTCGGTGATGCCCGGCATCTTCGCGGCCGACTCCAGGGTCCCCAGATGGTTGCCGTGCGTCTGTACCACGCCCTTGGGCGGGCCGGTGGTGCCCGAGGTGTACACGATGGTCGCGATGTCGTCGGGGCTCCCCGCGGCCACCCGGGCCGCGAGCTCGCTCTTGAGGCGCTCGAGGTTGTCACGCCCGAGCCGGCGCAGACCGTCCCAGGTCATGATCTGCGAGGATGGCTCGCCCTCATAGCCGTGCAGCACCACGATCTGCTCGAGCCCGTCCATCTTCCCCTGGACCTCGAGGACCTTGGCGAGCTGGGCCGCGTCCTCGACGAACAGCGTCTTCACCCCCGCGTCGTTGACGATGTACTGGATGAGATCGGGCGGGTAGCTCGGATAGATCGGGATGGTCCGGCAGCCTGCCGAGAAGATCGCGAAGTCGGCCTGCACCCACTCCGTGCGGCTCGCGGAGAGAATGCCCACCGCCTCGTCCTTCCGGCGTCCCAGGGCGATCAGCCCGGTGGCCAACTCGCGCGCGACCTGGCCGACCTCGCGCCACGTGAGCGAGCGCCAGACTCCGCCCTGCTTGAACTGATGCGCGGGGCGGTCCCCACTCCGTTCCACCCGGTTCCAGAACATCCTCGCCAACGTGTCGTGGGCCATGGTCGCCTCCTCACACCTGTGTGCGGAGCTCTTTCCGCAAGATCTTGCCGATCGGGCTCTTGGGCAGCGAATCGACGAGGCGGATCTGCTTGGGACACTTGAAGCGGGCGAGCCGGCTCTCGCAGAAGGCACCGATCTCCTCCGCGGTGGCGCGCTGGCCGTCCTTGAGGACCACGAAGGCCAGCACGTCCTCCCCCATCAGCGGGTCCTTCATGCCCACCACCGCGGCCTCCGCGATCTTGGGATGGGCGTAGAGGGCTTCCTCGACTTCCCGGGGGTAGATGTTGAAGCCGCCCCGGATGATCAGATCCTTCTTGCGCTCGACGATGAAGAGAAAACCGTCCTCGTCGAGGCGCCCCATGTCGCCGGTGTGGAGCCACCCCGCGCGCACGGCGCGCGCCGTTTCCTCCGGATTGCGGTAGTAGCCCGCCATGACGTTCGGGCCCCTCACGCAGACCTCGCCCACCTCGCCGGCCGGGAGGGACCGATCGCCGTCGTCTTGGATGGAGACCTCGACACTCGGAATCGGGAGGCCGACCGAGCCGATCTTGCGAGGGCCGGAGAGACGATGCGCCGAGACCACCGGAGAAGCCTCGGTGAGCCCGTAGCCCTCGAGGATCTTGCCGCCGAACTTCCGTTCGAAGGGCTCCACCAGCTCGGTCGGCAACGGCGCGGCCCCCGATCCCCACGCCCGCATCGACGAGGTATCGAAGCGCCCGCCGTCGGAATAGTTGAGCAGGTAGGCGAGCATCGTGGGCACCGCCGACATCGACACCGCGCGGAACTCCTGGATGGTCTGCAGTACCGCCTCGGGGTGGAACCAGCGCACTAGCGCGACCCTGGTGCCGAGGATGTGCCCCGCGTTCATCACGGTGAGACCGTAGGAGTGCGACAGTGGGAGCACGGCCACCGTCCAGTCCTCGCGCCCCAGCTCGTTCAGCGAGGCGGCCGAGCGGGCATTCGACTCGAGATTGCCGTGCGACAGCGCGACGCCCTTGGGCACACCGGTGGTTCCGGAGGTGTAGAGGATCACCGCGAGGTCGTCGGATGTCCGATCCACCGCGGTGAAGACGTCAGGCTCTCTCCGGGCCTCCTCGGCAAACGAGCGCACCCGGTCGTCTCCCCCGCCGTCCACGAGCAGGACGTGGTGCAGAGTGGGCAGGATCCCGATCTGTCCCTCCACCTTCCAGAGCATATCGGTAGAGGTGACGACCACCTTGGCCTCGGAGTCAGCCAGGATATGGGCCACCTCCTTGTCTCCGAGGAGGAAGATCACCGGCACGATGACCGCACCGCACTGGAGGATCGCCCCGTAGCTCTGCATCACCTCCGGGCAGTTGGCAAGCATGACCACGACGCGGTCTCCCGGCCCGACCCCAAGGCGGCGCAGGACGTGGGCCAGCCTGGACGCGGCGCGCTGCTGGTCCAGGTTGGTGTACCGCCGGCCCTCGAACGCCAGAGCCGTGAACTCGCCGTATTTCTCGAGTCCGTCTTCCGCGAGGCGGGTCAATGACATGGGGGTCACGTTCACCGGTTCGTGATGAGTTTCAATAGGTTACGGAAGTGCCTCCGACTGGAGACACCCGTATATCACGGGCGCCATAACGCGTCGCAACAAAACTCTTGACGGGGATGACCACCCCGATGCAGGCCAACGATCTCTTCCAGCAGTTCACGGGTCGCGCCGTCGAAGCCTTCTCGCTGTGGGCCGACGCCAATCAGAAGGTCCTGCGCGATCTGGTTGATCTCTCCGCCACGACCGCAAAAGAGGGCGTGCGCCTGTACGCCGAGATCCAGTCGTCCGCGGTCGAGGCGGTCAAGGAGGGCCAGTCCTACCTGCTCCGTCGCCAGGGCGAGCTACAGGACGCCCCCCGCGATCCCCTCGGCTTCTACCAGAAGGGCGTGCTGGAGTCGGTTGAGAGCACCCAGAGAACGTTCCGGCTCCTCGAGGGCACCGCGCAGGCGATGACCCGTTCGGCGGAGCGGCTGCAGTCCACCGCGGAGCTGACCGGCAAGGAAATCCAGGCGACCGTTACCCAGGTGACGGGTAAGGTGCAATCACTCTACGCCGCGATCGACTTCCGCGAGGGTCGGGCCCTCGCTCCTACTTTTCGCGCTTCTTCTCCAGCCGCTCCTCGAGCGTGCGCAGTTGCTCCCGCAGCACGGCAACCTCTTCCCGGAGCACGTCCGCCTCGGGGTTCGCGGGCTCGGCGCGCTTCTCGGTCTTGGGCGGCTCGCCGGGCGCCACCGCGGAAAGCCAGGGGGCCCGGGAAGCCCACTCCCGAAGGACACGGTCGGCCTCGCGCTGGCTGCTCATCAGCCCTTCGAGGCTCGAGCGCATCGACTTCTGCACGAAGTCCTGCCAGGCCTCGCCGTGCTTGATGAGCTGATGCAGGAACGCGGTCGGTAGCGTGGCCCGGTGATTGCGCTCGTTCTCGAGGATGATCTGGGCCAGGGTGACCGAGGTGAGGTCCTCGCCGGTCGAGACGTCCACCACCGAGATCTCCTTGCCGGCGCGGATCAGCTCCTCCAGCTCCTCCAGCGTGACGTAGCGGCTCTCCTGAGTGTCGTAGAGCTTCCGGTTGGAGTAGCGCTTGATCACGTACGGCATATCGGCTGTCAGTCTAGCACCGGGTCCAAGGGCTCACAAGGCGACGGTCCCGGAGCGAAGCCCGAAGCACGGGAACTACTTGGGGAGCGGACGGGACGGTGAGGCGACGGACAGGGCGGAGAGTCCCAGCATACCGAGAATCGCCGCGCCCTGCGCCATCCAGGCCAGCGGCTGTAGCGTCCAGAGGGCGAACACGCCCATGCCCTCGGCGGACTGGCTGTAGTTGACCGGCGTGCGAGACGGCATGACCACCGCCTCACCGCACAAGACGTCCTCGGCGCGTTGATTGGTGCAGATCGTTTTCAACCGGATGCGGTTCTTCTCCCGGTTGACCTCGATCACTTCCACGCGAGCCGAGATCGAGTCGCCGAATTTCACCGGCTTGAGGAACTTGAGATCCTGGGAGAGATAGATCGCGCCGGGCCCGGGCAGACGGGTTCCGATCACCGCGGAGAGGAGCCCGGCGGTCCAGATGCCCGGGGCGATGGGCTCCTTGAATATGGTCGCCGCCGCGTACTCGCGATCGGAGTGGACCGGATTGTAGTCGCCCACCGCGTCCACGAACCCGGCGATGTCGCCGTCGGTCACGCGCCGGGTGATCTGCGCGCTATCCCCCACTTCGATCGCCTCGACGGTCAGGCCGATCATGCGCGCTCCGATCGGGGCGGCCCGTCGTTGAGGCGCCGAAGGACGCGATCGAGCTTGTCCTCCAGCCCGTCGATCTTCTCCTCGAGCTGCACCACCTGCCGAGCCAGGTTCGTGACCTGGGTGCGAGAGGGGAGGCCGAGGCCGGCCAACGACACCTCGACCTGCTGCTCGGCCGCCTTCTTGACCGGCCCGGAGACGTTCAGGAATCCCTCGAGCTGCTTGCCCATGAGCTGCGCGAAGCTGTCGGTGCCCATGGCCTGCTCGAGCACCCGCGACCACGCGGCGATCCACTGGTCGAGGAACTGCTTCCACTGCCCCATCAGGTCGGGCGAGGGCGTACCCTGGGTCATCAGCTTGGACCAGGCGGCCATACCCTGATCCATGAACGGGCGCCAGAACGCCTGTGGGTCCATCGCCGGCGTGGGCGCCTGGCCCTGCCCCATCATCCGGAGCCACGCCTGCGTGCCCTCTTCCACCTGCCGCTTCCACATGTCCAGCAGCTGTTGATTGGCGGTGTCAGCCATGACCCGGCTCCCGGCCGCGCTCAGGAGCGCGCGGCCAGCCAGGACGCCACCTTCGGCCAGCAATGCACCGAGGCGCCGCGTCCGGCGATCAGCGAGATGTGTCCTCCCGGCAGCTCCACGTATTCCTTGTCGCGCGTGCTCACCACGTCGATCAGTGGCTTCACGCAAGCGGGCGGCGCGATGTTATCCTCCTTGGCTCCCACCGCGAGTACCGGGCAGCGGATCTCTCGCAGGTCCACGCGATGGCCGCCCATCACCAGCTCACCCTTGATCAGCCGATTCTGCTGGTAGAAATCCCTCACCCACTGGCGGAAGAACTCACCGGGAAACGGCAGGTATTCATTGGCCCACTTGTTGAGCGCGTTGAAACCCGAGACGTAGTCGGGGTTCCACAGGTTCCACCAGAGATTCAGGTTGGTGCTGAGATCCATGGTGGGCTTGAGCAGCTTGAAGCCCATCTTGACCATGTCGGCGGGAATGGTGCCGAGCGTATCGACGTACTTGTCCACGTCGAAGACCCGCGGATCGAGCCACTTGCCGAACAGGCCGACGTGAGCGAAGTCGATCGGGCCCGCCATGTCGATGTAGTTCTTCAGCGGGAACTCGGGGTGGGTGGTCACGAAGCTCGCCGACAGCGGCGCGCCCATGCAGTAGCCGAGCACCGACATCTCCGCGGCCCCGGAAGCCTCCATCGCCTTGCGGGCCAGGCGGGGCAGGATCTTGCTGACCGCGTCCTCGACGGTGAGCCCATTGTCCTCCGGCCCGAACACGCCCCAGTCGACCAGGAAGAAGTCGAAGCCGAGCCCGGTCATGTACTCGACGAAGGACCCCTTGGGCACGAGGTCGAAGATGTACGGCCGGCTGATGCCGAGGTTGGGGACGAAGAGGAGCGGAGTCCGGATCGTGCGCTTGGACTCGTAGCGCCACAACCGCGACTTGTTGGTGCGGAAGATCTCCTGCCGCGGCGTCGGCCCGACCTCGGGCTCCTTGGGGTTCATGACCATCTCGCTGAAGTGCTTCATGCGGAGGAGATTGCGGTTGCCCTCCTCGCGCATTCGCGCCAGCAGCTCCGGCGACATCGCCGGCATCTCTCCCACCATCGTGAAGAGCTCGTCTTTCATGTCCCCCATCCTACCGTGGTGTAACGCTTCGCGTCAACGCCGACGTGCGAAGCGGGCCGGCGCTAGACCTGGAAGAGACTGCCCACTTTCATGGCGAGGCCCATGTCGCCCTTCAGCTTCAGCTTGCCGGACATGAAGGCCATCTGTCCGGACAGCTTGCCGCCGGTCATGTCGAGCCAGTCCTGCGAGGACATGGTGAGCGTGAGATTCGGGCTGGCCGCGGCGCCCTGGGTCACGTTGCAAGCGCCGTCCTTGATCACCGCGCTCCACGTCCCGCCCTGATCGCCGGTGATGTCGTACTGGATGACCGCGTTGACCCCGGCGGCCTTGTCGGCACGGAACCGGGAAGCCATGGCGTCGAAGGTCTCCTTGACTGTCGGCATCGATGATTCTCCTTCTCGTGGTCGAGCGTGATGGCTAGAACGTGAAGAGGTCCATGCCTCCGGTGACGGTCAGCACGGCCCCCGTGATGTAGCGCGCGCGCTCCGAGCAGAGGAACGCGACGGCGCTCGCGATGTCCTCGGGCTGCCCCTCCCGCTGCATGGCCACCCGCTTGACCATGCGCTCGTACAGTGGCGACATGTTGGCGTTCGGCCCCACGATTCCGGGGGCGATCACATTCGAGGTGACATTGTACCGCGCCCCCTCCAGCGCCACCGACTTGGCGAAGCCGATCACGCCCATCTTGCTCGTCGAGTAGGCGGTCTGCCCGAAACCGCCCATCAGACCGGCGATCGAGGCCATGCAGATGATCCGGCCCCACCGGCGCTCGCGCATGCCCGGGAAGACGAGCTTGGTGACGTTGTAGGTGCCGGTGAGGTTGATCCGGAGGTTGAGGTCCCACTCCTCGTCCTTGGTGTCCTTGAGCTGACCCATCGTGTAGATCCAGCCCGCGTTGTTCACGCAGACGTCGACGGGCCCCACATCGCCCTCGGCGCGCCGAATGACGTCCTCGAGCACCGACCGCTCGGTGATGTCGGCGGCATAGCCGCGCGCGACGCCGCCGGCCTCGCCGATCTCCTTGGCAGTCTCGTCCGCCCCCTCGCCGTTGAGATCAAGCACGATGACCTTGCAGCCCTCCGCTGCGAGGGTGAGGCAGTCCTGCTTGCCGAGGCTCCGCGCCCCGCCGGTGACCAGCGCCGTCTTGCCGCGGAGTCCCAGATCCACCGCTAGCGGCCCTTGAAGTCGGCCGGACGCTTCTGGAAGAAGGCCTGGATGCCCTCACCGGCGTCCTCGGTTCCCAGCGATCGGAGGAACGCCCGCACCTCGATCTCGATCGCCTGGTCGATCGGCGCCTGGATGCCGTCGTCCACCGCTTCGATGATGAGACGGCTGGCGATAGGCGGGCGCTTGACCAGCTCGCGAGCGAGCGCCTTGGCGTCGTTGAGCGTCTCCCCCTCCTTGGCGAGCCGGTTCACCAGCCCGGTACGGTAGCACTCCTGGGCCGAGATCTGGCTGCCCAGCAACAGGTGCTCGAGGGCCCGCCCGCGGCCGACCAGGCGCGCGAAACGCTGGGTCCCGCCGAACCCGGGGATGATGCCCAGATTGGACTCGGTCTGTCCCATCCGCGCGCCCTCCTTCAGGATGCGGATGTGGCAGCCCATCGCGATCTCGCAGCCCCCGCCCAGTGCGTGCCCGTTGATCGCCGCCACCACCGGCTTCGGGAACCGCTCGATGCGCCGAACCACCGCGTTGCCGAACCGGATGAACGTGCCAACGTCCGAGCCCTGGAAGGCCGAGCCCAGGTCGGCGCCCGCGCAGAAGATCTTCTCCCCGGCGCCGGTAATGATCACCGCACGGACCGCCTCGTCGCTCTCGAGCTCCGAGAGGGCCGCGTTCAGCTCCCGCATCAGGGCCTCGCTGATCGCGTTGGCCGGCGGGCGGTTCAGCGTGATCACCGCGAAGCGCTCCTCGCGGCTCAGGACCAGCGTCTCGTACGCCATCGGACGGTCTCCTCTCGCGCGCCCTAGCGACGGGCGGCCACGCCCTGCAGGAACAGATCGGCCAGCGACGGCGCGATGTCCACCAGCCGGTAGCCGCGCTTGCCTAGCACCCAGGACGTGGCCATCTGGTCCATGGCGCCGAACAGCATCTTGGTCGCAACCTTGATGGGCAGATCGAACTTGAAGTGGCCCTGACTCACGCCCTCCTCCAGCACGGAGCCGATCAACGCGAAGTAGGCGCCGACCTCCTGGCTCGACGCGCCCCGGAAGAACTTCTGCCCCTGGCGGAGTTCCACCTGCACCACCTCGGCGAAATCCGGGTTCTCCTCGAGCATCTGGAAGTGCAGCTGCACGAGTCGCCGCACCTTGGCCACCGCGTCCGGCTCGTCGGCGATCGCCTGTCGCAGGGAGGCGACGAAGCTCGCCATCTTGTCCCGGAACAGCGTAATGAGGATGTCTTCCTTGGTCTTGAAATACAGATAGATGGTCCCGGCCGCGATCCCGGCCTCGCGGGCGATGTCCGAGACCCGCGAGTTGAAATAGCCCTTGCGGGCGAAGACCCGAACCGCGGCCTCGATGATGTGCTGGGGCTTGTCGGGATCACGCATGGCAGGAGGTGAACCGCGGTTCATTCTATGCAGCGCTTCCGGACCTGTCAAACGGAACTTGGTCGGGAGCCGCGAGGCTGACAGCTGGCGACGTACTCCTGGAGCCGGTTCCACTCGTTCGGCGCGAGGTTCGTGAACACCAGCACCGCCCCGCCAATATACGCCTCCCACACCAGAGCGGGCAGCCGGAGGCGGTCGAGGCCGACCCGTGGTGGCAACTCCATCACGACCACGTCACCCTCGACCAGCCGCTGCGCGGTGATGACCCGGCCGCCCGATGCGCTGAGATCCAGGGTGTGACCGTGGGCGGTCCCCGCCGACCCTCCCTCGATCCGGACGGGCAGGCTCACCGGCACCCGGGGGAAGCGACGGCGCGAGTCGGGGCGTGAGACGAAGGGTGTCACGCGGCCGGCCGGCGAGTCCGACATCTTGAGGAAGGCCACCGCGATGCTGTCACGATCACGACGCACCACGGTGCCGACCATCTCGAGTCGGCCGGCCTCGCTCGGCAGGGTCACCCGCACCGTCACGATCGCGTCGACCTCGACGGCCGTCTCGGCCTTCACCTTCATCCCGGACAGGCTCAGGTTGATGACTTCGCCCGACACCACCCGGCCGTCGGCCAATTCCACCGTGGCCGGCCAGGCCGCCGTTGCTCTCGGAAAGACCCGTCGATCGTGACCGCTCACCCGCCGCGCACCTCCATGACGTGGATGGTCGCACCGAGCCGCGGCGACCTATCCCGGATCATTCGACCCTGACGCGTCGGGCCCCCGCCTGTCAACCTTCCCGCGCGTCGCCGCCTTGACGGGTCAGAGGGTGGCGCGTACGATCCGCAGCAGGATGATCAAGTACCGCATCGGGATCATGCCGGGCCCCTGGCCCCCGGGACGCGAGAGCGCGAGCTTCCTCTGGACGCTCTGCGCTCAGCTCGAGCGGACCGACGTGGACTCGATCTGGCTCTCGGACCGGCTGTCCTCCCCGGCTCCGGTGCCCGAAGTGATGACCACGCTGGCCGCGATCGCCGCGCGCACAACCCGCCTCAAGTTCGGCCCGAGCGTGATCGTGCTTCCCTACCGCACCCCGGTGGTGGCCGCGAAGGAGATGGCCACGGTGGACTGGCTGTCTCAGGGCCGGCTCTTCCCCGCGGTGGGCGTGGGCGTGGAGCTGCCCCGCGAGTTCGACGCGTCCGGCGTGCCATTCTCCCAGCGTGGCCGCCGGACCGACGAGGCCATCCAGGTGATTCGTCTGCTGTGGACGCAGGACGAGGTGAGCTTCCAGGGCGAGTTCTACAAGCTCGATCGCGTCTCGATCTTCCCGAAGCCGTGGCAGACCCCGCCCCCGATCTGGATCGGCGGCAAGAGCGAGGCGGCCATGCGACGCACCGCCCGCCTCGGGGACGGCTGGATTCCCTCCTTCATCACCCCGGAGGAGATGCGCGCGGGCGTTCAGAAGGTCCAGGACCTGGCCGCGGCGGCCGGGCGCCAGGTGCCCGAGGATCACTTCGGGACGCTGATCAACTTCGCGATCGCCGACACCGAGGCGGCGGCGCTGGCGCAGGCGCAGCCCTTCATCCCGCGCGGGCGCGTGGACGAGGCGACGATGCGGCAGTGCACCGCCTTCGGTCCGGTGGGACGGTTGCTCGAGAAGGTGGAGGAGTACGTCAAGGCCGGGGCCTCCAAGTTCATCCTGCGCCCGCTCTGCCCGCCCGAGCGCATGCTCGAGCAGCTCGGCCTCATGGCCGAGCACGTGTGCCCGGAGTATCACGGCCGCTGAGCCTTCGCGGGCCGGACGCGAACCCGTATACTCGTAGCATGCCACTCAAGCTGCGTTCTCTCGCGGTGCTACTCGCCCTGCTCGCGGGTTCGTTCTCCGGTTGCTCGCTGGTCACTCTCGACTTTCAGCCCAAGATCCGGCCGCTGGAGGAGGAAACGGTCGAGGGCAAGGGGACGAACAAGATCCTGGTCCTCGATCTGTCCGGCATGCTCTCCGAGGATGTCCCGAGCTTCTCGATCGGGGCGCCGCCCCCCCGGGTGCCGCTCCTGGCGCGTGTGCGTGAGGAACTGCAGAAAGCGGAGGAGGACGACAAGGTCCGCGCGCTCATCGTGCGGATCAACAGCCCGGGCGGCACTATCACGGCCTCCGACATCCTCTACCACGAGATCCTCGCCTTCAAGGAGCGGCGCAAGATCCCGGTGATCGCCGCGATCATGGACGTGGGCGCCTCCGGCGGCTACTACGCGGCGCTGGCCGCGGACACCATCGTGGCCAACCCCACCACCGTCACCGGCAGCATCGGGGTGGTGATGGTGACGATCAACGCGCAAGGTCTCATGGAGAAGATCGGGGTGGCGCCGCTCGCGATCAAGTCCGGACCGATGAAGGACGCCGGGTCTCCCTTTCGGCCGCTGACCGGTCCCGAGCTGGCGGTGTTCCAGACCATCATCGACGAGATGTACGGGCGCTTCGTGGGGCTGATCGCGAAGTCGAGGAAGCTGCCCGAGGAGCGCGTCCGCGCAATCGGGGACGGGCGCGTCTACACCGCCGAGCAGGCCCTGAAGCTCGGCCTGGTCGACCGCATCGCCTACCTCGAGGACGTGGTGGCGATGGCGCGGGACGCGGCCCACCTGAGCGAGGCGCGGGTGGTGATGTACCGGCGCCCGAAGGAGTACCGCGCCAACATCTACTCGAACACGCCGGCCCCGGTCACCGCCGAGAGCACGCTGGCCCAGTTCGCGGCCGCCCTGAGCGGCGGCGGGCCCCGCTTCCTCTACCTCTGGTGGCCGTAGGCGGGCCGACCGGGCGCCGGGCCACTCAGGCCGGCCGCGCCGCCCGGTCGAGCGCGGCCCGCACCTTCTGGGCGAGCCCCGCCGGCGTGAACGGCTTCTGGATGAACAGGGTGTCGGGATCGAGAACGCCGTGGCGCACGATCGCCTCGTTCGTGTACCCCGACATGTAGAGAACCCGCATTTCCGGCCGTAGGGGCCGCAGCCGCTCCACCAGCGCCCGCCCGCTCTGCCGGGGCATGATCACGTCGGTCAGCAGCAGGTGGATCGGCCCGGCGTGACGCTCGGCCATCAGCACCGCCTCCTGCGCGTCGCACGCCTGGAGCACGGCGTAGCCGCCGCCCTCCAGGATCTCGCGGGCGAGGTCGCGCACCTCCGCCTCGTCCTCCACCAGCAGCACCGTCTCGTCGCCGCCGGTCGCGGCCGCCGCAATGGCGGTGGCCCCCGCGGGCTCGCTCGCGGTCTCGAGTACCCGCGGCAGGTAGATCTTGAAGGTCGTACCGTAGCCGAGCTCGCTGTAGAGGCGGATATCGCCGCCGCTCTGCTTGACGATCCCGTACACCGTGGCGAGACCCAGCCCGGTGCCCTTTCCCTGCTCCTTGGTGGTGAAGAACGGCTCGAACACGCGGGAGCGCGTCTGCTCGTCCATTCCGTGCCCGGTGTCGGTGACCGCCAGCATCACGTAGGAGCCGGGGCCCACGCTCACGTGGCGGCTCGCGTAGGCCGCGTCCAGCTCGACGTCCGCGGTCTCGATGGTGAGCCGCCCACCCTGCGGCATGGCGTCGCGGGCGTTGACGACCAGGTTCACGATGACCTGCTCGATCTGACCCGGATCGGCCTTCACCCGCCCCAGACCCGTCGTCGGGACCACCGCCAGGTCGATGTCCTCGCCGATGAGTCGTCCCAGCATGGGCTCCATCGCGGTCACGACGGTGTCGAGATCGAGCACCTGCGGCTGCAGCACCTGCTTACGGCTGAACGCCAAGAGCTGATGGGTCAGCGCGGCGGCCCGCTCCGCGGTGGTACGGACCAGCAGGGCGTCGCGGTGGATCGGCTCTTCGGGACGGAGGCGGGCGAGGATGAGCTGGGCGCGGCCGGTGATCACGGTCAGCAGGTTATTGAAGTCGTGCGCGATCCCACCGGCGAGCCGGCCGATCGCGTCCATCTTCTGCGACTGGCGGAGCTGCTCTTCCAATTGCCGGCGCTCGCCGATGTCCTTGAGCACTCCGAGCGTGCCGACGACCGCGCCGGACGCGTCGCGGAGCTCGGAGATCGACGCGCTCACCTCGACCCGCCGGCCGTCCCGGGTCACGAAGCCCGTCTCGTAGCTTCGGAGCGGGCCCCCCTGGACGAGCCGCTGCTTGACGACCCGCGCCTCATCGTGGCCGCCCGCGTAGAGGGTCGCGACCGATTCGCCGATCAGCTCCTCCGCGCGGCAGCCGAACATCGCCTCGGCGCCGCGGCTCACGAAGGTGACCCGGCCCGCCTCGTCGCTCGTGATGATGGCGTCCGGCGAGTTGTTGGTGATGGACTGCAGGAAGTCACGGGCGTCACGGATCTCCCGGTAGAGGGCCGAGTTCTCCAGCGCCACCGCGCCCTGCCCGACGAAGGCAGCGGCCAGCGCCAGCTCGTCCTCGGTGTAGGTCCGCCCCGCCGCGTCGCCCAGGCCCAGCACTCCGATCAGCCGATCGCCGGCCTTCAGCGGGACCGCGAGCACCGAGCGGAATCCGTCCGCGCGCACCTGTTGGGCGGCCCACGCGGGCAGCTGGATCTTCGGATCGGCCAGCACGTCCGGCGTCCACACGCTCCGCTCCTCGGCGGCGGCGCGGCCCACCGGGCCCTCGCCTATCGGAATGGAGCGCCCGCGCCAGTTCTCCGGGTCACCGACGCCGGCCGCGGCGATGCAGACGAGCCGGCCCGCGCCACGGTCGAGACGGTAGAGCGTCGAGTGCATGGCGTCGAATACCCGCACCACGGACGAGGCGACGTGCCGCGCCACCTCGGCGGGCTCGAGGCCTCCGGCCAGCTCGCGGCCGGTCTCGATGAGGGCCGCCGCGGACATCTCGGTGCGACGACGGGCGGTGATGTCGGCGTGGGCGATGACCCCCCCACCGTCGAGCGGCGTCACCGTCAACATGAACCAGCGCGGCTCCGAGTGCCCCTGGCACGCGTACTCGAGCGTGAAGATCCCCAGCTCGCCGCGCAGCACTCGCTGGACGCCCGCCGCCACCCGGGGATCCTCGGGGAGCCCCGCCATCGCCCGGGCCTGGCAGAGCGCGAGATAGTTCTGGCCCACGCCCTCGGCCACCGCAGGGCCGGCGCCGTTCTCGCGCCCGAAGCGACGCCAGGCTTCGTTCGCGGCGACCACGTCCCCGCGGGCGTCCACGATGACGGTGAGGGCGGGCAGCGCGTCGAGCAGCAGGCGCCCCGGCCCGCCGGTCCAGGCCGCCGGGGTGGCGGTGCTCGCAGCGTCGCTCGCAACCACCCGAAGCGCTCCCCGCGGGCCCGTGCTCATATGCTACTCGGATCGACGATGGGCATGGCGATTCGCACGACCGGGCGTGCCGGTCTACCGTTGGAACTCTCGGGGACCGATACCATAGCGCCTCATCTTCGAGTGGAGCGTGGTGTAGTTGGTCCGCAGGAGCCGCGCGGCCTGGCTCTTGTTGCCGCGCGTCACCGCGAGGGCGCGTCGGATGGCGTCGCCCTCCGCCTGCATCACGGCACCGTCCACGATCTGCCGGAGCGAGGCGGTGCCGACGCGCGCGCGACTGGACGTCGGCGGGTCGATCAGTGGCCCGCGCCCGACCATCGACTCGCGATGGAGCCCAGGCTCCGGGCGCGCGGGTGAGATGGGTGAGCGCGTCACCGGCTCGAGGTTCGAGGTCTGATTCATGGTTGTCCTCCTCCCGGGCTCGGCGTCGAGCCCTGCTCTGGTTCCTTCGCAAGGGAGGTGCCAGCACCACGACCCGATGGGCCGCGCCACGATCGCACACTTCGGCGGACGGAACGGCCACTTGGGAGGAGAGGCGTGCGAGCCGCCGCGAGGCGCGGCCGCTTTGGCTACCGCCGCCGGCCCAGAACTATGGCGGCCGGGCTATAGCCAGATCACCAGGGCGCGGCGGGTCAGCGAGGAGCGAAGTCCCTTGCCAGGATCCGGTAGCGCTTCATCTTGGCGTGGAGCGTCGTGTAGTCGGTTCGCAGGAGGCGAGCGGCCTGGCTCTTGTTGCCCTTGGTCGCCTCGAGGGCATGCCGGATCACCTCGCGCTCGGCTTGGACCGCGGCCAACTCCGCCACCTCCCGGAGCGAGAGGTCCTCTCCGACGGCTCCGGCGGCGGGACGCGCGGACGGCGGCGGCGCGGTCAAGCTCAACGCCGGAATATGCTCGACGGTGACCACGTCCACCGCGAGGAGCGCGGCCTTTCGAATCACGTTCCGGAGCTCGCGCGCGTTGCCCGGCCAGTCGTGGCGAAGCAGCGCCTGCATCGCCTCGTCCGCGATTCCGCGAACGGGACGGCGCAGCTCCATGCTCACCTCGTCGAGGAACCGCTGGGCCAGATGGATGATGTCCTCGCGCCGGCTGCGAAGCGGCGGCAGTGTGATCGTGAACTCGCTGAGTCGGTAGTAGAGATCGGCTCGGAAGCGGCCAGCCTTCACCCCTTCCTCCAGCTCGGAATTGGTGGCCGCGATGATACGGACATCCACCGGCACCGGGCGCGCGCTGCCGAGCGGGTGGACCTCGCGCTGCTCGAGCGCGCGCAGCAGCTTGGCCTGGGTGGCGAGCGGGACGTTGCCGATCTCGTCCAGGAACAGGGTGCCGCCCTTGGCGAGCTGGAAGTGGCCCTCGCGCTTCGCCTGGGCGCCGGTGAAGGCGCCGCGCTCGTGGCCGAACAGCTCCGACTCCACCAGGGTCTCCGGGATGGCCCCGCAGTCCACCGCCACGAACGGGGTCTGGCGCCGCGCGCTCCGCTGGTGAATGGCGCGGGCCACCAGCTCCTTGCCGGTGCCGGTCTCGCCCTGCACCAGCACCGTGAAGTTGGACTCCGCCACCTGGGACACCAGCTGGATCACCTGCCCGATCGCGGGACTACCGCCCATCCGCTCGGCCAGCGACCCGCCCTGGCCCTGGCGCTTGAGCGCCTCGATGCGGGACTGTAGCTCGTAGCGCTCGACCGCCCGCTTCAGCGTGAGCACGAGCAACTCGATGTCGAACGGCTTGGTGAGGTAGTCGTAGGCACCGAGCTTCATCGCCCGCACCGCGGTGGCCAGGTCCGCGTGGGCGGTGCAGATGATGACCGGCACCTCCGCGTCCAGGCGCTTGATCTCGGGCAGCGCGTCCATGCCGCTCATGCGCGGCATGCTGAGGTCGAGCAGGATGACCGCCGGGTGCTCGCGCTGGACCTGCTGGAGGGCGGTCGCTCCGTCCTCGGCGCTGACGACCTCGAATCCCTTGCCCTGGAGAACCGCGGCGAGGAGCGAGCGGATCTCGACCTCGTCGTCGACCACCAGGATCTTGGTCACCAGGTCATCCCGTGGCCCGGAGCTGATAGATGGCGATGTGGCGGATCGAAGCCACCGGGCGCGCGCCCTCGGCCACCAGGAGGAGATCGAGCTCCACGAACTCGTGGCCCTTGCCCTGGAAGAGGTTCTTGACCCGCGCGCGCGTCTCCAGCCGCTCGCCGACCCGTAGCACGCTCAGGTGCTGGCCGTGGCTCTCCACGTGAATCCACGGGCTCACCCGCACGTTGCGGTCCAGCGCGCGGTTGGCCTGATCGAGATAGAGCCCGGGGTGAGTTGGTCCGGCCACGTCACGGTACATCGGCAGCGTCTCGCTCACCCGATCGAGGAACGCGTCCGCGGTCGTCCGGTCGGCCACGAGCTGCGGGGTGCCGAGCACGCGGTGACTTTCCAGGAAGGCGCGGCTCGCGGGGGGCCGCTCCGCGGGCAGCGAACCGGTCGGGTAGTCGCCCAGGCCGGGCCGCGGTAGGAGCGCGCCGAGGGGAAGGCTCATCGTGGCGGTCGCGCAGACTTCCTCCTGCTCGTTGATCGCGCGCGCCTGGATCGTGACCGCGTCCTCCGAGTGCGCGACCACGCTGGCCTTCACGGTGACCGGCTCGTCGAAGTACACCGGCTTGGCGAAGCGCACCGAGAAGGTGCCGCGGTCGAGCCACGCCCCGCCGAGCGCCGCCACTACCGGCCGCGTCATCCAGGAGTAGACCGTCACCCCGGGAACCAGCCCGCCGCGGAAACCGAACTCGCGGGCGAGCCCGTCCTCGTGGATCTTGTTCTCCCAGGCGTCGGCGGTCGCCTTGGCGCGCACCCGGTACTCGGGGAGTGCCGTTCCCACGACCAGGGCGTCGCGGCTCATGGCGTCCTCAGGGCTCCTGCGCCTTCTTCCCGCCGTAGCCCCCCGCGTAGTCTTGGTCGGTGTTCCACTTGACCCATGTGGTCTCGAGCTGATCCACCGCCAGCGCTCTGGGCTGAGCGGGCGGGCCGGAGGCCGGGACCAGCAACTCCTGAGGGCCGGTCAGGCTGCGCTCCCACTGCCGATCCGGGCCCGCGCAGGTCGCGGTGCCGTGATGGACCTGCACGAGGAGCGAGCCGTCCGCGTTGCGGCGGATGCCCACCCCGCTGCCGCGGATCGTGATCACCGCCGGGCCCGCCCGCACCTCGAACTGCTCGAGGGCCGGGCTGCCGGGCGTCACCGCGACCCAGAGCCAGCCGCTGTCCATCCGCACGAGGGTGGGGCCACCACCATCGGGGCCGGCGTCCGACGCGAGGAACGCCATCTGCGAGCGCGAGCCAAGCCGTAGGGCTTGGCCGCTCGCCGTCTTCAGCGTGACCCGGCCGCCCACCTGGGTCCGCAAGCTGTCGCCCTCGCCCACCTCAGCGCGAAGCGCGGTCGACGTCCAGGACGACGTACCCTTCCGGTAGATCTCGGCGGTGCCGCCGATGGTGACGATCTTGGCGGGGAGCTCCTTCGGCTGCGCCCACGCGGCGCCGACAAATCCGGCGACGAGGAGAGCGCCGCCCAGCACGGTCGCGCGCAGGATCTTGAACACGCTCAGGCCTCCGTACACGTGGGCTGATATCCCGGACAGCGTAGCACGGGCAGCCGCGGATACTTCGCAAAGCCGGGATCGTCGGCCGAGCGGGCGCAGAGCCAGAACTCCGATCCGCGGCCGGACACGACGCGCCGCGCGTGGACGCAGGCCGCACAGAGCCCGGCGGCGGCTCCGGGAGCCGGCCGAGGGGACTCGCTCACACCGGTGGCGCCGACTCGTCGAGCAGCGCGAGGAACTGGCTCAGGATGCGAGCGGTGGCTCCCCAGACCACGTCCTCGGGGGACACCCGGTAGAAGAGCACCGAGTGCGGCTCGCCGTTCCGTTCCCAGATCTCGGTGTGGAAAATGGTCGGGTCACGCAGCGTGGCGAGCGGGACCTCGATGACGCGCTCGATCTCGCGCCCATCGGGCCTGAACTCGACCGGATACCGCACGATGCCCACGACCGGCGTGATGACGAAGTTGGTCGCGCGGGTCTCGGTGTCGTCGAGCAGGCCCAGGACCTCGACCGCCTCGGCGGGCAGACGGATCTCCTCCCACGCCTCGCGGAGCGCGGTCTCGACCCGCGAGCCGTCGCGGGTCTCCACCACCCCGCCCGGGAACGAGAACTGTCCCTTGTGATGTGGTACGCTCGCCGTCTTCTTGGTGAAGAGCACGTGCGGGCCGCCGCGATCGGTGATCGGCACCAGCACCGCCGCCGAGATCAGGTCGCTGCGGTCGAGCGCCACCCGTGGACGGCGGCTCAGCGCGGCGTCGAGGCGCCGGCGGACCGCCTCGAGCTCCATCGGGCCGGTCACACGAAGCGGCAGGAGACGCTGCCGAGTCGGGTGAAGGAAGCCCGGACCGACTGGCCGGCCTTGGGCCGCAGCACCTTCGAGATCGAACCGGTCAGGACCAGGTCACCGGCCCGGAGTCCGAGGCCCATCCCGCCGAGCGTGTTGGCGGCCCACGCGAGCGAGACCAGCGGATTGCCCAGCACCTCCGCCGCGGTCTGGGTGGCCACGATCTGGCCGTCCTCCTCCAGGACGACGCCCTCGAGCGCCAGATCGATGCCGCTCACCGGGGTCAGCGGGCGACCCAGCACGATGGCGTTGGTCAGGACGCCGTCGGCGACCACGTCGGTGCCGCGGGGCGTCCCGCCAAGCCGAAAATCGATCAGCTCGAAGGACGGCATCGCCCCTTCCACCGCGAGGAGCGCCGCCGCGGTGGTCACCCCGGGGCCGGCCAGGTCTCGCTTCAAGAGAAAGGCGACCTCGACCTCCACGCCGATCGCAACGAAGCGCGAGAGGGGCACCGCGTCGCCGCTGCCGAACACGCCGGAGGCGAGCAGGAAGCCCAGCACCGGCTCGGTCAGGCCGTGGCGCTCCTGGAGTGCGCGGGTGGTGAAGCCGACCTTGTAGCCCACCACGCGCTCGCCTCGCGCGATCAGCGCCTCCTCGAGCTGCCGCTGCAGCGCGTAGGCCTGCTCGAGGGTCAAGTCCGGCGTGGACTCGCTGAGCGGACTCACGGTCAGGCGCTCGAGGCGGCCCGTGAGCAGATGCTCGACGAGGGAGGTGGTCACGGAGCGATCCCGCCGGTCAGCGTGAGGCGAGGCGCGTCTGCAAGCGCTCGACGACCGCGGACAGCACCGACGCCGCGCTGCCGCGGATCAGCAGATCCGCCTGCCCGTCGTGCGGCGTCTCGGTCAAGTTCACGATCGCCAGGGTCGCGCCCGCGTCCTTGGCGTGAAGCGGCATGTAGGCGGCCGGATACACGACGAGCGAAGAGCCCACCACCACGAAGAGGTCGCTCGCCCGGGCGCGGCGCTCGGCCTCGTCCAGCTCCACTCGGGGCATCGCCTCGCCGAACATGATCGTGCGCGGCTTGATGATCCCCCCGCACGGCGGGTCGCAGGCGGGAATGGCCACGCCCGCGTCGAGCCACTCCTGCACGCGCTCCCGCTCGTAGGGCTTCTCGCACGAGAGACACCGGGCGCGCGTCGCGTTGCCGTGCAGCTCGATCACCCGGTCGGCGGGCAGGCCGGCCCGCTGGTGGAGGTTGTCGATGTTCTGCGTGATCACGCAGTCGAGCTTGTCCAGCCGCCAGAGCGTCACGAGGGCGTGATGGCCCGGGTTGGGCTCGGCGCGCCGGATCACCGGAAAGGTGGAGCGGCCGAGCTCCCAGTAGCGCCGCCGGCCCGCCTCGCTGCCCATGAAGTTCTGGAAGGTGAACTCGTTGGGGTCGAAACGGTCCCAGACCCCGCCGGGGCTCCGGAAGTCGGGAATGCCGGACTCGGTACTGACCCCGGCCCCGGTGAAGACCACGATGCGCTGCGCGCTCGCGGAGAGCTCGGCCAGTCGCTCGACGGCAGACCCGGTCACGAGTGGCGTTTCCGCTTCGCCTTCGCGGCCTTCCGCGCGGGTTTCTTCTTGGTGGCTTTAGCCGCCGCGCGGGGTCGGGCCGCGGCCGGCCGCGGCTTCGGGCGGCTGGCCAGATGGGCCTCGTTGCGGGCGCCGATCCCGCCCCGCAGGCGGGCGCCCGCGGCGATGGTCTGGATCCACACCGTCAGGTCCGCGGCCAGCTCGGGGTAACAGTGGTCGCGATAGGCCTCGAGCGCGCGGAGCGCGGCCGGATCCTTCCAGGGCTTGAGCACGAACGGCGCCTCCGGATCGTGCGCGTCGAACGGCGCCTCCGTGGCCATGGCCATCACGATGTACCGCCGGGTCAGCTCGGGCATGTGATCCTCCTGTCTTCGGGGCTGGCTTCCGGGTGCTTTGCCAACCGGGTGCGCCCCCGAAAACGTCCAAGCGTACTCTGGGGTCGACCGCGGCTGCAAGCCTCCTCGATCCTGTGGCAGAATCGCGCCGTCATGCGCGCCATGCGGCTACGGGCTCAAGCGCCGATCGGTACCTCTCCGCTCGAGCCCGTCGAGATCGCCCCGCCGGTCCCCGGCCCGGACGAGCTCCGGGTGCGGGTGCGCTGCTGTGCGACCTGTCGCACCGACCTGCACGTGATCGAGGGCGACCTGCCGCCGCGCCAACTGCCGATCGTGCCGGGGCACCAGGCGATCGGGGTCGTGGAAGCGCTCGGTCCGGGCGCGCGCCGCTTCGAGATCGGCGATCGCGTGGGCATCGCCTGGCTCCGCTCCACGTGCGGCACCTGCCGCTTCTGCACCACCGAGCGGGAGAACCTCTGCGAGCGCTCCACCTACACCGGATGGAGTCATGACGGGGGCTACGCCGAGCTCTGCTGCGTGCCCGAGGCCTTCGCCTACCCGATCCCGGGGATCTTCGACGATGCCCAGGCGGCACCCCTTCTCTGCGCCGGCATCATCGGGTACCGGGCACTCCGTCGGAGCGGCCTCGCCCCGGGCCGCCGTCTCGGTCTCTACGGCTTCGGCTCGTCGGCCCACATCACACTGCAGGTGGCTCGCCACTGGGGATGCCCGGTGTACGTCTCCACCCGCGACGCCGCGCACCGTCGCCTGGCCATGGCGCTCGGCGCCCGCTGGGCCGGTGGGCCGGGCGAGTCCTTGCCGGAGCGGGTGGACTCGGCGATCGTGTTCGCCCCCGCCGGCGAGCTGGTACCGGTCGCGCTCCAGAACCTGGACAAGGGCGGCACGGTAGCCCTGGCCGGCATCTACATGACCGACGTGCCGGCGATGGCCTACGAGCCGAACCTCTTCTGGGAGAAGACGCTCCAGAGCGTCACCGCGAACACGCGCCACGATGGCGAGGAGCTGCTGGCCGAGGCCGCGGCCATCCCCATTCGACCACACGTCACCCGATATGCACTCGCCGATGCGAACCGCGCGCTCCAGGCGCTCGCGACCGACCGCGTCGAAGGCACCGCGGTGCTGATGGCCGACTGAGCAGCTATCCGAGCCCCAGGAGCCGTGGCACGATCAGAGTGACCCACGGCACCAGGATGACCACCATGAGCCCGATGCACATCATGTAGACGTAGGGCATCATCGCGCGGGTCGCGCGATCGCCGGGGATGTTGGCGATGCCGCAGGCGATGAAGAATCCGACACCGATCGGGGGCAGGAAGAGCCCGATGCCGGTCGCGGCGACCACTACCGTGCTGTAGTGCACCACGTCGATCCCGAGGCGCGTCACCACCGGCATGAAGGTGGGCAGCAGGATCACGACCGCCGGGAGCCCCTCCAGCACCGCCCCCAGCAGGATGAACAGGACCGCGGTGAGGACCAGGAACACGATGTTGCCGCCCGGCACCGCGAGCATCGCGCTCAGCAGCAGCTGCGGGATCTGCTGCACCGCCAGCACCCACGCGACGACCGCGGCGGTACCCAGGAGAAAGCAGACCGTGGCGGTCACCACCGCGCTCTGGATGAGGATGCGCGGCAGGTCTGCCCAGGCGATCTCGCGGTACACGAACACGCCGACGATGAACGCGTAGATGACCGCGAGCACCGCGGCTTCGGTGGGCGTCACCACCCCGCCCAGGATGCCGCCGAAGATGATCGCGGGCAGGCCGAGCGGGATCAGCGCGTCGGCGAACGCCCGGCCGATGTCGATCCAGGACGCCCGCTCGCGCGCCTCGATGCCGCTGCGCCCGGCGTCGTA
>Ga0210384_10000666_pt1 | contig 51513 bp, 38 predicted proteins | sample IncBWH2MmetaG_FD_160574 | JGI IMG/M metagenome (GOLD analysis project Ga0210384, IMG submission 160574) | Forest soil microbial communities from Barre Woods Harvard Forest LTER site, Petersham, Massachusetts, United States - Inc-BW-H-2-M | ecosystem: Environmental > Terrestrial > Soil >... | reverse complement strand
GAAAACAGGTGATTGCACCAACTGAGGATGAACCTGGACCTGTTCCGACCGGTATCAGGGGTAAGATTCCCTGATGTCTCCAGAAAATTCCCTGTTCGTTCCAACGTTCCCACACGGGTAAATTCTGTCGTATGAGCATTGTGTAAGCGATGACGCGACAATTTCGTGCCCCAAAACGAGGAAATTCCCTGTATTTTTCCCTGTTAGCAGGGAATTTTGCGGAGATAAGGTTAGCGCCGGACTCCTCCCTCCGCCACGCTGTCTTAAAGTTGTAGAGAATTTTGCCTGCGCTCTTCTGAGAACCGCTAGAAATCAGCGGGCGGCCCCATTTCAGAATTGTTTTTTCCTATTCCAATATTGGACAGATGGGTGCCCCACCCATCTGTCCGGAATGAGAATGTGAAGGTCAAAAGCCTTGGGCCACCCGCCTGTGATGGCTTCCGGTTTGCCGACCATTCACCCGAACAGTTTCCTTAGAGCGGGAATCTTCAAGGAACACGTCTCTTCCCAGGCAGTTCCACAAAGGACGCGCGCTGTGCCTCGCGATACACGGTCCATGTGGGCGTCCCTACTGCGGGGTACCGTTGAAAAACGCTCGCGTCCGCGCCTGCCAGCGCCACTCGAATCCGATGCCCCTTTCGCAGCAGCACGGATGTGGGATACAGTGCGAAACGAATCCTCGCCGCCTCGCCCGGCGTCAGCGGCTCGGCATCTTTTCGCAGGAAACTGTGGGCCGGACCTAGTGGCTCGTAGGGCAGGCTCTTCGGTTCAACCTCTTTCCGGTCAATCACCCGAAGGATCCCCTCGTCCACATAGGTCACCCGGCCCTCCGGCGAGACGTCCTCCAAATAGGCATGCAGTGCCCCGTCACTTGTGGTTGAGGACATTTCAATCGTAAGGACCGGTGTGCCGGTAATCTCCAGATCAGAGTCCAGGGGCATGCTATTATACACCAGTAGTTTCTTATCCTCGGCTGCGCGATCTGGGTAGACGACGTCGCCTCCGCCGTACCCGGTGTGCCAGATCGTCTGGTTACCAGTTGAGGCCGTGAAGTCCACAGTGTAGGAGTCGCTGGCGCTTGTTGCCGAAGGTACTGCCGCGTTCAGTGTGCCGTGTTCCCCGAAATACAGGCGCTCTACGGACAATCCCACTGGCGGCCAAGTCTTCGTCGTGTGCCATTGTCCCTCGCCCATGGTGTAGTACTGAATCGAAGACTCGATGGTTTCCGCCGTGTCGCTGCGCAGCACCCGATCAAAAAAATCGGCCTGCATCTTGAATTGCTCGTCGGTGGACGGCGCCGGAGGGGTGTGGTTCGACGCGAACGGGTCCACGTTGAATCCCCCACCGTGCGACAGGGGACCGATGACCACGACCTGCGGATTCGAAAAGGTCTTGTAGCGAGTCAGCGCATCCTGGCCACCTCCGCCGTCGAGCCATCCGCACCAAACCATCATAGGTACCTTCGAGGCTTCAATTCTGGCGCGCAGTCCGTAGGGGCTGATTTCCCCCATGGTGAACGCGCCTGCCCGGTCGTCGCGAAACTCAACCTTGGCGACGGCCGCAGCTACATTCAGGTTGTGATGCTGGTTTACCAACTCCGCCAGATGCTTTCCGTGCTGGTCCCCATCCACCGGGCGAACTCCCGGTGTCATGAGCCGGTCTCTCCAGCATTTCCATCCTTTCACCTCGTCCGCGCCGCACACGTCATTGCGGTCCAGCGCTGCAACCACATCGCTCCACTCTTGTAGCAATCCGCGGTCCGCTACGCCGCCAGCCTGAACTGCGGACAAAACATCAAAATTATCGTAGAGCGGCATCACTGCACGGATCGCAGGCTGATTCGGAACGGCCGCAAGCTCGGCCGCGTTTCCATCATAGGAAATTCCAAACGTACCAACGCGGCCGTTTGACCACGTCTGCTGCGCGGCCCAAGCCGCGACCTCGCCTATGTCCGCTACCTCGGTGGGAGACCATTCCATGGCGCGATTTCCTCCCGACGCCCCACTGCCACGCGCATCGACGGCCAGCACCGCAAAGTGGCGTTGATTGAAATATGCCTTCTGTCTGTCCTCTACCGTCTCGACGGGATTGGCCTGATGCAGCGCCAGCAGCATCCTGACCAGCCACCCCATTTGCGGTTCGCGCCAGTAGCGCGTGGTTCGCATCAGCACCGGAATCCGCTCGCCCTTTTTCAGATCCGGGGGTAGATCGATGGTCACAGCGATCTCGACTCCGTCACGCATCTTCACGTACATCGAGCTTGACTGCCGGATGCCTGTCGGTGTCATCTCTTCGCCCGGCAGCTTGGTGCGAAACGTCGCAACGCCCACGAGAACCAACGCTACAAGCGCAAAACTCCCAATGGCAGCACCCACCCACTTCAGCGATCGCTGCATACGTCTCCCTCCGTCACACCTTATGCTTCGCTCGACTCTGCTTCTCTCGAGGACTTGGTGGGAATAGCTTCAGCATGGCGCGCGCGATCTGCGGGAACTGTTTGCGCGAGCTGGGCAAACGCTGCCCTCTGGCCACAAATCCCAGCCAGATTAAATACAAGAGTTCGGTGCACTCGGGATCCCCGATAACCTGCGTCAGCAATTCGATCCTTTTCCTTTCGGCGCGATTGACGAGTCGCGCCACAGTCGGCGACACCGAAGCCCACGTAAACACCGCCGCATCGGACGGCAAAATTCCTTGTTCTCCCAGCGGCACCCGCTCCACCAAGAGGCGCAATAGCAGTCGCAGTGCCTCCCGGCCACGCCGTCCCTGCAACCGCGGGATGATGTCCTGCAGCAACTCTTCTTCCCACTCGCGCAACAGGGTCTCGAGCAACTCCTCGCGGTCCGTGAAATGCCAGTAGAAGCTCCCTTTAGTGACGTGGAGGTCCCGGGCCAGTTTCTCCACTCGCACCGCTTCCACGCCGCCCCTCAGCAACGCCATGCGCGCCGCCTTCAGCCAGTCATTTCTGCCGAGATCCTTATCCATACGTTGCCGTATGGTACAAAGTACGAACTGTCCTTGTCAATACGGCAGCGTATGGTGCAAACAGGCGTTCCGGCAAATGCGGGCGATTGCTCTCATCAGCCATCTGTTCCTGCTGGATGAGGTGCCGACCGAAATTAGCCCGGGCTACAGGGCGGCTTGTGAGAAGTTGGACACTCCGCACTGGGCTTCCGATTCAGGGACGCTGGCGGCAAGACGATTGGGACGAGCATTCGTCAGGAATATCTGCAGGAGCAACACGAGTGGGATCTTCGCATTAGCCGTGAACTGCAACCCGGCCCAGCGGCAGAGGACATATTATCGAGTGGACAGGTGAGCAGTGACCACCTTCACAGCCTGGCACACCCCGCCAGGCCCGGTAGTCAGCTGTGATCCCATGTAGATCGAGGAATCCTGACGGGCACTGACGACAGGACGCAACTTCTATTCAAGCCCCTTCACAAGGTAGAGGTCAGAAAGCAGCCGGCTGAAGCTGTACACGTAGGCTTGACCGCTGGAACTGAAATGAACATGAGAGATGTCACTAACGCCGCTCACGTCAGGAGGATTCAGTTCTTTGAAAAATGCCCTTTTGCCGTTCCTTATGTTGAGGCGATAGATCTTCAACGGTGTCTCCCTTGCCGTCCAGGTATACATATATTCGGGATCCGATGTCCATGCGCAATTCTCTTCCGGCAGCAAGCCGGGAATTGAGCGTCTCTCGCCACTATCGAGTCGATACAGCGAGCACATGGAGTCCGCGAGAGCTGTTCCGGATATCCACACTCCGTCCGGTGATACCTGGCATGCGTTGGTTCCTTCAGGTGTGACTGGACGCGGGTTGCCACCCTCGACGCTCTGGGTGAAGCAGCGAACCGCTCGGCCCGGTTGGTTTCCTGAGAAGATGATCTGTCTGCCATCGGGCAGCCAGCTGGCTCCATGCCAGTACTGTTGAATGTCGCCGCGATCAACTGGCCTCGCCGTCCCTGCTCCGGTTGGCAAGAGGAGAAGTTGGTTCGAAACGATCGTGGTCGTCCACTTACCATCGGGAGAAAGACCGCCTGCCATACCTTCACCAAGTGGAATCGGTGCCGATCCCTGCGTGTTTCGCAGGGCAACCGTGTAATTCGCGCCGGCCTCTGCTCCTTGTTCATCGAAAAGCACGGTTCTGCCGTCTCCAGAGATATCAACGGGAATCGACCAGTCCTGCCACGAAAGTTCCCGCTCTCTGATCGCTCCCGGGGCGAGGGCCATCATACCGATCCGTTGTTCATCGCGGGTCAGTAGGACTCTGCCGTCGGGGGCGATGTCGTGCAGTGTGACACCTCCGGGCGCCCGCAATATCAGACGCTGATGACCTGTCAAATCCACTGCATAGATTCGCCGTTCGAGCCCGGACTGGGCGGCTGAGAACCAAACTTCACTTCCATCGGGAGACCAGGCTAGCCCTTCAGCACTCTCCCAACCCGCGGAGAGAGTTCTCTTCCGCCCCGCAAGGTCAATGATTGAAACAACGCCCCGATCATCTCGCGTGATCGGATGTTCCAGGAACGCAATTTGGTCTCCTCTGGGTGACACGCGAAGGTGACTGATCCATCCCGCGGTCTCAAACAAAACGTGGCCAGCAGGAAATTCGAGACGTTGTTTGCCGGCTAGATCGCTGACAACAGCCAGCTTCGTTCCATCAGGAGCCCAATCAGCCCAATCGATGTTCTCGGCGATCTGGCGCGGAGACCCTCCTGTGATCGAGACCCGGCCAAGAGTGCCCCGAAGCGTGAAGAGAAACCGATGCTCGGCGGGCTGCAGAACGGCCAACTCGCCTGAAGAGGATACCGCTAGTAGCTGTGTGGTCGAAAGACCAAGGTTTCGTGCACCAGGAATTTTAGGATCAGTTGAGAACAGCTCCATCGCCTCGCCATTCCAGGAGGCGGCGTAGATTACACTAAGCCCATCCGGAGCAAACCTGGCCGCGTACACCGTGCCTCGCTTTGCCGTGATCCGTTGAAACTCTGGTTGCTGCGGCCGGGATGTTCGGCGTCCGAGGAAGAAGCCCAATCCGAGCACAACTCCAGAGACGACGATTGCGAGCAATACGGCCGTCCAGAGCCTGCGCCCAGTTGCCGTCTTGACGAGATATGCTTTGCTGGGTTCAGCCAGATCGTCTGAGGCTTCAGTGGTCGAACTGTCCAGCTTTGCGACAAAGCGATAGCCACGGCGAGGCACTGTCTCAATAAACGAGGGGCTGTCGGCTGAATCTCCCAACGCTGTCCGCAGCTTACCTACGGCGACGTTGACCGCGTGGTCGAAGTCTCCAAAACTGTCTTCCGGCCAGATGCGTGACCGCAACTCCTCACGAGTGACCAGATCGCCTGGCCGTTCGAGCAGGATCTGCAGAATCTTGAAAGGCTGGTCCTGAAGCCTGATCCGGCTGCCGGCCTTGCGGACCTCTCCGGAATGGAGATCAGCCTCAAACTCTCCAAAGCGGACCCTTCGGTTGCCGTTGCGTACCTCTGTCTCCATGGCCTCAGTCTAGCACCGCGATTTAACTGCACTTATATTGACGTTTCCAGCTCAGACTGGTTTTGCCATTCTGCGGAGACAATCATCTCTTATGTCTCTCCTGGATATCTCCTGACGTGTAACCAGTTGTGAATAAACAGACTAGGTCCAGTGAATTGATCCACCCAAGTTCCGAGGAGAACATTGCCTCAGTAAGTAATAGAGAGTTTTCTGGCTAGCAGAATCGTGTTTTCAAATTCCCAAGGTACGAAGGGTGTCAATGAATCTGGTTAGGACGATTAGTGCCTCTCTTCTCTTTTATTTCTTCATGTTGATTCCAGTCCAGGGCATCGCCCAACGCGAGCCGGCTGCTGCGCAAACTGCAGATCAGCGCGCAAGCGCGCCGCGAGATGGCCAGCATGACTTTGATTTCAACGTCGGCACTTGGAGGACGCATATCAAGCGTCTCCTGCATCCGCTCACAGGCTCCAAAACGTGGGTCAACCTCGAGGGAACTGTCGAGGTTACAAAGATTTGGAATGGACGTGGCCAATTTGAAGAGATCGAGGCAGACGGCCCAACTGGTCATTTCGAAGGTCTGACAGTCTTTCTCTACAATCGTGAGAATCATCAGTGGAACCAGTATTTTGCCAACAGCGGCGACGGTACTTTGGGTCAGCCTGGGGTCGGCGAATTCAAGAACGGCCGGGGCGAGTTTTTCGATCAGGAAATGTTCCAGGGCAGAGCCATTCTCGTCCGCTTTGTGTGGTTGAACATCGCTCCGGACGCGCACGACGTGGAAGAGTCGTTTTCGGACGACGGAGGCAAGACCTGGGAACCCGTTTTCGTCGCTTCACTGACCCGGGAGAATGCCAGATCGAAGGCGGCGGTGCCGTCCACTCTCGAGGACGCCAACCATGACTTTGACTTCAACTTTGGCACGTGGAAGACGCACGTCTCCCGCCTTCAACATCCGCTGACTGGCTCCAACACATGGGTGGAGTATGAAGGTACATCCGTTGTTCGACAAGTATGGGGCGGGCGGGCCAGCGTTCTCGAACTGGAAGTCGATGGCCCGGCAGGTCACATCGAAGGCGTCGGTTTTCGCCTCTACAATCCTCAATCCCATCAGTGGAGCCTCAACTGGACCAACAGCACCGATGCTGCCCTGACACCAATGGTCGGAGAGTTCAAAAACGGGCAGGGCGAATTTTTCGATCAGGAGTCATTCAACGGCAAAACCATCTTCGCTCGAAACGGTTTTCGGGATATCACGAGAGATTCTTCCCGCTTCGAGCAGGCGTTCTCGAACGATGGCGGCAAGACATGGGAAACAAACTGGGTTATGACGTTTGCGCGCGCGAAAGACGAACATTGAGAGCCGAAACGAATTAGAGGTTTTTCTGGCTAGCAGAATGGTGTTTTCAAATTCCCAAGGTACGAGTGGTGTCGATGAATCTGGTTAGGACGATTAGCGCCTCTCTTCTCTTGCATTTTTTAATGTTGATTCCAGTCCAGGGCATCGCCCAGAACGAGCCAGCTGCTGCGCAAACTGCAGATCAGCGCGCAAGCACGCTGCGAGATGGCCAACATGACTTCGATTTCAACGTCGGCACTTGGAGGACGCATATCAAGCGTCTCCTGCATCCGCTTACAGGCTCCAGCAAATGGATCGAAATGAGCGGTACGGTTGTCGTCCAAAAGGTCTGGGGCGGCCGAGCAGAATTGGAAGAACTCGAGGCCTCTGGCCCCTCAGGCCACTTCGAGGATATGACACTTTTTCTTTACAATCCGCAGACTCATCAATGGAGCCAGTCTTTTGCCAACAGCAGCGACGGTACTTTGTCTCAGCCTGGGATCGGCGAATTCAAGAACGGCCGGGGTGAGTTTTTCGATCAGGAAATGTTCCAGGGCAGAGCCATTCTCGTCCGGTTTGTGTGGTCGGACATCACTCCGGATTCGCACCACGTTGAACAGTCGTTTTCGGACGACGGCGGCAAGACTTGGGAACCCAATTTCGTCGCTTCACTGACCCGTGAAAAACGTCAGATTCCAGCCCTCCCCCAAGCCACCTCCCAGTCAACTCCTGCCGTACACGATGGTCAGCATGATTTTGACTGGGAGATCGGCAGCTGGAACAATCACGTTTCTCGCCTTTTGCACCCGCTTACTGGTTCAAAAACCTGGGTTGAACTGAATGGAACTGTCAACGTTCGGAAAATTTGGCATGGCCGCGCTAATCTTTCGGAAATTGAGATTGCCGGGCCAGGGAGTCATATCGAGTTCCTGTCCCTGCGTCTGTACAATCCGCATTCCCGTCAGTGGAGCCTCAACTTCGCGACCAATGGCTTCGGAACCCTAAGTGTGCCGATGTTCGGGGAATTCAAGGGTGGCAGAGGTGAGTTCTACGACCAGGAGACGCTGAATGGCCGATCCATCCTCGTTCGATTCGTCTTTTCGGCGATGTCGGGAGATTACGGCCGGTCCGAACAGGCGTTCTCAGATGACGGTGGTAAGACCTGGGAAGTGAATTGGATCAACACCTACGCTCGCGCTAAGAATCAGACTAACAATTAGGAGACGAGATAATGCGCCGATACATGGCTACATGCGCGCTGATGACTTTGTTGTTCCTTGCCGGAACACCGAAAGCCGGCGCGCAGTCAGCGATCCTGAATCTTCCTCGCGTTAGCCAGCACGCCCGGACGACACAGCGGATTGGCCTCACTGACATCACGGTCGATTATCACCGGCCGCTTGTTGGCGGCCGAAAGATTTTCGGCGGACTACAGGCTTATGGAAAAGTATGGCGCGCCGGCGCCAATGAAAATACGACATTTGAAGTCAGCGATCCGGTTACGATCGAAGGCCAGCCGCTTGCCAAGGGGATATACGGGTTGCACATGATTCCGGGCGAGGCCTCATGGGTGGTTATCTTCTCCCGTAACGCGACCTCGTGGGGCAGTTTCACGTACGACCAAAGCGAAGACCTACTCCGCTTGACGGTGCAGCCGCAGAATATCGAGAACCAGGAAGTGCTGACCTACGAGTTTGACGATCCGAAGCTGGATTCTGTTGTGTTCACGATGCGATGGGAGAAAGTCGCCGTACCGCTACATGTGAAGGTCAATACTCCTGAGATCGTCGACAAGAGTCTAGCGAGGCAACTTCGTGGCCGCGCTCAGTTCGAATGGCAGCCCTGGATGGAGGCGTCGAACTACCTGATCAACAACCATCTCAGCGCCGAGGTGGCGCTGAAGTATGCCGATCGCTCCATCGAGAATGAGGACCGCTTCGAAAACGAAATCACCAGAGCACACGCGCTCACGCTTTTGGACCGTCATAGCGAAGCTCAGGCCGCACACGACAAAGCGATTGCTCTGGGCACACAGTCTCAGGTCCACGACTTTGGCCGCGGACTCCAGGCACAGGGACATCAGCAAGAGGCGATAGAACTCTTCCGCGACAATGTCAAGAAAGACCCCAACAGCTGGATCGGACACAACGAAGCGGCGCGCGTTGCCGTCGCGAAAGGCGACTTTGATACTGCCGCGAGAGAAATGAAGCTTGCCGGCGATCGGGCCCCGGAATCCCTGAAACCCCAGATCGCGGACCTTGTCCGGCGTCTTGAAAACAAAGAGGACATCAATAAGTAGAGGAGCGCGCCTGTTTTCGATAGGCAATAACGTTATCGAAATCGTGGATCGCAATTGACCCGATTACCATCAATGAGGGAGCAGTCGAAGGCAAGTATGTCCTGCGCGGGAAAACGGTTGCTTCCGCGCGGGAGCCTTGTCGAGCGACCGCACGATCAACTATAGGATCGGAGAAATCCCCAATGATTGGATCGGAAACCCCACTCTTTCGTAGCTTGGGTCGTACAGGACTCAAAGTTTCTCCGTTAGGGTTAGGTGCGATGACATTCGGCTGGGGCGCTGACAAAGAAACGTCCCGACGCCTCTTTGATACGTACCGAAACACCGGAGGCAATTTTGTCGACACCGCCGATCTCTACTCCGGCGGGACCAGCGAAGAGTGGCTTGGAGAGATGATCGAGGAAACCAAGTCGCGAGACGCCATAGTGCTGGCAACCAAGTTCAGCTTTAATGCTCAGCAAGGCAACCCCAATGCCGGCGGCAATGGCCGGAAGAATATCCTCCGCGCCATTGATGGCTCGCTGCGGCGGCTCAAGACTGACTACATTGATTTGTACATCATGCATACCTGGGACCGGGTAACACCGGTCGAGGAGGTGGCATCTACCTTGAATGATTTGGTGCGCTCCGGAAAGGTGAGGCACATTGGTCTAAGTGATGTACCGGCGTGGTATGCCTCTCGCTATACCACGATTGCGGACCTTCGTGGGTGGGAGCGGCCGGCAAGCCTTCAGCTTGAATATTCTTTGGTGTCCCGAAGCTTGGAACGCGAGCACCTACCCTTCGCCCAGGAACTGGGAATCTCAATCACGCCATGGAGTCCACTCGGGAGCGGCTTTCTTTCTGGCAAGTTCCGGCGGGTGGACGGCAAGATCACTGGAGCAGGTCGAGTTCTTGAAATGAAGGATTCCGGAAATCCAACGCTCGAGAAATTCGCAAAACGCGAGCAGAACTGGAAGGTTCTGGAGGTCCTGATACGTGTGGCTGAAGAGCTTGGAAAACCGCCGGCGGAAGTTGCCCTCGCATGGGTGATGGGACGACCGTGTGTCACCTCAACGCTGGTTGGCGCAACTCGAGTGGACCAATTTGAGAAGAACCTCGCCTCAATGAGTCTCGTGCTTCCGGATGAAATCCGTCGGGCGCTCGATGAAGCGAGCGCGCCTGAACCCAATGAACTCGATCATTTTTTTGGTGAGGTTCTTCAGGGAATGGTCCACGGCGGTACGAGAGTGCAGCATACCGTTTTTAGGTAAACCAGGACATTAAGGGGGAATGCAACATCAGGACGGCTGGCGAGGGGCCCTTCGTCAGATCTATTCTGACGATCATTATTAAATTAATAAGGAGGAACACATGGTCCTTGGCCACTATGGTCTTGCGCTGGCAGGAAAACGGTTTGCCCCACGTACTTCACTAGGCGTTCTCGTGCTGGCAGCGCAACTAGCGGACGAAGTTTGGCCGCTCTTGCTGCTATGTGGAGTTGAGCAGGTGCAGATTGTCGCCTCGCTTCACCCCTTGTTGCGCCTGAGATTCGTGAACTATCCCATCACGCATAGCTTGCTGACTGAGGTCATCGGAGGAATTATCTTTGGGCTCCTCTATTTTGTCTTCCGCAGAGACACGCGAGGGGCGGTGGTGACGGCGCTGCTCGTTCCAAGTCACTGGGTCCTCGATTTCCTCGTCCACGTGCACGATCTGCCGTTGTGGCCAGGCGGTCCCAGGGTCGGGTTGGGACTGTGGCATTCATTGCCCGTGACCCTCATTCTTGAGACCTCATTTTTCTTCGCCGGACTTTTGGCCTATGCGCGAACCACGGTTGCGAACGATCGTGTCGGATGTTACTCGCTCTGGACTTTTGTGGGCGTCCTTGTAGCTGGCTATGCCAGCTCGATACTTGGCCCACCACCTACTGGTGTTTATGCAATCGCTTCCAGCGCGCTCATTCTCTGGGTGTTTGTTCCATGGGCATGGTGGTTCGATGCACATCGAAGTTTTCGCGAAGCGGGAAACGCGGACACAAGTATGCGTGCGGGACCGCCAAGTTGAGGTGAAGCCTCTGGGTCCAGGTTGGCTGTATAGCCCGGCAGGCATCGGGTACGGCACTACCCCTACGTTCCGATTCTTACAGACACTTGAGGAGTAAACATAGAACGGTCTTGATATGAAAGGATATCTCCTCTATAGCGAGAGCGGATGCTATTTGAGGAGCGATTCGTGATCGGAATGCTACCCCTTCGAAATGCTACAGAGGCGCTATGAAGCTGACGGTGAAGCCTTTAAGCCCAGAGCTTTGGCCGGCAATTGAGAATCTATTTGAAAGTGGAACTGCCTGCAAGCGCTGCTGGTGTATGTATTGGCGCATTGGGAGCACCTATCGTACGAAACCAGCTGAGGTCAACAAAGCTGCACTGTATGGAATCGTCCAAGAAGGCCCACCGCCGGGATTGCTGGCATTTGACGACGACAACCCGGTTGGGTGGTGCCAACTTTCGTCGCGGGATTCGCTGCCTTGGCTCGATCGGACCTCGTATCTCAAGCGGGTGGACGATCTGCCCGTGTGGTGTATCTCCTGCTTTTATGTGCGCAACGGCTACCGCAAGCATGGTGTTACGTCGGCGCTGATTAGTGAAGCGTTGAACATCGCCCGGAACGCCGGCGTGCCCTCACTTGAAGCTTATCCTCTCGATCAGGCATTGACATCAAGCACGTCGTTTACGGGCTTTCTTTCCACATTCCGGAAATTGGGATTCTACGTTGTTAAACGCCGCGTGCCTGCTCGGCCGATTATGCGTCATACGTTTGAGAGGTGACAAGGCGCGGGCTTTGGCGACGCCCTTAGTCCAGTGCGTCCCTCACCCAACCTCGGTCAATCTTGAATCGCAGGTTTCCATAAAATTCTTGATGGCTTGAACGACAGCTCCATCACCAATAGAGGTGTTGATCATGGTGTGGTAGAGCGGCCGGTTCGGCCACTCTACCCCAAAATACTTCGCGATAAAATCGGCCCGTTCGCGATCCACGGTGTCCACCAGTTCCTGGGCTTCGTTCTCACTCTTGCCGCGTGCCAATAACCGTCGCACCTTGTCTTCTCTCGGAGCATAAAGAAACACACGCAGTGTGTCGTTCCGGTCCTTAAGAAACTGCTGGGATCCTCTTCCGACCATGACGCAATTTCCAGTTTCAGCGGCGCGCAGGATGACACGCCTCGTAATCTTCAAAATGCTTTCACTATCGACCAGGTTCAGCTTGTGCGCGTTGAGGCTGCCTTCATAACTACCTCGCAGAAACGACTTGAAAAGCCGGTAGTAAAGCGGATCTCTTCTCTCCTCCCGGTCCTCGACGACCGCCTTGGAACAATTCGCCAGGCGGGCGATCTCCTCGGTTAGCAGCTGATCCCAAAGCTTCCAGCCAAGCTGGTTGGCAAGCTGCGCAGCAATTTCGCCGCCGCCACTGCCGTACTCGCGTTCAAGGGTGACGATTTTGATCATCTGCGTCCGACTCCTATTATCCGCGCATTACATCAGATCGATTGCTTACTCCATTACCTGGGTCCCACCGCCGCCGGGATCATTCTTCTTCAAAACAAAAGCCAAACAGAACATGATCGCCGCCCCCACGCAAAGAACCATGAACGTATCAATGTACGCCAGGCTACTCGCTTGGGCTTGAATCGACCGATAGATCCGGGCATAGGCTCCCATCTGTGATTCATGCGAACCCAATCCCTCGTGAGCCAGACGTTGGCTAAGGCCCTTGACTGTGCTTTGGAAATTCGGATTTCCCGCTCCAGCGTGGTCAATCAAGATCTGCTGATGGAACTGCGCGCGCCGCGCTATTAGCGTGGTCACCAAAGACGTTCCCACACTGCTTCCCATATTGCGCATGAAATTAACAATCCCCGCGACCGCGTTGTTCTTCTCCGGCGAAATTCCGATGTAAGCCACGAGCGTAATCGGCACGAACAGGAACCCCAAACCAATCACCTGCGCAATGCGCAGCCACACGGCTGCAGTGAAGCTGATCTGCAAGTCAATCCGCTTGGTGGAATAGAACATAGCGATGGATAAGGCCAGCCAGCCGAAAGCGATCAAGTAGCGCGCCTGGAACTTGGTTGTCAGTTGTCCCATGAGCGGCATCTCAAACAGCAAAACGAGGCCTCCCGCCGAAAGAGCAAGCCCAGCCAGTTCAGAGGTATACCCAAGGAGCGTCTGGAGGAACTGCGGCATTAGTACGAGGCTGCTGAACAACAGGATCCCCAGCGTGAACATCATCAGGCTTGCACTGGCGAAGTTAAAGCTCTTGAACATGCGGACGTCGATGATCGGCGCTTTTTGATACCACTCCCAGATCACGAGCGAGATCAGGCACACAGTCGCAACGACAACTAGAGTCGTGATGAAGGGCGACCCGAACCAATCATCTTCCTGGCCCTTGTCGAGCAAAACCTGCAAGGCCCCGATACCCAGAGTCAGCAGAGCGATGCCTATGTAATCCAACTTAAGCCCAGCCGCTTTGAGCTTGGCTAAATAAGGCGGGTCTTCGACGAAGCGCCGCACCAAAAACCATGTGGCCACTCCGACCGGGAGGTTGATAAAAAAAATCCACCGCCAAGAATAGTTGAAGGTGATCCACCCGCCGAGGGTTGGACCGATGGTGGGCGCCATGATGGCTGTAATGCCATACAACGCAAACGCCAGGCCTCGCTGGTGCGGAGGAAAAGTGTCGGCCAGAATGGCCTGAGCCATCGGCTGTAGGCCGCCACCGCCCGCGCCTTGCAGTACCCGAAAGAAAAGAAGAAAGCCGAGACTCGGAGCCACTCCGCAGAGCAAAGAACTCACAGTAAAGACACTCAGACAGGCCATGAAAAAGCGCTTTCGGCCTAATGTGCTTGCGAGCCAGCCGCTGATCGGTAGGATGATGGCATTCGAGACCAGATAAGAAGTCAACACCCACGTACTTTGGTCGTTACTTGACCCCAGATTCCCGGCCATATACGGCAGTGCCACATTGGCGATGCTGGTGTCGAGTACCTCCATGAACGCCGCCAGCGCTACAACCACGGCAATGAGCCAGGGATTGTACTTAGGGCGCCAGACTTCTGGTTCGATCGGAGTTGCAACGGCGGAACTCATCGGACATACACATCCGGTACTACGTTCATGCCCGGCCGAAGGTGGTGGTCTCCGTTCTCTCCTGGTTCGAGAACGATCTTGACCGGAATCCTTTGGACGATTTTGACGTAGTTACCCGTGGCATTCTCCGGCGGAAGCAAGCTGAATAGTGGACCCGTCGCACCAGCGACGCTGTCCACATGCCCCTTGAAGGTTCGTCCGGTCGAATCCACGTGAATTTCTGCTTTTTGTCCAACCTGCATGTGCTTGAGCTGCGTCTCTTTGAAATTAGCTGTGATCCAGACTTCTCCCAGGGGAACCACCGTGAGCAGTTGCTGCCCCGATTGAACATTCAAGCCAGGCACGACGGTCTTGTTCACTTCGCCGCTGACCGGGGCCACAATTTTGGTGTATGCGAGGTTGAGCTGGGCCTGCTCGAGCAGAGCCCGCTTTTGTTGCACATCGGCGATGGCTGCGCGGGCGCGAGCCCGGCTCGACGACACCTGCTGCGGCCCGGTTTCCGCGGATTGCTGGTTGGCCTTCGATTGCGCCAGCCGGTTCCTGGCCTGCTGCACGGATTGTTGGACAGCGTTTTCGTTGGCGCGTGCAGCGGCTACGGATGCCGTGCTGGCTTTGGCCGCCGCCACCGCTTGATCATAAACTTGCTCCGCCACCTCGCGCTTATCCACCAGCGCCTTGTAACGGCGGAGGTCGTCTTGTGCCTTCACATCGTTCGCCTCTGCCTGTTCCAATTGAGCATGAGCAGCGATGAGCTGTGCGTCCGCGGCGATGATTCCGGCATTGGAATTCTCGACGTCCGATGTGCTGACCCTTAATTGGCTCGACGTGTTTACCGAGGTAATCGGAACCGTAATGTTCAGAGATTGGGCCGTGGCTTCAGCACTCGCCAAGCTGGCTTGCGCTTGCTCGACAGCAACCTCATAGTCTTTCGGATCGATTTCGACCAATACATCCCCTTTCTGCACGTATTGGTTGTCCTCCACATTGACTTTGATCACGTAGCCGGAAATGCGGGCGCTGACCGGATAAAGGTGAACATCTACCTGGGCATCATCCGTGGATTCATAGCTACCCAGGTAGCGCCACAAAAACGCGCCGCCCACGACCACCACCAGCACAGCAATCGCAATCAGAGTGGTCTTGCGCCGATTCGACCGCGAGTATCCACGCGACGACGGCGGTGTATACTCGGCCTCCCGTGCGGGTGTCATACCTGATGGGTTCTCTTCTGCCATGGTTACTTTCCTTTGAAGAATTCCTTGACGCCTGCTTCCGCCGTGCCCAGGGCGCGCGCCAGGGAAATTTTGGCGTAATTATAGCTGTAGAGGCTCGCGATGTACTGCTCGTGAGCGCTGGCCACTGCTTGCTGAGATTGCACTACTTCCACGGTATCGTCGACTCCGGCGCTGAAACGGTCGCGCGACTGGGCCAGCGCAGCGTCGGACAGATCGATGTTGCTGCGTGCCACCTCAACCTGCTCGGCCGACGACTGCAGATTCAGAAGCGCGGTACGGACCTCGGCATCAATTTGCCCACGAAGGTTGGCCATGCGCTCCCGGCTTTGTGCAAGTCTTGCATCGGCCTGCAAGATCGCGCCGTGAACGCTCCCACCCTGAAAGATCGGAATGGAAAGCGTTCCACGCACGTCGAAGACCTGGGTTGCTGTGGAGGGATGCGCTCCCGCCGTTCCATAATCGCCATTGAAAGAAAGTGATGGAAAATAGCCCGCCACTGCGGCGTTTCGCGAGAATTCCGCTGCGCGCACATCAGTCATCGCCGCCTGGTAGTCGGACCGCGAGGCATAAGCGCGGTGCAGTGACTCTTCAACGCTCATGCTCTCGAAGGGCTGGTACAGCGACTTATCTGTCAAATCGAATTCTTGTCCTGGCGCCAGTCCGATGACGCGCGCGACGGTTAGTTTCTGAATGGCGAAATCGTTTCTCGCCTGAATCAACTGCTGCTGCCGCGTCTGGAACTCCACCTTGGCTCGCAGCCCGTCGATCGCCGGCGAAGTGCCCGCATTTACCTGGTCGGATGCCTGGCTGTAGATCGCCTGTGCCGTCTCGACTTGCGCTTTCGCTGTTTCAATCCGAGCCTCGTCGGCAATCGCCTGCAGATAGGTGAAACCAACAGCGAGGACAACCAGATCACGCGCATCTTTATACGTGTATTCCGCAGATTTCGCGCTCTGCGCGGCTGAGCGGGCGTTGCTGATCGACTTCCAATCAAACAGGGACTGGGTCACATTTACACGCGCGTCAAAGTAAGAAAAGGGACCGACGGCTGCGGGCAACGTTAGTCCCGGAGCCTTGAACGAAAAGCCGACCTCAGAAAGATTTGCTTTCGAGACATCGACATAGGGTGACGCGGTCACATGCGGCAGGAGTGCGCTCAATTGCTCCCAGCGCTGCCCGCGGGCGGATTGAATGTCTGCACTGGAGAGAAGTACTCCGAGATTCTGCTTTAGTCCGCGGTCGATCGCATCCTGCAAGGAAATCGGCACGACACCGGGAAGAGGCTCGGATGCAACGCTGCCGGAGAACGGACTTCCTCCCTGCGTTTGCGTTGGTGTGCTGGGGCTGGCCACGGTCCCGGTTTGCGCAAGCAACATCGGCACGGCAGCGAACAAGATGGCGGCTGTCAGGAACACGCGATTGAGCCTGGTAGCACAACCAAGCCGCGCATGATCGCTACGGCGTCGAACGTAATTGGTTACCACCAACTCCTTGTCCTCCTCAATCGACTTCTTGTTTGGGCTGACCGGAAACCTATGGCTCGACTCGTCCCAGCCGCCCGGCCCAAACCACGCCTTTTGTAGTGGCGTTAGGAATCTTATCTGATGAAGCCGTTTCAGTCAGCGATTCAAGGCCAGCCAGCCGAGGGTCTTAGCTAGACTCCGGCGACCGGGCGGACTCGTGGTAGGCGGACCTGAAACACGGTACGGCCCGGTCTCGACTCCAGCCGAATTAATCCCTGATGAGTCCGAACGATCCGCTGGACGATATCGAGACCGAGTCCGGTCCCTTCCCCAACCGGCTTAGTCGTAAAAAAGGGATCGAAAATACGACCCTGGATTTCCGGCGGAACACCAGCGCCGTTATCGGTAATTTCTACGAGTACGAATTCCGGTTCGATTGCTGTACGGACTTCAAGAACCTTTTCTCCGTTCGTGACGGCGGCCATCGCTCCAATAGCGTTGTCGATGAGGTTCGTCCAAATCTGATTTAGCTCGCTGCCGTTGGCTGGAATCTTGGGAAGATGACCGTCGAATTGCCGTTCCACTCGAATGCCGTGCTTGAGCTGATGTTGGAACATGCGCAAGGTAACGTCAATCCCCTCCTCCACATCCACCTCACTCAACGGCGTCTGATCCATGTAGGAATAAGACTTGACGGCTTGGATTAGGCTGGAGATGCGGCGGGAGGCCTCTTCAATTTCGTGAGTTAGGCAGAGGATCTGGTAGTCGCAGACCAGGATTCTTAGGCCGCGACTGAAGGTTTCCTTGCTGATCAGCTTGGTGAGCGGAGCCAACTGTTCCGCAGTGATGCCAGCTTCCACCAGGTCACCAGCGAGCTCGGAAGGCGCGCCCTGCTGCTCTAACCAATCCGCCAAATCCGATGCAAGATCGGCGCGCTCGAGCGCATCGCTATGGTTTGTCGAAGCGCATTCATTAATGGACTCGCCGAGTACCGCGATAATCGTCTGCGCTTCGGGCGGAATTGGCTCTCCGCGCATGAGGACAGCGTCGCGGCGGCGGCGCATCAAGGTTTCCCGTAACATGGCTGCGGATCGCACCACGGCCGAGGCGGGGTTATTGAGTTCGTGAGCAAGTCCTGCCGAAAGCTTGCCCAGTGCCAGCATCTTCTCGGTGCGTTCGACCATCCGGGTCGTTTCCCGGGTCCGGTCGGTCATTTCGCCTACAAGCTTTTGCGCCAGATTGGGCGCGCGGTACACCAGTTCCCGCAGCTCGGTGGCGGGCATCGCGACAATGCGGGTCGGTCGAACGGCGGTGGCGCGGCCGCGAACGACCTTCATGCGGGAAAACGGAAGCACCCCACTGGGCTGCCCTGCGACGCGCACAAATACCGAGGCGTAGGGATCGCCCACCATGCGGAATTGGACCTCTCCTTCGAGAACAACGAAGAATTCCTTGGCCGGTGTACCTTCCTGGACGAGTACATCTCCAGCTTCGTAACAGCGAACTTCGAAATGATCGGCCAACCACTGCAACGCTGCGCGGTCGTCGTCTGCAAAGAGGGGAAACGCAGCCAGCTCGTCGGCTGTAGGCCGGACGCACGTGCTATCGGACATGAGCAGCCTCCACTACCGGTTCGCTAAATACTGGTTAATGAAGTAAAGAACAATCGATCCCTCGCCTACGCTGTTGGCCACGCGCCGGACGGCGCCATCGCGCACGTCGCCCACGGCAAATACACCAGGAATGTTGGTCTCTAGCAAGTACGGGTCACGATCGAGACTCCAGCCGGCTGGACGTCGCCCGTCCCGCAACAGATTTCGCCCGGTGATGAGGAAGCCCCTGCCGTCGCGGCAGAGCGTGCCTTCCAGCCAGTCGGTCTGCGGTTCGGCACCGATGAAAATAAACAGAGCGCCGGCGGGAAGATTCTCCGTGGTTTGCGTGTCATGATGGCGAAGGGTGATGCCGGAGAGCCGACCGTCGCCTTGCACCTCGATGACTTCAGTATTCGGAACGACTTTAATGTTGGGAATTGTTGCAACTCGTTCCCTAAGGTAATGTGACATTGACTTCGAAAGCGAGTCCGCACGTACCAGCATGTTGACCGAGCGTGCGTAGTCCGAGAAATGAACCGCGGCCTGGCCAGCGGAATTTGCTCCACCCACAAGGTAGATGTCTTCACCCTTCACCGAGGCCGCCTCGGTCATGGTCGCGCCGTAGTACACGCCAGCACCTGTTAGGCGATCCATTCCTGGAATACTCAGCCGCCGCCACTGCACTCCCGCGGCAATCACTACACAATGGCCAGCCAGCTCCTTGCCATTCGAGAGCTTCACTACGCGGTATTCGCCTTCGCCTGAAAGCGATACGGCCTGGGCCGGCGCCAGAACCTCTGTTCCAAATCGTTTTACCTGCGACACGCCACGCCGGGCTAGATCGGCACCGCTCAAGCCAGCAGGAAACCCAAGATAATTTTCGATCCGCGAACTCGATCCGGCCTGCCCGCCGGGAGCCTCCCTCTCAACGAGAACGGTCTTCATGCCTTCCGTGCTGCAATAGAGTGCACACGCCAACCCGGCCGGTCCCGCTCCCACGATGACGACGTCATAAAATTCACGACTGGGTGTGCTGGCCAGGCCGAGTTTTGTGGCAACCGCCCAAACGTCCGGCTTTTCGAGAACAGAGCCATCCGGAAATATCACCACAGGCAAGACCGTCGGTGTGTCCCCGATGGCCGCTTGAATTCGAGGATCGGACGTGGCGTCGGGCTCCATCCAACGGTACGGAATCTGGCTCTTGGCGAGAAAGTCCTTGAGTTCGTAAGTCGCAGGCGACCAGCGGCTCCCCACGACATAGACACCCTCGAAAGATTCCCGGCTTGTGGCATTCCAGTCCTCGAGCAAGTCGGCGAGCACCGGATAAAGGTTTTGCTCCGGCGGCTCCCAGGGCTTCAGAAGGTAGTGGTTGAGCTTGACCTTGTTGATGGCATCGATCGCTGCATTCGAGTCCGCATACGCCGTCAGCAAAACGCGGCGCGCGAAAGGCTGCAAGGGTAGGGCCTCCATCAGGAAATCAGTGCCACTGACGAGCGGCATGCGCTGATCGACAAGAAACAAAGCAATGCGGTCGCCACGAGCCGTAAGTTGCCGCACAAAACCCATCGCTTTTTCGGCGGAATCCGCAGTCAGGATCCGGTACTGCGCCGCAAACTTCGATTTGAGGTCGCGTTCGACCGCGCGCAGAACCGCGGGATCGTCATCAACGGCAAGGATGTAGGGCTTCTTCATCAAACATAACGCCAATGCCATTATTGGCGGGCAAGGCCTGCCAGGCAAGCACATTGGATGATTGGCGTCCCCGATGGGATTCGAACCCGGCTGTGGGGCGACCCAGTCAACCCCTTCTCCGAGTTGCCGCATCAATGGACGGCTTGGATGTTGTCAGGATAATCGTCTCTCAACTCTCGGCGATTCTACCCTCCATCCCTAGACCTCTCGCCGCTGTTGTACCACGGAAGCGGCAGGATCGCTATCCAGCGTTCGCTGGCAACAGTTCAACAACACGCTCGCGGTCACCTGCAGGACGCCTTGTCCGACCATTCCAGGCACCATTAGAAGAATCCCTTCACGTATGACCGCCTTTCAACTCAGCCTTTCGGCAGTTGAGAGTTACGAAACTTTATTGGAACTCAAGCATTACAATCTCAGGATTCGAACCCAGCCGCAGCGGCGGTCCCCAGGTTCCTGCTCCGCTCGAAGTAAAAACCTGCATCTTCCCGATCCGGCTTAAGCCGTACACAAACTGCCTGTAAACTCGCCGCGCCATCCAGCTCCACGGAATGAACTGCCCAACATGCGTATGCCCGGACAGCTGCAAGGAAACGCCTGCAGCCTCCGCGATCTCCGGACGGTCGGGAGCATGCGTCAATAGGATGCTCGCACGGTCACGATCGACGCCGATGTCGCGCAGCACCGACGCAAGATGCCCGTCCTGCGTCGCGTGCCGGTATGGCACACCAATAATCTGTAAGCCATCCGCTTCCACCTTCTCATTGCTGAGAACACGCACCCCTGCCGCAGCGATGGCCCGCAGATATTTGCTGTCGTCCCCAAATTGCTCGTGATTTCCCGCGACAAAATACACACCGTGTTGCGCTGTTAGCTCGTTTAATGGTTCCGCGGCTCGTCCCGCGTCGATGGCTGTGCCGTCATAAAAGTCGCCGGCAATAAAAATCGCATCCGGTTCTTCCCTCAAAATCTTCGCAACTATGCGCCGCAGAAAGCTGCCGTTTCGCACGTGCCCCAAATGCAAATCGCTGATCAACGCCGCTCTTCGCCCGCGCCACGCTTCCGGCAAGTTCGCGAGCCTCACCGTCGTTCGCGTGACTCGGGTCCAGCTTGCGTTGAAAACCCCGTAAAGTCCAGCCACCACTGCAGCACCGAGCAGCAGTTCCACGATCCGATGAAAGTTCACATCCAGACCCACAAGATGCGCAACTCCGAAGACAATCCAGGAAGAAACGGCTGCGAGGAAGAGGAAGGTCAGCAAACCCAGCCAAACCGCCGCGGCCCGATAAAACATACGTAGAGCCGCATTGGTATAGCGAAAAGCGAGTAGCGAAGCTGCAACAAAACTTACCGACAATAAGCCGAGACTTAATTTGACCCACAGCGTTCCAGCGACATAGCTTCCTGCGGCCGAAAATATCCACGTCTCGTAAAGGAAGAAATGCGTCAACAAAAGAACGGACTGAAAAACTGCGATGAAACCGCCTAACCCTCTTCGTGCACTCATTTTGTATTGGATTCCCCAATCCGCCATTTATATTCACTAATCTGAACGGCGCTCATGCGGTTGAATAGTTGTTCGTCAAAGTAGTACGCGGCCGCTGAACACCAGGACCTCCATTCATTACCAATGGCTGCCCCTCCCTCGGGGAGGAATTCGAAACTTTCAGCGTCCTGAAGTATGCTTCGAGACGGAGAGGTCTCGAATAGGGAATCCCTATCAAAGCACCTCCGCATGAAAATGAAAGCTTTTCAGCTGAGTTGTTACGGCCGTTGCATTTGGCGAATCGCCGTCCTGGGCCTCGCCATCCCAGTACCAATGGCGGCGGACTCTACGAACCGGCAACTCACCCCAGCGGATGTTCTTTCGGCTATGGAGCGCGTGGCGGATTGGCAGCTCGCGCATCCTTCCGCGCATCCCGCAACCGAGTGGACGCAGGGCGCCGGAGACGCAGGGATGATGGCGCTGGCCGGCATCTCCGGTGACCCGAAATACCGGGACGCACTGCTCGCAATGGCCGAAGCCAACGGTTGGAAACCCGGGTCACGCATGTATCATGCCGACGATTTGGCTATCGGCCAGGCGTATGCCGGCCTCTATTTTCTTTACCGCGACCCGAAAATGATTGTGCCGTTGCGGGTGCGGCTCGACGCCATTCTTTCCGCGCCGCCTGAAGTCCAGAGCCTGGACTTCCATCAGCCTTACGACCAGGTTTCCCAACTGTGGTCCTGGTGCGATTCGTTGTTCATGGCTCCGCCCGTGTGGATGCAGCTCTTCGCCGCCACTGGCGATGAGCGCTACCTCGATTTTGCGGTGAAGAATTGGTGGCGTACGACGGACTACCTGTACGATTCAGGCGAACATCTCTACTTCCGCGACAGCACCTACTTCGACCGGCGCGAAACCAACGGCAAGAAGATCTTCTGGAGCCGCGGCAACGGCTGGGTCATGGCCGGGCTCGTCCGCATGCTGCAGTTGTTGCCGGTAAACCATCCGAGCCGCGCGCGTTTCCAGAAATTATTCCAGGAAATGGCGGGGACGATTCTGATGGCGCAACAACCCGATGGCCTGTGGCGTTCGAGCTTACTCGACCCGGACAGTTATCCGCTCAAGGAGACGAGCGGCTCTGGTTTTTACGCCTACGCGCTGGCTTGGGGCGTGAATCAAGGGTTGCTCGATGGCGCCAAATTTAAGCCTGCGATTCTCAAAGCGTGGACTGCTCTTACCGGTTGCGTAGACGCCGAGGGCAAATTGACGCATGTTCAACCCATCGGAGCCGATCCAAAAATTTTCGCGGACGATTCCACCGAGGTGTATGGCGTCGGCGCGTTTCTACTGGCGGGCAGCCAGGTGTACCGTATGGCGGTGTTTGAGAATGCTAAGCCGCTGGCGGTTCGTGTGGCCAATCCGGCCCATTTGTACCGTCATTCTGAAACGGTGGAATTAAGCCTTTCCCGATTGGCCCGCCGGGGACTGCGTTCGACAAACCTGGCGGTGATGGACAGCCTCGAGTCCCGTATTCTCGATTCGCAGATTTACGCGAGCCAACCAGGGCAAGCGCCGGATACATTTCTTTTCCAGGCGGATCTGGCGCCGAGGGAGTCGCGCACCTACTACATCCTGGACGCTTCCACTCTAGCTGCCGTGCCGCAGCCGATTGTGAAAACGTATGCGCGGCAAATCAGCGAGCGCTACCGCGACATGGCTTGGGAGAGTGATCGCATCGCGCATCGCATGTACCACCAGGACCTAATTCCAGCCGAGGACACGATAAGCAGTGGCGTGGATGTGTGGGTGAAGAGCACGCGTGGCCTAGTGATCAATGAGTGGTACAAGAACGACGATTATCACAAAGATCACGGCGATGGATTAGATGACTATCGCGTCGGACGAAGCCGGGGTTGCGGCGGACTCGGTATTTTGGACGGTCATACTTACTACGTGTCCAGCAATTACCGCAGCGCGCGCATCATTACCACCGGGCCGGTCCGCTCCGAATTCGAGCTGACCTACGATGCCTGGGATGCTGGCAAGGAGGCTGGGAAACGAAGAATCTCCGAAACCAAGCGCATCCGCATCGACGCCGGTTCAAACATGACTCGCGCTGAAAGCATATTCGCCTCGGAAAATTATCCGCGGTTCGAAATCGGCATCGGCCTTGCGCAACGCCCCGGCAATGGTGGGATCGCTAGGAACCAGGAAGAGGGTTGGATGAGCTATTGGCAGCCTGCCGATCGCGACCGCGGGAACATAGGATGTGCGATCGTGCTACCGGACAAGGTCGAAAAATTCGTAACCGAAAGCGCCACGCTGCCCAAGCTGACGGAGGCGGATCTCAACAAGCCGAGCGACGAGGGCTTGCCGTCAGTTGCGAACTTGCTGGCTATTGCGCCAGCGGAGGCTGGTAAGCCATTCCTATATTATTTCGGTGCGGGTTGGAGCAAGAGCGGCGATTTTCCCGAGGAAACAGACTGGGAGAGTTACGTGCGACAATTCGCCGCACGGCTTCGAGCACCCCTGAAAGTCACACTCGAAAATGAATAGCTCCCTCGGTTGGTTCGTGCAGCGCCAGAAAATTTCCTGTTCGTTCCAACGCTGCCACGCCGGTAAACGCTTTCGTATCAGCACTATGTAAGCAACAACGGGGCAATTTTGCCCCCAAACAACGAAATTTCCTGTATTTTCCTTGGTAGCAGGGGATTTTGCGAAGATTAAAGTTAGCGCCGGAATCCCTGCTCCACCATTTTCTAGTTTTTTGACTAGCCAAAATTGCGACGTACGGCACCTCGCTCCTGTTGACCCAGCAAAGCTACGAGTCTTTTCGAAGATGTCAATCGACTATGTCCTCTGCTCATCAACACCCAGGGCCAAATATCCGGCGCTAAGCTCCGAATAAACTCTGCCCCGAACCAATAGTGGCAATGGTTTCATGTTCCATTTTAAAATGTGTGCAATATTGAACAGTCAGAGTTTAAGCATCTCCGCTACTGTTCTGAGGGAACCCTAGGCCAAACACCCGCCGGAGAAAGGCAGTATTGGGATGCCTAGAATATTACTAGCCGAGGATGACGACGCTGTCCGCGACATGTTACGGGAAATGCTGGAACGCGACGGCATGGAAGTAGTCGCAGTAGCAAACGTACGGGAAGCGCTCAGTCGCATTGCTACCGAGAGCTTTAACCTGCTGCTCTCCGACCTGCACATGCCCCACGCGGGGGATGGGTTCACGGTCGTCAGCGCTATGCGCCACACCCACCCCGATGCAGTAACAATTGTACTCAGCGGCTACCCGGCATTGGACGAGGCCTTGGCGGCCATCCGTGTACAGGCTGACGAAGTTATTGTGAAGCCAATTGAAATCGCGTCCCTCCGCGCAATGATCCGCGAAAGACTCGCCAACCCAGTAGCCCACGGGCAGTTACCCACGGAGAGCGTTGCTTCCATACTGGAGCGAGACCTCGGCGCTACAATTCAAGGCTGGATGGCGCTGGTGGAGAGCGACGAGGAGCTGACCTGTATCCCTCTGAGTTTTGAGGCTCGTGCCGGCCATCTTCCCAATCTCCTCGTAGACCTGATCCACCGCTTACGCCTCCCGGCGGCCGCAAAAGCCAACATCTCCATCCCGGCGCGTGAACACGGTGATCTGCGGCGCAAACAGGGCTATACCGCTGCCATGGTGGTCGAGGAGTCGCGAATCCTGCAGGTCAGCATCTTCCGCACATTGCAAAATAACTTATCCAAAGTAAATTTCAGCAACGTGCTGCTGGACGTTATCACCATCGCCGACGAAGTTGATTCGCAATTGAAACAGGCGATGCTGAGTTACGGCGAACCCGAATTCAGATCCTCCCGTCCGGCGGCATAGTATGACTTGATTGCTCTTGGGCGCTAGCTCACCAAGTTTCATAGGCTGCCGGCGTTTCTCAGCATTCCGCCATCGATGAAGTAGGTGCTCCCCGTAACATACCCCGCATCGTCCGACGCGAGGTACACCGCGAGCTTAGCAACCTCTTCCGGCGTCCCCCAACGTCCCATGGGAATTTCCGCCAGAATCTGAGCATTCAGATTCGGGTCGCTCTGGACATCTTTATCAATGGGCGTGAAGGTAGCTCCCGGCCCAATATTATTCACCGTAATTTGATGCGAAGCCAGTTCAACAGCGATGGTACGCATCAGCATTCGCAAACCGCCCTTGGAAGCGCAATAGGGCGCATTTGTGGGCATCGGAAGATCCTCATGTATGGACGAAATATTGATGATTCGCCCACCGCCGCCTTGCGCGATCATCTGCCTGGCTGCTGCCTGTGAGCAGAGAAAAGCGCCGGTGAGATTTACAGCAATAATCTTTTGCCACGTTGCCAGCGGATAGTCCACAAACGCAAACTTCTTTTCGATACCCGCATTGTTCACAAATATGTCGAGCCGGCCAAAAGCCGCAACCGTTTTTTGGACCAGTCCATTCACGTCATCCGGGAGCGAAACGTCCGCCTGTACTGCTAATGACTTTCCTCCGACAGCATTGATCTTGCTCATGGTTTCAACAGAAACTGAAGTGTCGCCAACGTAATCCACAATGACGGCGGCCCCGGCTTCTGCAAATGCCACGGCGATCGCCTGTCCGATTCCGGTTCCCGCTCCGGTTACGACTGCTACTTTACCTTGTAATTTCACAAATCACTCCCTGGCGCTTGAGGCGGCCAAATTGAATGGCGACCAATCCAAATTGACTTGATTATCTCGCAAAAGGAAGCGTCGATAGAACAGACCGCCAGACGTCGCCCGAAGAAGAATACAACGTGAGGTCAGACCGGTGAGCTATCAAAGGCGCCGAAGGCTTCCACTTCTTTCTCTTCAAGAAAGTCGGGATGGCTTTTTAACAGCCGCGCACAACGGTTCCAACGAAGAATAGCATCGTCGTTGCCAGGGGGACGAATCGTTTCGGCTTCCGTGAAGCAGCGCATCGCCTCCTCGAAGAGCGGCGCGAGCGTGTGCGGAGGGCGCCCCACGCGCATTTGTGCTTTGGCTCGTCGTTCGTGCAGGAGACCTGTGTAATAGAGACGTTCGTAGGGCTCAACCAGTGCCTGGAAAAGCGATTCTACTTCCGCATAGCGATCGTGCGTGTCTCCGGCAAACTGGTCGGTAATCGCGAGACCCAGAAGGCGGAGCGCCAGTTGATGTTCGGGCTCGATTGCCAGGATGTCGCGGCAGATCGATTCCGCTTCTTCCGGCTCGTTGAGGGAACGATAGACTTCAACTTTCGAAATGGCTTCTGGAATACCGGCCTTCGAGATGGTCTTGAGCTTGAGTTCCATGGGACCTCCTTGTAGCGTCAGCCCGATTCTTGTTTCATTCTTGTTTCGCCCCGCGAATCTTCCGGACCAGCATGAGCAGGGGATCGTAGAATTCGTCCACGACTCGCTCTTTCAATGGAATGATCGCGTTGTCTGTTATGTGAATCTCCTCGGGGCACACTTCGGTGCAACACTTCGTGATGTTGCAGAGGCCGATGCCGAGCTCGTCTTTGAGTAGCTTGGTGCGTGACTTCGAATCAAGAGGATGCATTTCGAGACCCGCAACCCGGACGAAAAACCGCGGCCCACCGAACTCCTCCATCTTGTCGTGCTCACGGAGAACGTGGCACACATTCTGACACAAGAAGCATTCAATGCACTTACGAAACTCCTGCACCCGATCCACATCCTCTTGAGACATTTTCCACTCGACATCTTGGCGGGGCGCAAACGGCGGAATTTTCTTGTTCACACGGTAGTTCCAGGAAACATCGGTGACGAGGTCCTTGATCACGGGAAACGACTTCATGGGGTGCACCGTGATGGGTTTGTCCAGGGGAAGCGCGTCGATACGAGTTTTGCAGGTGAGCCGCGGCCGGCCGTTGACTTCTGCCGAACACGACCCGCACTTACCCGCCTTGCAATTCCAGCGCACGGCAAGGTCTGGCGCTTGGTGAGCCTGAATGTGGTGGAGGGCGTCCAGAACCACCATTCCCGGGGCAATTGGGACGCGGTACGCGGCGGGCTTTCCACCTTCGCGGTCTCCCCGGAACACTTCAAAGATTGCTTCGGCCATCGCGCCTCCGCTATTTGTGTTTACTACTTCTCTTCCGCAACAATCTGTTTCAAATCGCTGGGCATTTCCGGCACTGTTGTTTGGAGAAGCGTCATAGCGCTTCCCTCGCGGACAATTACATTATTCTTGGTTCCCCAGGTTGCGTCGAGGCTGGGATGATCAATGCGGCTGTGAGCTCCGCGGCTCTCTTCGCGTGCCAAGGCGCTCCGCGTGACAGCCTCGGAAACGGTCAACATCGACTTCAGATCCTGTGCGAGGTGCCAGCCTGGGTTGAACATTCGCGAACCTTCGACGCTCAAGCGTTCGGCGCGTTCCTTCAATTTCGCAAGCTCATCGAGTGCGCGAGTGAGATCTTCGCGGTTGCGATAAATGCCCACGAGATTTTGCATGACGTCCTGCAACTCGCGATGAATCGTATAAGGATTTTCGCCCTCTTTGCGCTCGAAGGGAAGCAGAACGTCGCGCGCGGCATTTTCAATCTGCGTTGAGTTGACTGACGTGTTTTGTACTTTCTTCGCGTGTTCCGCGGCCGCCACACCTGCCCGGCGTCCGAAGACGAGCAGGTCCGAAAGGGAATTTCCACCCAGCCGATTGGCACCGTGGAGCCCGGCTGCCGCCTCACCCGCGGCAAAGAGTCCCGGCACGGACGATTGCGCGGTTTCCGCTGCAACGCGAATGCCGCCCATCATGTAATGGCAGGTTGGTCCAACTTCCATCGGCCCGGCCGTGATGTCCACGTCCGCAAGTTCGCGGAACTGGTGGTACATGCTAGGCAGTTTTTTCTTCACATATTCGGCGGGCTTTTGCGAGATGTCGAGATAAGCGCCACCGTGTTCCGTGCCGCGGCCCTCACGGACTTCGGTATAGATCGCGCGCGCTACGACATCGCGGGTGGAGAGCTCCATCTTTTTCGGATCGTATTTCTCCATGAAGCGCTGGCCCAGCTTATTGGTGAGAAGGCCGCCTTCTCCGCGAACCGCTTCGGTGACGAGAAGCCCCTGCACTCCGGGAGGCCACACCATGCCGGTGGGATGGAATTGCACAAATTCCATATCCATCAGCTCAGCTCCGGCACCGTAGGCGAGCGCCATTCCGTCGCCGGTGTACTCCCACGAATTGGAGGTGATTTTCCATGCCTTGCCAATGCCGCCGGTGGCGATGACAATCGACTTGGCTCGAAACACCACGAATCGGCCCTGTTCGCGCCAGTAACCAAAAGCTCCGGCGACGCGGTCGCCGTCCATCAGCAGGCGGCTGATTGTGCACTCCATGTAAACGTCGATCCCCAACTGCACGCCGCGGTCTTGCAACGTCCGGATCATTTCCAGGCCCGTACGGTCCCCCACATGGCACAGCCTGCGGAAGGTATGCCCACCGAAGGCGCGTTGCAGAATTTGTCCGTCCTGGGTGCGATCAAAAAGCGCTCCCCATTGTTCCAATTCCCGTACACGTTCGGGAGCTTCCTGGGCGTGAAGTTGAGCCATGCGCCAGTTGTTGAGCAGTTTCCCGCCGCGCATGGTGTCACGGAAATGAGTGCGCCAATCATCGGCGGAGTCGACATTGGCCATCGCCGCCGCGATTCCACCCTCCGCCATGACGGTATGCGCTTTCCCGAGGAGCGATTTGCAGACCACTCCGACTTTCGCGCCTTCAGCCAAGGCTCCGAGGGCAGCGCGCAGGCCTGCGCCGCCGGCGCCGATGATCAATACATCGTGGTCGTGGGTTTCGAATTCTGTCGTCACATGAGTCTCAGGTCGGTGATTGTGCCGCTGGCAACCAGACGGATGTAGAAGTCCGCCAGGCCCACCACAACCAAGCTAATCCAGGCAAACAGCATATGTCGCCCGTTGAGAACGCTCAGCCAACTCCACGCCGTGTGTCGCGGGCCTCCGAACGACGCGCAGGAAAAGCAGTCGAGCTTGCCTCCTGCCAGGTGACGAAGGGAGTGGCACGACAACGCATAAATTGTCAGCAGGCTAACGTTCAAGAGCAGAACAAGAGTGCCGACTCCCACTCCGAATCGGCCGTCAAAGATGAAGGCCCGGTACACGTCGTGCCAAAGAAAACAGAGGAAGATAATCGCCGCATAGAGAAAGTAGCGATGAAGATTTTGCATAATAAACGGGAATGCGGTCTCGCCGCGGTACTTGCGCGTGCTGGGTTCGCCAACTGCGCAGGCGGGCGGATCAAGAAAAAATGCCCGATAATACGCCTTTCGGTAGTAGTAACACGTTGCCCGGAATCCCAGCGGCCACACCAGGATCAGCAACGCCGGAGAAAACGGCCACCACCGATGATGGGGATCAATGAGGGGCGAATAAAAGGGAGACAGGTACGGGCCCCATTCGTAATATTTCCCTTCGAAGGCACGCAGAGTCGCATAGATTCCGAAGCCATTGAGCAGGACAATGGCAGGCAATAACTCCAGCCACCACGCATCCCGCCGCATCGTGCCGCCGAGATGCCGTTGTCCGATTGTGGTTAAACCCGCTGACATACAACCTCGCGTCGTGGTCCTTAGAGTAAAAAGAAAAGTAGACTTTTTAGGTAAAAGTGTCAAATTCGGCGAGTCTTACCAACTTTTGCCGACTCAAATCTGCACTCTCGGGTCCTGTACTTGCGCCGTGCTCGGATAGAATGGTTCCGGCCAGTGATCAGCCATGAACACATCGGCAACTCGTAGTGACTGGGTAGGGCGGGTCATCGACGGAAGATTTACCCTGCTCAAATGGTTAGGCGGCTCTGCAAGTGGTGATGTCTTCCTCACAGAACTGCGAGGGCCTCAACCGCAGAAAGCCGCCATCAAGCTCATTCCGGCAGACGCCGCGGACGCGGAAGCCTACCTCGCTACTTGGGTAGCGACAACGACCCTATCTCATCCTCACCTGATGCGCCTGTTTCACACCGGACGTTGTCAGATCAACGCCACCCGGCTGCTCTACGCCGTGATGGAATATGCCGAAGAAGATCTCTCAGAAATTCTTCCGGAGCGGCCACTCACGCCATCCGAAGCCAGAGAGATGCTCGACCCGGTTCTCGACGCGCTCTCCTATCTTCACGAGAAGGGTTTTGTGCATGGTCACCTCAAGCCATCGAACATCATGGTCGTCGACAATGTGGTGAAGCTTTCTCGCGGCAGCCTTCATGGCGCAGGCGGGCTTGGCAAACCCTTGCCAGAGTCAAGAGTCCCGGCACAACGATTCTATGATGCGCCGGAAATCGCCACCGAGACGATCTCCCCGGCTGCGGACGTGTGGTCGCTCGGCGTCACCCTGGTCGAAGCGTTGACCCAGCATCCCCCGGTTTGGGACAGAACCACAAATAGGGAGCCGATTGTTCCGGAATCTATTCCACAACCCTTCGCTGACATTGCGCGCGAATGTCTCAGGTCCGACCCCGCGCGCCGATGGACGCTCAGCCAGGTCAAGGGTCTTCTCGAACCGACCCCGTCACTCCCGAACCCTCGCAGCAAAATTGATAGAACGGCACCCGGCAAACTCGGCATGACGGCACTCATTGCCGCTGCGCTCGTCCTGCTCGTAGTAGTCGCAGGTTTGAAACTGCGATCTCACCATCCTGAGCCATCACTGCCGAGCGGAAAACAGCAACCTGCGCCCTCGATCGCGGCGCTTCTACCTCAATCTCCGGCTCCGCGGACCCAAACCTCCGCAGGTGTAGCGATGAAGGGTGCAGTCGCTGAACGAGTTCTGCCCAATGTACCCCGAAGTGCCAGCAGTACCATTCAGGGCAAAGTCAAGGTGAGGCTACGAGTCACGGTCGACCGAAGCGGGGCTGTTTCGAATGTGACGTTCGAATCGCCGGGACCAAGCAAGTATTTCGCAAACCTGGCCCTGCAAGCTGCGCGGCAATGGAAGTTCAAGCCTGCGCAAGTTGATGGGCATGCTGTGCCGAGTGTGTGGATCCTGCGATTTCAGTTCGGACAACCCGGAACAGAGGTCACTCCTGTCGAAGCATCTCCGTAGTGTTGTGTTATGGAAATCCTTGGCATTCCTCAGGGACAGTCGCTTTGGGTGCTCTCAGGCCGTGAAGCACTCAGACGCTTGGCTCTCTACCCAATCACGATTCCCTCTGGTACTCTGCTTAGGTTATGCGCCTTCACCACAGAGTGTTCTTTCTTATCGTCCTTGTCGTCGCCACCGGTTCCATCTTTGCCCAAGACCTGAAACCAGTTGCCGATCGTGTCGCTGCCCAAAACGCGCTTTTCGAAGAGCAGTACGAGTCCGATCTTCGTAACTTTCCGGAGCGCGCGACGGCATTCGGTGACTACCGCTACAACGACAAGCTCGCAGAGCATTCAATCGACGCCATCGTTCAGCGCCACAAGACCGACGAGGCCTTCCTGAGCCGGCTGGAAGCCATCCCGAGTACGGGATTCTCCGACCAGGACCAGCTCTCCCACGATCTTCTGGTCCGTGTCCTCGAGCAGCGCATCGCCGACTTCGACCTCAAAGAATACGAGATGCCAATCAACCAGCAGAATGGCGTCCACACTGGCCTCGCGGATCTACCGCTGTCCGTCCCGTTCGACTCCGTCAAGCATTACGAGGACTACATTGCGAGGCTTCACCAGATCCCCCGCGTCCTCAGCCAGACCACCGAAGTCCTTCGCGCTGGCATGAAAGACAAGCTCATGCCTGTCCGATTCCTGCTGGAAAAGCTTCCCGTCCAATGTCAGGGCATCATCGACGCCGATCCATTTCTGACCCCGACCAAGAAATATCCTGCGGATATCTCCCCTGAAGATCAGAAACGCTTGACCCAGCAGATCACCGACGCCATCAACGCCGACGTGCTCCCGGCCTACAAGACCTTCGCTGCCTTCCTCCGCACGGAATATGCTCCCGCGGGCCGCACCACGCTCTCGATCACATCTCTGGCAGATGGCGAGAAGCGGTACCAAAACGACATCTACGCCCGAACCACAACGCGGATGACGCCGGACGAGATCCATCAACTCGGCCTCCGCGAGATCGACCGCATTCAAGCGGAGATGACAGCTATCGCCAAGAAGCAGGGGTTCGCCGACCTTGCCTCTTTTCGCGCATCTCTCAAAACCAATCGCAAGTATGTACCGGCCTCGGAGGAACAGATCCTCGATGATTTCCGCCACTACATCGCGCAGATGGAACCCAAGCTCCCGGAGCTTTTCCATCTCCTTCCGAAATCGCCTGTCACTGTCGAAGCCATACCCGCCTTCCAGGCCGCCGCTGCCACCCATTACGTTACTGGAACGCCGGACGGCAAGCGCCCCGGCCGCGTCGTCGTCGCCACTTCCAATTTCGCTGACCGTTCGCTGATCGACGACGAGGCGATTGCCTACCACGAAGGCGTCCCCGGACATCACATGCAGTTGTCAGTCCAGCAACAGCTCACGGGGCTGCCCAAGTTCCGGCTGCATGGTCTCGGCTTCAACGCGTACATCGAAGGCTGGGCACTGTATGCAGAGCAACTCGGAAAAGAGGTCGGCTTCTACCAGGATCCCGTCTCGGACTACGGACGTCTCTCCTCCGAACTGTTCCGCGCAGTGCGTCTAGTCGTCGATACTGGAATCCACTCGAAAGGATGGACACGCGATCAAGTTGTGGACTTCATGCGTAAGTCCGGAGCAGTCGACGAGCCCACCATCCAGTCGGAGACTGATCGTTACATCGCATGGCCGGCACAAGCCCTCAGTTACAAGCTCGGCCAGCTCAAGTTCCGCGAACTCCGCGAACGCGCTCAGAAAGAATTGGGCCCCAAGTTCGACATCCATAGTTTCCACGACGAGATGCTCGACGGCGGAACCCTCCCCCTCGATCTCCTCGACGCCCGCACGAACAAATGGATCGAACAACAAAAATCAAAGTAAGGGCAAGATATTCCCTAAACCCACAAAGAGCCAACGCCACCGTGCATACCAAAGCAAACCTCCCGAGCGCGGACGGCCAACGGTGCGTCGTCGTTACCTCAGTAATTTAAGAATCTCAGCCATATCCGGGACAATTGATAGCGTGCTCCCTGGGGGGATCTCGGTTTATGCAGGCGTCGTCGGACTTGGTGCCGATGGGCACATCTCCGCTGCTGGGTGTCCGTGGACTGACAGTGAGATATCCTGCCGGCGGCGGCCAGCATGTGCCTTCCGCATTGCATAAAATCGATCTCGACATCTGGCCGGGAGAAATCGTCGGAATTCTCGGCGAGTCGGGGGCCGGTAAGAGCACTCTCGCCAGCTCGATCCTGGGCTTGCTGCCTACAGGAAGTAACGCAGAAGGTTCGATTTTCTTTCAGAGTCAAGATTCGCAATGCCTAGACTTGCTACGGTTGGACGAGTCGCGTTGGAGGGCAGTTCGCGGCTCAAAGATCGCCATGATCTTCCAAGAGCCCGGACTTTGCTTGAACCCAGTGATGCGTGTCGGAGACCAGATTGCTGAAGTCATCCGCGCACACAGTAACTTAGAGCATGCGCAGCGAAAACAGGAATGCGAAGCCATGCTCCGGGAGGTCGGGTTCTCGGATGTTGAGCGTGTATACAAGACATACCCGCATCAGCTCAGCGGGGGACAACTTCACCGAGTTGCGATCGCGCAAGCCCTGGTTTGCCGTCCCGATCTCGTGATTGCGGACGAACCCACTCGATCTCTCGATGTGGCCGCGCAAGCCGAAATCCTGAACGTGCTGCGAGAAACGCATCGGAAGCTCGGCTCGGTGCTCATCTTTATTACACACAATCCAGCATTGCTTGCCGGATTCGCCGACCGTGTCGTCATTCTGTATGGCGGGCATATCGTGGAAGAAGGTCCTGTGGCACAGATCTTCAGGAGGCCGCTGCATCCCTATACGAAGGGATTGTTGCAGCTATTTCCTAGTTCCCAGCAATATGCGAGTCTCAGTCGCGGACAACTGCCCGTAATCCCCGGCAGTCTTACTGACGCGGACCATCTGACGCCGGGCTGCATTTTCGAGCCACGCTGTTCGGCAAGAACAACCGTTTGCCGAAGCGAATCTCCCATTGAAGAGATACAACACGATCATCGAGTGAGTTGCTTCCACCATGGGAATTGAAGCAACAGCGCGCGCACCCAAGACAGCACTCGTGAGGACAACTGCGCTCAGCAAGCGATATGTGCAGGGTGGCGGGATTTCACGAAAAACATTTGTGATCAACGCGCTTTCCGATGTGGATTTGGACATTGCTCCCGGGTGCTTGACCGCACTCGTCGGAGGCTCTGGTTCCGGGAAGTCGACTCTGGCAAGATGCCTTGCCATGATGGAAAAACCGGACGCTGGGGAAATCTGGTTTGAAGGCAAGAGTATCTTGCCAGGGAACCTTCGAGAATTGGCACATTTACGCCCAAAGATCCAAATGGTATTTCAGGATTCGGCTGGCGCTCTGAATCCACGCTTCTCCGCGGCACAAATCATCGCGGAACCCTTGGAGATTCAGCGCCGGGAAACAGGCCCGAGATTGCGGGAGCGCGCCTGCGAATTGATGGAAGAAGTGGGATTGTCGCCGGATTGGGCAAACCGGCGGCCACTGGAATTTAGCGGCGGCCAACGACAACGGCTGGCAATCGCGAGGGCCATCGCACTAAGGCCAGCCTTCCTGATACTCGACGAGTCTCTCTCAGGTTTGGACTTATCAACTCAGGCCCAAATCCTGAATCTTCTTTTGGACCTCCAAGCGGCTCACTCTTTGACTTACCTCTTGATCTCCCACGACCTGACTCTAGTGGGACAGGTCGCGGATTCTGTTGTGGTGATGCATCAAGGAAGAATCGTCGAACGAGGGTCCAGGCAGCAGGTGCTCGGCAATCCGCAGCACGCTCACACGCAGGGGTTAGTAGGCTCCGTCCGTATTTTGGAGTCTGCCTTTCGAACGGCGCAGGCTGGGGGCAGACAATGAGGTATCTTCAACGACGCTTGATGCACGGAGTGCTGTTATTGATTGGCGTGTCGGTTCTTTGCTTTCTCCTCAGCGACCTTGCCCCAGGGAGCTTCTTCGACGAGATGAAGCTCAACCCCCAGATTTCATCAGATACCATCGCGGCCCTGCGGTCGCAGTACGGGCTGGATCAGCCGCTGCCGATCCGGTACGGCCACTGGGTGAAATCCGTGTTCCGCGGAGAATTTGGTTATTCCTTCGCTTATAACTCCTCCGTGAGAAGCCTACTCGTGCTGCGCGCCCGGAACACTCTGATCCTTACTACGTTGGCCACGTTGTTGGCATGGCTGATTGCGATACCTCTCGGAGTGTGGATTGCCAGCCATCCCGGCAAATGGGCGGATCGCCTCAGCATGGGAGGTACATCCCTATTCCTCTCCGTGCCGGAACTCGTTCTCGTGCTCGGGTTGCTTTACCTGGTGATCCGCACACATGCGTTACCTGTTGGTGGCATGGTTTCCACGGGATTCGACCATCTTGGTTCGTGGGAAAAAGTGGGGGATATGGCGACGCACTTAGTTGTTCCGGTAATCACGCTTGTTCTGGGTAGCCTCCCGATCCTAGTGAGGCACGTGCGTGCAAGCATGATCGAAATCTTAAAGACTCCGTTTATTGGGGCGGCCCGTGCCCACGGAATCGGCCGAGCGAGGCTACTCTTCCGCCACGCGCTTCCTGCCGCCGCAAACCCTCTGATTTCTCTATTCGGTTTGTCGGTCGGAGGGCTTCTTAGTGGATCGCTCCTCGTCGAAGTGATTATGAGCTGGCCCGGACTAGGTCCGCTTTTGCTGGAATCCTCAATGTCCCGGGACCTCTATGTGGTGGTCGGGGTTGTGATGTCTTCGACGCTCTTTATGATCTTCGGGAGCCTTCTGGCGGATGTGATGCTGGTCATCGCAGATCCTCGCGTGCGGGTGGAATAGAGATGTCACCAAGTATGACGGGCAAACACAAGATTGTGGCCGCGGTGGTCGTGCTGGTATCCGTGCACCTGGCGATTCTGTTTGCCGGGTTTGTCACACCGGCCGATCCGGCGGCGCAGAATCGGGACTTTCCCTTTGCTCCGCCGAGCAGCCTGCATTTTGTGGACGCCCGCGGACATTTGCATTTGCGTCCATTCATCTACCAGTGGACACAGCGTCCAGACAGTTTTAACGAATACGAGGAATCTCGCGAACACGAGTATCCGGTTCAATTCTTCGTTTCCGGAGTTGGGTATCGAATCGCTGGCTTGGTTCCGTCGCACATCCATCTATTTGGCGTGGAAGCTCCAGCGCTGATCTTCCTGGCCGGAACCGACAACTATGGCCGTGACCAGTTCTCAAGGATTCTCTATGGCGGACAGATTTCGATAGCGGCGGGAATTCTTGCTACATTGATTTCACTCGCCCTTGGATCCCTGGTTGGCTGTATCTCGGGCTTCTACGGAAAGTGGATTGACGAGTCCGCTATGCGCTTCGCCGAATTGTTCCTGGTCCTACCCTGGCTCTACTTGCTCTTCGCAGTCCGGGCATTCCTGCCGCTGCACATTAGCCCAACCCAAACCTTTCTTCTGCTGATTACGGTCATTGGGACCATTGGCTGGGCACGCCCCGCGCGCTTATTTCGAGGCATCGTGCTGAGCGCCAAGAATCAAAACTATGTTATGGCCAGTCGCGGGTTTGGCGCCAACGACGTCTACCTCATGCGCCGCCACGTTCTACCCCACACCTATGGCGTACTGTTAACGCAAGCCGCCCTGCTTGTGCCGCAATATGTACTCGCGGAGGTTACACTCTCCTTCTTCGGACTCGGCCTGAGCGAGCCCAATCCCAGTTGGGGAGGCTTGTTGGCAACTCTGCAACAGTACAATGTGTTGGTCTCCTATTGGTGGATGTTCGCCCCGGCGCTGGCCTTGGTCGTTGTCTCTCTTGGTTACCTCAGCGTAGCCAACGCTTTTCACGAACGTCTACAATTTGACTCAATCTGAAAGTTGAGACCGCTGGGGACCTTTATGCATCGTTTGGGTTGTCTTGCCACCCTTCTGCTTGCCAGCGGCCTGCCCTGTTTTGCGTCCGCCCAGCCGCAGCAGCTACAGCGCGGCGAAGAGGTACAGATCACCGACAATCAAATTGGGCGTTACGGTGGCACTCTGGTCGTGGCGCAACGGAGTGAGCCGAAGACGCTGAATCCGGTCAACGCGGCGGATGCTCCGTCGCGGGAAGTGATTGGCCGATTGACGGCAGACTTGATCCACATCAATCGGGCTTCGCAGCAAACCGAGCCGGCTTTGGCGAAGTCGTGGACTCTGTCGAAGGATGGCCGGGTGTTTACCGTGAAGTTACGACGTGGCCTGCGCTTCTCCGACGGCCAGCCCTTCGATGCCGACGATGTGCTGTTCTCTTTCAAGATTTATCTCGACGACAAGATTCATTCGCCGCAACGCGATCTGCTGGTCATAGGCGGAAAGCCGATTGATGTCCAGAAAATTGATCCGTACACAGTTCGCTTTACCCTGGCGCAGCCCTATGCCGCTGCCGAACGAATCTTCGATGGCCTCGCGATGATGCCTCGGCACCTTCTCGAGAAGCCTTACAAGGAAGACAAGTTTGCATCATCGTGGACGTTGACTACGGCGCCTGCCGAAATTGCAGGCATGGGGCCTTTTCGTTTGAAAGAGTATGTGTCCGGCCAGAAGGTCGTCCTCGAGCGGAATCCGTACTATTGGAAAGCTGACCGAAGCAAAAATCGCCTTCCGTATCTCGACGAGTTGGTATTCCTCTTTGTGGGAAACGAAGATGCGCAGACGATTCGTTTCCAAGCCGGCGACACCGACATTATCAGTCGTTTCAGTGCAGAGAACTACGCATTGCTGTCCAAAGAAGCAGCGAATCGCGGAGTTGAACTCTTCGATCTTGGCCCAAGTCTGGAATACAACTTTCTTGTGTTTAACCTTAACGACCTCAGCTCCAAGAATCTTGGCAAGATCGCAGCCAAGCAGGCTTGGTTCCAGGATGTGAAATTCCGCCTCGCGGTCTCCTCTGCCATTGACCGGGAGGGCATTGTAAAGCTGGTGTATGCGGGACGAGCTGCGCCGCTGTGGGGGAATGTGAGCCCATCCAATAAGTTCTGGGTCGACCAAACCCTGCCTCACCCGGCGCGTTCGCTGGACAAAGCGCGGGAATTGCTGAAGTCGGCGGGGTTTTCCTGGCGCGGCGACGGCCGGCTGATCGATCATCAGGGACAAGCGGTGGAATTCTCCATCATCGCCAGTTCTTCGAATGTTCAGCGCTCGAAGATGGCAACGATTATTCAGGACGATTTGAGCCAGCTCGGAATGGATGTCCACGTGGTTCCCTTGGAATTTCGCGCCGTTGTTGACCGCGTTTTTCAGACTTACGACTATGAGGCCAGCATCATGGGTTTGGGAGGCGGCGATGCCGATCCAAATCCCGAGATAAATGTTTGGCTGTCGAATGGCGGAACGCACCTTTGGCATCTGGGCGAAGCGAAGCCTGCAACCGAGTGGGAAGCACAAATCGACCAACTGATGCAAAAGCAGATGGTGCAGCTTAAGTATAAAGAGCGTAAGCACCTCTACGACCAGGTGCAGGAGATCGTTGCCGCCAACGTCCCCTACGTATTTCTGGCCACACCCAACATTCTGGTGGGCGCCAAGAAGAAGATAGCGAATTTCAAGCCCGCCATTCTAGATCCAAACACCCTTTGGAATGTGGAACAACTCTATTTCCTGCCAGCGAACGGCTCTCCGCCGCGAGCGACACAGTGAAGGCCGATTCTCCGCCGCGCGAACTTGCGTGGTCCGAGGGAAGGCTGGTTCGTGAATGCTGTGAGGGCAACCAAGCAGCATGGTCCGCCCTGATCGAGAAATATAAGAACCTGATTTTTTCGATTCCCATTAAGTTTGGCCTATCTCGTGAAGACGCGGCGGATATTTTTCAAGCGGTATGTGTTGATTTACTGGCGGGCCTACCGCGGCTGCGCGAGGCGAAGGCGCTTCCCAAGTGGCTCATGCAAACAACCTTCCATCAATGCCTGCGCTGGAAAAAGGACCGGATGGTTCTTATGGAAGATAGCGGGGAGATGGACCGCCAGCTGGACCCCAACAGCGAAACATTGCCCGAAGAAATGCTTTATCAACTTCAAAAAGAACAAAGCGTTCGCGACGCCATCATTTCACTTCCTCCACGCTGCGGCCGCATGGTGCAGATGCTGTTCTTCGAGAGCCCCGCGCGCCCCTATCAGGAAGTCGCGAAAGAGCTGGGAATCGCAACGGGATCGATCGGCTTCATTCGAGGCCGGTGCTTAAAGAAGTTGCGTCAGGCGCTCGAAAAAGGGGGATTCCAATGATCCCGCCCGACGATGCGCCTAGCACCGAACACCTGTGGAAAGAATTGGTGGATCTCAACGACGAGTCCAGCCAGATAGAGTTTGTATCGCGCCATCCTTCGCTACTGCGGCCCGAGGCCGTGGTGGAGCTCACCGACAGGATACGGGAGCAAGTCCGAGTCGATGTTCAGCAAGCCCTTCACATGGCGGACGCCGCGCTCCTCATTGCCAACCGACTTGATGACAAAGAATCTCTAGCGCGCGCGCTCCGTGCGAAAGCTAATGTCCTCTATGCCAAAGGTGAGCACGCTTCGGCGGTCGAGCTTCATGAGCAAGCCGTTGTCTTGTTCGAAGAGAGTGGCAAAACCCACGAAGTGGCCCGCACCCTGAGCGGATCCATTCAGCCACTGCAGCTAATGGGCGAATACAGCCGCGCGTTCGCGGCTGGCGACCGTGCACGAAAAATCTTCGCCGACGAGGGGAACACATGGAGACTGGCTCGTCTCGAAATTAACATCGGCAATATCCACTATCGGCAAGATCGTTTTGCGGAGGCACTTGCTTGCTATGAGCGCGCGTATCAGGGACTGTCGGCGTCGAACGATCCGGAAGGAATTGCGGCGGTCCTCAGCAACATGGCAACGTGTTACATCAGCCTCAATGCATTTTCCAAAGCTCTAGATTCCTACCAGAAAGCTCGTCAATTCTGCGAAGACCATGGCATGCCCCTGCTGGTAACCCAGGCAGACTACAACATCGCGTACCTGCACTACCTGCGGGGAGAGTACAGCAAGGCGATTGAAATGCTGCGGGCGACTCGCCTGAATTCCAAGAAAATCGGAGACGCCTATCACCACGCATTGTGCAACCTGGACCTTGCGGAACTTTATCTCGAGCTCAATCTCAGCTCGGAGGCAGCAGAGCTGGCACAGCAAGGGTACGAGGGGTTCCGCAAACTTGACATGGGGTACGAGAGTGCAAAGTGTTTGGCATTCTCGGCCATGGCTGCAAGCCAGCAAGGACGGGCGTTTGAAGGACTGAAGCTCTTCGCCGAAGCACGGGAAATCTTCGTCAAGGAAAAGAACCAGGCATGGCCTTCGTTGATCGATCTCTATCGCGCGCTCGTTTTCTTTAATGAAGGCCGGTTTTTCGAGGCACGGCGGCATTGCAATGAGGCACTGGATTCATTTCGCTCCTTGAATCTGACGAGCAAGTCTGTGGTGGCTCATCTGTTGCTAGCCAGAATTGCTTTACGTACCGACGATTTGGACCAAGCCTTCCAGCATGCCAATGGAGCATTGGAGAGAGTTACGGAATTGGAAGCCCCGCTTCTTACCTATCAGACACATCTCCAATTGGGTGATATTCACACAGCGAAGCACGACAGCGGCAGCGCCTATGCTTCTTACCAAATTGCGCGCCAGGCTCTGGAAACACTACGTAGCAGTTTGCAAGGCGAAGAGTTGAAAATCGCCTTCATTAAGAATCGCCTCGAAGTCTACGAACATCTGGTTGAACTCTGCTTGAGCAAAAACACAGATTTGGCTGCAACCGAAGAGGCATTTACTTATGTAGAGCAGGCAAAATCGCGCAGCTTGATGGATCTGTTTGTCAGGCCCGCTCCCGCGCTCACCGAAAGTTCTCCAGCTCAGAGCCAGCTCGTCCGCTCCATCCGCGACTTGCGCGAGGAGCTGAATTGGTACTACAGCCGTATCGAACGGGAGCAGCTTCAGCCCGAGCTGCCGTCTCCGGAGCGCATCGCAGCCCTGCAAGAACAGGCGCGCCAGCGCGAGAAAGAATTGGTACGCGCATTACAGGACGCTACAGAGGCGGACGCCACCCAGGCGGGGCTGCAGATGCCGAGCCACGTCTCCATTGCAACCATCCGTGCCGCCATCCCGCCGGATACGCTGCTGGTGGAGTATTTTCGAGTCCGCGACCGCATCTTGGCGTGTGTGCTAGGACCCGACACACTCGAGATTTGTCCGGTTACGTTGGAAACCAGAGTCTCAAACTTGCTGCGTCTGCTGCAGTTTCAGCTCTCAAAGTTTCGCCTGAATCCCGAATATCTGGCAGCAGTTCACGATTCTCTCGTGCAAGGAATGCAGGCGCATCTGAAAGAACTGTACGACGAACTGATCGCACCCATAGCGTCCCGCTTGCAAGCAAACCATTTGGTCTTTGTGCCTCACGGCCTGCTGCACTATGTGCCCTTTCATGCGCTCTTTGATGGCTCTCAGCACATCATTGAACGGCACACCGTGTCGTATTCGCCGAGCGCCAGCATCTACGCTTTTTGCCAGAGCAGAACTGCGAACTCATCGGGAGCTTCGCTGGTGTTCGGCATCCCTGACCAACAGGCACCCGCAATACTTGAGGAAGTACAAGTGGTAAGCGGGCTTCTCGACCACGCAGAACTGTTTGTCGGCGAGGATGCAGGCGAAAGCGTACTGCGTAGTAAAGGGCCCACGAGTCACATGATTCACATCGCGACCCATGGCCGTTTTCGCCAAGATAATCCAATGTTTTCGGCGATTCGCATGGGAGATTCGTTCTTGAGCTTGTTTGACCTCTACCAGCTGAGGCTTCCTGTTGAGTTGATCACTTTGAGCGGTTGCTCAACCGGATTGAATGTAGTTGCTGCGGGAGACGAATTGATGGGTCTGGCACGAGGTCTCTTGCACGCCGGAGCGCAGTCTCTGGTTCTTAGTCTCTGGGACGTTCATGACAAAAGTACAGCAGAGTTCATGAGTGCCTTCTACCATGGTCTACGACAGGGAAAACCCAAGGCTAAGGCACTGCAAGGAGCCATGCTGAAATTGAAATCGAGCTATCCCCATTGTTATCAATGGGCTCCGTTTATCTTGATGGGCAAGGGATAGATACCCAACTTTCTTTTACACCCCCTATATTTTTTCCTGTCCTGGCTACCCTTATTCCATGAGTAGTAACAACAGCTGGCGTGACCACTTACAGGTTCTGGTCCGCACCCCCAAGCGGAGGTACAGGTGAAGCACTTTAGCGAAGAGTCGTGGTCCGATTTTGTAAGGAATGTAGTTCCCGAGAACACAAGGATGGAAATGCAACAACACATCGATAGTGGATGCAAGAAGTGCATAGCTTCTCTGCAAGTATGGCAAAACGTTGTAGCCATCACCGCAGAGGAGAGCGCCTTTACTCCGCCTGCGGACGTGATTCGAATTGTCAAGAGCCAGCTTGCACCCCCTATGCAGGCAAGCTCAGGTGTTCGCCTTTTATTCGACTCGAACTTGCAGCCGGTCACGGCAGGAATTCGGGGTTCGATTGCGGCGACGCAATTCCTTTACGAGACGGATGACTACTTCATTGATCTTCGTCTGGAGCCACGCCGAGAAGGTGATCGCGCCAGCCTAGTGGGGCAGATTCTGAAGAGGGCAGGGAAGGACCGCACAACGCAAGGAGTCACGGTACGTCTGCAAGAAAGACAATTGCCGATTGCCAGGACTTCAACGAATCAACTGGGTGAGTTCCAGTTCGAATTTGCGGCTACGACCCAGGTTTGCCTTGCGATCAGCCAGGATTCGGGACATGACATCATCCTTCCGCTGTATGGAGTAGCTCAGGAGTCCAAGGAAAGAAAGGACTTAGATTAGTTGTGCTTCGGGGCCTTATGGCTTGAAAGTAACCGCTTTTGAATTACGCGCGTAAGTTTTGAACGGATCAGGTTTTACGTAGACTCGATGAGAGCAAAGTTTCTTCTGCTTTCCGAGTGAGAGGGGAATTAATGAGAAGCGATTTAACCGCAACCAAACAGGTGGAATGCCATCCCCGGACGTTCCACGTATTCTTGGCAATTCTGTTGCTTTTGTGTTTTGGATCTCAGAGCCTGACGGCTCAAACTCAAGCCGCCTACAAGGCGCCTCAGACCCGGCTTGTGGTAAGGGACAGCCTTGGACTGGGCGACCTTCTCAATCTCTGTGGCCTGCTAGGCTGCTCCTCTGTCAATTCGCTTGGTGATCCGCAAGGGCAGCTGTTCATGATCCAGATTCCGTCGCTGCTCGCGCCTGTGACGTCATTGCTGAATCTCTCCATCCTCGGACTCATCACTATTGAAACCGACCAGACAGTTCAGACGCAGGGTGCTTCGGCAGGTGCGGTGCCTTCATACCTGACCGATAAAGCGCCGTTCAACTACTACGGCACCACGGTGTGGCACGGCTACGTGTACCAGCCTGGCAACCAGCTTATCCGGACCAATGCGACTCATTCGACTTTCAATACCGCGGGTTCCGGCATTACGGTCGCGGACATCGATACCGGAGTTGATTTCAATCATCCGGTCTTGAAGAACTCTTTAGTCGCCGGCTACGATTTCACTCGCAATCAAAGCGGCGGCTCTGAAATGAGCGACGTGAGCCAGTCGACAGTTGCGGTTCTGGATGGAGGCAACATTGCACAGGTCAGCCAATCGACCGTCGCAGTGTTGGATCAGTCCACGGTCGCAGTTTTGGACGGAGGCGGATATGAAGCCTTCGGCCATGGAACTATGACTGCCGGCATTATTCACCTGGTTGCACCGCAAGCCAAGATCATGCCGTTAAAGTCGTTCCAGGCGAACGGAACTGGTTACAACTCCGACATTCTCCGCGCCATCTACTATGCAGTAGGTCATGGCGCAAAAGTTATCAACATGAGTTTCAACTACACGACTTACTCCAAAGAGTTGGAGAATGCTGTCAATTATGCCACGGCGCACGGAGTGATTTGCGTGGCAGCTGCGGGCAACAGCGGTCAGCAAGCAACGGTCTATCCGGCTGCTCTCAAGAATGTCATTGATGTTGCGTCCACTAGCAATGACGATATTGCTTCCAATTTCTCAAACTATGGCGCGCCACCCGTTTGGCTTTCAGCGCCGGGCGAAGGCGTCATGACAACCTATCCTTTTGGCACCTATGCAGCGGGATGGGGGACGTCCTTCAGCGCACCTTACGTGTCCGGTGCTGCTGCTCTGCTGGCGTCGCAGACCAGCGCGCAAGCCAGTTCGACACTGTCGCTGGGATCGCTCACGCTTTCTCTCTCTACATCGGCGAGCGTGAGCAGCAAGACCCAGGCCGCCAATGCTCTCTCGCATACGCAGGCACTTTCCGATCCTCAGATGGGCTACGGGCGGCTGGACACCTATCAAGCAACGCAAGCCTGGCGCAAGAACCTAGGGTTGCGGTAGGACGGCCGAGGCCTCCATGGGAACTTTCGTCAACGAATGGTCCGCAGGCTCCACGAGCAATGGGACTCTGTTGCGAGTGAAGGAACTTGAGGAGCAGCAACAAGCGCTCCTCAAGTCGGTAATTTGCGGGTTCAACCAGCTGCTCGACCTACGCGACCTGAACACTGGAATCCACAGCACGCGGTTGGCCGAGTGGGCCGTGCGAGTTGCGCGCCAACTGGGAATTCCGGAAGGCGATTTTTACCAGATCGAAGTAGCTGCGCTCCTGCACGACATTGGGAAAATCGGGATCCCGGACGCGATCTTGAAAAAAGAGGGGAAGCTGACCGACGAAGAACGGGCCCTGATGAACAAGCATCCGGAATATAGCTGGTCGATTTTGCGGCTATTTTCAGGGCTTGATAAAGCCAGCCTCTATGCCCTTCACCACCATGAGAGCTATGACGGAAGCGGCTACCCCGGCGGATTGAAGGGTGGCGAAATACCGATTGGCTCGCGCATCGTATCCGTCATTGACGCTTACGATGCGATGATCTCGAACCGCTGTTACCGCAAAGGTCTCACGCACGAAGAAGCGGTGAAAAGGCTTATCGCAGCCGAAGAGACTCAGTTCGACCCCATCGTAGTTCAGGCATTTGTGGAAATCGCCAAACAAGAAGTTGCGGAAGTGTTCGCCGCCACGGGAAGTAGTCCATTCGCCGTGATCTAGGCGATGCAGGATCGTCGAGAACAATCCAGCCAAGAGTGACAGGAAACTCCACCAGATTCTTGCCGCGTTTTCGACCCTCCTAATTTCGTCATCCCAGAAACTCACGGCTGGCTGACCACCAGCCTGTTCAAGTGCTGGTCTATCCCTCCGCCAGGATTTTCCCAACGCCAACATCGAGTTTCTTTATAGCTCGCAAGGCCGCCAAAGCGGGCAGGCACGCCACAGCAAATACCGTCCCCGTCCAAGCGTATTTATGAAACACGCTCTTTACTTTACGTCACCCCGCAGCACCACAATCGACGCCTGCGGTAGCGTGTATGTCGCACCCGCGCCACCTCCCAGCGAACTGGTCACGGCTGGGCCGTCCGGATTTGCTTGCCCATTCGCGCCGTTCGCTATCCAGGTGTAGTTCAGGCTTCCGAAACTCACCGCCGTGACCGAACCCTGAAAGAAATGATCGGTGTTCGTGTTCGAATCATGGAAATTTACCGCGATCGAGTGCGCCGTGCTCTGATCCTTATTGACCAGCATCACTGACCACTGTCCATCTGGACGCGAGAGCGCGTACGCCGTTACCAGGACATTCCCACGGGAATCTTTGATATCCGAGCTGGCTGGGTAAGCGAGATGGGTCAGGTCAACTGGTTGCACCCATTCCTGCGTGATCATTTGCGCGGAGAAAAATTCCGCTGATGGCTGGCGGATGTTGTAGTTCGCGTCTACGTTGAACATGCCAAACGTGCCCCACCCGCCAGGTCCGAAGTACATGGGCAGAGGTTCGTATTGATAGAAGTAGGCGGCGCGGCCTCCTGCGGTGAGAAATGTGCCCGTGAAATCGGCATGCCACAGGGCGGCGTAGGGCTGCATATAGCGTATGCTCTGGTCGAAGGAAATGTTGAATTCCGTGATTTCCATGGGGACATTCGCTGGCAGGCCATCATCTCGCCACACCTGCATGATTCCGGTCACTAACTGTGGTTCGTGATACAGACTGGCCCACGGAATGTTGTTGGGATCGAAAGGATAATGCTCGAAGGTCATCACGTTGAGATCGCTGAGGTGGTTGTGATTTCTGAGGTACTTCAGAAAACGCGAGAACCAGGACGTATTCCCGTTCGCATCCGGCCAAATCGGAATATCCGACGAAACTCCCTGAAACACAGGACCAGCGAGCTGAATCCTGGGATCGACCTTGTGAATTGCATCCGCCCATTGCACGTATAGGGCCGCGTCATCTTCCGGCAGAACAAATTGTCCGTCCGGCTCCTCACCGAGTTCGACATACTTTATGGCAAATCCGCGCGCCTCCAGGTAAGCAATCTCCGCGGCGGCGTTGTCCGGATTGTCGTAAAGCATTGCCACCGGAATCGTCACCGGCAGTCCGCGTGTGAGGCCGCTTCCGTACAGGAGATCGAAGCCAGGCTGCTCGCCGTCCTGTGTGGCCGTATCGTTGTGAGTATGCCAGGGGTCAACGGAGGAGCAATCAATTGGCGTCGGGTTTCCGGTGCCGTGATTTATGTAGTCGATGAACGCCCCGTCGGAATCGATCTTCCCAACGTAGACCTCATTGATGGCATAGCCGCGGCAATTCCGGATGTCGGTGGGACCATGGGTATCGCAGGTATTCGAAGAGGCGATCATTGAGATGCGTACAAACTCCACGTCCCGTGTGGCAGTTGCGAGGCGGAGCAGAGTCGTCCCACCTTTCCCGCCGATGATCTTGCCGCCCGGAAAGGTCTGCCAGTTGCCGTTGGCGGGATCATTGAAAGCATCTGGACCTGTCCAATACTGCACGCGATAAGAAACTGCGTACGGATTCGCCCACGCAATCTTGATCGCATTCACGGCCCGCGGGCTGCCGAGATCGACCACCGCCCACTGCGCGTGGGTGGCATCGGGATCTCCCGTGAAATCCTGACTCAGGTATGGATTGCTCTTCCAGTAGGTCGAGAGGTTGCCGTCATCCAGGTTATCGGCGCTATGTGTCAGGTCATAGCCAAACGAGCGCTGAATCGAACCGCTGCTGTTCGCATTGCCAACGAAGTATCCCTGACCCGCGGGACCGCTCCACGTTCCCTTGGGATTCCAATGCCATGCCTGCACGGATAACTCGGTGTTCAGCCGGTAGCTGACCGGACCAAATCCCGCCGCCAGCATCTGGCCGACATTTGTGGGGCCGAAGAGCGTCTGCACGGAATTCAGCGGATCGCGATCCACGCCCGCACCCAGAGCGCGAATGGGACTGAAACTGTTGGTGGCGTGACCCGGCGTGATATCGACAGTTGCATGTTGCCCGAGAGCAGACTGGACAAAGGTGAGAAGGACACAGAAAACGACGCAGGCAATTTTGCGCGGAGAAACGGACACGAGCACACCTCAGAAGCAGGGGCACCAGTTTACACTAATAGGCCACAAAAATTAAAGAAAATGCCATTATTAAATCGATTTTCCTCACAAGATGGAATCTGCTCCCGAGGAGCACGATTCGGGTGATTTCATCTTGCTCGATCTTCGGCCAGCGCACTCACATTTGCCTCTCACGCAAGCGGCCTCTAGAATAGATCATGCGCGAGAGTAGAGTTTCATGATTCACTTCCCCGTCCCCGAGGCGCTTACATTCGACGACGTTTTGCTGGTTCCTGGCCGCTCGGACATTATCCCCTCCGAAGCCAGCACACAGACGCAGCTTACGCGCGATATTGCGCTGAATGTTCCCATCATCAGCGCGGCCATGGATACGGTCACGGAATCCCGCATGGCGATCGCGATCGCGCAGCAGGGCGGGCTTGGGATTGTTCACCGCAATCTGACCATTGAGCAGCAGGCAGAAGAAGTCGACAAGGTGAAGCGCTCGGAAAGCGGCATGATTGTCGACCCGGTCACCATGTCGCCTGACGACAAGGTTTCCGATGCCGTGGAGATGATGCGGAAGTACAAAATCTCCGGCGTTCCCATCACGAAAAATAAGAAACTCGTGGGCATTCTCACCAACCGCGATCTCCGCTTTGAAACCCGCCTCGATGTTCCCATCAGCCAGGTTATGACCAAGGAAAACCTGATTACGGTTGCCGTGGGCACAACACTGGAGCAGGCGGAAGAAATCCTGCACGAGCACCGCGTGGAAAAACTACTCGTCGTCGATGACCAGTACAACCTGCGCGGATTGATCACTGTGAAAGACATCCAAAAGAAACTGAAGTATCCCAACGCTGCCAAGGACTCGCACGGCCGCCTCCGCGTCGGTGCCGCCATCGGCGCGACTGGCGATTTTCTGGAACGCGCTCTAGAGCTGGTGCGTGCCAAAGTGGATGTACTGGCGATTGACAGCGCACACGGACACCAGACTCGCGTGATTGAAGCCATCAAAAAAGTGAAAGCCCGGCTGCCAGAGATCGATTTGATGGCCGGCAACGTGGCTACCTTCGAAGGCGCCTGTGAACTCGTCAAGGCGGGGGCAAACGCCATCAAAGTGGGAATTGGACCGGGTTCGATCTGCACCACGCGCATCGTGACTGGAGCGGGAGTGCCACAGATCACGGCGATCGCGGACTGTTACCGCGCCACGCGGGATACAGGAGTTCCCATTATTGCCGATGGCGGAATCAAGTACTCCGGCGACGTGACGAAAGCGCTGGCCGCGGGCGCAAGCGTCGTGATGATTGGGTCGCTGTTCGCCGGCACCGATGAAAGCCCGGGCGAAACCATTCTGTACCAGGGCCGTCCGTTCAAATCGTATCGCGGCATGGGATCGCTCGGCGCGATGGCCGCCGGATCTGGCGAGCGCTATTTTCAAAGCATGTCAAGTCCAGCGCCGACGGCGTACGCGTTGGAAGAGGGGGACCAAAACCGCTTGGGCAAACTCGTACCCGAGGGCATTGAAGGCCGGGTTCCGTTCCGAGGTTCCGTGCAGATGATGGTGCACCAGATGGTGGGCGGCCTCCGCTCCGGCATGGGCTACTGCGGCTGTGGGACGATTCTGGAACTGCATCAACGCGCCCGGTTTGTCCGCATCAGCAGCGCCGGATTGCGCGAGAGCCACGTGCATGACGTCGTCATCACGCGCGAAGCGCCGAACTACGCGCAAGACTAGGACAGTTTCGATGGCCTAGCGGAAACCAGTAACAGCACGGCGCACACCAAAGCCAGCCCTGCGGACAGCGCGAACGGCAGAGGCGCTCCGTAATGTTTCCAGATTTCTCCCGTGATGAGACTAGCGAGCAACGTAGTCACGCTGGTGGTGAAATCGAAAACTCCGAACGCGCGCCCGCGAACAGATGCATGTACTGTTTCTGAAACGAGCGCCTTCAGCACCGGGGCAGTCAGCGCATAGAACAATCCGTAGACCGCCATCGCAACCCAAATCACAATCTTCGTGGGAGCCCAGGCAAATGCCAGATATACGCCAGCGAATACGAGATACCCCGCTGCGGCAATCGTACGCCGGGAGAACCGATCGCTGAGCGAGCCCGCGGGCCAGGAAACTGATGTATAGGTGATGTTGAATACCAGTCCCAACAAAGGCGCATATGCTACTCCTATGCCCACATTTTGCGCCCGCAAAACCAAAAACATATCGCTCGAGTTCCCCAACGAAAACAAGGCCACGATGCCCAGGACGTAATAAAAACGGGCAGGCAGTTCCCGCAGCGGTGCTGCTCCTGCCTTGTCCGCCAGCGCCCCCGTAATGGTCCGCACTTTCCGCCTTTCGCGAATTCCCAGCAGCGCAATCAGCGCGGCCAAACCGCCAGGAATCGCTGCCAGCCAAAATACTGTTCGCACACCGTGCCCACGCAAGATCCACAGCGCCAGTAGCGGACCAGCAATTGCGCCCGCCGAGTCCATCGCTTGCAGCAGGCCGAATGCCGATCCTACTTTCTCTGAGGGCACAGACTCGGCCAGCATCACGTCGCGCGGCGCGCCACGGACTCCCTTGGCCAGCCGGTCGGAAAAGCGAATCAGCAGTACGTGCCACCACGCTGTTACCAGCGCCAACATGGGCTTGACGGCATTCGCAACGATGTATCCAGCCACAACGAGAGGTTTGCGGCGCGGAACGCGGTCTGCAAGGTAGCCTGAAAAGAGCTTTGCGAAAGAAGCCACGCTCTCCGCGATGCCCTCGATGACGCCAAGTTTTTCCGGACCTACTCCCAGTGACGCCAAGAATGCTGGCAGAACCCAATATGCCATTTCACTGGCCGTATCGTTGAAGAACGAACTCGCGCCGAAGACGTAAACATTGCTAGGGTGCGTCTCATTGGAAGGAGTGATGGGAGTTCCCGGGGCGGCAGGCATGACAGAGTTTTACCACACGGCAGGACAGCCTTGAGCGCGGCACGGATGCCGCTCAATACATGGCGTCATACTTCGTCGCTTTCCATTCGCCGCGATTTTCGACAGTCACCCAGAAGTGTTCCCGGTAGTATGTGTTGTCGGTGGGCCCGTTGCGGCGGGTGCCACGGTAGTGAAGAATGACGAGCGGCGGCTGATCTTCCCA